>JACADM010000081.1_pt1 | contig 77327 bp, 81 predicted proteins | sample 7512371 | NCBI WGS metagenome assembly JACADM01 (sample SAMN14389041, study PRJNA612141) | algae metagenome | isolation source: non-axenic algae culture | place: India: Navi Mumbai | collected 2017-01
CCCCGAAACAGGAACTGGTGAGTTTCTTGATGGAGCTGTAAACTTTTGCGGATTGTTGTGACCGTTATACCGTGATCATTGGCTGCAAAAAAGCGCTTTCTTCAGTAAAGGTTATCCGCATGTAAATAAAAAGTGAATGTTTGCTTTTAAGTTTCTTCCGAAACACCCCGTTGTTTACTATTTGTTGCTCTTGAATTTTAAATTCAAGATATTGATATACATACTTTTGGATCGTAATCAAAACAAAAAAAATGAGGCCGGAAAATTACCTGAAACTACTTTTTGTAACACTGCTGGTTATCCTTTTACCCCTGTGCACACACGCCCAGGAATCGGGAAATATAAAGGGAGTCATAACCGATGATACCGGGTTATACGTGCCCGGTGCTACCGTATGATCGAAGATATGAACAAAGGCACCGTAACCGATCTGGACGGTGAATTTGTCTTTGTTGATGTTTCCTCAGGAGCACATACGCTCTCCGTGCAATACCTGGGATACCTAACAATAAGCCGGGAAATAAATGTCATTGCGGAAAAACGGTAAGTCTGGAAATATCCTTACCGAACAAATACCGAGCTGGACGAGGTGGTACTTACCGGTTATGGTTTCGGAAGTCAGGCAAGGCGCTGAATACCCAGAAAAACAGGCAGAATATTACCAATATCATATCTGCGGATCAAATGGGTAAATTTCCGGATGCCAACATCGGGGACGCCGTAAGCGTGTGCCGGGGATTACCATGCAGGTCGATCAGGGAGAAGCCCGTAATATCGTAGTCCGGGGTCTTGCGCCGCAGCTGAACTCCGTAACGCTTAACGGAAGCCGTATCCCTTCGGCAGAAGGGACAAACCGTAATGTGCAGATGGATCTGATCCCTTCCGATATGATACAGACTGTTGAAGTGAGTAAAGCCGTAACTCCCGATATGGATGCCGATGCCCTCGGAGGATCGGTAAATCTCGTTACGCGTTCAGCTCCGGGAAGTTTCAGGCTATCCGCTACGGCCGGATCGGGGGGTCAATACCATAACCGGTAAGCGTATCCTCAACGGATCATTCCTCCTGGGCGATCGAAGCCGGAATAAGAAATTCGGCTGGATGCTATCGCCTCCTTGAATGATAATGATTTCGGAAGCGACAATGTCGAAGCCGAATGGAGTGATTCGTTCAAATACAATAACGGTGACCAGGATAACCTGCAATCGGTAGATGTCAATCCGTACGCTTCCAAAGTAGAGATCCGTAAATATCTTGTACAGCGTGTACGCCGTAGCGTATCGGCCAATTTCGAATATAATTTTGACATTGACAATACGGTATATTTCAAATCCATGTACAACTGGAGGGATGATCGTGAAAACCGGTATACCACGGCTACCGAGATCCTTGACGGAGAAGATATTGTCCCGGGCGATTTTACTGTGGACGCTGACGATAACCTGATCCGGTTTCCCGTAGAGGGAGAGAAATCGCTCAAAGGGGGAGTAGATTCGCGAAGAGGAAAAAGCCGCCGGCTGGAAGAACAACGTATGCAGAATTATACCCTGGGCGGTAACCACCTGATGGGTATCGTAAAGCTCGACTGGATGACAGCGTATTCCGAAGCCAGGGAGAGAAAACCACAGGAAAGAGGATATGCCTTTGTCAGTGAGCCTTATGCGGTTGACAACGGGCTGAATACACGCAAGCTATACATCGTGCCGTTTCGGTACTTTCCCCTTCCGATTATGAATTTGATACTTCGAAGAAAAGACATCGAAGGCCGGGGAAGAAGATATAAATGCCTTTGTCCATGTAGAAATCCCCGCTGATTTTTTCGGATACGGAAACAGTATCGTAAATTCGGTGCCCGGGGACGCTTTAAGAACAAATCGAACAATATACACCTGGCGGAATATTCGCCGCTGTATGACCTGGAAACTATGGCAGATACAGATCTGATTTACTACAACGATGATAATTATCTCGCGGGTAAACAATATGTCCCGGGGGCATTCACTGCAGCAAGCTACCTGGGGACGCTCCGGTTTTCGGACGAGAGCCGGTTTGAACAGGAAGATATGCCCGGAGATTATCTGGGAGAAAACTTTAGGTAAAGGAAAATGTCGTTGCGGGCTATGTCATGGCCAACCAGAAGTTAACGAACAGGCTGAGCCTGCTGGCCGGGATCGGGTGGAAAGCACATGGGTGGAAAGTGAAGGGAACGAAGTGATCCTCGACGAAGAAGGTGATTTGCAGGAAGTAATATCCTTGAGGATAAACACCAATATACCAATGTTCTGCCGGGTTGCACTTTAAGTATGACCTCGATGATAATACGGTGCTGAGGCTGGCATGGACCAATACGCTGGCCCGTCCAATTATATAGATCTGGCCCCCTATGAACGGATCGTAAGGGAAGACCGGGAAATATTTACGGGAAATCCCGATCTCAATCCAACCACCTCGATGAACTTCGACCTTATGGCAGAACATTATTTTCGCTCCGTAGGGATAATCTCGGGAGGAGTGTTTTACAAGGACCTGAAAGACTTTATCTATACCTTCGTCACCGAAGATGAAACGACCGGGTATAAGCGCTTTCAGCCTTTCAACGGGACAAAGCCCACATTTTCGGCTTGGAAGCCTCTTTTCAGCGACAACTCGATTTTCTGCCGGGTTTTGCCAGGAATCTGGGCGTGTATGTAAATTATACGTACTGAAGGCTAATGCCAAGGAGTTACCAATGAAGACGGGGACGAACGCGGAAACCTGGATCTGCGGGGTCTGCTCCCCATATGTTCAACGGCTCCTGTCGTATTCCGGCAAAAAGATAGGAGCCCGTATCTCCGCAAATTATTCGGGGGCATACCTCAATGAACTCGGAAGCGACAGCTTTGAAGACCGGTATTACGACCAGCAGTTTTTCCTTGATTTAACGCTTCGTTTACCGTAAATAAGAACCTGCGTATTTATGCCGATGTCAATAATATTACCAACCAGCCTCTACGGTTTTATCAAGGTGTAAAAAACCGAACCATGCAGATGGAATATTACGGCAGAAGGATCACCTTCGGAGTGAAATACGACTTGTTCTGACAGATAACATAAAGTAAAAACAGATATAATTATGAAGAAAATTAGCAGTATTGGGAAGTATTTTGATGATGGTGGCCTGTAAAGAACAACTACCGGAAATAAAACCTGTAGTGATTACTGAAAAAACTCCTAACGACACCGATGACCCTGCTATTTGGATAAACCGCAAAAACCCGGAGCAAAGTATTGTCTTCGGAACGGATAAAGGACAACAGGACCAGCCGGACAGTGGGGTCTATGCCTTTGATCTGGACGGAAAAATTCTCCCGGAACAAAGTATTACCGGTCTTATACGCTGTAATAATGCCGATGTGGAGTACGATCTGAAGATCAACGATTCGACCTATACCGATATCCTGGCCTTTACCGAAAGGGGCGCAACCAGATCCGTGTATTTTCGTACCCGATATGAAACCCCTCGACGGGGGCGGATTCCAGGTCTTTGAAGACCCGAAGGGATGAACCCCGAATTTAAGCAGCCGATGGGAATTTCCATGTACAAAAATCCCCAAACGGGAAAAGTATATGTTATCGTAGGAAGAAAAAGCGGCCCCCCGGAAAACTATCTGTATCAGTACGAACTTGTAGGAAGTACCTCCGAGTAGAAGCCAGACTGGTACGGAAGTTCGGAAAGTTCAGCGGTAAAAAAGGAGATCGAAGCCATAGCCGTCGATGATGCCCTTGGGTACATTTACTATGGTGATGAACAGGAAGGAATACGGAAATATTATGCTGATCCTGAAAAAGGTAATGAAGAACTCGCACTTTTCGGCGGAGAACATTTTACAGATGATAACGAAGGGATTGCCATAGCTGCTTATCCCGGCGGAGAAGGATATCTTATTGTCTCGAACCAGGGGGCACACACCTTCAATCTTTTCCGAAGGGATGATAATACCTTTGTAAAGCCCTTAACCTGGGTACCACCAGCACAGACGGATGTGAAATTACCCTGGGAGCCCCTCGGCCCCGGTTTCCGAACGGCCTGTTCGTTTCCATGAACGATGCCCGGGACTTCTTTTACCACGATGTGAACGCTCTCGGATTGTAGAGCGGTATTACTTCCTGGAATATTTTATTATATAAAAACAGGTAAGCTGGTGATGCTTACCTGTTTTTGTATTACTATAACCGAATAGTATCGTTTTCCAACAATGAGCCATGGAATATTCTTCAATATTTTACATGCCAATGAAATACGAAGTTTCTACCGGAAGGGTTTAGGAGCAAACTGAAGTTTGCTGCAACTTTTCTTATGATTTCACACCGTCCATTATTACGTGCTAATAATCAATTTCTTACAATTATTTTTATTTGGACTCAATTCAAATAAAATGTACATTTGCTGCAATTCATAAGGTAGGAAATACATGAAATTTATATCTTCTTTCCGCTTGTTTACATCGTAATGGGGAGTTGTATATGGGCGCAGCAAGCTCCGGTCACCACCCGGGGCGATCAGGAGTTTCTTCCGGTGGTCCGCGGCCTGGTGATCAATGCGTATACCGGGGCTCCCGTAGGGGATGTCCGGATAACAATAAGAGAGCTGGGCATAGAGAGTTACAGCAATGCCGAAGGGCAATTCACTTTTAAAAATATACCTGTCAGACCGCTCACGCTGATCCTGGAACACGGGGATTATATTACGGGCGAAGAGACTTTTGATATTCCTGACGGTACATTACTATTGTCCATACGTCCTAATAGTCTCGATCTGGATGAAGTGGTGGTCATCGGAAAAAGGGACCTGAAAACACCGTCATCTGCTACGGTGATTAACCGCAAGGCGATAGAGCATTTACAAGCGACCAATCTCCGGGAAGTTTTGCAATTGGTTCCGGGAAACCTGATAGAGAATCCTACTTTTACCAATACAAACCAGGCCAATATCAGGCAGTATAAAGCGGATAACCTCGGGTCGCTGGGAACTGCCGTTATAATTAACGGGGCTACCATTTCCAACAACGCCAATCTGCAGGCTATAAACACCACAAGGGCAGGCAGTGGAGCTGCTTTTTCCACATCAAGTGGTGGCGGAGTGGATCTGCGTACGATTTCTGCCGATAATGTGGAGCGTGTAGAGGTGATACGAGGTATTCCGTCTGTAGAATACGGCGATCTCAATGCCGGGGCTATTCTTGTCCAGACAAAGGCACGGAAAGAGCCGCTTACGTTAAAAGCCCGGTTCAATCCCACGCTAACACAGTTCTGGGCGGGTAAAGGGTTCAATACGGATAATGACGGCAGCTCCTTGTATGTAGATCTGGATTATACCAAAAACAACGATAGCGAAACCAACAAATACCAGAATTACACACGGGTTTCGGGTACGGCACAATACACCCGTCATTTCGGAAAGGAGAAGAACTGGAGAACCAATACGACCTTAGCCTATACCTATGGTAAAGATTCTTATGACATGGACCCGGATTTTGTGGTAGATTCGGTCAAGACAGTATCCAGAGAACATTTTTCCGTTTTTCTTCGAATGGTAATATTACTCTCGACCGTAAGTTCTCCCAACAAATCAAGTATACTGCTTCCCTGAATTACGGAGATCAGAAAGGATATCAGCAGCAATATTATACGGCCGATATCACTGCCGAATCCTATGCGTTGACCAACAGTACCCATGAAGTTCCTTACCTGCCGTCATCATACCTGAGCAAAATGCGGGTAAACGGGAAACCCTTGTCCGCAAATTTCAGGATATCCGATCATTTCAATTGGTATACCGGCGATTATACCCATAATATCCTCGCCGGGGCAGCATGGAAAATGGATGTAAATCTCGGTGAGGGTAAAACCTTCAATCGTCCACCCAGAAACACTTCTGCTCACGCTTACCGCACGCGCAGATACAATGACATACCCGCCCTGCACCAATTCGGTTTGTATGTGCAGGATCAGTTCAGCGGCTTCATAGGAAAAACTGCCATATGTCTCCAGGCGGGGTTGCGTTATGACCTGATGCAGCCCTTTGACAAAAGTTATGATCTTAAAGCGCTATCTCCCAGGTTGTATGCGTCTGTTAAAACACCGTTCAACCTGACGCTGAGATCGGGCTACGGAGTCACGGCCAAGTCACCTACCCTGTTGTATTTATACCCTGAAAATGCATATTTCGATTTTTACAGTCTCAACCATTATGCACAACGCCCCGAAGAGCGGATGGCGCTGATAACGACCAGGGTCTTCGATTCGGGAAACCACGACCTCAAACTTTCCAAAACAGCCAAGTACGAAGCGGGTATGGATTATAACTGGGGGGAAAACGGTGAAAAGATCCTTTCCGTTACTGGGTATTACGAAAAGACCCGGAACGGGTATGACATGTCCACGACACTAAATTCGGTAAAATTTGCACAATATCCTGTATATGCCATAGAGAGTCAGCCCGAAGGGCAACAGCCCGTACTCAGTGACGAAGTGTCCTCCATGACAAGATTTGTCAGCTATTTTGCTCCTTCCAACAATATCCGAAGGGTTAATAAAGGCGTGGAACTGAATGCGGATTTCGGAAAGGTGGATGTTATCAATACCTCTTTTAATATCACAGGGGCATATACGTCTACAAAGTCCGTAACAAACGACTACTATATATTGCAGCAAAATATTGCCGGAAGGGCAACCACGAGAGTGGGTGTTTTTGCCCCGGGAAGAGGCTCGGTAGAAGAGCGTTTCGTAACGACGATCCGGGGCATATACCATATTCCCAAGCTCAGTTTTATCGTTACGCTCTCCGCGCAGACGATCTGGATGGATAAGAACAGGTATACGGGCTACCAGTCTTTGCCCGTGGGATATATACCGTACAATGAAAGCGGGGAAACCCGGAGATCGTCTTTTTTAGTGAGTCCGAACGTCAGGGAATCAATAAATATGACGACCCGGACATCTATTTGAATATCAATGAGGCTACTTACATTACGGAAAAGTGGCAACCGTTATGGCTGTTCAATCTCAAGCTGACCAAGGAATTCCGGAACGGACTCAACTTTTCCTTTTTTTGCAAATAATTTTATCAATTACCGCCCTCTTAAAAGCAGTACCAGGTATCCTACGGTGTATTACAAACGAAATATCAGTTTTTTTCTTTGGTTCGGACTATCAATAAGACTATAAATAATTAATCCTTTTACACATGAAAAACAAAATACACTTTTTACTATCCGTATGTATTGCCGTAGCGGTTCTTACCGGATGCAGCAGTGATGATTCGTCATCAGGTCCCGATACATTCGGGTATGATATTCATATAGAATACCCGGAATCTTATGGTGGAGGTGTTGTCGCAAATGCCAGTGTCGTATTAAAAAATCTTTCGACGAATATAGAGACTTCCATGACTACCGATGAGGACGGAGTTGCAGCTTTTACCGAAATCGCCCCGGGGAATTATTCCGTTACGGTTTCCAGGACCTTGTCGGCTACCGAAGCAGAAGTACTTACCGGTATCGGGGCTGAAGTCTTCCTGAATGCTACGCTCTCTCAACTGCAAATTCTGGCAGATGGGGCTACGACCATTCAGCTTGAAGGAAGTGCGGTAGGGGACTGGGTCATTAAAGAGTTTTATTATTCCGGCGCTCCGAACTCCTACTATTTTTATGACGGATTTATAGAGATTTATAACAACTCTACGGATGTACAATACGCAGACGGCCTGTTGTTCGGAACCACAAAATCCGCATCCTCTTCTTCCACATCGTTTTACGGGTTTATCACGGAAGGTTACGAAGATGCTTTTCTGGCTTATGTCATGCAGATTCCAGGCAATGGAACTGATTATCCCGTAGAACCCGGCGCCTCTGTTGTCATTGCCATTGACGGTATAGACCATAAAGACGATCCTAATGGAAATGCAAACTCTCCGGTAAACCTCGGTCCTGATGTAGCAGACTTTGAGGTTTATTTCTATGCCAACCCCAATACACCGGATACCGACTCACCCGATGTACCTAATGTAGAGATCATCTACAGCTATTCTACAACGGTATTCGATTATTTACCGGGTGTTTTCGGAAGCGGACTTGTGATTTTCCGTCATGATAACCCCGGGGAACTCGAACGATTGACAGAACCCGGCTCTACCAGTAGCAGGGAATTTGTAAGAGTACCGAAAGCGTATGTTGTCGATGCCCTCGATGCGGTTGCAAACTCTTCGGTAACCCCCGAACTGAAACGGTTACCGACCAATCTGGATGCCGGAATGAATACGGTGGGAGGAAGCTATACGGGAACTTCCCTGAGAAGAAAAGTAAAACAGGAGATCGGGGGACGTAAAGTATTGCTGGATACCAATAATTCCGCTACCGATTTTGAAGTAAACAATTCGCCAAGCCCCAAGGGATGGTAATGTAGTGATAACCGGAATATGAGAAAAGCTGTCGTTTTAATATCCTTTTTGTCCGTTTTTCAGGTATATGCTCAGGATGAGTTTTTGCGTACCTGGAATGAACTGATGTTGTCCCGGCCTGTTTTTACGGCGCAGGCCATACCGATAAAACTGGCCTTAACGGACGCTGTTAATATCGGAAATTCGGCGATAAGGTACTTTGAAGGGAAAAACGATTTCAGAGATGCTTTCATGCCCGAAAAACAGCAAGGGTTTGATGTTCATTCCCAACGTTTTGTCTCGGTCAACGGGTGGAATTTTTACGGCAGATTCTCTTTTTCCAAATACGAAGATTCCGGAAGCAGGTTTACTGCAATGGCAGATCCGTACCGGGAAAACCCTTATAAAATTGCAGATTCTGTAGAGGCCGACTGGAGAAAGCAACATTATCTGCTGGAAACAAAAATGGTCTCTCCGTTACTGTTCCGTAAATTCCGTGCCGGACTGGGTATGAGATATGAAATACGGAACGGGGCGAGGCAAAGAGATCCGCGCCCCCTCGATAAAATAGTGGAAATAGAACTTACGCCTTATGTATTGTATCACATCAATCCGAAATGGACACTGGGACTTAACGGTTACTATTTCCGTTTTCGTGAAGATCTGTCCGTCAGCCTGGAGAATACACAGAGACCGCGTAATATATATAAACTGCTGGGGCTGGGAGAGTATCTTTATAACGGTCCGGTCATACTTACCGGGGGAGTCTCCAGGTTGTACAAGGGGAATTCGTTCGGGAGCGGCATAAGCGTAGCTTACACACCCGGCGAAAGTCAGTTTATACAGGCCGGGGTACAATATAAAAAACACGATGAGGATGTTACCGATGGAACATCTTCGCCTTTTTATGCCGGAAATCATAAGTATTCGAATTTCGATCTCCGTGTTGATTACCTCGTCTCCGGAGCCCGTATGTCACACCGGATATCCCTGGACTATAACCATTTTAACACTGATAATACCGAGTTTATTCAGCAGTTCAACAATACCACGGGTCAATATGAGGTTTTATATGCCTCGGAGATGCATCATCGCACCAAAGACCGTTGGACACTCGATTATTCGGGCCTTAGAAAGGATGTACAAAAACGCCTGTTATGGGGATGGGATGTGTCCGGCAATTTATACGATCATACCGAAACATACCCTACCACCCAAAGCCGAAGGGAGATGACCGGTTATGAGGTACAGCTGGGGGGCAGACGATGGATCTATCTGAAGCAGACCAGTGTGGAAGTGGGGTATCAGACGTTGTACAGAAACAGTCTGGAAAGTGCTATGGTGTACTTTCCCGGTACGGCATCCACTGATTTTGTAGCTGCCAATATCACTTTTCCCAATTTCTATTATGAAAATATGCCTGCCTGGACCAACCGTTTGTACATGCAGGTAAATTTACCCTATTTAAACAATAAAGGCTCTCAGTTATATATACGTGCCTCATACGAACGTATTTCAGCCCTGGAAAACAACGCTTACTATACCAGTGGCCTTCATAATAACGGTATGATGGTCACGGTAGGTTTATATAATTAATCCCCTAACAGGAACGAGCATACATTTTAGGAGCCCGCCAATTATGAAGGGATGGCCGGAAACCTCCGGAGGAGATACTAAAGGTTGAACCGTTTACAAAATGAAATATATGAAAAATAAGGTATTGGCACTGGTACTTTCCGGTCTGTTCACCGGTATATCAGCTGCCCAGCATTATATCGATCCGGAAATCAGCTCCGGAAGCAGTTTTGCCATCATAGTCGATCCGGACACTTTCGAAGCTGCAAAAAATGAGATTCTGGCTTACAAACACAGCGTGGAGTCGGACGGACTGGGAACGTATGTGATCTACGATAACTGGCGGAAACCGGATGATATCCGCATAGTTCTGAAAAATTTATACGAACATAAACAACATCCGCTGGAAGGAGCTGTTTTTATGGGTGATATCCCTATTCCTATGATCAGGGGAGCACAGCAACTTACGTCTACCTTTAAGATGCCCGAAAAAGTGAGATGGGAAGCATCTTCCGTAGCGTCCGATCGTTTCTACGACGATTTTGACCTGGAGTTCGAGTATCTCAAACAGGATGAAGACACTACCCGGACCCGCTACCACTATTACAATCTGGCTTCGGGAAGTCCGCATTACATATCCATGGACATCTATTCCGCAAGAATGCTTCCCCCTGTTTCCGGAGACCGGGGTAGTGCCGTGGAGCAGTTGAAAGCCTATCTGCAAAAACTGGTCCGTATCCGGGAGGAGAAAAATCCTCTTAACGATATGATCGTTTCCACCGGGCACGGATACAATTCCGATGCTATGTCTGCCTGGGGAGGAGAAGTTATGGCATTGCGCACCTCTTTTCCGGAACTGTTACTCCCGGAAAATTCATTGAAATTCCTGAACTACAGAAATGCCGTATTCATGAAAGAAGCATTACTCACCGAATTGCGACGCGATGATCTGGACCTGGCATTTATGACGGGGCATGGTACGGTAGATGCACAGTTTATAAACGGCTATCCCGATGTTTCCAATCCGCAACCGTCCATGGAAAATGTAGGAAGATATATACGGTCCAAAATGAATAATGCCAGGGATAGCGGGAAAGACCTGGAAGCGACTAAACAACGTTACCAGGAATGGCTGGGGCTGAATGATAAATGGTTTGCCGATGCCTTCAAGGCATCCCGTACTGTGGAAGACTCTGTATTCAATGCCGCGCTTGATATTCACAGCACCGATTTGAGGCAGGTGAATGCCCAGGTAGCTTATCTCAATTCGTGTCTTACCGGGTCTTTTCACAAAGGAGATTACCTGGCCGGATATTATCCTTTTTCCCAAGGGAAAAACGTAGTGGCTATTGCCAATACGATAGGAGTTCTGCAGGATTTATGGGGTACGGAACTATTAGGGATTTTACACCGGGGGGTAAGGGTAGGGCACCTCCTGAAAAAAACGGCCTACCTGGAAACCCATATTCTTGGCGATCCCACATTCCACTTCGCTGCCGAGGAATCAGACAAATACAATACCCTATTCGGGGCACGGAAAACAACGGAAGATACCTGGCAAAAGCTTTTGGAAATTCAGGATGCCGACCTTCAGGCTTATGCCCTTACCGAACTCTGGAATAAACAGGAGGAGGAAAAGCTTTCGGAAAAGTTGTCGGACCTTTTCAGAACATCCCCGTACGAAGCGGTACGGACCCAGGCTTATTTTCTTTTGCGACGCTACAATAACAGAAACTTCAGGCAGGTTCTAAAACTCGCCCTTAGGGATAACCACGAGTATATAAGACGTAAGGCAATATACGATGTTATAGAGCTGGGAGCTACCGAATATATCGGTGATATTATAGACAATTATATATATGGACGTCATTTAAAACGTATCCGGCATAAAATTAACTGGTCTTTCCAATGTCTGGATAAGGAGGTTCTGCTGAAAGAACTCCACACCAAACTCTACGATAATACAGCGGTTTATAACGGAAAAGAACTTTACGACAGTGCAGTGACAAGGATTACCGCAGAAAAAAAGAAAGCTGAAGAGCTAATAGCCCTGCTGGGCAATCCTGATACTCCCCGGCAGGAATTGAATTATACTTTGCGGAACCTGAGGGCATACAGGTATCACGAAGTTATTCCTGCGGTTATCAAAATTGTGAAAAATGAGAAAATGCCACAGGAGACCAGGCTGTCCGCCCTTGAGGCATTATCGTGGTACGGTTGGTCTTACACCAGAAATGATATCCTGCAACTATGCGAAACCCTGGTGAAGGGCAAGGAAGCTGCGGAAATAAAAAAACGGGCGCAGAAAACGCTACAGACGATAAAGGATGCTTCGCGGCGTCCCTTCTGAAAACAGGAACGAGGGCGTCTAAAAAGTTTTTTCAATCCCCTGAGATTTGCGTATTTGAGATTTTTCTCGGATACCTACCCGAATTAAAACGAGGCTGCCTTGACTTTTTAGACAGCCTCGTTTTTTTAGTGTATTGTTGAAAAGTGGGGATATTATTCGGATCGGATTATTGGATTCAGGAATACGGATAGTCAATTTTCAAACGGTAATTCCTCGTTACCTACCGTGTTTATGATCCATTGGAGGCGTAATCATGATATGCGCTTTATAGGTGCCTTCGTCCATCAGCCAGGGCATCCCGAGGTTATTGGGCTTATTGGAGAGTCCCAGGTCTTCTGCCTTGGCAAACGGAATATAGATGACATACCTGCGTTTTGCATCTGCCATTTCCCCTGTTTCCCGGTTCAGGCTATCCAATGTTCCCCAATACCCGTACAACGTTGTAGGTTGTTTGGGGAAGGATAGCTTTCCTTCTTCGATTTCCCGGGCTCTTATTTTATCCCGGTCTCTTCGCTTGCCCTCGGCGATGAGCTCACGCCCCCTTTTCATCATCGGTTCCAGAGACTTCGGATAACAATAAGAAGCAAAATACTGAGGTCTCCTGTAGTCGGGGGCCAGGCATATATAATCATTGGAGCCTTTCCGTAGTTCTATAAGTTCTCCCTGTGGGTCATATCCCAGGACTGTAGCGTTTTCCCGGAATGCTTCCGGTGCGGCCATCACGGCTATTTTGATCTGTAGTTCGCCGGGAAGAATATGCTGAGACAGGTCTTCCTGTGCGTAGTTTGACAAAGAAAAAAAAGAAAATATCCCGGCCAATAATAACTTTACATACATAATTCGTGTTTTCCGGTAAAAATACGATTTTCTCCGCTTTATCAGGATATCCGGGTCTCATTATATCACTAAAAAACAGTGGTTAGGCCACCATATGAAAGCATGTCCCTTATTGTTTCCGGGGCAGTATTTCACCGTAGCATACAACCCTTGCGGAATTCCCATATCTTTGCCCCGGTGAAGCAGGAGCAAAAGCACATATATGGTATAAAACTGCGGGGAAGGAGCTACATCGCGATCCTGTTTGTAGTGCTGGTCATAACTATAGTAGTTACGTATATCCTGAACAGGCTTATCTCTGATGAAGTAGAAGATGTCAGTGCAAATATCTCCAGGAGTAGTTTTGTGAAGAAATACGATAATCTGCAAAACCGGTTCCTGTTACTTCAGAAACCGCTTTACGATGCGGAAAACCTGGTCCTTGAATCTTCCGATACGGTGACTTCGTTGCAGCGTCTACGTATTCTCAGTGCCATCCAGATATCCGACAGCAGTGTGGTGCGTAACTGGTATGGTATTGTGCCGGAAGGGGGAGAGCAAGCCGTTTTTGTTCACGGAGCCGAAGGAAATACTACCTCGCTTAGGGAAAATATCAGGTCACAGCTGCAGAAAGGCAAAACCGGGATTACCGGCAAAGTGCTTCCGGGAGTTGCCGGCCAGTATCTGTGGCGACAGACCATATATTTCAAAGCCCCCTATGGTAGTGTTTTTTACGGCTATGACCTCGATTTGGGGGTAGTACATCAACTGTTACTGGAAGTAGGTAAGTATACGCAGAGCTATGCCTATATTTTTACTGCAGACGGGGTTTGCCTGCTGCATCCGGATACGGTACATATCGGCAAAAATGTCTTCGACTTTTCTGCGGTACTTCCTTCGGATACGATTTCCGGACCATCCGACCATAACGAGCGTATCGTAGCATCGAAATATCTGGATCTCGAAGTCATGAATTATGTGAAACCCTTGCATATTGCCGGGGGGCGCTATTATATAGCTGTTAACTTTCTGAAAAGCATCAATGAAGAGGATATAAACCGTATCAGTAAATACAGTTTATATATTTATTTACTTTCTACCCTGCTACTGCTTTTTATATTCTATTATTTTACCAGGGCTATCCGGATACAATACAGGCGACAGGAGCAGCTTCGACAGGAAAAAGCCGGGCTTGCCCTCGAAAAAGAGGTCTTTCAGAAAGAAAGTGCTCTCCTGCAGTTGCAACAGCTAAAAAACCAGGTCGATCCGCATTTTCTTTTTAATGCACTGAATGCACTGCATACGCTTATCGATCAGGATAAGGCGTTGTCCAGGAAGTTCACCGTTAAACTCTCCAGGTTGTACCGCTACCTGATCCAGGCCCCGGAAGAGAACATCACCCGGGTAGAAAAAGAATTGAACTTTATAGCAGAATACCTGTTTCTGCAACAAACCCGTTTTGCCGATAAAATCGAATGTACCACCACCGTAAAGGAAGTAGCATCACTACAGCGGAAAATTCCTTATCTCTCCCTTCAGACCCTGGTGGAAAATGCGTTGAAGCACAATGTGGCCACCAGAGAACATCCTTTGTATATCGGTATAATCGTATTTCCGGATAAGGTTGTAGTGAAGAATACATATCAGCCCAAGGAATACGAACAGGAGGGCAGCCGTTTCGGGTTGAAGTACCTGAAACGGATTTATGACTTTTATAAAGTTACTGGTTTTAAGACCGGTATTAAGGACGGATTTTTTTATTGCGAACTTCCCTGATGTAAAATCACCCGTTCACTCCGGTTTTTTTCCCGTTCACTCCCTTTTGTTTGGTGCCTATCCGGATGTCACGGACTTTTAGAAAAAATTTAACTAAAAGTTAATCTGTTCATGACAAAAGTTTACCGCGTCTTTGCAACCGCTTTCTTGTTTTTAAGTATCCTGAACACGGTGACATCCCAGGAGAAGAACGAAAAGGAAAAAGACTCTGCAGATACGTCTTCCCTTAAAAAATACAGTGAACTGCTCAAAGAAGGCACATTAAAAGAAGGGCTTTTTAATGTCCTAAAAGTTAAGAATGATTATTATTTCGAAATTCCCGATTCCTTGTTCGGGAGGGAGTTTCTCATTGTCAATAAAATTTCCCGTGTGCCGCTGCAACTCAATGAAGCCGGACTGAATAAAGGGATGGAATTTGAGAACAAGGTAATCACCTTTCAGAAAGACACCCTCCTCGGCAAGGTCTGGGTGCGTACATCCGTGCCTATGGTAACGTCGCCTGAACACGATGCCATAACCCTTTCGGTGCATAATAACTTCTCCTCTTCTATCCTGGAGGCTTTTGATATTAAATCCAGAAATGAGGAAAAATCATCGTTTCTCATCAAGGTTAACAAAGTATTTGACGGTAAGGAAAAGAGTTTTAACGATGTCTTCAGTAATACCGGACTGGGAGGAGCTGCCAAACCGGCCCTGTCTTATATAGAGGCAGTAAAGACCTTTCCGGGGAATATTATGGTAAAGTCAGAACTCACTACATCCATATCCGAAGGAGGAGCCGGATTGCCTGTAACTATCGGGGTGGCCTGTAATATCGTATTGTTACCTGAAAGTCCTATGGAACCCCGGTTTATGGATAAACGTATTGGTTATTTTACCAAAAAGCGCTGGTATTTCAATGATGAGCAGCACGCCATGAAAGAGCGGGAACTCATTACCCGGTGGCGATTAGAACCCAGACCGGAAGATCAGGCCCGTTATCTCCGGGGTGAACTCGTAGAACCCCGGCAGCCCATCGTATTTTACATTGATCCGGCAACCCCGGAAAAATGGAGAAGCTACATCCGGCAGGGAGTACTGGACTGGCAGGAGGCTTTTGAACAGGCCGGATTTAAAAATGCGGTTATCGCAAAAGAACCTACCGAACAAGAGCCCGACTTCGATATCGATGATGTCCGGTATTCTGTGATTACCTATGCTGCTTCGCCAAAGTCCAATGCCATGGGCCCTTCGGTTGTTGATCCCAGGAGCGGAGAGATCCTGGAAGCCGATATTATCTGGTGGCATAACGTCATGACATCGCTCCATAGCTGGATGCGGGTACAGACCGGGGCTATAGACAGTAAAGCCCGCAAAAATGTATTTGATGACAAACACATGGGAGAGGCGGTAAGGTTTGTGTCTTCTCATGAGGTAGGACATACTTTCGGACTGAAACACAATATGGGGGCATCTTATGCTTTTGAAGTCGATTCTTTACGTTCCCCCACTTTTACCGCACGCATGGGAGGGACTGCACCTTCCATTATGGATTATGCCCGTTATAATTACGTAGCACAACCGGGAGATGGGGTTACCGCTATTACACCCAGGATCGGTATCTACGACAAATATGCCATTCAATGGGGGTATACCTGGTACCCTTCAAAAGACAAGGAGACCGCAAAACTGAAAAAGCTGGTAGAGGCCCATACCGATGATCCGCTGTATTTTTACGGAGAACAACAATCATATAAAAATGTCGTCGATCCCCGTTCGCAATCCGAAGATCTGGGAAACGATGCCGTTAAGGCCGGCAGATACGGGATTGAAAACCTGAAGAGGGTGCTCGATAATGTAATAAGCTGGACTTATGAAGAAGGAGATACCTACTATCGTACAGGTAAACTGTATATGGCTGTGATCGGCCAGTGGCAGTTGTACAATAATCACGTTCTGAATAACGTAGGAGGGATCTACCTGAACAATACCGTACACGGCGACCATAAGACATCTTATGTGCCTGTGCCTTACACCAAACAGGAAGCCGCGGTAAAATATCTGAATGAGCAGGTCTTTACATTGCCCGAATGGCTCTTCGTAAACGATGTGCTCACCCGCACATATCCTTTGAAAGATTCTCCCCTCGGGCCTTACGAGTATTCACCTTACACCATGGCCAGGGAGTTGCAGTACGATGTATTCTACAATCTGTTTCGCGATGACAGGTTGTTGCGATTGCTGGAGGCAGCGGTGTATTCGGACAAAAAGACTTTCAGGGTAGATGACCTGTTCGGAAGCACCCGGGATCATGTGTTTGCCGGGACTATGAAAGGGAAATCCCTGTCTACTTTCGAGCGGATGGCACAGAAAAATTATGTGGATGTCCTTATCGTAGACCTTCTGAAACTTTTTGAAAAAACATCAAAGAAATCACTACAAATACCCGCATCTTTGCAGCTTCCAACCCTTTGCAACCAGGTTGTTAACAGCGAGACTGCGGTAAGAAATATAAATTATACGTCCATAAAGCGGGTCTCCGAGGTCACCTCTGTGAAAAAAGGAGAACTGTACACGCTGCTTCAATTGCTCCGAAAGAAGAAGAATAAGGGAGACAGGACTACCCGCATGCATTACCTCGATCTTATGGGCCGTATAGAAGAAGCAATTAACAACTAACACCGTTTGAAACCTAATCCAATGAAGAGAAAATTACAATTCGTATTACTGCTGTTACCCGTTTTGGGGTTTGCACAACAAACCAGGACCATCGCGGGGCAGGTATTATCCGGAGAAGATAATATGCCGTTGCCCGGGGCATCGGTATACGTAGATTCCCAGACCATAGCCAGCGAAACCGGAGTAAGCGGCATTATAGAAAGTACCAGCATCGGGACCGTAACCGATTTTGACGGGAATTTCAGCCTGGATATCCCCGCCAGTATAGAAAAGCTGACCGTAAGCTTTATGGGGTATGAAGCCCGTACGTTATATATTACCGATAAAAAAAGATATACGGTACATCTGACTCCCGAAACCAGTTCGCTCGGCGAAGTAGTGGTTACGGGTTATCAGAAAGTCGAAAAGCGAAAGCTGACAGCGGCTGTGGCAAAAGTAGATATGGAAGATGTACGGCAGATCGGAGTGTCCGGTGTAGATATGTTATTGCAGGGTCAGGCTGCCGGAGTCGTGGTAACCCCCCAGACCGGGGCACCGGGAGCGCCTGCAAAAATCCGTATACGAGGTACGGCCTCTTTATCAGGTCCGCAGGACCCGTTGTGGGTGGTAGACGGACTGCCACTGGAAGGCAATGATGTTCCGGATTTCGGAGATAAGGATAATATAGACCAGTTACGCAATTATGCTATCGCCGGGATCAATCCGGATGATATCAAAGATATAACCATTCTTAAAGATGCTGCCGCTACGGCAATATACGGGGCACGGGCAGCTAACGGTGTTATCGTGGTTACCACCAAAAAAGGAAAGAAAGGAAAGATGAATGTCAGCTTTTCTGCAAATACCTTTTATACCATGCGCCCCGACTTCAGTAAGCTCAACCTGATGAATGCCTCGCAGAAAGTAGATTTCGAATTGGCGCTTGCCCGGCGAACCGATCTCGATTTTCGTACGGATAAAGGCGAGGTCATGCGAATACTCAACGGTGCGGGAGAACTCGGTAATTATCGCGATAACGGCTTTGGCGCATTGTCCAATACCACACAGGCAGCCCTGAACGGCCTCCGGAATAACCAGACCGATTGGGGAGACCTGCTTTACCAGGCGGCAGCCAACAAGCAGTATAGTATGAGTATTTCCGGAGGAAGCGAAAGATCGGATTATTACTTCTCGCTCGGGTATTACGATGAAGAAGGAACTACTATAGGTACAGGCTTCGAGCGTTACAACATTACCCTTAAAAACAATTACCAGGTGTCCGACAAGTTCAAGGTCGGAGCAGCTCTGTTTGCTTCGCAGTCCCGAAAGGATTCTTATGTGACCGATACCGATGCGTTTACCAATCCGGCCAACTATTCCCGCAATGCCAACCCTTATCTGGACCCGTATCACGAAGACGGCTCATATCGTTATGATATGGATATCGAAGGTTTCGAAGGACGGAATGTACCGTTCAATTTCCTGGAAGAGCGGGAAAACACCTCTTACGAACTTAAAAATAACGCGTTGAAAGCGATCTTCGATGCCGCCTATGAGATAACGAACGACCTGAAGCTATCCTCCCAGTTCGGGTTACAGCTCGATAAAAACAGTACGGAGAAATATGCAGCGGCCGACTCCTATTTCACCCGCAAAATGCGGGAGAGAACACGACGTTATGATGCTGCTCAGCAGGATTATTACTATTTCCTTCCCGAGGGCGGTATTATTCAGAACTGGGAAGAGAGTTTCTTCCAGTACAACTGGAAATCTTTACTGGAATACAATACACGAATCGGTGAAAAACACGAAATCGACGCTATGATCGGATCGGAGCTCCGAAGGTCGGAATCCAGGATCATAGCGACGAAGGGATTTGGTTACGATCCCAAAACACTGACCACCCACCCTATCATGTTTCCCGGTGAGGATGATGCCAGCGACAGCAGGTTCAGGGCGTATGACAAGAGCGAGATAGAAAATGCCTATGCCTCTTTTTATGCGACGGCTTCCTATACATACGACCGGAAATATACGGTGTTCGGAAGTGTTCGTTATGATGGTTCTAACCTTTTCGGAGTAGATCCCAAATATAAGTACCTGCCCCTGTGGTCTGCATCGGCTTCATGGCTGGTAAGCGAAGAAGAATTTCTGAAAGACAGTAAGGTCGTGTCCAACTGGAGACTACGGGCTTCGTACGGCTTACAGGGAAATATAGATAAAAATACCTCCCCGTTTGTGATCGGGGAATACAACAATGCATCGGTGTTACCGGGAAATAACGAACAAACCATTGTGGTTACTTCTCCACCTAATGATAAGCTGCGTTGGGAAAAGACACAGAACTATAATGCCGGAACCGATATCGCCTTATTCAATAACCGGATCAGCCTGGCTTTTGATATCTATAAAAGAAAGAGTTCCGACCTCATCGGCCTGAAATCCATTCCGCTCGAAAACGGATTTGAATTCACGAATCTCAACTGGGCGCAGGTAACCAATAAAGGGTTTGAATTGTCTCTGACCACCAGGAATATTGTTTCCGAAAACTTTACATGGAGTACGAATTTCAATATATCCCACAACAAAAGTAAGGTCGATAAGATCCAGATCAGGGAGAACAGTTTCCTGCCTTCCCGTGAAGGATTGCCGGTCAATGCCGTTTTTGCCTTGAAAACTGCCGGAATGGATGAAAACGGGTACCCGATGTTCTGGAAAGGAGACCAGAAAGTCAGTGCCGTGGAATTTTTCGATCTCGTAGACCCGTGGGCAGACTTTTTCCCCGGGTATTTAACACAGTCTAACCTGAGTAATGAAGAGTTCCGGAACCTTTTCACTTACGTGGGAGATCGCGATCCGAAATACAGCGGAGGGATTATAAACAATTTCTCTTACAGAAACTTCGATTTTACCGTAGCGGCCAGCTTTAACCTGAAGCAAACAGTGGTAAAGAGGCCTTCCTACAACCCGACCCAGGTAGACAGGGGACAGAATTACACGACCGATATCCTCAATGCCTGGTCACCGGACAATACAGGGTCAAATCTTCCTGCTATCGTAGGCGAGACATCAGGAACAGGCGATTCCTGGATGGCGTATAAATGGTTCGGAGATCTCAATCCGATACAGACGATGTCATACCTGGATACTTTTGTCGATGAAATGAGCTATCTCAGGATTTCCAGCCTCCGTTTGGGCTATACCTTGCCAAAATCGGTAACCTCCAAACTGAAAATAGACCATATCAGGTTTAATGTAGAAGGAAGAAATCTTTTTGTTGTAAGTACCGATTATAAAGGATATTTCGATCCGGAGACCTACGGTAATATTTATGCACAGCCTATTCCGAAATCCATAGCACTCGGACTCAATGTTTCATTCTAAATTCCTACACATGAAAAAATATACTTATCTTTTTATAGCCCTTATTACCGGTCTGCATTTTACGGCCTGTGACAGCTATCTCGATATAGAACCCCAGGGAAAAGTAATTCCGGAAACACTCGAAGAGAACAGGGGGTTGATTACGGTAGCATACAACGGTTTTCCGACACACAAATCGCGCCTTACATTTCGTGCCGATGAGCTCGTTCTGGACGAATTCAGTATAGATGCCGCATATTACAGGGATATTTACATCTGGAAAGATGTCAATCCCGATTCGCAGACCGCGGCCTATCCGTGGGTCCAGTTTTACAACACGATTTTTTATACGAATTACATCATAAACGAGGGGCAAAAGACGATAGAGGACTCAGCGGATAAAAACCAGTTGGTCGGAGAGGCTTATGCCCTCAGGGCCTATGCATATTTCGACCTTGTCAACCTTTATGGCAACCCTTATGACGAAGCAACGGCAGACTCGGACAAAGCAGTCCCACTGGCTCTTGAGATCGATCTGGAGCAGGTATTCACCCCGGTTTCGGTAGCGCAGGTATATGAACAGGTACTTACGGATATCGATCGGGCCAAAGCTTCACTGGTACTGGAAACTCAGGAAACCGGAATGAATTACCGTTTTTCCCTGTCAGCCGTTAACGCCCTGGAGGCCCGGGTAAATTTATATAGCAACCAATGGGAGAAGGCCCTGCAGGCGGCAGAGAAAGCCTTGTCCTATAACAATAGCCTGGTCAACCTGAATACCGACCCGCAGCTCCCCAACCGTTACGATTCGCCCGAGTCCGTACTGGCTCTGGAGGATGTTTATGAATATGAAGTAAACAATGCCGCATACGTATCGGAGATGCTTACCGATAGATATGACAAAGATAACGACCTGCGCTTTGGTCTTTATTTCGTACAGGCCGGTTCCCGTTATAAATCGGGTAAGGGCGGGGCACAACAGTTTAAATGTTCTATACGTACCTCGGAGTTATACCTGATTAAGGCAGAAGCCCTGATGGAACTGGGACGTATCGAAGAGTCCAGGTCCGTATTGCTCGCACTGCTCCGCAACCGCTACAGAACAGCATATATACCCGCATTGGAAAACTCGGTTAAAGCTCTGGATAACAACGGGTATGCCACATTATTGATGGAAGAACGGGCTCGGGAACTGGCTCTCGAAGGACATCGCTGGTTCGATCTCAGAAGGACAAACCAGAAAGAGATCCGGCATACTTTTAACGGTGACGTATATACGCTACAGGCTAATGACCCGCGTTATACCCTGCTATACCCGCAGGAAGCCAAACTCAATAATCCCGAATTGTAAAAGCATATTTGAATTAGTTTTTCAAAAGGCCCGTGATGCGTTCCGTATCCGGGCTTTTTTATACAATGGTTTTTTGGGTAAGCGTTTGAGATAAGACATGTGTTTTTAACCGGATTTCTGAGTTTTTTAAGGGATTTCTTGTGTTTTGATAGTGATTTTGGCTATAATTGCAAAATCATGCGTGTTGTAATTGTAGAAGATGAAGACCTGGCAGCCCATGGCCTGAAACAGCGTCTGCAAGACCAGGATATCCTGTACATAGGTTCCATAACCCGGTTGAGTACGGTAAAAGAAGCCGTAGATTATTTCCGGGAACATACACCTGACCTTGTTTTTCTGGATATTCATCTGGCCGATGGTAACAGTATGACCATACTGGACGCCGTACGTATATCGGTCCCGGTCATATTTACCACAGCTTATGATGTATATGCCTTAGAGGCTTTTAAACATTTTACCGTTGATTATCTCCTGAAACCTTTTGATACGGAAGACCTTTGCCGGGCGTTGAGCAAATACAATTCCATAAAGGAAAAGTATAGCGAAATACATCACGTGGAGGCCCTGAAAAGACATCTCGGTAAAGGGAGAGAGAATTATCAAAGACGTTTTCTGGTCAGCCACGGACACCGTCTGCAGCCTGTAGGAGATAACGACATTACTTTTTTTTACGCAACAGGCAAACACCTTTTTATCTATACCAATGACGGAAACAGCTACCTGTACAACAGTACGGTAAAAGAGCTTATACACAAACTCGATCCGGACATCTTCTTCCGGATAAACCGTAATTATATAGTACATACACAAGCCATAGACAGGGTTGTGAAACACAGGAGCCAAAGGCTTGAGCTCATACTTAAACATGATGTGCCGGAAGACGGCCCCGTTTTCGTAAGCAAAAATGAAGTGAGAGGTTTTGTGGAGTGGATGGGAAAATAGGCGGTATTCTTTGGAAAATTTACCTGGAATTTACATAAGTAATGCTTAAATTGGTCTGAAACGAAAGCCCTGATAGCTTTGTGCCATATCCATATATGGCATTTGCGACAAAAACGGGAAAGAATGATGTATGCGGACTGTAGCTAAAAACACAGGAATTATGCAAAATATCAAGGTCGTTATTTTTGATCTGGACGGAACGTTGGCCAATACTTTACCCATGTGTATTGCAGCATTCAGAAAATCTGTAGAACCCCTTACGGGGAATAAAGTTACCGATGCCGAGATTGTAGCAACATTCGGTCCGTCCGAAGAAGGAACCATTATGGCACTTGCGCCGGATCATTATGATAAAGGAGTAGCATCTTATTTGAATTACTACGAAGAGCTCCACGATATGTGTCCGGAACCTTTCGAAGGGATCAGGGAACTTTTGGAGCTGTTGAAATCGAGAGGTGTGAAGTTGGCTATGGTTACCGGAAAAGGCAAAAGAAGTGCCGAGATTTCTATGAGTCGTTTCGGGATTTCCCATTATTTTGAAAAGACAGAAACCGGTGATCCCAAAGGGCCCCGAAAAGTGGAAGGAATAAGAAATTGCCTGGAATATTTTGGAAATCCGGATAGTGAAGAAGTGATTTATGTAGGCGATTCTCCCAGTGATATCGGATCGTGCCGGGAGGCCGGGATCCCTATTGCTGCCGCGGCATGGGCAGAAACCGCCGAGCCCGAAGCGCTTAAAGCCGGGGGACCTGATGTGTTCTTTTATAAAGTCAGTGAATTTTTCGATTGGTTAGAGCCGAGAACAATCAGATAACCTGAAATCGTAGCATTTTTTTGGCTTGTGAAAAGTTTCCGGATAAAAAATTTTATATATTTGCATAACTGATTATGTAATTAGTTATGTATATGGGTTTTTTTAGTAGAACAGGAAAAATGGCCCTGGGTAGCCGTCTTCGTTTATTAACAGCCCGGTTAACCGACGATGCAGCAACTATTTATGATGTTTACGAGATAGGATTGAAGCCTAAATGGTTTCCGGTGTTTTTTGTGCTTTCGGAAGAGGGAGAGAAGACCATTACCGAAATAGCCGGTGAAATCGGACATTCCCAGCCATCGGTGAGCAAGATCGTAAGGGAAATGACAGCTGCCGGGCTGATCAGTGAAAACAATGATACGGAAGACAAGCGCCGTAATGTAGTAGCGCTGACTCCGGAAGGTATTGAGGCGACTGCGCGGATAAAAGAGCAATATAGCGATGTAAATGCTGCAGTAGAAGATATGATAGCGAGTTCAAGACATAATCTGTGGGAAGCTATAGAAGAATGGGAATATCTTCTGGACCGTAAGTCGCTCTATCAGCGTGTGGAGGAGCAACGGAAGATCAGGGAGAGTAAAAAAGTCCGTATTGTCCCCTATTCGGAGCAATACAGGGCAACATTCAAAGCGCTGAATGAAGAATGGATCTCCACCTATTTCGAGATGGAAGAAGCAGACTACAAGGCGCTTCACGATCCCGAAGGATATATTATCGATAAAGGAGGTAGCATATTTGTTGCATTGTACGACAATGAGCCCGTAGGGGTTTGTGCCTTGATCAGGATGCAAGACCCTGCTTACGATTTTGAGATGGCAAAGATGGCAGTTTCTCCTGTGGCCCGGGGGAAAAATATCGGTTTCTTACTGGGGCAGGCTGTAATGCGAAAAGCAAAGGAACTCGGTGGAAAACAGATATACTTAGAGAGTAATACGGTACTCAAACCCGCTATCGGGCTGTATCGAAAACTGGGCTTTCGTAAGATAGCCGGGCATTTTACTCCCTATAAGCGGTGTAATATACAAATGGCTGCAGATCTCCATACTTTTGCCGACTAATAAAAAAACCGAAAAATGGGAAGATTACTTCTGAAAAAGTCTTCCCGTTTTACAGTACATTCAGAATACCTCGCCGAGATGCTCCATGCCACTATCGATCACGTCTTTGACCTCTCCGAATTTACCAAGGCCAATTTTCTTGAGAATAGAGGCGGTAAAGCCCTGCATCTGATCCAGGGTAATATGAGGAGGCATAGCCAGGGCATTGGAATCGGTATAGATATTGACCAGCACCGGTCCTTTATGGGCGAGTGCTTCACGGATCGAAGATTCCACGTCCTCGGAACGCTTTACCTCTATCCCTTTGATGTTCATTAACTCGGCAATTTTATCGAAAGGCGGATTGACCATATCTGTTTGCCAGTCCACATATCCTGCGACTTCCATTTCTACTTTTACCATACCGAGGGAACGGTTATTGAATACAAATATTTTTACCGGATACTGGTATTGCATAATTACGGCGAGATCTCCCATAAGCATAGAGAGGCCTCCGTCTCCGCACATGGCAATGACCTGTCTGTCCGACATGAAGCTGCTGCTCCGATAGCCATTGGCAGGGCATTGGCCATAGAACCGTGATTGAAAGATCCTGTCAGATACCGGTTTTTACCCGCTTTGATAAAACGTGCCGCCCAGACTGCCGTCATTCCCGTATCTACGGTATAAACCGCGTCATCGTCGGTGAATCTATCGATAGTCCGGGCCACATATTCCGGGAGATTTGCATGGGTTTACTTTCTTCATGTGCCAGCTTGTCAAACTGTTTTTCGATCCTGGCATACCGCTCCCGCGTTTCCTTTAAGAACGAGTCGTCGGAATGTGTTTTAACCAGGGGCAACAGGGCCGTAACCGTATCCCTGATGTCTCCCGCATATCCGTAATCTACCTGTGCCCTTCGGCCAATACGGTCGGGCTGGATATCGATCTGCACGATCGTATTTTTTCGGGGAAGGAATTCCGCATATGGAAAATCCGTACCCAGAAGTACCAGAACATCGGCTTTGGAACATGCGTCGAATCCGGATTTATGCCCGAGCAGCCGTTCATTCCACGGCAAAAGGACTGTCTGTCCTGTCAAAGAATATCTTGCCCCGGAACGAAAAGGCGATCGGGGCCTGCAGGCATTCTGCAAGCGTTTCGACTTCCGCAACCGCATCTTTACATCCGTACCCGCAATAGAGTGTTATATTGTTGTTTCATTCAGCAATGCTGCAAGCTCCTCAAGTTCACTGTCGCACGGTCGGTAGATCGTTTGCGTACGATAATTTTTCCGGGATGTGATAATGGTTTCAGATGCTGCCGCAGCAATATCTCCCGGCAATCCTACAACCGAGACGCCTTTCTCGGTAACAGCTGTCTGAATAGCCCGCTGCATGATCGTGGTGAACTGTTTAGGCGTATTGGCGACATAGACAAATTTGCTGCAGTCTTTAAAGAGATAGAAAGGATTGGTTTCCTGGAAATAATCGGTGGCAAATTTGGTAGTGGCACAGGTACTTGCGATAGCGATAACCGGATTTCCTGCCGGTTGGCATCGTAAAGCCCGTTGACAAGGTGAACGTGTCCGGTCCCGAACTTCCCATACAACAACCTATACCGTGAAGCTCGGCATCCATGGACGCCGCATAGGCAGCAGACTCTTCGTGCCTTACATGGATCCATGAGATACGTCCGTCACGACGGATGGCGTCATTTACCGGGTTCAGGCTGTCCCCGGTAATCGCATAAACTCTTTTAACGCCTGCATCCACAAGCATTTCCACTAACTGATCTGAAACATTTTTTGCCATAACAAACAGGATAAACGATTCTCTAATGAAGTTATCAGGGAAAGAAGAAAAATTCCCCCTTTTGTTAAAGATACGGCTTTTATTACGGAATGTCAATTGCAGACGGGAAGACAGCACCATACCGGTAGAAATTATTATTCCGATGTTCCGGAGAAATAAAACAGTATTAAAAAAGATTTGCAGAAGGACAATAAGTGGCCCACATTACCTCATCTTTAGGATCATCCGGAGGACGTATATATTTTTACTGGAAGGCCTGTTTGGGAACAGTCTTTATGGTTTTGCCCTTTCGTACTGTTTTGGCCAGGAAATATCCGCCTTTAAACTTTGTGCGGCATGTAGCGGGAAATAGGGGTCTCGGAGGAATTCTCTTGCCATCATCACCAGGTCGGCATCTTGATTGACCAGTATGGTCTCGGCCTGTTCGGCACTGGTGATCATCCCTACGGTAGAGGTCAGTATGCCCGTTTCCTTTTTTATGGCAGAAGCAAAAGGCAGTTGATACCCGGGACCTACGGGTATTTGCTGATGAGGTACGAGCCCCCAGTAGAGACATCGATAAGGTCGACACCTTTTTCCTTTAGGATCATAGCCAGTTTCACCGATTCCCCGGTGTTCCAGCCTCCTTCTGCCCAGTCGGTAGCCGAGATCCGTACAAAGACAGGAAGGTCTTCGGGCCATACCGAATATACCCCTTGAAGGATTTCGAGCAGGAGACGTATCCGGTTTTCGAAACTTCCACCATACCGGTCTGTTCTTTTATTACTCAGTGGCGAAAGGAACTGATGCAGCAGGTATCCGTGTGCAGCATGGATTTCCACAACTTCAAATCCTGCGGAAAGCGCTCTTTTGGTGGCTGCGGTAAAATCCGAAATGATATTCCGGATACCTTTTTCATCGAGGGCTTCCGGCATCGGGTAGTTGTCAGAATACGGCAAGGCGGAGGGTGCCAGTGTAGTCCAGCCTCCTTGTTCCGGGGGGAGTTCTCCCCTTCCGTTCCAAGGTTCTGCCGTACTTGCTTTCCGGCCTGCATGCGACAATTGTATTCCGGGAACGACCTGTTGTGCCCGGATAAAGGAAGTGATCTGTTTTAGCTTTTCGATATGCTCGTCTTTCCACATTCCGAGGTCATGGGGAGATATTCTTCCTTCCGGAGAAACCGCTGCAGCTTCTGCAAGGATCATGGCAGCCCCACCCACGGCCCTGCTACCCAGATGCACCAGGTGCCAGTCGTTTGCAAAACCGTCCGTCGCCGAATACTGGCACATCGGCGATACGATAATGCGGTTCTTCAAAAGGATACTTTTAATGCTGACAGGTTCAAAGAGTTTGGCCATAACGAAATGTATTTACCGGGTTACTGAAAGAAGATAAAGGTGCAACGGAGTCAGATCATAACCGTTACACCCTGTAATTATTTTTAATTCAACCCCCGTTCTTCGAGGATTGCATCTACTCCCGGATCCTTGCCACGGAAAGATTTGTAAGCATTCTTATATTCGAGTGTATTTCCCCTGGAGAGGATCATATCCCTGTAGCGTTGGCCGTTTTCACGGGTTAACCCACCGTTTTCATCAAACCATTTTCCGGTATCGAGTGCCAGCATTTCTGTCCATAAGTAAGCGTAATAGCTGGCTGCATATCCTCCGCCGAAAACATGGTTGAAATAGGTGGCGCGGTATCTCGGGGGACATTCTGCATCCAGAGACGGTCTTGTTCAAGAGAAATTTTTTCGAAATCATTCACGTCGAGGTTTTCGTCAATCTCTGTCAGCGTATGGAAATTCAGGTCCAGATCGGCAGCAGCAAGAACTTCCCCGAAAGCAAATCCCTGATTGAATGTCGATGCTTTTCTGATCTTTTCGATCAGGCTTTCCGGGATCTGCTCCCCGGTTTTATAGTGCAAGGCATAGTTTTTCAGCACTTCGGGAAACAAGGCCCAGTGTTCGTTGGCCTGGGAAGGATATTCTACAAAATCCCGGGCTACTGAGGTTCCCGAAATCGAAGGGTATTGCTGATCGGCAAAAAATCCGTGCAATGCATGCCCGAATTCGTGGAACATGGTGGTGACCTCATCATATGTTAACAGTGCAGGTTCTCCGGCAGCAGGTTTGGTGAAGTTACAGACATTATAAATAACCGGCTTTTTGTTCAGCAGGTGCGACTGGGTTACGAAATTGCTCATCCATGCGCCTCCCCTTTTGCTTTCGCGGGCAAAGAAGTCTCCGTAAAAGAGCCCGAGGGGCGATCCGTCCTCCTCGAAGAGTTCATAAACCAATACATCGGGATGATAGACCGGAATGTCCGTACGTTGTTTAAACGTGATCCCGAAAAGTTTTGTGGCCGCAAAAAAGACCCCTTTTTCCAGTACGGTTTTTAGTTCGAAATACGGCTTGATCTGGTTTTCGTCGAGGTCATACTTGGCTTTACGTACTTTCTCCGCGTAAAAACTCCAGTCCCAGGGCGCTAAAGAAAACGAGCCTCCTTCGGATCGGATCATTTTCTGTATTTCGGCAGCCTCTTCATCTGCTTTTGCTACTGTAGCGGGAATGAGCTCAGCAAAAAAGTCATTGACGGTTTGTGTGTTTTTGACCATGGTATCCTGCAGGTTCCATGAAGCATAGTCGGCAAAGCCGAGGAGTTTTGCCTTTCGGATACGAAGGCCCGTGATCTCCCGGATAATATCGAGAGTCGAGTAGTCCCCGCCGTTGGTTCTGTTCCAGCTTCTCTTAAAAAGTTCTTCGCGGGTTTCACGGTCCGTAAGCGTTTGTGTCAGTGGCTGCTGTGTTGTATTCAGGATAGGAATTCTCCATTCCTCTTTACCTTCTGTTTTCAGCGAACTCATCTCACCGGCCGAAAGCCCGGCCAGTCTGATAGAATCTGTGACGATCAATGCAGCTTTATTATTGGCTTCCTGGAGGGTTTGACTAAACTTGTTTTCCAGTGAAGCAAGCCGGGCATTGATTGCCTTGAGCTTTGCTTTATCCGCGTCGGACAGGTTGGCTCCCGCTTTTATAAACTTTTGATACCTTATTTCGATCAGTTTGATGGCTTCCGCTTTCAATCCGAGTTCGTTACGCTGCCCGTAAAGTGTCTTTATACGTTGAAAAAGTTTGGAATTCAACAGGATATTATCACGGTGTTCTGCAAATTTCGGAGACATTTCAGCATCCAGCTTTTTAAGGACCTCATTGGTATTTGCGCCCGTAAGTGAACCGAATACATTGCTTACCCTACCCAGTAATTCATGGGCGTTCTCCATGGCCACCAGGGTGTTTTCAAAAGTAGGGGCTTCCGGGTTATCTGCAATTTTTGTTATGGCTTCCGCTTCTGCCTGTAGCGCGTATTCCAGTGCCGGTTTGAAATCTTCATTTTTAATCTTCGAAAAGTCGGGAGCCCCGAAAGGGAGCTTACTTTCCTGAATAAGCGGATTGTTTTTCATATCTTCAGCAATATAATTTTTTGATTCTGTCGCTTCATTTTTCTCTTTACAGCTCAAAAATGCAAGCAAAATAACGGATAACAATGTAATGTTCCTCGCTTTCATGTTGTGATGTTTTGAATATCAAATTTAGAAAAGATTCTGCAAAAAACAGGTAACAGGCAGCGGAATAGAACGAAGCAGTACGGAAAAAAGAAATAATAGGACGGCAGCACGGTACTACAAATGTATCCATAAAAAAAGGCGGAGTAGAACTCCACCTTTTTGCCCCAAATCTTACCATGAACTTAACCTACTTATGCTATGGTGATCCAAATGTAATGCAGGCTTTTTTTTAGGTATAATTATTTCGACAAAAAGCGAATTAAAACGTTAAAGTGTACATCTCAGGCCGTTTTTTGTGCGCGCTCCATGGGTTAATCGGTAAAGTAGCGCTGTGCGGGAGATGTATTTTTTTAAAAGAGAAGTAATAAAGCTATGTGAAGCTGGAAAAATAACAATTGCCGTGCATTATGTACAGAAGTACCTCGCTAACAGCTTTTGATGTATATTTACGGGTAAAGCCCGAAATTATGAAAACACATTATATCTTGTTCTCCCTGTTTTCCACGATGATACTGTACGGACAGGAAACGGTTATTCCTGTATGGAGTAGCGGTATTCCCGGAGCGATTGATAATCCGGAATACCACCAGCAGGAAATGTCAAAAGGTAATGATCAGTCTTCCAGGATCAGCAAGGTTACCGATCCGGTCATCGAGGTTTTCCTTCCTCCTGAAGATCTTGCCAACGGTACTGCGGTACTTGTTTGTCCGGGAGGAGGATATGCGATGCTCGCCATAGGACATGAAGGCCGGGATGTGGCGGAATGGTTTAACAATATGGGAGTTGCCGCATTTGTCCTGCAATACCGTTTGCCCAGCGATGCCATTATGAAAGACAAGAGTATCGGTCCCTTACAGGATGCCCAGGAAGCGATGCGGATACTTCGCAGAAATTCGGGAAAATGGCATATAGACCCCGGAAAGATCGGGGTCATGGGGTTCTCTGCAGGGGGGCATCTTGCATCTACGGCCTCGACCCATTATATGGATCGGGTATATGCAGATGACGGTACAACAGCACGGCCGGATTTTTCAATCCTGATTTACCCGGTAATTTCCATGGATACGGAGATCACGCATATAGGGTCGAGAAACAATCTTATAGGAGAACACCCTTCAGCCGAACTTGCAAAGCGCTTTTCAAATGAACTTCAGATCACCGGGGAAACACCACCTGCTTTTCTGGTACATTCTTCCGATGATACGGCTGTTCCGGTAGAGAACAGTATCCGTTATTACCTGGGGTTGAAAAACCATAAGGTACCTGCGGAAATGCATGTGTACACAAACGGAGGGCACGGGTACGGTATGGGAAGATCCCAAAATACCGAGTCTTCGTGGCCCGGAGCACTGAAGCGCTGGATGAAAATGAACGGCTGGCTGTAAAAAGTCAACGGAAGAGGCTGTTATAAATGTCCGTAACCTCGAGCGCAGTAAGTGTTCCGGAATGGATAAGGAGTGCATTGCGAAAATGCAGGGGTTGGTCTTTCGGGATGGATATAGGGGTTCTTCCCGGGAAAGCGGCATTCTGCATACTATTGTCTTTTCGCAATATCCAGCCCTGAAAAGAGGGGAGTGTTTCCGGATTGCACATCATAACGATCCTGACCTGCTCCTTTTTTGAAGTGTCGTAGTCCGGAACAGCTTCTATCCATCCCCCGGCCTTTACCGGAGTGTTTTTAGGAGAAACTTCTCCCTGCGGATTGAAAAAAGTAAGGCCTTCTCCAGGCCTGATCCTCGGCGAAAAGCCACTGTAGCCTTTCTCGTCTTCCGACCCGCCGATTTTTACATCGTTTGTAAGAGCCGTCAGTGTAATATCGAAATCTACCAGATCATAATCCCCGTTCCGGGTGTAGGTAATCGTGCCGTTTTCCCGGATAACCGGCTGGTCTTTATCCCTTCCGCTCATCCAGTACACCACAGTGTGTAGTATTACCGAATGCTCTTTGATTTCGGTATGTACATTATCTACATCCCAGGTAATTCCCTCGCATAACCAAGGATCAGCCATTCGCTCACCACGGGCAAATAACTGGTGCCAGGTCCAGAAGATACCCCGATGGTGCGGATGATCTTTCGGAAAGTCCTCGGTGAGTATGACCCCGTTCCTGTCATAAAGCGGATGAATGTAATTGGCCCTGCCGTATTTTCCTTTTAGGGTTTTGGTTTCTATCTGGTATGAAAAGCAGGGTTCCGTACCATCGTACAATGTTATGATGTCGTTCTCCCGCTCAAAATGTAATTGTTGGGCATAACACGAAAAACATGCCATGGAAAACAGCAGCAATGAACAGACATTTTTTAAATAGGGCATAAGTGTATACGTTGAAATAACAGTGATTATGAAAGTTGTCTAAACAGAGTTTCTGTCCATAAAGCGAAATACGTTTCTCACCTGGTCTTTTTTGTTGGCGAGGATCATATCGGCCGCAGTTTCGCCCATAACCTTGAAATCTGTACTGATAACAGTAATGCCCAGTAATTCTTTCAGGGGGGTGTCGTTATAGGAAATAATCCCGATGTCTTGTCCGAGTCGGAGCCTTTTTTCCCGTACCTGCTTTACCAGGTTAACGAGGTCTGTTTCTTCTATAATGACGTAGGCATCGCGCGATTGCAGGGGCATATCATCGTAAATTTCATCCAGGATCTCAAAATCAAAGGAATATTCCACACAAAATTTGCGAAACCCGTGAAGTATGCGAAGCGGATAAGGATATACCGATTTTTGCGGATATACCAGGATGAGCTTGTCGTAGCGGTTTAGTTTTTCCAGGCCTTCCGTGAGGGCCTGGTAGATGTCGTTCTCAAAATCCTGGAAGATCGAGGCGTATGTTCCGGAAACAGCCGGTTTCCGGTTATCCATCAAGAGGAGTTTGTCTTTAGGGATCTTTTCCAGTGCGTTGACCACTTCGTCCGTATTACTCACGTGCATCATCTTTTCATTTTTAAAGTGAGGCATGATCACGTAATAATCATAGGCTCCTATATTTTTTTCAAGCGTTCTGACAAAAAGGCTTTCTTCACAATGATAGATAAACAGGTTTACATGTCCGTTAACCCCTATGCGGTCTACAAAAGAGTTGTAGATACGCATTTTGTATGAGCTCAGCTTGTTTACCATAAAAAAAATATTAATCCGCGAAATAAGATCCGTACGCGCGGTGTAATATCCTTTGCCTTTTACCGACACAATGATCTTTTTCTCTTTTAAAAGCCGGTAAGCCTTTTCCACGGTATCCCTGGAAAGATAACACTCCTCACTGAGTTCATTAATAGAGGGGATCTTTTGTCCGATTTTGAGGTCTCCCCTGGCAATACCTTCTATGATAGAGTCTACGATCTGTTTGTATTTCGGCACCCGGGAATCTTCATTTATCCTGATATCAGCAATAGCCGGAATGGTATTCATAGTTGGCGGTTTTTGTGTTAATTTATAGTAATTTTGATTTTTTAGCCTGTGTTTGATTATTAAAAGTAAAATTAAATAATTTTATGTATTTTTTACACTATCGTTGCGAATATCTGATTAATTAACAATTTGTGAGCAGCACACTACAGGATAGTTGTTTTGCTTATAACCAATATTTTCGTCCTTGCTTGAATAGAAAATCTTAATCCGTGAAACAGGATAATACGGGCTGCCGCTGATGAAAGCAGATGTTATCCTGGAAACTTAAAATGTAAATCGATGAAAATACTGGAAAAGAAGAATTTCAAATATGTGGACTATCTGTGGGATGATGACAAAGCAGCAGCCATGAAAGGCAACGAGGTAGACCTGTTGCTGTACAGGTCCAATCTTCTCGGATCGGACCTTCGCATCACCAATTACGGTGGTGGAAATACAAGTTGCCGGACTATAGAAAAAGATCCGCTCACGGGACATGACACTGAGGTTATGTGGATCAAAGGGTCTGGAGGGGATATAGGAAGCCTTACCAGAAGCGGATTGGCAGGGTTATATGTAGATAAGTTAAGGGCGCTGAAAAAAGTATATCGCGGATTGGAACACGAAGATGAAATGGTAGCCCTTTTCAATCATTGCATATACGACCTGAATAGTAAGGCACCTTCTATTGATACGCCTTTACACGGACTTTTGCCTTTTAAACATATAGATCACCTGCATCCCGATGCGCTTATTGCTATTGCAGCGGCAAAAGACAGCAGGGAGATCACCCGGAAAATATGGGGAAACACCATGGGATGGGTCCCATGGCAGCGCCCCGGGTTTGATCTCGGGTTACAGATCGAGAAATGCCTTGCCGACAATCCGGGGATCCGGGGTATAATACTGGGAAGTCACGGACTTTTTACCTGGGGAGATACGGCTTATGAATGTTATATCAACAGCCTTGAAGTGATCGAACAGGCTTCGGCCTATATCGAAGAACACGTGCAGTCGAACGGCATTGTTTTTGGCGGTGAAAAAACGAATAGCCTCGATCCGCAACGCCGGAAAGACCAGGCTTCTGCCATAGCTCCTTTGCTCAGGGGACTCTGTTCTTCGGAAAGGCGAATGATCGGTCATTTTACCGATACCGACCGCGTACTGGAGTTTGTAAACAGTAATGATCTGGAGCGTCTTGCCCCCTTGGGCACCTCTTGCCCCGATCATTTTCTGCGTACGAAAATACAGCCTCTGCTGCTGCCGCTTGACGCCGGTGCGGACGTGACCAGACCAGAAGATGTACTGAAGCAACTGGAGCCGGCATTCGGGCAGTACCGCAAGGAGTATAGGGAATATTACGACAATTGTAGGCATGATAACAGTCCTGCCATACGCGATGCCAATCCGGTAGTTATCCTTTGGCCCGGAGTAGGAATGTTCTCGTTTGCCAAGAATAAACAAACCGCAAGGGTAGCTTCCGAGTTTTATATCAACGCCATCAATGTGATGCGCGGAGCGGAGGCGATAAGCGAATATACTTCCCTGCCCCGCCAGGAGGCTTTTGATATCGAATACTGGTTGCTTGAAGAAGCAAAACTACAACGAATGCCTGCAGAGAAAACCCTTTCGAGGAAAGTGGCCTTGGTTACCGGGGCGACCGGGGAATAGGGAAAGCCATAGCGGATAAGCTGGTTGCCGAAGGCGCTAATGTAGTGCTTACCGACCTCGATGAAAAACTTCTCGGGGAAGCGGAAGAAAGCTATAAAAAAGATGAGGTGTCTTCTGCGGTATGCGATGTAACCAAAGCGGCGTCAGTCGCAGAAGCATTTCAAAAAGCATGTCTCGAATTCGGAGGTGTCGATATGGTTGTACATTCTGCCGGACTGGCGATATCCAAATCACTTCCTGATACCACCGAAAAAGACTGGGAACTGTTACAGAATGTACTGGTTAAAGGGCAGTTTCTGCTGGCCAAGGCCGGTGTGGATATTATGAGAAAGCAGGGTCTTGGCGGAGATATCATCAGTATAGCCAGTAAGAATGGCCTGGTTGCCGGCCCGAACAATGTAGGATACGGTACGGCCAAAGCTGCCCAGCAGCACATGTCGCGCTTGCTTGCCGCGGAGCTCGGTACCGACAAAATCCGTGTCAATACGATAAATCCGGATGGCGTTATCGTTGGAAGTAAGATCTGGGAAGGCGCATGGGCCGAAGGCAGGGCAAAAGCTTATGGGATAAGCGTAGAGGAACTTCCCGCGCATTACGCAAAGAGAAATCTCCTCAACGAGATCATCCGCCCGGAAGATATAGCCAACGGGGTTTACGCATTTCTGGGGATATTGGATAAGAGTACAGGTAATACCATTAATGTAGACGGAGGAATGCCGAATGCCTTTGTGCGATAAAAAACAGAAAAGGCAATCCGAAAAAGAGATCGTCACATAGTTTTAAGATATTATGAGAATTGACCAGCAACAAATAACGGAAGTAAATACCCGCAACAACGATATCCATAACCGCAGATGGACATCCTGAAACAACTTCATTCCGGGTCGCGTATAGAAGAGATCATCGGGAAGCTTATTGAATTTCAGGTGGCATTGCCAAGCTGGGCCCTCGGTGCAGGAGGAACCCGTTTCGGCCGTTTTTCCTATGGTGGAGAACCCGGATCCCTGGAGCAGAAGATCGAAGATATCGGGCTCATACATCAGCTAACCAGAACTGCCGGGGCGGTTTCTTTACATATACCGTGGGATATCCCGGATGATATTCCGGCGGTTAAGGAACTTGCGGATTCCCTCGATATTACTTTCGATGCCATGAACTCCAATACGTTTCAGGACCAGGAGGGGGCGGCTCAAAGCTACAGGAACGGTTCGCTGAGCAGTGTTCACGAGGCCGCCAGAGAACAGGCTGTGGAACATAATAGAGAGGTGATCCGTATCGGGGAAAAGCTGGGGTCCGAAGGACTGACTGTATGGTTGGCAGACGGGGCCAGTTTTCCCGGGCAATACAATTTTCAAACGGCTTTGAAGCATACCGAGGAAAGTCTTAAAACCATTTATGCGGCATTGCCGGATGACTGGAAAATGCTGATCGAATACAAGCCTTATGAACCTCATTTTTACAGTACTGTTATCCAGGACTGGGGGACTTCCTTGATGCTGGCAAATGCGTGCGGGGAAAAGGCATTCACCCTTGTAGATCTCGGGCATCACCTGCCGAACACCAATATAGAGCAAATTGTGGCTACGTTGATGGCACAGGGAAAACTGGGAGGCTTTCATTTTAATGACAGCAAATACGGAGACGACGATCTTACCGTGGGTTCTGTAAAACCCTACAACCTGTTCCTCATCTTTAACGAACTGGTTTACGGTATGGAAAACAATGCTGAGAATCCTCCGCTTTCCTGGATGATTGATGCCAGTCATAATATAAAGACCCTCTGGAAGATCTTATTCAGTCTCTCGAAGCCATCCTGGTCGCTTACGCACAAGCCCTTCTTGTAGATCGGGAAGCACTTTCGGAAGCTCAGCAGTACAGTGATGTTGCTCAATGCCAGGAAATTTTGCAGGAGGCATACCGTACAGATGTCCGTCCCTTGCTCCGGGAATCCCGGCTTCGCTCCGGTGGAGCCATGTATCCGCTACAGGTTTACAGGGACCTGGAAATACGAAAAAAACTGATCCGGGAAAGAGGGCTGAAAGTACGGGCTACAGGATTGTAGGATAAAGTCAATATGTGCCCCCAACCAACTAAAACAACTTAAACCGATGACGACCAAAACCGAGGTAACTGCTGTTTTTGATATCGGAAAGACCAATAAGAAATTTTTTCTATTCGACACCGGTTTCCGGGAAGTGTACCGGGAATATACTATGCTGGATGACACCACGGATGAAGATGGCTACCCTGCGGAAAATCTGGAGCAATTGCAACAATGGCTCAAAGGAATGCTCGATCGTATACTCCATGCCGAAGAATACAAGGTTACCGCGATCAACTTTTCCAGCTACGGGGCCAGTTTCGTGCATGTGGACGAAAATGGTAACGTACTTACGCCGCTTTACAACTACACCAAGCCGCTGCCGGAACACATCAGTAAGGAATTTTACGACACCTATGGTGATCCCATTGATTTTGCAACCCGTACGGGGTCGCCCCGGGCGGAAATGCTCAATTCGGGAATGCAGTTGTACTGGATAAAGAAGACTAAGCCCGAAATATTCGAAAGAATAAAGTATTCCCTGCATTTTCCGCAATATCTCTCCTATCTCTTCACCGGAATACCGTTGAGCGATTACACGAGTATAGGATGTCATACCGGGTTATGGGATTATGAGGCCAACGATTATCACGCGTGGGTGTACAAAGAGGAAATAGATCGAAAACTTCCGCCCATCGTGCCTTCGGAAACCGCTTTGAGCATGACCTATAAACGGAGGAAAATAAAAATAGGAGTAGGAATACACGATAGTTCGGCAGCGCTGTTGCCTTATATTCTCAGTGAAAAAAAACCGTTTTTACTGGTGTCTACCGGAACCTGGAGTATTTCTCTTAACCCTTATAACCAGGAGCCGCTGTCCGGAGAAGATGTAGAGCACAATTGCCTGAATTACATGCGTACCGACGGGAAACGGGTTAAGGCCACCCGTTTTTTATGGGCAACGAATACCGCATACAGGTAAAAAAACTGGGAGCGTATTATGCCAAGGCTTACGGATACCACCGCAAAGTAAAGTTCGACAGGCGGTTGTATATGAAACTGATCTCGAACCCGTCGATACATTTTAAATTCGAGGGGATAAAACTCAGGAGAAAAAAGCTCCACAAAACCGACCTGGCTCCTTTTTCGACTTTCGAAGAGGCTTTTCATCAGCTGATGATAGAGCTTATGGAGCTTCAGGTAGAAACTTCCGGAAGAGCGATCGGGAATTCCCGGATCAACAAGATATTTATCGATGGCGGTTTTACGGACAATGATGTCTTTGTGAAGCTGATGTCACATCATTTCAGGGATTTTAAAGTTCGGACTACCCGGAATTCGCTGGGTTCGGCATTAGGGGCTGCCATGGTGATCTCCGAAGAGAAGCCAGGACCCAAGTTTCTGAAAAAGACCTATAAAATGGAAAAACTGGCGCCTTTGCTGCTTTCGGTGCAAAGAGACAATGTGTAAACGAAAGCCTGTAGCCAAAACAAGATGATTATCCATGGAACAAACATATACAGAAGAAGAAATAGCCGGGCACACAACATCGGAAAGCGGTGAATATGAGAGAGAAGCCGTGCCACGGTCCAAATGGAAAGGGTGGAAGAGCTTTCTCGGCATGTATGCAGGTGAACATGCGGCGGGGACGGAGTTTGTTATAGGGCCTCTTTTTCTGACTACCGGAGTCAGTGCATTTGACCTGATCGTGGGACTATTACTGGGGAACTTCCTCGCAGTGCTGAGCTGGCGGTTTCTGACGGCAGAAATTGCGGTAAAGTACAGGCTGACCCTATATTATCAACTGGAAAAAATATGCGGAAAACGTCTGGTTACCCTATATAATGTAGCCAACGGGGTACTTTTCTGTTTCCTTGCGGGATCGATGATTACCATATCGGCTACGGCTGTGGGAATTCCTTTTAATATGGAAATGCCAAGGCTTACGGATACGATGCCTAACGGGGTTACATGGGTGGTTATCGTCATAGCAATAGGGCTCGTTATTTCACTCATCGCAGCCAGAGGTTATGATATGGTATCCAAAGCGGCCAACTGGATGTCGCCTTTTATAGTCCTGGCTTTTTTGTTGTGTGGTATAGTTGCTTTGCAACAGCTCGGTGTCTCTGACTTTTCCGGCTTTTGGGACGTATGGGGAGCAGGGAGTGATCCGTTTCCGGGACAGATAAAATTTACATTCTGGCACGTGGTTTTATGGTCCTGGTTTGCCAATGCGGCCATGCATATAGGGATGTCCGATCTCAGTGTTTTCCGGTTTGCCAGAAAGGCATCCGTGGGGTGGACCAGCGCGGCAGGGATGTACGTAGGACATTATATGGCCTGGATTGCAGCGGCATTGATCTATGCTGTTTACCTTCGGTCTCCGGAAGTGCAGACTATGCTGGCGCAGGGGGAAGCTCCTTCGGTAGCCCCCGGACCATTAGCGTATAATACGATAGGGATTTTCGGGATTATTGCGGTAATTCTCGCGGGCTGGACTACGGCCAATCCTACCATATACCGGGCAGGACTGGCTTTTCAGGCTGTTATGCCCAAAATGTCGACCTTCAAAGTAACCCTGTTTGCCGGTGGAATAGCAACCGTCGCCGGACTTTTTCCTGCGATAGCGATGAAACTGCTCGACTTTGTAGCCCTATACGGGTTTATCCTGGCACCTTTCGGAGCAATTATTGTCTTTGACCATTTCTTTGCAACCCGTTGTGGTATTCGAAAATTTTATGCCGAAAAGACCGGAGTGTCATTTAATAATGCCGTATTCCTGGCCTGGCTTGTCAGTTTTGGCGTGTTTTATTTTGTAGCCTGGAAGTTTGATATTTTCCTGTCGTTTGTCACGCTGCCCACATGGTTATGCTGCGGTGTGCTGTTTCTTGTTTTCAGCAGGTATTATCAGAAAAAAGGACAATAGATATAAACCGATTAGTTAGTTGGTATGGAAAAACCCTGCCGGGTCCCTTTTAGAGGGATAACGACAGGGTTTGCCTTGATATGAAAATGATATGATTTAGAAGGAATAGGAGAAGTTTGCAGAAATGTTTCTCGTCCACTGTGGGTTTATAGTAGACCATCCTGTATAATACTCTTCGTCCGTAATGTTGTTGAGTTTTAACGTAACCCGAAAATCTTTTGTGCCATAAAATACCGAGGCATTCAGCACCGTATATTCGGGTAGGGTAAATGCACCGGTATTGTTCCGGTTCATGATTTTATTCTCCCCGGCGTAATTTCCTCCGAAACCTAAACCGAAGCCTTGCAATTTTCCGGATGTAAACTGGTAATCGGCCCAAAGGTTTGCTGTATTCAAAGGTCCCGCAGATTCCGGCCTGCGTCCTTTAAAAGCAGCATCGCCTTCTTCAAGCCTGCTGTCTACATAGCTGTAACCGGCAATGATATTAAGACCTTCTACCGGATTGGCATTGACAGAAGCTTCTATACCTTTGTTGCGTTGCTCCCCGTCTTGGGTATATTCATAGTTGCCGTCTCCGCTATCTATGCGCAGTACCCTGTCTTTGACCTGAATGTCGTAATAGCTGACAACAGCTGTCAACTTATCTTTGAAAAGATTGAATTTGGTTCCGGCCTCAAATTGTGTAGCATGCTCGGGTTAAACGACCGTACACTGGTAATTCCTCCTGTAACCTCTGTTTGTGGAGCGACATTGGTGAAACCGTCCATATAATTGGCAAATACGGAGACCTGGTCGAGAATGGGTTGGTAAACCAGTCCGAATTTCGGGGAAAATGCCGTCTGGTTGTAGGTGTCATTCCAGAACCGGTCTACCCGGATACTGGCCATTGCGGATAATTCCGGAAGCAGGTTAATGACGTCGGAAGCATACACACTGAGTATTTCCTGCACGGTCTTGGACGGGTTTATCTTGGAACCTGCGAGTAGGGCATCGGTCCCTGCCTGGGTGAGTATACCGCTGTCATCGTGTAACGGGCAGCGTCTGTGATCTGTAAAATTCCCTGGTTGAATGTTTCAAGGTCAGAACCTATATAGACAAGGCCGTTCATTACATACGGACTGCTATTACTCGAAATATCGGTTTTCAGGTAATCGAGTCCTGCGACGATCCTGTTGCGCATGGAGCCTATTTTGAAATCTCCGATAAAGTTTTGTTGAATATCTGTTCCGACAGTTTCGGAATTTTGTTTGCTGAGATACCTGGAGAGTACAATACCGTCATTGAGACTCACGGAGGCAGCGGTTTCTGCCGAGGTGGTAGACTCATAAAGATAAGAATAGTATCCGTCCGACTTCGCAGAGGAAGTGGAGAAAGAGGTTTGTGAGGTCCAGTTGTCACTCAGTTTATAGTTCATCTGTGCCTGAAGGCTGTAGGTCGGGTTGTCTATGTACAGGTCGTTACCGGTGTAAGATCTTTTATGGTCATAAGCCAGTTCGTTCATGTTATGTACACGGAGCGGATGAGAACGATCCAGGAATAACATAGTCTGGTTGGTGCTTCTCCCGTTGTATATTTCCGTATTTATAAAGAAGGAGAGCCTGTCGTTGACCTGGTAAGACAAGGACGGAGCAACATAAAAGGATCTTCGGAAACCGGCATCCTGAAAGCTGTTTTGGGTGTGATAGGCGCTGTTCACCCGAGGTAAATGTCTTTTTCCGTACTCAGCGGGGTATTCACATCGAGGGTAACCCTGTTTTGTCCGTAACTTCCTGCGGTGTACGCTACATTACCCCGGAACATGCCCTGAGGTTTTTTGGTAACGATATTGATGAGTCCGCCATAAGAAATGAGACTGCTTCCGTAAAGTGTGCCGGAAGGTCCCTTGATAACCTCGATGCGTTCGGTATTGGCAATCTCGGGACTACCGTTGGTCAGTGCAGGAAGACCGTTGAGCATGGTGGGCTGTACGGCAAATCCGCGGATAGCAAAATATCCGGCCCCGTCGGTCCCCCTTCCCGTCGGTTCCCAGAGCATGGTAAACCCCGGAGCATTGCGGAGCGCATCGTTGAAATTGGTAATCACCTGATCTTCGAGGAGCTGACTGCCGATGTTGTTGGAAACCTGTGGGTTTTCAATGTCTTTCAGGGGCATTTTGGATACGTAGGCACTTTCTCTCTGTGCATACCTATTGGCTTTACTCCCTTCGACAACAACCTCATCAAGTTGCTCCTGTTGCTCGGTAAGTATGATATTCGGAATTATAGTAACTTCGTTGGCCCTGACAACTATGCGGGTTTCTCTGGTTTTGAACCCGACCGATGATGCCTTCAGGAGGTAGGCACCCGATGCGATACCGGAAATCTCATAATTTCCTTTGCTATCAGTCAGTACGCCTTTTGCAGTTCCGTTTTTCCGATAGTAATAGTTACGTATTCTATAGGGGTATTGTTATTGGATATTACGGTGCCCCTGATGGTTCCGTTTTGCGCTGCGACCCCGGTAGCGAACAGAACAAGGGACAAAATGGGTAATAGCTTTTTCATAGTGGTTTTTATTTAGAATAAATTCAAACAGTGCAAAAGTATTCAACCTTTATTATATGACAAAGTATTTCTTCAGAATAATTTATATGTATTTAATTCATTGATTAGTAGTATTTTATGTTTTATTCTTCCTTTGGTGTATCGAAGTGGTAGAGGCTTTGGGGAAACTTGTATTTCTGAACACGAGCCCATGTTAATAAACGTGAAAAAAGAATTATGACATGGAGTGCTTTAAGTATACTGGTCTCCGGCAGATATGCACAAAACATAATGAATGGAGTAAAAATTATGAAAAAGATATGCTGCCCGAGGTGAAGTCATCTTTTCAGGCAGTCCATAAAGAAAATTTGTCTCGATTAAATTTTCTTTTGACTATTTAAGTTATGCAAGTAATGAATTTGATTTTAAGTTAAAGGGGAAGAAATTCGTTCAGATTTTTGATGTCGAAGGCCGGTTTGTGGTGATGGCGGTCGAAAATGATGGATCGACACTCAGGTTTTACTATATTGACGATTCCGGTTTAGTGCCGGTCGCTTTTGCAGCACCTTTTCCTGTGGCGATCCATTCTTTTGGAAGCCCGATGGCTTTTCACTTTTTTACGTATAGCGGTTCTGTGCCTACGTATATAAACCGTATGTTCGACAATAATTTCGAGCATGTCCCGGGAGATATTGAGAAGCATATTTTCAGGATGAAGGATTTCAGAAAAGACAGGGATGATATTGTGTCGGAAATAATATTCCGCTATAAGGGAGCCTTTTTTATGGGAGGATATTCGGAAGACACTGAGAGTTATTCCCTCTGGAAATTTCAGGAATAATTTTCAGAATAACATGGAGTACGGCCATTTCTATAGCAACAAAAAACCTCCATCCGGTTAAAGATGGAGGTTTTTTAATGTTGTAAAAGAAAAGTATTTCTTAAGCCTCAAAAGGCAAAATAGAAACATAAGATTTGTTGTTCTTTTTCTTTTCGAATTTCACTACACCGTCAACTTTTGCGTGCAGGGTATGATCTTTACCCATGTACACGTTTTCACCCGGGTTATGGGCTGTACCACGTTGACGTACGATAATATTTCCGGCAATGGCAGCTTGCCCTCCGAATATCTTTACACCAAGACGTTTAGATTCTGATTCCCTACCGTTCTTGGAACTACCTACACCTTTCTTGTGAGCCATTTTGTTCGGTTTTAATCCCTGTTTTACCAAAAGTAATAAGGGAGGGTTATACTTTAGTTATTTGTTCACGGGTTATTTTTCAATACCGCCGTCCAGTTTTTCCTGTAATTCATTCAGTTCGTCCCATTTGCCGTCTGCAGCAAGCTGAGCTTGTTGAGGCCATGTATCAGGAACTTTGTTTGCATAGTTCGGACCTGCTTCGGTAAGGATATCCTTAAGCTTATCTACGGAAGTAGCAGCGAGGTCTGCATATGTCATAATACCTGTGTTGTTGAACAACTCGGCAATTTTAGGGCCGATTCCTTCAATTTTTTTCAGGTCGTCTCCTTTTTTGGTCGCTTTTTTAGCAGGAGCCTTTTTTGCAGGTTTTTCTGCTTTCTCGGCGTTAGCTTTAGAAGCTGATTTCTTAGCTCCCGAACCTACAATGCTTTCAATAACGATTTCTGTCAGGGCTTGTCTGTGACCATTTTTCACTTTGTATCCCTTACGTCTTTTCTTTTTGAAAACAATTACTTTGTCACCTTTCAGGTGCTTAACTACTTTGGCTTCTATAGAAGCACCGTCTATAGCCGGGGCGCCAACGGTGATATCTCCTCCGTTATCTACCAGAAGTACATTGTCGAAAGAAACTTTCGCTCCTTCATCTTCTGCCAGTCGGTGAACAAATACCTTTTGGTCTTTCGCAACTTTAAATTGCTGCCCTGCTATCTCTACAATTGCGTACATAGCGTTTAATTATATTAAATTATCTTCGTAAACCCCTGCCCATAGGCAAAGGCGGGTGCAAATATACACCTAAATCCTTAAAGGGCAAGTGGCTGAGGATAATTTTTATGCTTTTTCGGGTACCTTTTTGCTGAGGTTCCAGCTGGGCTTGAATTTTTGCATGAAAGCGAGGGTCAATACTACGGTAGAAGCAAAGCCCTCCACAGCGAGAATAAAGAGCAGAATGCCGGGACGCTGATTGTAACTCTTAATCCAGGTATTCATGATTTTTTCGGAAAGGCAGGGTCGAGATGAAACATGTATACGCCCATAAAACCTACGAATATGAGTGTTGCGATAAACCCGGTAAAGATCCCGGTGGTCGCACCTGCATAATAGTCAAATCTGTCCCGGAGTATAAGACGCTTAAAACGAATGGAAGCATAAATACCATAACCTACGATGACCCCATTCAGTAAACGGAGCCAAATATTTTCGTGCAGATTAAATAATCGTACGATCAAAAGTAGGCAATAAGCACTATAGCTGTTACTACCCCGTATCTCCAATGAATATTTTTTACCTCCTGTCATAATATAAAATATTGAATGATAGGTATTAAGTTACAAAAAAATATATTACTATACCAAGACTTTGGTATTTTAACCCGGATTTCAGAAAAACAGTAAATCCTGTAACATTAGTTAAAATACTATACTAATATTGCAACAGGGATGCATGTACGCTTCCCGGATATTTTTTCGGACCTTTACGGTTCATATGGAGAATTACACAACACAAAACACAAAATTTTATGAAGCAGAAATTTTTACCTCTTGCTTTGCTGGTAACGGCAATCTTGCCTGCTACGGCCCAGCAGGTTTCTTATGAAGAATACGACCTGGATAACGGGCTCCATGTTATTCTTCACAAAGACAATACGGCCCCGGTGATCACAACCGCTGTCATGTATCATGTAGGTTCTAAGGACGAGGACCCCGAGCGAACAGGGTTTGCCCACTTTTTCGAACACCTGCTCTTCGAAGGAACGAAGAATATAGAACGGGGACAATGGTTTAAGATCGTTACGGCCAATGGCGGGCAAAATAATGCCAATACCACCCAGGACCGTACCTATTATTATGAAGTTTTTCCTTCCAACAATCTTGAACTGGGATGTGGATGGAATCTGAACGTATGCTGCACCCGGTTATAAACCAGACAGGTGTGGAGACACAAAACGAAGTAGTTAAGGAAGAGAAAAGAATGCGGATGGATAATCAGCCTTACGGGCAGTTTGCGACAGCACTTTTTGAAAATCTGTTCGACAAACACCCTTACCGCTGGCTATTATAGGTTCGATGCAACATCTCGATGCGGCCAAACTCGACGAGTTTCTTGCGTTTAACGATAAATTCTATGTGCCTAACAACGCGGTGCTGGTCGTGGCAGGAGATCTCGATACGGAGAAAACCAAAAAGATGATCCGGGATTATTTTGGCCCTATTCCGCGCGGGAAGGATATTGTAAGGGAAACCTTTGAAGAAACGCCCATAACCCAGGTGAAAAAAGCCAGGTTTGAAGATCCCAATATACAGATACCCGCCATTCTTACGGCATACCGTACGCCTTCTATGAAGGAACGCGATGCTTATGTGCTCGACATGATATCTTCCATACTCAGCGACGGAAAGTCTTCGCGACTGTATAAAAACTGGTTGATGAAGAGAAAAAGGCCATGGAGGTGGGCGCTTTCAATATGCCCTGGAAGATTACGGGGCCTATATTATTTACGCACTCCCGCTCGGAGGGACATCTCTCGATGTCCTTGTGGCAGAAAATTGATGAAGAAGTCGGGAAACTGCAAAACGAGCTTATTTCGGAGCGTGATTATGAAAAACTCCAGAACAAGTTTGAGAGTCAGTTTGTCAATGCAAACTCCAGCATAGAAGGAATAGCCAACTCTCTGGCGAGGTATTATATGCTTTACGGTGATACTAAACTCATCAACGAGGAAATTGATATTTACCGATCCGTAACCCGCGAGGATATCCGGGAAGTAGCCAGGAAATACCTGAATCCGAACCAGCGGTTACTTCTGGAATATGTTCCGGAGGAAAGCGAAAACAACTAATTGTAATCGCACAAAAGGAATTATTGTACAATAAACTTTGGTGTTTTATAAAAAGACAAACCTGATGAAAAAATTAATATTTACCTTATTATTTATCAGTGCCTTTGCCTTGCAGGCACAAATAGACAGGAGCAAGCAGCCCTCACCGGGGCAGCCCCGGAAATCCACCTGGGTACACCCAGACTTTTGATATGAACAACGGACTGAAAGTGATCGTTGTTGAAAATCATAAACTACCCCGGGTTTCTTATACGTTAACCATAGATAACCCCTTTTTGCCGAAGGAGAAAAAGCCGGTGTTTCAAGTCTTACCGGGAGCATGCTCGGAAAAGGCTCTGTCCATATCGATAAGGACAGTTTTAATGACGAGGTAGACTACATGGGGGCCAGTATGAATTTTGGACATAGTGGTGCGTATGCCAGTGGATTGTCCAAATATGCGGAGAGAATACTGGAACTTATGGCAGACGCGGCTTTACATCCCGATTTTAAAGAAGACGAATTCGGGAAGGAAAAGGACCTTTTGCTCGAAGGATTGAAAAGTAACGAGAAAAGTGTTTCCGCAACGGCAAAGCGTGTAGAGTCTGCCCTGGCCTACGGGAAAAACAGCCCGCAGGGAGAGTTTGTTACGGAAGAGACCGTTAACCGGGTATCACTCGAAGATGTTAAGAACTTCTATGGAAATTATTTTGTTCCGGAAAATGCCTACCTCGTTATCGTAGGCGATGTAAAATTCAAGGATATCCGTAAACAGGTAGAAAAACATTTTAAGGGATGGAGAAAAGCAGCACCTCCGGTAGCAAATTATGCCAAACCCTCTGATGCGCAGTACACACAGATCAACCTTGTTAACATGCCCAATGCGGTACAGTCCGAAATCGCCGTAGAAAACCTGATGGATCTCCGTATGTCCGATGCCGATTATTTTCCGGCCATGCTGGCCAATAAAATTCTCGGTGGTGGCGGAGAAGCCAGGTTATTTCTCAACCTCAGGGAGGATAAAGGATATACGTACGGGGCCTATTCCAGGATAGGAGCCGATCTTCGTACGACGTCCAGGTTTCGTGCATGGGCGAGTGTCAGGAATGAGGTTACGGATAGTGCCGTGGTCGCTTTTCTGAGTGAAATAGACCGGATAACCACTGACAAAGTTTCTGCTCAGGAACTCGAAGTGGCCAAAGCCGATTATGCAGGGAGTTTTGTAATGGCCCTTGAGAAGCCGGAAACCATAGCACGGTACGCACTCTGACGAAAACACAAAAACTGCCTGAGAATTTTTACCAGACTTACCTGGAAAAGGTCGAAGCCGTTACGGCAGAACAAGTACTCGATGCTGCCAGAAAGTTCTTTAAAGGTAACCAGGCCAGGATCGTTGTTACAGGAAAAGCCGCAGACATTGCGGATAATCTGGAAAAGGTTACATTCCGCGGAAAAAAGGTGCCGGTACGTTACTATGACAAGTATGCAAACCTATAGAAAAACCTCAGGAAAAACGCATTGCCGAAGGTGTTACCGTACAAAGTGTATTGGACAGTTATATAGCAGCTGTAGGAGGAGTGGCAAAACTCGAAACCGTAAAGAATATGGTGAGTGAGACCAAAGGTACCATACAGGGAATGCAGCTCGATATCGTCGCCAAAAATACTTCGGACGGAAAGGTCCTCACCGAAACAGCCATGATGGGTAATACGATGAGCAAACAGGTATTTACGGAAAGACAGGGTATGTCGTACAACAGGGACAGCGTATGGAGCTCGAAGGAGAAAAGCTGGAGCAGATAAAAGATAATGCCTATCCTTTTCCGGAACTGGAACTGCGCAATAAGGAAACCGTTACGTTAAAGGGCATAGAAGAAATAGATGGGAAGGATGCGTATGCCATACAAAATGGGGCTTATACTCGTACTATGATGTAGAATCCGGGCTGAAAGTGTTCCAGGTATTTACCACCGAGGTTAACGGGCAATCTTTAAAACAACATTCAAATTTGAGGATTACCAGGATGTCGAAGGTATAAAAATACCGTTCAAAACAATAATGGATACCGGGATGGGTATGGAGATGGAACTCCATACGGCGACCGTGAAATTCAATGAAGAAATTCCCGAGGCCGATTTCGAGTAATTGATATTCCTTCGGAACCCCTCAAACGGCTCTGCGACTCCTGTTTACCTACCTTTTAGGATAATATACGAACAGGAGTCACAGGGCCGTTTTCTATTTTAAAACATGAATTTCGGAAGTGTCGGGTGTTTTTTCTATAAGTATTACATCACCTGTCACGACCTGCCCCTCTACAATAAGGAACGGGTGTAATCTTTTCCTTGTCGGTGTGCTATGACCCATATATATTCTTTTTCCGGCAACCTGATCTTTACAGCTTCGGCATCTTCGTCATCAAGGGCGTTATCGTTGCGGTCGTAAACCGGGATCTTTTCGTATTGCACCCGGGTGTGCTCCGGAAAATATAACAGGGTTGTAAACGATTGAAATCCTTTTCCCCCGGCAGAAAACTCTGCACGTCTTACAGGTTTTTGAGATTGTACTCCGGTGACCACCAGGCATCGGAGAGTTGTATCTCAATATCTTCAAGAGGCTGAATACGAAGGTTGTCCGAAGTGTGGAGGGTAGACAAGCCGTTGTTTTGTATGGCGACCTTTTGGTCGGGAAAATTAAAGTACCGGGAGTATGTATGTTCTCCCTTTCCCCTAAAACTGTCTGCGAGAATCCATATTCCGGGTTTCAGGTACAGCATTTGTCTTTTTATTAGTACCGGATCTTCCAGTCTCATATAAGCTGTGTTGATGGCTTCTGCATAATCGTATTGCTCCGAAATAACCGTATATGCCCCTTCCGAGCGGGCTTCGTAGGCATTGCTCCACGATCCTGAATATATACTGTGGGCAGGTGATCTACCCCAAGTGTATTGTGCGCGCTGTTCTCTTGAAATATTTTCTCCATTTGGTATTGACATAGGTATACCGCCCTCCGTCAATGAGATAGTCGCGATGATGAGCATAGAGTGTGAAATGCAACAGGTCGTCGTGAGAATGTCCCCCGCCGAGGCGTTTCATGTGAAAACTACTATAATAAGCGTCGTGTTCCCAGGATGAGCGGGAATAGAGGTCTCCCGTATTTTGTTGCCAGGCGGACAGAAAGCCGGGGTCTTCTGTGCGGAGCCCGGTATAGGTTTGTTTATCTTTTTCCGAAAAATAAAGAAATTTTCATAATCGGGAGTTTCAAATGCCCTCGATTTTATCGTGCCGTCCCCGAACAACAGGGCAGCTGTGGTGAGGAGCCCTCTCAGGTCATTATCATCGCTGTCTCCCAGAAGGGGTTCGTGATAATCGGGTTTTTGCCACATGATATTGGCATAGGCCATATCCCTGGTTTTTTTATGAATAATTGCGGGCAACCGGATCTGCCGTCTTTGGGCAAGGAGAAGGGTGTTGAGGTAGCAGTGAAAAACCTCGTTGTGGTACATGGGCGATTGCTCCCATTGTGTACCATCTTCCAGTATCTGGTTACGGATACAGGTTTCGAGCCGGGAAATCGCATTTTTTTGCCAGGCTTCTGCCTGCCGGAAATCCGAAAGGAAAACGGATAGATTGAACAAGCCGTGAAATTCCAGGATACCCCAGTTGCTTATCTGGGAGTGACGATTGTATGCGCTATTCAGAAAATCTGCATGAACATAAAGGGCGCCAAGAAATTTTTCAAGAAAATCAGGGTGATTGTCCTGGAATTTTAAGGAGTTCGAAGGTTTTGATCCAGTTTTCTGCACGAATACCCGCTTCTATACGTCTCCAGGAGGTCTGTTTTTTGGCATCTTCAAGCGGGTTATTGTCGATCCAGTGTGTTACCTGTTGTACAAAAGTACGGGCGTATTTTTCTTTTCCGGTAAGGAAGTACGCTTTGCCGAGATCGATCCAGTACCGGTGACGATTCAGCATAAACGTCCATTCTTCATCACCGAAAGGTTCTGCATCCCAGTCTGTTTCACCGGGGAATTTATAAGGTATGTTTGTTTTTTCCATATCCCATTCGTAGCGGAACAGAAAGTATTTATTTTTACTTCTCCGGCAGTTCGCAGGGAATTTTCTACCTCTTTTCCGAATTGTATGCGGATGTCAGGAATATCTTCTTCGGATACCGGATGTAAAGATTTTTTCGCTTCCGGAAAATATCCAGTAACATCTTTTTTGCTTTTTCGGAATCGCCCTTTTCGTAAAGCGCTTTCACAGGTTTCAGAATGGGAGTGTCCAAACTCCGTGTATCGAGCATGTTGTGCTGGAATGCAAAAGTTTCCAGGATGCCTGCAAAGACATAAAATATTAATATTCTAACGGAGCGGTACATACTTTTATAATTTTTCTTCTTTTATGATACACTTCCAGTTCCCCTGAAGTGTTTTTTCTTTTGCACGAAGTACGATTCTGTAGAGTTGTTTTTGTTGCCACGAACGGAGCAGACGGGGATCTTCAAGCGGGAGCTCTTCACGGTTACATCAAACGTATCTTGTGGAAAGTAGAGAGATACTCCCGGTTTTTCTCCGTTTTTAATATGATCTTTCCATCTTTCCGGTTACGGGAGGAAGCATGGTTATGAAGTGCAGCGTATTGTAATCCCGGAACGATCGGAGTGAAAAACTATCTTCAATACGGAGCTCAGGAGCAGAAGACCGTTGCAGGTGGTAGGTTCTCTTCCAGGATGTACATTTGGCATCTTCGGGATAGGCAGAAGCGATATCCAGTGTAAAACGGAGGCCTGACCTGGTGTTTTCGAAATCGACAGCTGCAGCTTTATATTGTTTTCCGAAAGACTGGGAAGTGCCGTTTACCCTGGGGAGGTTGTGATAATCGGATTGCATGGTCCAGATTGTATATCTTTCGGAGCTGAAAGTCTTGCGCGTATAGGTCTCTACACCTATATCGACAAGCAGCGGGGTACCGTTGTGGAAAAGCATAAAACTCCCTGCATCGTTATGATTATGGCTTTCGTCGTTATATCCTCCTTTGGCTGCAAAGAAAAAACCTTTTTGCGCATTTTTATCCGTACGCCCTCCGGCAATCTGGGTCTGGGGTACCAGAGATAAAGCGTATTTTCTTTTTCGGCAGGGGTGTTTCTGATGTTATTGTAATTAAACAGGTTATGTAATGCACGATCCAGACTGTGATCGAGAGGCTCGGAAAAAAAATTGTTCTGATCAGCTATAAAAGCCCCGAATTTTTTCAGATCGGTATCGCGGAGGTAATTTCCATACCGATAAATGATTCCCGCATCGGCATTCAGGCGGGCCGGTGAGTCTGCAAAGTTTACAAACCAGTCTCCCGCAATATGGGCATTCATGATATACTTTCCCATATTGGAAATAAGCGGCTGATTTCCGATATAGATTTTATCGGAAGATATCTTTTGAAGCAGTTCCAGGTATTCCATCATCTTTCCCCGGCATGATCCCAGTATGCGGGCCCTTCTTCACAAGCTCCGTCGTCTTTGTAGTAATTTATGAATTTGTCTACGGAATGCATGCTTTTTGTGATCACTTCGTATTTGGTGTCCTCATCAGGAAGGCCCAGAAGGAGACTGCTGATCAGTACATTGTAATTGCACCAGGGTTCCAGTTGTTGACAAAACCGTCTTTTTAAAAGCCTGCCACCAGAAATCGTCTCTTTCGAGATAAGGTGTGATAATTCTGCTTTTGATCTCCTGTGGGATTCGTTTTTGCAGAAAAGGAGAGATCGTTGCAAAATCATCCCTGAAAAAGTAATAGGCCCACCCCAGGAGATTTGCGATCTCTCCTGCACCGAGGTCGATAACGGGTTCATTGACATTGGGAATTCCGGCACCTCCTTTTTGTGCGGGCAGATGGGCCGATAAGACCCAGGTAGATTGTTCGCAAATAGCCCAGGAACCATTGACCAGGGCATCCATAAAACGCCCCTGATCTTCGAGGAGTTCTGCCAGGATCAGTTTTTTCAGTGACACACTTCTTTTGCGGCTGTATTGCTGCATGACTTCCCTGTCTCCGGTACGCTTGAAGTCGAGATAAGCGGTTGCGGGAATTGCCGGCCAGTCATAGCGCATGGCTTCTTCACCTTCGGTGATGATCTTTTTCCGGATTTCCGCAGGAAGGTTTTTAAGATAGATCGTTACCGAATCTTTACGGTAAGGCGTGTAATTTGTTTCGGTGATGTGCCGTATGGTGTTGTCTTTTAGAAAGAACCGAGAAGATTGCGTTGTTGCTGTGCTGTAGAAGGTGTGAAAACCGTTAGAAGAATAACGGTGAAAACCAACGGATAACATATTCCTGAATAGTGTTTCATTTTTTTTGTTTTAATATGTGCTGAGGGAATGACCGGTTATGCATGGTTGGTTAAGAAGCAAAACCGGCCCTCCCGTTGTATTATTCTACATAGGCTCCGAGCTCTGCAAGGTGGGTGTAGTTGAAATTTCCATAGCTATTGGCTGTAACCAGTTTATATAGCGGTAAGACTGTGTGGAAGACAGATCGATGTACTGCCAGTTCATGACTTGCTGTAATGTATAATTTCCGAGAGATTGCCAGGTGCTGTTATCATTACTGCCAAAAAGCTCGAAATCTTTTATGGCCCCGTTGAGGTTGGACCGGTTTGCAAAAGCGAAACCTTTTACAGAAGTTACGGACCCCATATCGAGTACAAAATAATGCGGGTGTGCCGGAAGTGAATTTTTCCATTCCGTATGCCATACACTCGATTGGTCACCATCGAGCATTTTACTTGCTGCCCCGGTGTCTTCTTCACTATCAGCGTCAATAACGGACCATCCGTCCCGGTTGATCAGTTCTTTCGTATTGATGATCCCGATATTGGGCGTACCGTTTTCAAATTCGTATTCATAGCTGTATGTTTTGGCGGTACCGTTTTCATGATAAAAGCGTATCCTGAGCTGGTATTCACCCTCCAGGGTATAAAAATCGGTCAGAGGGCATGCTATATGAAGGCTGTCGGTGCCGATGGGTTTAACGGTCCATGCCGGTGCATCATAATCCTTATTGCCCCGGCCGGATAGGGATCGTGCCAGATATTAATATCATTAACATCGAGATCGCTTTCAAATTTTGCATCGATAATAATGTTTCCGTTTTCCGTTTTACCCCTTAGTTTGATGATTTTATGATTGACGGGCTGGTACCAGTCGGTTCGTGAAGTTGTGCTGAACGTTTGGGAATTTGCAAAAGTGGCAGCAGAAGCACCGGTGATAAAAGTCGGTGTTTTGCCGTAGGTGTGGTTACCTCCTCCCATGAGTGCAGTACCTAAAGTAGCCTGCTCGCTTTTTCGCTCTTTGTTGTGACTGGCGTTAAGTCCGTGTCCGAGTTCATGAATAAGCCCGCCTATCCATTTTGTGGCCAGATTGCCGTGTACGTCGGATTGTCCGAGATACTGTATATCCATGGCAGGATAATCGAGTGCAAAACAATATTTGCCCAGGCCGTAAAATGGTACTCCGCCCGGATTCAGGGAATCCCCCGATGTCGAAGGCAGGATGACCAGGGTATGTTCACTTTTTTACGGTTCTGATGAGTTGCAAAGTATTGTTCGAGTTCCGGAATAATATTGGAGCCCCCGCCGGAATACGGGTAGTGGTCTGCTTCATACTGTCCTTCCACGATATCGATGCTGATCATGTCCTGGGATATAAGTTCCATCCCAAACGATTTACGCCCGAATCCTTCCCTGTCGAGGTTTTCTGCGAAAAACTCCTGGGTTTGTAACAGGATGCCGCTCAGCCTTTCCTCGAAATCCGTAAAAGCAGTGGTGTTTTGAGGTAGAAAATAGACCACATTAAGTTTGTAAGGCTGGCTGCTCCATTCGTTGGCCGTCTGGTTTCCGGGGTCATTGTCATTCCCGGGGCCATTGTCTGCTCCTAAGTAATCGGGGTTACAACTGTACAGGGCAGTGGCAATTCCGCATGCCATAATCGATTTGAAAAAAGTGTTCATACTATAAGTTTTGAGGTTAAAATTTTATGAAAAATCCCCTAAGACCCGCGGGAAACAAAAGTCTTAGGGGATATGTTTTTACCATTCCGGGTTTTGTTCGAGATTCGGGTTCAAGGCCCGTTGTTCGGTGGCAAAAGGCCATAAATAGTCTCTGGCGGGGTCGAAGTAGCGGTTTTCCTTTTTCTGGAGCAGGATGATATTGTCGTCGGTCAGTAAAGGGTCGTTACCTTCCTGTTCTTTGAATTCGTCGAAATAGTAGTTGCCCAGGATGTCTCTCTTCAGTACGTCTTCTGCTATTTTCCATCGGATGATATCCCAATAACGGAATCCTTCGAGAGCGAGTTCCACACGTCTTTCCCTGCGTATCTCCTGCCGCATATCAAGCCCGTTCGCTGCAACAAAAGCATTGGTGAGCGCAGGCATATTTACGCTTTCTCTACTCCTGAGCTTATTGACGGAAAGGTTGAGGTCTTCGTCGCTAATGGCGCCGTCGAGCTCATAAGTAGCCTCGGCATAGTTGAGCAGTACCTCGGCATATCTTATGATAGGGCGGTCTATGTAAGAACGCGATACCTGCCAGTCGTTGAGGTTTGCGTACCTTCGGTTTCCGAAACCTGTTTTCTGAAAGTTTAGCGGGGGAATGGTATAAACAGGCCTGGTCCCTATATATTCGTCACCTGCTTTAAAGAAGGTGTCTCCCATACGGGGATCGCGATTGTTGAACACTTCTACCGTATTGGCAGGTTGTTCGTAAAGCGGAGACATGTCTATGGGAAGGCCGTCGGTCATCAGATAGGAATCAGCGAGATATTTTGTAGGGTTTGCCACCCCGGTCTCCAGGTTTCGCTGAGTTACATGATATGAAATGCTGTTTTCGTATTTTGCCCGTACATTCTTACCAATATATTTTCTTTGTTATCAGGGCCGTTTCCTTCGTACTGAAAAAGATTGAAATAATTGGGGAAAATATCGTGCTCTCCGGATTGTATAATTTCGGAAGCAGCAGCTTTTGCGATAGCGAGATGACTTTGCGGATCACCATAGCCGTGAAATTTAGAGCGTGTTCCTTCGAACAGGGCGGCCCTGGATTTCAGTGCAAGAGCAGCGGTACGGGTTATACGTCCGTATTCGGAAGCATCCTGATCGCTCGGATCGGGTAGCAGGGAAACGGCGATGTCGAGGTCGTCATATATGGTTTGTATAACTTCTTCGCGGAAGCCTGGGGCTCCAGTAACTCCGGAGCATCCTCGGTAAGTGTTTTAAGAATCAGCGGAACGCCTCCGTAACGCTGAAAAAGCTGAAAATAGCCCCAGGCACGGAAAAAATAGGCTTCTCCTATGTAAACATCTACGAGTTCCTGCGCCGTTCCATTCTCCACAACGAGTTGGGATTTTTCCATGATGTTGTTTGCCCAGCGTATCAGGGCATACTGATTTTCGTAAAAGCCGTCGGTTCCGGGCACGATCCTGGTGCCATCGCTGATAGAGTTGTTATTGGTTCCGTACGCATCGTCCGACCATACATCGTCGGTGCCGGTAGTCCGGGAAGATAGGTATAGAGCCTGTTGGTCCCCATTTTAAGATCGGCTTCATTTTGCCAGAAAGAGGGGTCGGTGATATCGGTTTCCGGGATCCTGTTTACTTCACAGGAGGTCATTCCCATCGTGCAGATAAGAATTCCGGTAGCTATTTTATGTAGTGTGGATTTCATAATTTTTTTCATTTTTAATGGATACTCCTTTAAACGTAGTGAAAGGGTTAAATGCCAGGTTAATCCCCAAGGCAAGTTTCCCGGACAGCGGATAATCGGAATTAGAGAGATCTCTTTGTTCGGGGTCTATAACACCTTTAAAAGGTCCGAGATTGGTGAACGTAAGAATATCTTCTGCCGAGCAGTATATGCGGAAGCGTGAAAGCCGATTTTCTCGAGCACACTTTCCGGTAAAGAATAACCGATCTGCATATTTTTCAGTCGTACATAAGCGGCATTCAGTATCCATCTGTCGGAAGCTACGAAATTGTGTCCGCCTGCGAGGAATGGCCTCGGAAAAGCCGCATCGGGATTGTCCGGTGTGTAGTAATCCATATGGTATTTACGAGGCTGTATCCAGGAGGCCTGGAGCGGTTGCCGTACGTAAATACTCGGAATGATATTTCGTTTGCCTACTCCCTGGAAGAAGAAATTAAAATCTATATTTTTCCAGTTTCCTCCGAGAGTTACGCCAAATAGATAGCGGGGATCGGTGGTGCCCATCATACGGAGATCTCCCGGGTTTTGCAGGTTTCCGTCACCCGGAGTAATTCTTCCGTCTCCGTCGAGGTCGACATATTCGATATCTCCGATACCTGTATTGTTATGATAAAAAGGAGCTGCAGCTAATTGCTGGTCGGTTTCTATATATCCCGGAACGGTTTCGTATCCCCAGAGCGTACGCAGGGGCATGCCTTCGATCCTGGTATTGTTTCCGTCACTTACTACACTTACACCTCCGTAATTAATGAGTTTGTTCTGGTTATCGGAAAGGTTGAGCCCTACATTATATTTGAAATTTTCCCCGATACGATTCCTGTAATTCAGGTTGAGTTCCCATCCCCAGCTCTTCAGTTCGCCTGTATTGACCATAGGAGGAGTTACACCAAGGGTAGCGGGACGTGGAATGCGCACCAGCATGTTTTTATGAATTTTTCATAAAAATCGAAACTACCACTCAGTTTGTTTCCGAAAAATCCGAAGTCGATACCGTAGTTAAAAGTTTCGATCGTTTCCCAGGCCAGACTGGACGAAGGAATACTACCCTGTGATACATAGGTGTTACGTCCCTTATCCTGGCCCAGCACCAGGTTATTGGATACCGACAGGATAGGGAGGTATGAGTAGTTACCTATGATGTCTTCGGAATTGGCTCCTCCGAGTTGCCCCCAGGAAAATCTCGGTTTGAGTTGAGAGATAAAGGAGATATTGTCGGAGAACCAGCTTTCACGGTGCATGTTCCATCCTCCCGAAGCAGAAGTAAACCACTTTACACGTTGACCGGGGGCCAGGCGGGAGCTTTCGTCGGAACGTAAGGTGAATTCCAGGAGATACTTGTCGTCATAGGTATAATTAATCTTCCAAAAGGGACTGATTGGCAAATTCGCCTACACTTTCGCTGTTGTTAAGGTTTTCCTGATCGGCGAAGTTCAGGCTGGGCAGGTCGTTGGTAAACATATTGCTGGCTGATGCGACAACGGTTTTTCTGGTGAAATCTTCCCATTGATACCCTGCAAGAACGTGAAAGTTATGCTTTTCGGCCAGGGTAAGGTCGTAATCCACGAGAAACTGGAAGTTCTGGGTAACTATATTCCTTCGGTTAACCTCGTAGAAATTCGGATTGTTGAGCAGGTATACAGGAGTATCGGCGCGATCCCAGAGTTCTACCGTACGCCGGAAAGTGTCCAGGTCCCTGCGCTGGTCTTCCCTTCCGTAGATAGTCCGGAACTCGAGACCTTTTACAAAATCTTTGGCAGTAAGGGTAAAAACGCTGTTCAATCCACCGAAGTTATCGTGCACATAACCGCCTTCTTTAAGGAGGGCATAGGTGTTATTCCCCGAAGATCCTGCACCACCAAATAGTTTTCCTTCGGGAGTAAATATGGGGAATCGTGTTCTGGCCTGGTACACTTGCTGAAAAAGACCGTAACCGTTGATAGTGGATGACGACCTCTTTTTGTATTCGTCCGTGTAGTAAATACGGGAATCCAGGTTGAGGTGCTTGGTAAGGTCGGCGCTGACATTGATCCTCGCATTCCAGCGGGTGTATTGATCCGGTCCTATTTTAAATATACCGTCCTGGTCCTGGTAACCCAGGGAAAAGTTGTATCTTATTTTTTCGGAACCTCCGCGGGCACTGAAATTGTGATTGTGCATAAAATAAACTTTTCGCAAAACGTCTTCCGAAATATGACGCTGGTTATACATAATGTATTTGTTCGGGTTTTCGGGATCTACCACGTAAGGTATGTTGTTCCGGATATTTTCGAGATCGAAATCGCTGTACTCCGGACCTATACCTGCGTTGGCCCTGGCGAGGTTGGAGTATTCCGCTTCTTCGAGAAGTGATAAACGGTCCGGGACATCAGGGCCCATTGCGCGGTAAGCTGACCGGTATATTCGAAGACAGCCTTGCCCTTGGTTCCGGTCCTCGTGGTGATGAGGATAACCCCTCCTGCTGCTCTGGCTCCGTAAATGGCAGCGGCGGCACCGTCTTTGAGCACGGATACCGATTCGACATCGGAAGGATTCAGACCTTGAAGGGCTTCCGGTCTCGAGGTAACACCGTCTATAATAACCAATGGCGGAGTAGCGCCGTTAGCCGAACTTACCCCGCGTATTTCCATAGAGAGTCCTTCTTCTCCGGGTTGTCCGGTACTTCTTGTTATGGACAGACCTGGTACCGTTCCCTGTAAGGCGGTGGTCATACCTGTTGCAGGTCTGTTTTGTATGGTTTCGGAAGATACCGTACTTACGGCCCCTGTCATAGTGGCTTTTTTCTGTGTTCCGTAACCTACGACAACAACCTCGTCGAGCTGAGAGATATCCTCTTTGAGGCTCACATCGATAGTTTTTCGGCCGTTAACCGGTATTTCCTGGGATATATAACCCATGTAGCTGAAAACGAGAACGGCATTATCGCCGGAAACGGAAATTTCGTAATTGCCGTCAAAATCGGTAGCAACACCCCTGGAACTGTTTTTAAGTACCACGGTTACCCCTGGCAGGGGCATGTTGTCGGTGGCGGACGTAACGACCCCGCTTACCGGGGTTTGTGCGTATGCAGAAGACAGGCTGCATAACAGAATGAACAGGCACATCAGGCCGTGCCTTTTTGTTGGAAAGTCTTTCATGTTTTGATCGGTTTTTGATTAATTAGTTTATGTTATCGAGCACAAATTGGTGTGTGCCATGGTCTTCATTTTATACCCATTATGGATAAAAGTACCTGTGTAATGGTGTTTGTTTCATGATACAATCGTTTGTTTTAGTATATTAAAAAAATGGTTTCGAACACACTCTTTATTTTAAGTAAAGGCGTTTTTTAGGCGAATTAAATTATGAATATTTAGCATTAAGTCTTAAAATATTAGCTAATGTATAATTTAGGGTGCTAAAAAACAAGGAAAAAAGCTGGAAAATACAATCGATTGTTTTTTTGTAAATTCAACATCCCTTATTCTGTAAGTATCCTAATACAAACCATGTAGCCTTACTTTGTTTTCAGATGTCCGCTGAGACTGAAACAGGGCTTCAGTTTATCTATTAACTTTTCTGTCCGATGAATCCCGTGCTACGAGTGTAGGGTTCAGTATGATGGTTTTATTGTGTACGGAATGGTCCTGATCCTGAATATTACGGACGAGAAGGTCACAGGCAATTTTACCGATCTCAAATCCGGATTGGTCTATCGTGGTAAGCGACGGCTCTATGACCTCTGAGATAGGTTCGTTACTGAACCCTACGATGGCGATATCATCCGGAATCTTTTTTTCCAGTTTTTTAAGATATTTTACGGCGCCTATAGCGGAGACATCATTAGCGGCAAATATGCCGTCTACTTCAGGATTGTTTTTCATCAATTTCTCCGCAGCATCGTAACCGTCTGCTTCCATAAGCCTTGAGGTGAGCACGAGTTTGGGGTTGTAGGGAATCTGATGATCCTTCAGTGCTTGTTTATACCCCTTGAGACGGTTTTTGTAGATTTCCAGTTTTTTCGGGCCTGCGAAGTGCGCTATTTTTTTGCAACCCTTTTCCAAAAGGTGAAGGACGGCTTCGTAAGCGGCCTGTGCATCATCTATAATCACCTTGCTTGTACCGGGGATACCTTCGCAATGGCGGTCAAAAAATACGAGAGGGATACCGTTATCCTGAAAATACTCAAGGTGTTGCCCGGTGTTGGTTTCCATCGATACGGAAATGAGGATCCCATCTACGCGGTTGGCAATAAGATTTTTAACAATACGTTCTTCCCGATCCAGTTTTTCGAGAGACTGGCATATAATGACATTAAAGCCGGAAGCAAAAGCCGCTTCTTCGATACCGGCAATAGTGGAGGAAAAAAAATGCCTGGACCACCCGGGGAACCACAACGCCTATGGTATTTGTACGATTACGCCGAAGATTTGAGGCCAGCAGGTTGCGTTCGTACCCGAGTTCTTTGGCTTTGGCCAGAACTTTTCTTTGGTTTTCTGAGTTACCCTGCTACTGTTATTTAGAGCACGGGATACGGTAGAACTGTTAATGTTCAGGACCCTCGCTATTTCGTGTATGGTGGGTTTCCCTTTTTCATGGATATAAATTTTCCGGAGATGGTGGTGTAATATACCATCGTCGTCTAATAATGATGCAGGCCGGATGGATTTTTCCGTTAAAGAAAGAACTGTTGTCTGTAGAAAGCGTACCTTTCTAAAGGTTCTTATTTTTGTTTATTGCTGCGAAGCATTGCTTCCAGGAAATAGTAATCCGCGTAGTTGAGCGGGACATCAACTTCTACATTATGAGGTTTGCTGCCCACGGAATGCATCAGGAGAAAATCACCGTTGGTTCCGGGCTTTGCAAAATATGCCGGGGAGCCAAGGCTCTGCATGATCTGGTCCGCAAATTTTACATGGCTTTCTGCTTTTTTGTTGCCTTCAAAAGTGCTGAGCTCATAGAGTGCGGATGCGGTTATGGCCGCTGCCGAAGCATCCCTCGGGTAGAGTCGGCTGCCGGTGCATTATAGTCCCAATACGGGATTTTATCTTCCGGAAGGTTAGGATGATACATGATGAAATCGGCAATTTTAAGTGCCTGTTCCAGGTATCGGGTATGTCCTGTTTCCCTGTAGCTCATGGTGTAACCATAGAGACCCCATGCCTGTCCCTGGCCCATGCGGAGTCGTCGCTGAGTCCCTGGTGCGTGTTTTTTTGCAGAATGTCTCCGGTTATGGTGTCGTAATCTACAACATGATATGAGCTGAAGTCTTTTCTGTAATGGTTTTTTATGGTTGTATCGGCATGGAAACCGCGATATTATAGTAAGTAGAGTCGCCCGATATTCTCGTTGCATGAAAAAGTAGTTCGAGATTCATCATGTTATCTATAATAACCGGGCATTCCCATTTTTTGGACCAGTCCCAGGATTGTAGAATTCCTGCTTTCGGATGAAACCGGGTAGACAGTGACTTTGCTGTCCTGACGATAACGGAATCATAAGTGGGTAATCCATGTATTTCAGGGCATTGCCATAAGAGCACTCCATGATAAAACCGACATCGTGATTACCCTCCCAGTACTGAATGGTATCGAGCTTCAGGGTATATTCTTCGGCCCGGGTCTTCCACATATTGTCTTTGGTAAGTCCGTATAGATTCCAAAGCGTACCGGGATAGAAACCGCTGGTCCAGTCATAAGCCCTACGCGAACAAGTTTTCCGTCTTTTGTGGTACGGGGGATGGGTTTTTTGTCCTCTTTAAAAGGGGCTATGGAGGTATAAAGCGAATCGTATTGAGCGGCAGCCCGGTCAATGAGTGATAAGGATTTTTTAGCGACGGGCTTTTCTGTACATCCGGAGATCGCGACAGCAATAAGCAGTAAGAGAAGTGGTCGTTTCATACATTTTGGTGTTTTGGTTAACGGAATTTTTGACAGAACACATTAAAAGTGTCCTCGAACACAACAAATATATATAAAAATACCAAAAAACAATCGATTGTATTTGTTTTTTATTCCCACCTGAGGGTTTCCATGAGTCGGCGAATGTCCTTATTGAGGTATGCCGCGGCGGGTAGAATGGAGTCGTAATTGGGTTTGGTGTAGAAGTAAAGCGACCCCGTGATAAAGTGCGAAGTACTGTCTGTGATATAGAATTGTGTTTGTGAAGCCGCATTTCCGGTTACTTCGTACAATCTACCGTATACGTGGTGTATGTTATTTTCGAATTGCCCGCCTACGCCTATTTCATCTGCTTTAACCACGTGGTCATAAGTGAGTTTCTCCGCATCGCGGAGCAGGGATTTCAGATTGTCTCTTACAGGCATATAGGTGAGATAAACCGTGGCTTTCATGTCGGGGTATTCGATGTTGAGACGACCATCTCCCTTTGGTTTTATCACTGCCCGGGTATTTTTTTCGAAACGAAACGGACCTCCGGTTTCCGTAGCTTGGTAAGACGCACTCGGATAGTCCAGACGGAGTACTGCTTTGGGTTTGGGAATGGTTTTCTTCACCGCATGCCGTAGTCAACAGTATGCTAAGTACACTACAATATAAGATAACGTTTTTCTTCACCTGCTGCTTTTTGGCTATTTCCGGAGGCTTTCGCGGTATGGTTTCAGACTTCTTCGCCTATGGTGACCTTGATTTGCTTTATACGTTTTTCGTCAAGGGCTTCTATGACAAACGTAAAATGATGGAAGTTTATTTTTTCACGGATACGGGGAAACTTTCCTGCAATTTCGAGCACAAACCCGGCGATCGTTTCCGATTCTCCTTTTCTCTCTTCGAAAATCTCTTCGTTGTTCAGGCGTAGCACACGATAAAAGTCTTTGAGGTGGTCTTGCCTTCGAAAACGTAATTATTTTCATCGAGTTTGGAAAAAATCAGGTCTTCATCATCAAACTCATCACTGATGTCCCCTACAATTTCTTCTATAATATCTTCCAGTGTTACGAGTCCGGATGTACCGCCGTATTCATCTACTACGATAGCCAGGTGCATTTTCATTTCCTGGAACTCTTTCAACAGGTCATCGAGTTTTTTATTTTCGGGTACGAAATAGGCTTCCCGTTTCAGCCTGGCCCAGTTGAAGACTTTCTTTTCGAGATGGGGCAAGAGGTCTTTTACATACAACACCCCGGTAACATTATCTACATTATCCTTAAAGACAGGTATCCTGGAATATCCGTTTTTTACGATTTCCCGGATGACGTCGGGGAATTTCATTTCTTCGTTAACGGCAAAAATGTCTATACGAGGGCACATCACCTGTTTGGTGTCGGTATTTCCGAAAGATACGATCCCCTGAAGGATCTTTTGTTCTTCTTTAGTGGTGTCTTCCTCGGAGGTAAGTTCCAGAGCGTGGGATAACTGATCGACGGAGAGGTTTGTTTTTTCTCTTCCGAGTTTATCCTGCAGGAAAGATGTCGAGGCTTTCATAGGGATGCTGAAAGGAACCAGCAATTTGTCCAGTACCATAAGCGGATATGCCATGAACCGGACGAATTTTACCCGGTTACGGCTGGCGTATATTTTGGGAAGGATCTCCCCGAAAAGCAGGATCAGTGCAGTCGCGACGACCACCTCGAGCAGGAACCTCAATTCCACAATCCCGAATATTTTCTGGTCCAGCCCGGTAAACAGTGATTTACCAAGGGAACTGAAGAGCAGGACTATAGCAATATTAATGAAGTTGTTAGCTACAAGCACGGTGGCCAGTAGTCTTTTGGGTCTTTCAAGCAGTTTTACGATCACTTTGCCCCGTGCTGTTCTGGAAGCTTCTTCTTCGTTGAGATCGGTCTGCGTCATGGAAAAAAAAGCTACTTCCGCTCCCGATACCAATGCGGAGCAACAAAGCAATATCAAAAGGATGGCGAACTTAAAAATATTGACGCCTTCTGTATCGGAAAGAAAAATTAAAAAACTCGAGGGTTCAGGGTCCAATCGCTGCGAATTTGGTTAAACTTCGTTAAAACGGTAAATCGTCATCCTCTTCCTGCTCCCGCGACGGTGCGGGGGCCGGGGTATTAGTAGCGGCAGACCTGTTGTCCGCCGCAGAGGACTGGTTTGCCGAAGAGAAATTATTATCACCGCTTTCCTTTTTGGTAGACAGGAAAGTGAAATCCGTAACCTGTATTTCTGTAGAGTACCTGGTGTTGCCGTCTTCACCCTGCCATTGTCTTGTTTTATGCGTCCCTCCACATAAATTTTATCACCTTTGCTAAGGTATTTTTCGCAAACTTCCGCGGCTTTGTTGCGCACTACGATATTGTGCCATTCGGTGTTGGTAACACGTTCGCCGGTCTGTCTGTTCACATACGTCTCATTCGTGGCCAGAGGGAAACGCCCGATGGAATTTCCGCCTTCAAAATAATGCATTTTCACATCATCTCCCAAATGCCCTATCAGCATCACTTTGTTTAGTGTTCCACTCATAATTACTAACTTCTGTTTACTCAAAAATACTAAAAATTCATCGTTTTCTCCTCAAAGGAGATCAAAATTCATATTCCTGTACAAAGTTAGCAATTAAAACGGGGACAGGGTATGCTTTTATTTCCGATTTAAGGATACCGTCACTGATCCCGTCTCTTGGGGAGACGACCCAGAAACTTGCAAAAATGTGCTGGTGCGAAAGTTTGTGAACAATGTGATCTTTGTTATAGAGTGAGATCTGAAACCGGCTGTCGCCTATGAGTTTTCGGAATTTAGGGTGGGTCGTCACCATGTCTTCGGTCATCGGTGCTTCCGTTTCGATCAGGGGAAACTCGTAGAGATGCTGCCAGATGTCTTTCTCTTTTCGCTGAAAGAGCACAGTGTGGTCTTTATCCTCTATAATGAGATAGTTGAAATAGCGATGTCTTATCTTTGTGTTTCTGATCTTTACCGGAAGCTTGTCCACCAGCTGGTCTTTGAGTGCAACGCAACTGGTATTCAGCGGGCACTCACCGCATACGGGAGATTTGGGTTTGCATTGTATAGCGCCAAATTCCATGATGCCCTGGTTATAGGTAGCCGGATCGGTTTTGTCTATGAGTTCGTGGGCAAGTTCTTTGAAATACCTGATCCCCCGGGACGAATTTATAGAGTATCTATACCAAAATAGCGGGCAAGTACCCGATAGACATTGCCATCTACTACGGGCGAAGCTTCCTTGAAAGCGATAGAGGCTATGGCACTTGCGGTATAATCACCTACTCCTTTCAGTTTGAGAAGGCTTTTATAGGAGTCCGGAAATTTCCCGTTGTTTTCGAAAGCAATGTGTTTTGCGGTGTAATGCAGGTTCCTGGCACGGAATAGTATCCAGCCCCTGCCACATTTCAGTACTTTTTCTTCTGTAGCTTCGGCCAGGTCGTGTACCGTCGGGAAGACCCGGACAAACTCCTTATAATAAGGAAGTCCCTGCTCTACCCGGGTTTGCTGCAACATAATCTCCGAAAGCCATATTTTGTAAGGGTCTGTGGTTTTACGCCATGGCAGGTCGCGTTTATTTTGCCGTACCAGTCTGTGATTGTCTCTGAAAAAGTCATGTTTTTTGAATATGGATCAAAAGTATAAAGTTTATATGGTTAAATTTTAATCAATTAGGGTTTAAATTTTGAGTAATTAATTTATATATTTGCAACCCCTAAAATTAATATAGTTAATAAAACATAATAAAAATGACGAAAGCAGACATCGTAGCCAAGATTTCGGAAAAACTTGGTATGGAAAAAGGAGATGTGCAGGCCACAGTAGAATCTTTCATGGATGAGGTGAAAAATTCTTTGGAAAGCGGAGACAATGTTTATTTGCGAGGATTTGGAAGCTTTATTATCAAGACCAGAGCAGAGAAGACAGGAAGAAATATCTCCAAGAATACTACGATCAAGATACCTGCCCACAATATTCCAGCATTTAAGCCTGCAAAAGTTTTTGTAGAGGGAGTAAAGACCAACGTAGAAGTTAAGTAAGCAATATTAATTTAATCATACAGACTATGCCGAGTGGTAAAAAAAGAAAAAGACATAAGGTAGCTACGCATAAACGTAAAAAAAGAGCAAGAGCTAACCGACATAAAAAGAAAAAATAAAGTAGAGACACACATAGGTGTGTCTCTGCCGTTTTCAGTTTTAAGAATTACAAAAGTTCATTGAAATAGAAACTTTTCCCTAAAGGGAGGGAGTTTCGCCGGGTTTATAACCTGCCTCCTGTGGCAGGAAACCTGTGAAAATTATTGTTTAATCCTTTCGTTCGCCTTAACTTTTCAGATTTGGCGAATGAACATAAAATCATTCAGAGTGAATAAGGAATTGATAGTACGATCTGGTTCCTCTGACGTTGATTTTGCCTTGTTAAAGGATGGAAAACTAATAGAATTACATAAGGAAGAGGATAGTAGTGATTTTGCCGTAGGCGATATCATGCTGGCCAAGATCAGAAAACCTGTTTCGGGGCTCAATGCAGCCTTCGTGAATGTAGGGTATGAGAAAGATGCTTTTTTGCATTATCACGATCTCGGTCCCAAATTACCTTCTTTATTGAAATTCATTAAACGTGTAAGCACAGGTAAATTAAAAGACTTTTCATTAAAAGACTTCCCATTTGAAGAAGATATAGACAAGAACGGAAGCATTATAAATGTGCTGAAATCCAACCAGTCTATATTGGTACAAATTGTAAAAGAACCTATTTCAACCAAGGGACCCCGAATAAGTTCCGAGCTATCCATAGCCGGACGTTATCTGGTTCTTGTTCCTTTTCGGACCGCATTTCGGTTTCTCAGAAAATCGAAAGTAAAGAAGAGAAAGACAGGTTGAAAAGGCTCGTGCAAAGCATCAGGCCCAAAGGGTTCGGTGTTATAGTTCGTACCGTTGCAGAAGGCAAAAAGTCGCAGAACTGGATAAAGATTTACACAACCTGTACAACAGGTGGATAGCCATGTGTAAAAAATCCACAAAGCGGGACATCCGTCAAAGGTGCTCAGTGAGCTAAACCGGGCAGCATCCATATTAAGGGATGTGTTTAATGATTCGTTTACAGGTATTTATGTAGATGATGAAACGCTTTATTATCAAATTAAAGACTATGTACATGAAATTGCACCGGAAAAAGAATCGATCGTGAAATTACACGACGCCCGTAATCCCATATTTGAGAAATATGGAATAGAAAGACAAATCAAGACGTCTTTCGGGAAAACAGTATCCATGAGCAAAGGAGCTTATTTGGTAATAGAACATACCGAAGCTCTTCATGTCATAGATGTAAACAGCGGAAACCGATCCAACAAAGCCAAATCGCAGGAAGAAACAGCGCTGGAGGTCAATTTGATTGCAGCAAGTGAAATAGCCAGGCAACTACGGTTGCGCGATATGGGCGGAATTATTGTCGTAGATTTTATCGATATGACAAGACAGGAAAACCGCAAAAAACTTTATGATCATTTCAGAGAGGAAATGAAAGAAGACAGGGCCAAGCACAAGATCTTACCTCCAAGTAAATTGGCCTGATACAAATTACAAGGCAGAGAGTAAGACCGGAGATGAACATCAAAACCAGGGAAGACAATCCCAATGGTGGCGGCGAAATAGAAGCTCCGATATTAATTATAGATAAGATCTCTGCCGATCTTGAAAAAATTATACAGAGTAAAAGCTTCAAAAACGGTGTAGTGCTCAATGTGCACCCGTTTATTGCAGCATATTTAACCAAAGGATTTCCATCCATCCGTTCTAAGTGGTTCTTAGAACATAAAAAATGGGTAAAAATTTTACCAAGAGACGCTTACACGTATTTGGAATACCGATTTATAGATAAAAAAGGAACAATTTTATCTTAACCAAAATACCACGCTATATTTATTACGGCGTGGTTTTTTTGTTTGGCATAGCGAATGTCTTCACGATAAACCCGGATACAACCTGTTTCTTATCTCTTTTATTTACCTTTATTTCCGTGACAAACAAACAGAGCTATACCGTAGAAGAAGCCGCCATAAACTGGAGCATTTCTGTGCATATCGCGAACGATGTCATAAAGAAGTAGTGGCCAAACTTATGGAAATGAACATGATTCCTTTGGCTATAGACACTATCGTTGTACATCTTATATCCCATGGTTTTCTCCATGAAGAACGTTTCGCCAGAAGCTTTGCAAGGGGGAAGTTCCGGGTGAAAAAATGGGGAAAGCAGCGTATTGTCAGAGCATTGCAGCTAAGAGATATATCGGCACCCAATATTCGTGAAGCCCTCAAAGAGATCCCTGAGGAAGAGTATCTGGACACGCTGCATGAAATAGCGGAAAAGAGATGGCAGCAACTTGCCGGTACGCAGGACGCCTCTAAAAATAAGCGTGAAATATGGTTCAGAAATAAGAAGAAACTGGCCGATTATCTGCTATACAGGGGGTGGGAAAGTCACCTGGTTTACGAAAAGGTCAACGAACTTGCCGGGTAGCCCGATCCGTAAATAGGCGCTTTCAGAAGTAAGCTAATTTCCAAAAAATAGACAACAAACTCTGGTGATTTTATATGGATCACCGGAGTTTTTTCTTTTTTGAGGATACTTTAGGTGTTTTAGCCGGATTGTCGTACCAAAAAGACATAGGTGTCCTGTAGTTTTTGCTCTTATTCTAAAAACATATTAGGCTGCTTGCTGGTGGAGTTGTCCTGTCATACGCCTACCGATTTCCAGACAGTTAGCCGTATGGATGCCGAAGAAGATCCACAAGATTTCGGTAGCCCTGGTTTTGGCTTTTATCTTTTTCAAGTGATAATGTTCCTTTTCCTTACCAAAACTGCCTTCCAGCCTGGAAGCCCGTTCTTTGGTGATTTGTCCCTTGAGTTGGGCTTGCTGTTTACGGTGTTTGCCTTTAGGACCTTTGGGTTTAAAATCAGTCTTGATCCCATGCCTGGTCACGAACCTGCGGTTGGCATTGGTGGCGTAGATGGCATCGGCTCCAAGAACCTTTAGTCTTTTTCGGGTAAGACCTTGTGCTTTATACACGGAACTCTTCAGCCGGGTGCCTTCGTTAAAATTATCAAAACTGATGAGTTCTATAAAGTTGATCCCGTCTATCTGTAACTTGTTGACCTTGGCACCAAACTCTACTTTCTTGATCTCCTTACCCCGGACAATGGGACGCAGGTAGTCCTTGCCGATACTCACAATACGACCTTTAGGCTTTTCCCCGGTGGTGAACAGGTTCCATTGCTGCCGGTAGACCTTCCGGATGGTGTACATGGTCTTATAGTAGCGCTTGGGCAGTTCCACGGAGTGCACTTTGAGCAACTGCTTTTCAAAACTCAGGAACTTCTCCAAGAGTCGTAGCAGTGCCCGGGTAAGTGAGCGACGTTTCTTGATTGTTTTCTTGCGCATCTTGCTGTAACCGATATAGCGTTTCTTCCATTTGAGGTATTTGCTACGGGGAAGCTTCACCTTTAGGGCCCGGCATAGCCGCCTGAGGGCTTTGTAAAGCCACTCTACAGCTTCCCAGAGCAGTTTTTGATTGGTCGGGTAACGGACTTCACTCTCATAGCAGGTGGCATCCACGACAGCTTTTTCAGCTTCATCAATATAGGGCTTCCAATGGGTATAGAATACCTTTTCTAACGCATCGATCTCCAATACCCGGGAGAGTTCACAGCGGATTTGGCTGACGATCTTGTAGTTGGTGATCCGCTGTAATCCCAAATGGATATCACAAAAGAATTGGTAATCGATATTACTGTTAAGTTGTTCGATAAGTTTTCGATCCGAACAGCCCGCATGATGTTTTAAAACCATTAAAGCGATCCGCCCTCGGGGACTGAACATAAAACCAGGGCCTTTGCCGCAAGGCTTCAAACCAAATTCCCTGACTAACTCATCCCAGGGGATAGCCTGGTAGATTTTCCCCAGGTCACTCTCAAAAAAGCGTTCTCGATAGGCTGCTAATTGTTCCGTGGAAGATAAAAATGAAAATGTGTGTTGTAATTCCGAGATTCTTTGTAATTTCATGGGTACGTAAAATAGAAAAACCCCGTTTTTTGGCACTTTGGCCAATTTTCGGGGTTTTGTTTCTCTAATTTACGGATTAATCCGCTGAATTACAAATGTTTATTTAATTCTGAAAGTGCCTAAATAACCCCACAATGCTTTAAATATTACAGTTGAAGCCCCAGCTCGCGGTGTGTTCTCAGAATGGCCTGCTCGTTCTTATAGTCAATCCATGCCTGCCCTTTGCGCTTGCGCATGAAATTGTCGTAATGCCGCATGATCAGGACATTGTAAGCCGCTTTTGCAAGGTTCAGAGGTTTTCTTGGGAAAGCCCGTAAGCTCATGGAAAAACCAGGGGTAGATACTTCATATAATGCCAGTAGCCCTCGGGCATATACAGCATCTCTCCGTGTTCCAGGTTAGCTATATATCCCTTTGCCTGTCTCAATGCAGGCCATTTGTCGTAATCGGGATGATCAAAATCTATATCTTCTCTCGAAATCAGGGAATGCGGAATTTTATACATGTACGGAGTCTGGTCGGGCGGAAGTATAATACACTGTTTTTTACCGTGAAAATGAAAGTGTAGTATATTGGAATAATCGATATCAAAATGCATGAACACCTTACTGTTCTCCCCTCCGAAAAAAAGCATGGGCAACTGTTTTACCAGTCGAATACCTATATCCGGCCATTTGAAATCCTCCTGAAGTGTAGGCACTTCTTTCATCAGGTTATACAGAAATATTCTGTAATTAGTGGGTTCTTTCTCGAGAAGCTCGATGTACTCACTCATTTTCATAGTGGCATGAGGCTCGTTAAAACCATCTTCATGGCTCACCGGGCGATCGTCATACAAGGGGACGGTTCGGTCTCCTGCAATACGGTTTATGTAATCGAGATGCCATTTTCCGTATGCTCCCCAGTCTTTTGTGAGTTCCTGGATCACCACAGGTTTCTGAGGCTTTACATACCGGGCTACAAAGTCCTCTTTAGTGATGTTTTTTACACGAGGGATTTCCTGTAGTTGCATACGAAGTACATTGAATTTGAACCGGGCAAAGTTAAAGAATTGTTTCAAAATTGTTTATAAAAAATTCATTTTATGTTGGCGTGACGCATGGGTTTGTGTCAGAATGCATGGTATTTTCCTTCGGAATCTTCTATCTGTGAGATCGTGTTTTTCCCGTTGTGATCCCTTAATTTTTCAATAACACTCCATATTGGACGCGCCTGCTGTGCCGGTCCTCATCAGGTGTATCGCCCGGGATTACCGGGCTATTGACGAAAACTATAGCAGCATTGGCAGAAACTGTTGAAAAGCAACGATACTTATCGTACTTTTGTAAAAAAGTACACTATGCGTATTAAGGATATTCAGGAAGAAATAGTTGAGGAGTTTTCCATGTTCGACGATTGGATGCAACGTTACGAATACATGATTGAACTGGGTAAATCCCTTCCGCTTATCGATGACAAATACAAGACCGACGATAACCTGATCAAGGGCTGTCAGAGCAAGGTATGGGTACATGCCGAACTGCAGGGAGAAAGCTGTGCTTTACGGCAGACAGCGATGCTATCATTACCAAGGGGATCATTGCCATACTTATCAGGGCGTTCTCCGGGCAGGCCCCGAAAGATATTATCGATGCCGACACGAAGTTTATAGACGAAATAGGACTTAAAGAACACTTGTCGCCTACCCGGCCAACGGATTGGTGAATATGATAAAACAATTGAAAATGTATGCTATAGCATACCAGACTCAACTGAATTAATACGGTTTACAGACCGGAAGACCCGGCTTAAATAAGAAAATTATGAGTACAGATACCATAGATACGGCAGAACTCGGAGAAAAGATCGTAAAAGTTCTTAAAACCATATACGATCCGGAGATTCCCGTAGACATATACGAATTGGGACTTATATACGACGTTTTTGTCAATGAGGATTATGATGTAAAAATACTGATGACCCTCACCACTCCCAATTGTCCGGTAGCAGAGACGCTTCCGGTAGAAGTAGAGGAGAAAGTAAAGTCGATCGACAGTCTTAAAGACGTTGAAGTGGAGATCACTTTCGATCCGCCCTGGAGCCAGGAACTGATGAGTGAAGAAGCAAAACTGGAATTAGGGCTGTTATAAACCCTAAAGGCCCTGCCTGAATTTAAAAAGCATAGTATGGCTGAAGATATTATAAACCGGGTGGCCCAGAGCAAACTGGTAACTATAGATCCGGGAGATTACTACACGCCCGGCAAAAGGATACAGCTCGATATTAAAGACTGGCTCTACGAAGGTGTTGTACTTCGCGAAAAGGATTTCCGGCAGGCCCTGAAAGAGCATGACTGGAATGCTTATAAAGACGCCTACGTAGCAGTAAACTGTTCTGTGGATGCCATTATTCCGGGATGGGCCTTTATGCTGGTGGCTTCTTATCTGCATTCCGTGTGCCGGAAAGTCGTTGTGGGTGATATGGAGCTCCTGGAAACCGTCATTTACCAGGAGGCATTGCAAACCGCAGATTTCGAACAATATAAAGATCTGCCTGTTATCGTCCGCGGATGTACCGAAAAAAACATCCCGAAAAATGCCTATATTATGCTTTTGGCAACACTCCAGAAGTTCGCGAAAAGCGTGATGTATGGCGAAGCCTGTTCTTCTGTTCCGTTATTTAAACGATAAAATCGTACACTTTATCGTCATTTTGTCTAAAAAAACTCCCTATTTTTGTCAGAACTAATTGTCCGGATTACGTTTGCGGGCTTAAAAATAAAAAAGTAAGGAGATGAGAAAAATTGTATTGGCGTTAGCCCTGTTTTGGGGGTAGCCACTGTAAACGCACAGGTGTTAAAAGAAGATTCGTTCAATCAGGGACAGGATACCGTAAGGCCCGACGGATGGATCCGGGCAGGTAATGTCACCTTTTTATTGAACCAGTCTGCATTTTCCAACTGGCTTGCGGAGGAGAAAAAACACCTGGCAGGAAATTTAGCTATCAACTACGATTTAATTACAAAAAAGGAGACTGGACGTGGGACAACAAAGTCCTTGCAAGCTATGGTCTTACCAAACTGAAAGGACAGGATACCCGAAAAACAGACGACCGTCTTGAATTCAACTCACTTGTAGGCAAAAAAGCATCAGGCTATTGGAGCTACTCGTTCTTTGCAACCTGAGGACGCAGTTTACTAATGGTTATGATTACGGCAATGATGCCGATACGGATTTTCAGACTTCCGGATTCTTTAAACCTGCTTATGTGACATTCGTCCGGGAATGCTCTGAAAAGAAGCGAAAACTGAAAGTGAACCTGGCTCCGCAACTTCAAAAATGACCCTGCTGACGGGCGAAGTTTTTACCTATGACAAGGCCAGTGCTACCTTCGTTTCCAGTGATGACGTAGAGACTTTCGGAGTAGATCCGGGTAAAAGCCTTCGTTACGAACTCGGTTTTTACGTAGAAGGATATTACAAGTTCAACCTGATGCAGAACGTAACTGCAGAAAATATCCTGAACCTGTATTCCACTATCTCGAAGATCCTCAGAATGTAGATATCAACTATACGCTGAACCTGGTGATGAAGATTAACGATTACCTCTCTACCAACCTGATCTTCCAGACGATCTATGACGACAATGCTTTCAGAGGATTCCAGATCCGGAAATCTTCGGACTCGGGGTGAACTTCGGTTTTTAAGGAAAAGAAATACTAAGATATGAAAACTGCCGGGTTTGCCCGGCAGTTTTTTTTTAGTCCTCATCTATATATTCTGGATAGAGGAATTGTTGTAAGGAAAGCGTGTAACATGTATCTTACGGACTTCTTCATAAACCTTTTTCCGGAATTCCTGGAGGTTTTCTTTGTTCAGGGCAGATATAAACAAAGCCTGTCCGTTTACCCGGTTCATCCAGGTTTCTTTCCAATCCTCAATAGTAAAGTGCCTTTCCGATTTTTCCGTAGCAAGGTCATCTTCCTCGATAGTTTCCGGGATATACTGGTCGATTTTGTTGAAGACCATGAGCGTGGGCTTTTCCGAAGTATCGATTTCAGACAGGATCTGGTTCACCGATGCAATATGTTCTTCAAAATTAGGGTGCGAAATATCAACTACATGGAGCAGAAGATCCGCTTCTCGTACTCGTCAAGGGTACTCTTAAACGATTCTACCAGCTTGGTAGAAGTTTCCGGATAAAACCTACGGTATCACTCAACAGGAAGGGTAGGTTGCCGATAACTTTTACGTACGGTGGTGTCGAGTGTGCAAAGAGTTTGTTTTCTGCAAAAACTTCACTTTTACTGATCACATTCATCAATGTCGATTTTCCGACATTGGTGTATCCTACCAGGGCAACCCTGACCAAAGCACCCCGGTTTCCACGCTGCGTAGCCATTTGCTTATCTATGGTCTCCAGCTTTTTCTTCAGGAGGGCGATCCTGTCACGAACAATCCGCCGGTCGGTCTCGATCTCCGTTTCACCTGGCCCGCGCATACCAATACCCCCGCGCTGCCTCTCCAGGTGAGTCCCAACAACCGGTAAGCCTGGGAAGGAGATATTCATATTGCGCAAAGTTCGACCTGCGTCCGCGCATAGGAAGTCTGTGCCCGTTGGGCAAAAATATCGAGAATCAGACTGGTACGATCCAGAATTTTAGCCTTCAGTATTTTCTCTATATTTTTTTGCTGCGCCGGAGATAGCTCGTCGTCAAAAATTACCGTACCGATCTCATACTCGTCTACAAAAGCCGACACTTCTTCCATTTTACCGGTTCCTATAAAGGTTTTCGGATTGGGGGATATCGACCTTTTGTGTAAAAGCGTTTCACGACCTCTCCGCCCGCGGTGTAGGTGAGAAATTTCCAGCTCATCCAGGTATTCGTTCGACTTTTCTTCATCCTGCTCACGGTTTATCACACCGATGAGCACTACTTTTTCATAATCTAAGGGTCTTTTTTTTCTAACATATAGTACTACAAGATCAACAATAATATGCCGGTTTTTTCTTCTTGGGGTGAAACCAGCCCGTAATGCCCTGTTACCCTCCATGGGGTTAACAAATGTATATGTGCTTTTTAAAGGCTGTAACAAAGGTACACAATTCCACACTTTCACACTATTTTTGGCAATAAGAAGGAGGTAATATAACGGAATCTCTTCGTTTATTTTTCGTGCGTGTGCTGTTATTCGTATTTTTAGTTCAGCAAGACAATAGATATCAAGCGTATGTTTTTCAGAAAAAAATGAGGAAAATTATTTACCATAGCATTCTACAATGTGGAGAATCTCTTTGACACCCATAACGATCCGGATACCCTGGACGATGATTATACGCCCGAAGGAGTTTTGCACTGGACGCAGAAGAGATACGGAAAGAAACTCTATAAATTGGGGAAGTCCATATCGCGTATAGGGTATGGAACCAGTTAAAATGCCACCTGTACTGGTGGGACTTGCCGAAGTGGAGAACAGACAGGTTGTGGAAGAATTGTTGCGGTCGCGCTCGTTACGGGACCAGGGATATAACCTGGTGCACTACTACGATTCGCCGGACGAAAGGGGAATAGACACAGCGTTGGTTTACAGGGAAAAATTTTTTCGGGTGCTTAAATCGGAAGCTGTTCCGCTCCTCATAGATAATGTCAACGGAGAACGCGATTATACCAGAGACATCCTGCATGTTACCGGACTGCTCAACGGTGAGCAGGTTCATGTATTTGTAAATCACTGGCCATCGCGCCGGGAGGGAAGCGAAGATACCGTGTATAAACGTGTGGCTGCCGCGTCTCTCATACATGAGATGATGGAGCGGTACGAACAGAAGAAAAGTCACCGGTGTTTATTGTCATGGGAGATTTTAACGATGACCCTTTTTCAGAGAGTATAAAAAAACCACCTGCTGTCTCCCGATCTTTATAACCCCATGGAAAAACTGATCTCTCATGACCGCGGAAGTGCCAACTACAATTTTAAATGGAACCTTTCGACCAGATCCTGTTTTCCCGCGATTTTCTTACCGACAGGCAAGGGAAGCACAGTTTCACAGGGGCAGGTATTTTTAATGAATCCTTTCTGGCGGAATGGGGCGGGAGATTTAAGGACAGCCCTTTTCGCACGTACGCCGGCCGCCGGTACCTTGGCGGTTATAGCGATCACTTCCGGTATACATCCAGTTAAAACTAAACGTGTAATATAGCGGCTTCCGGAAGCAGGTCTTCTCCGCGGAAGCGAAGCAGTACCTGTGCGGTGGCAATCACGTCTTTCTCACAGTACGTAATGATACGATCAAGGTCTTTCTCTATGTAAAACACATCCCTGACCTGGCTGCCATCGATGTCGTCTTTCGGCGATGGGATGCCGAGGGATACTGGTCAGGAGTTTCAGTGAAGTATAGTGTTTGAAATCTCCGAATTTCCAGAGTTCCATGGTGTCCAGGTGGGGCACCTCCCAGGGCTTCTTTCCGAAAAGATTGATCTTGAACGGAATAGAGATTCCATGGATGATCATTCTCCTTGCAATATAAGGGAAATCGAACTCCTTCCCGTTGTGTGCACCAACAGGTGATAGGACTGGCTGAAATGACTTTCGAGCAGGTTTTTGAAATCGGTAAGTAGGCTTTTTTCTTCTCCG
>JACADM010000003.1_pt1 | contig 76540 bp, 80 predicted proteins | sample 7512371 | NCBI WGS metagenome assembly JACADM01 (sample SAMN14389041, study PRJNA612141) | algae metagenome | isolation source: non-axenic algae culture | place: India: Navi Mumbai | collected 2017-01
TCCGGGCTCGCAGTGGTCGGTCGGCCGCGCCTACAACGAGCACATCAAGGCGGAATTCGACGCGCGCGGCATCGAGATCCCGTTCCCGCAGGTCACCTACCACATGCCCCCGAAGGCCCTGGCCGCGGAGGAAGACGAGAAGGTGATCGAAGGGCACCGCCAAGCCGGCAGGCTCTACGCAGGCGGACGCCGGCCCGGCGACGGCGAAGCGCAGACGCAGGCCGCTCTGCCCGATGCCTCCGCGCCCAAGGCTCCGCGCCGCCGGCGCAAGAAGAAGACGCAGGACATCCCCTCCGAAGACGAAGTGTGACCCTACGTAACCTTCGATGCCGATCAGCAACAGCCGGGCGCCCCGCGTCCGGCTGTTTCGTTTCTGAACGCAAGGCAACGCAAGACGTATTGCGAAGCGGGCACAACCGGATCATCATGACCGGGAGTGCTTGCGATTGAAACGAAGCATTCGTCACACCTGCCAATTGTGACGAGGAAATTCTCGCATGCCCTGCCGTTTAGGTTTTTTCTCCCAAAACGCGACGAAAATAGAAAGCATCATCCTGTTGTAACCCGTTTCGGCGCGACTAATGTGCCCTCAAGGCCGTCTGCGGAAAAACAACCTTCCCAAAGGGAAGCATCGCCGCGGCGCGCCGAATATTCAAACGGGAGAGTATCCATGATCATTCGCCGCAGCATGAAGGCCGCCCTTCTGGGCGTGAGCCTTGCCCTGTTCGCGACGGGCGCAGCCTCGGCCAAGAACCTCGTCTATTGCTCGGAAGGTTCGCCGGAAGGCTTCGACTCGGCACTGTACACCGCCGGCACCACGTTCGACGCCTCGTCCAAGCCGGTGTTCAACCGCCTGGTCGAGTTCAAGCGCGGCACCACCGAGGTCCTGCCGGGCCTGGCCGAGAGCTGGTCGGTGTCCGACGACGGGCTGGAGTACACCTTCAACCTGCGCAAGGGCGTGAAGTTCCACACCACGTCCTTCTTCACGCCGACGCGCGACTTCAACGCCGACGACGTGGTCTTCTCCTTCGAGCGCCAGCGCGACCCGAACCATCCGTGGCACGCCTACACCGCCGGCGCGTCCTGGGAGTATTTCAACGGCATGTCGATGCCCGATCTCATCAAGGAGATCGTCAAGGTCGACGACTACACGGTGAAGTTCGTGCTGAACCGGCCGGAAGCGCCGATGATCGCCAATCTCGCCATGGACTTCGCCTCGATCCTGTCGGCCGAATACGCCGACAAGCTCGCCGCGGACGGCAAGATGGACATGATGAACCAGGAGCCGGTCGGCACCGGTCCGTTCTCCTTCGTCGGCTACCAGAAGGACGCGGTCATCCGCTACCAGGCCTTCGCCGACTACTGGGGCGGCAAGCAGCCGATCGACAACCTGATCTTCGCGATCACGCCGGACGCCTCGGTGCGCCTGCAGAAGCTGAAGGCCGGCGAGTGCCACGTGATGCCGTATCCGGCACCGGCCGACATCGCCGACATTAAGGCCGATTCCAACCTGAACCTGATGGAGCAGGAAGGCCTCAACGTCGGTTACCTCGCCTACAACACCCAGATGGCCCCCTTCGACAACCGAAGGTCCGCAAGGCCCTCAACATGGCCATCAACAAGCAGGCGATCCTCGACGCGGTGTTCCAGGGCGCCGGCCAGGCGGCCAAGAACCCGATCCCGCCGACCATGTGGTCCTACAACGACCAGATCGTCGACGATCCGTACGATCCGGACGCGGCCAAGAAGATGCTCGACGAGGCCGGCGTCTCGGGCCTGAAGATGAAGGTCTGGGCGATGCCGGTGCAGCGCCCGTACAACCCGAACGCCCGCCGCATGGCGGAGCTGATCCAGGCGGACTTCGCCAAGGTCGGCGTCGAGGTCGAGATCGTCTCCTACGAGTGGGGCGAGTACCTCAAGCGTTCGAGCGAGAAGGACCGCGACGGCGCCATCCTGCTCGGCTGGACCGGTGACAACGGCGATCCGGACAACTTCCTCGCCGTGCTGCTCGGCTGCGACGGCGTCGGCGGCGCCAACCGTGCCCAGTGGTGCCACAAGCCGTTCGACGACCTGATCCAGAAGGCCAAGACCATCTCGGACAAGGCCGAGCGCACCAAGCTCTACGAAGAGGCCCAGGTGGTCTTCAAGGAGCAGGCGCCGTGGGCCACCATCGCCCATTCGGTCGTGTTCATGCCGATGTCGGCCAAGGTGTCCGGCTATGTCATGGACCCGCTCGGCGGCCACTGGTTTGACGGCGTCGACATCGCCGAGTAAACCGCGCGCCGCCGCGGCTTGAGCGCTCCGGAGGTCACCTTCCGGAGCGGCAGGCCCGCCAACGCCATCCCGCACCGGCCCGGATCCAGTCCGGGGCCGGTGCGGTCGTTTTGGACGCATCCGATGATCCGTTTCCTGTTCGCACGACTGGCGCTGCTCGTCCCGACTTCATCGGCGTGACGATCGTCGCCTTCGGCTTCATCCGCCTGCTGCCGGCGATCCGGTGCTTCTGCTGCCGGCGAGCGCGGCCTCAGCCCCGAGCGCTACAACCAGCTGATGGAGCAATTCGGCTTCTCCCAGCCCATCTGGCAGCAATATCTCGACTACATCGTCGGCGTTCTGACCGGCGATCTGGGCAATTCCATCGTCACCAAAAGCCGGTCTTCGACGAATTCATGGCGCTGTTCCCGGCGACCGTCGAACTGGCCCTGTGCGCGATCATCATCGCGGTGGCGCTCGGCATCCCCGCCGGCATCCTCGCCGCCGTCCGCCGCGGCTCCGTCGCCGACCAGGCGATCATGGGCACAGCGCTGATCGGCTATTCCATGCCTATCTTCTGGTGGGGCCTGCTGCTGATCATCCTGTTCTCCGGCATCCTGCAATGGACGCCGGTCTCGGGCCGCATCTCGCTGATGTACTTCTTCCCGCAGGTCACCGGTTTCATGCTGATCGACAGTCTCCTGTCGGGGCAAAAGGGCGCCTTCACCTCGGCCCTCAGCCACCTGATCCTGCCCTCCATCGTGCTGGCGACGATCCCGCTCGCCGTCATCGCCCGTCAGACACGCTCCGCGATGCTGGAAGTGCTGGGCGAGGACTATGTGCGCACCGCAAGGGCCAAGGGCCTGGCGCCGCTGCGCGTCGTCGGCCTGCATGCGCTCCGAAACGCCATGATCCCGGTGCTGACCACCATCGGCCTGCAGGTGGGCGTTCTGCTCGCCGGCGCCATCCTCACCGAGACGATCTTCTCCTGGCCGGGCATCGGCAAGTGGATGATCGACAGCATCGCCCGCCGCGACTACCCCGTCGTGCAGGGCGGCCTGCTGATGATCGCCCTCATCGTGATGATCGTGAACCTGACGGTCGACATGCTCTACGGGCTTGTCAATCCGCGCATCCGCCACACCTGAGCCGGAGCCGACCATGACCGACACCCCCACCTCCGCCGTCTCCGTCGAAGCCGAAAGCCGCAATGCCACGCGGCAGATGCTCGCCGAGTTCTGGTTCTACTTCTCCCGCAACCGCGGCGCCGTCATCGGGCTCGTGGTCTTCACCACGCTGGTGCTCGTCGCGCTCGCTGCACCGCTGGTCGCGCCGCACGATCCCGACATGCAGTACCGCGACAGCTTCCTGACCCCGCCGTTCTGGTCGGAAGGCGGCAAGGCGGCCTTCCTGCTCGGCACCGATGCGGTCGGCCGCGACATCCTCTCGCGGCTGATCTACGGCGCGCGCTTCTCGCTGTTCATCGGTCTCGTCGTGGTGACCATCGCGCTCAGCGGCGGCATCGTGCTCGGCCTCGTCGCCGGCTTCTTCCGCGGCTGGGTGGACACCGTGATCATGCGGGTGATGGACGTGATCCTCGCCTTCCCCTCGCTGCTGCTGGCGCTGGTGCTGGTCGCCGTGCTGGGCCTGGCCTCGTCAACGCCATGATCGCCATCGCCCTGGTGCTGCAGCCGCATTTCGTCCGCCTGACCCGCGCCGCGGTGCTGGCCGAGCGCAACCGCGACTATGTGGTGGCGGCACGGCTGGCCGGCGCCAGCCGGCTGCGGCTGATGTTCAAGACGATCCTGCCGAACTGCCTGGCACCGCTGATCGTGCAGGCGACCCTGTCCTTCTCCAACGCGATCCTCGATGCGGCGGCTCTCGGCTTCCTCGGCATGGGCGCACAGCCGCCCACCCCGAATGGGGCACGATGCTCGCCGAGGCGCGCGAGTTCATCCTGCGCGCCTGGTGGGTGGTGACCTTCCCGGGCCTTGCGATCCTGATCACCGTGCTGGCGATCAACCTGGTCGGCGACGGCCTGCGCGATGCCCTCGACCCGAAGCTGAAGCGGAGCTGACCGATGAGCCTGCTCGAAATCCGCAATCTCAGCGTCGAATTCGACACCGCGAGCGGCCCGTTCCGCGCCCTTGCCGGCGTCGACTACACGGTCGAGGCCGGAGAGGTGCTCGCCATCGTCGGCGAAAGCGGCTCCGGCAAGTCGGTCGCCATGCTGGCGCTGATGGGCCTGCTGCCCGACACCGCGACGGTCACCGCCGACAAGATGACCTTCGAGGGCACGGACTTGAGGTCCCTGTCGGCGGCACGCCGGCGCAAGGTCATCGGCAAGGACATCTCGATGATCTTCCAGGAGCCGATCGCCAGCCTCAATCCGTGCTTCACCGTCGGCTTCCAGCTCGACGAGGCGCTGAAGACGCATACGAAGCTCGACCGCCGGCAGCGCCGCGACCGGGTGATCGAACTGCTCACCGCCGTCGGCATTCCCGAGCCGGAACGCCGGGTGGGCGCGTTCCCGCATCAGATGTCGGGCGGCCAGTGCCAGCGGGTGATGATCGCCATCGCCACCGCCTGCAATCCGAAACTGCTGATCGCCGACGAGCCGACCACCGCGCTCGACGTCACCATCCAGAAGCAGATCCTCGACCTTCTGACCGGATTGCAGCGCAACCACGGCATGGGGCTGATCATGATCACCCACGACATGGGCGTCGTCGCCGAGACCGCCGACCGGGTGGTCGTCCAGTATCAGGGCCGCCAGATGGAAACCGCCGACGTGCTCACCCTGTTCGAGAACCCGAGCAATCCCTACACCAAGGCGCTGCTGTCGGCCCTGCCCGAGAACGCCACCGGCGACCGGCTGCCGACCGTTGCCGATTTCGCCAGGGACTTCACGCCCGGTGCCGGCAACGGGGCGGATACCGGACGGGAGGCGCGCTCATGAGCGATCCCATCCTGAAGGTCCGCGACCTCAAGCGCGACTACGAGATCGGCGGCGGCCTGTTTTCCGCCCCCCGCCTGCTGCACGCGGTGAAGGGCGTCAGCTTCGACGTGGAACGCGGCACGACGCTGGCGGTGGTCGGCGAAAGCGGCTGCGGCAAGTCGACCCTCGCCCGCATGCTGACGATGATCGACCAGCCGACCTCCGGCACCATCGAGATCGACGGCAAGGCGATCGACATCGCCCGCCACGGCGTCACCCGCGAGATGCGGCAGGCGGTGCAGATCGTCTTCCAGAACCCGTACGGCTCGCTCAATCCGCGCCAGAAGATCGGCGCCGTGCTGGAAGAGCCCCTGCTGCTCAACACCTCGATGAGCGCGGCCGAACGGCGCGATGCGGCCCTTGCCATGCTGGAGAAGGTCGGGCTCAAGCCGGAGCATTACGGGCGCTATCCGCACATGTTCTCCGGCGGCCAGCGCCAGCGCGTGGCGATTGCCCGCGCGATCATGCTGCGCCCGCGGCTGCTGGTGCTGGACGAGCCGGTCTCCGCGCTCGACCTCTCGGTGCAGGCGCAGATCCTCAACCTGCTCGCCGACCTGCAGGACGAATTCGGCCTCACCTATGTCTTCATCAGCCACGACCTGTCGGTGGTGCGCTACATCGCCGACAAGGTGATGGTGATGTATTTCGGCGAGGCGGTCGAATACGGCACGCGCGAGGAGGTCTTCGAGAACCCGCAGCACGAGTACACGCGCACGCTGTTCGCGGCGACGCCCAAGGCGGATGTCGCAAGCATTCGCGCGCGTCTGGAAAAGAAGAAGGCCGCTACCGGCTGAGGCTCAAGCTGGGGTCGGGGCTGGGGCTGTGCCCGCTTCGACCCCTAGCCGCCGCCGGCCTTGCCGCGGGCCGCCCGCTCGGGCGCCTGCGGAGGTGTCGGCGCGCCGTCGCCCGCCTGCGACTTGCGCTCGCGCACCGCACGGATGCGCGCGCCGAGCGACTGGGTGACCGCGCTGCCGGATGGCCTGTCGCCGTCGGCGGGAGCGGCTTCGCTCGCCGCAAGCACAGGAGCCAGATCCTCGTCGGTCCCAAGAGACGCCGCAACGGAGGCGGCAAGCCCGGCCAGTTCCGACCGCAGGGCGAGGAAGTCTTCGTTGCCGCGCAGTTCCGTCCGCAGCCGTTCGTTCTCGGTGCGCAGCCGCGCAGCCTCGCCGGCCAGCGTCTCGTCGCCCTGGGCGCCCTCAGCCAGCACCGACAGGCGGGTGATTTCCGCCTGGGCGGCGATCAGGCGGGACTCCGCCTCGAACAGCCGGTTGTCGCGCGCGCGCAGTTCCTGCCGGCTGAGCCCGGCGCTTCGGGGCGCCTGTGCGCCCTCCGCAGGAGCTTCGCCCGCCTCGCCGGCCCGGGCGGCGCGTTCCTCGGCGCGTTTCAGCTTGCGCTTGAGGGAGGCGATCTCGACTTCCAGCGCGGTCACCTTGGCAAATTCAGAGGCGCGGCCGAGCGGATCTTCGCTCGCCTCTTCCGGTTTGGCGGCAGGCTGCTCGCCCGCCTTGGCGGCACCCCCGCCCGCATCCGGCAGGGCGGCGACCGCAAGCACCGGCGTCGCAACATCCGCCACCGGCGACGTTTCATCGCCCTCGCCCCGCTCCGCGGCCTCCGCCGCCACCATCAGCCGCTTGACGCTGCGCTCCAGCTCGCGAATGCGGGCCTTGGCCCGCGCCAGCGCCTCGCCGCCGTCATGGATCTCGCGGCGCAGGTCTTCCTCGCGGGCCATGGCATCGCCCAGCGCCTGGTCCTTGGCGCGGAATTCCGCGCGCAGGTCGTCGGCCACCGCCTCGGCGCGGTCGCGCGCGATGCGGTTCTCTGTCGCCTGCTGCTGCAGCCGCTCCAGCCCTGCTTCGAGTTTCCGGTAATCGACCGCATGCCGGGCGCGCAGGCCGGCGATCTCGCCGCGCACGTCCGCATGGGTCATCGGCGTCGTCGCCTCGACCGCGGCACGGGTGAGCCGCACCGCGCGGCGCCATACGGTCGGCATGAGCGCCACCGACAGCAGGCCGGCCAGGCAGAAGCCGAGGGCCACATACATTGCCGCTTCAATCAAGATCGCTCACCACCATCTGGCCCCTCAAGGCCACGAGGGCGCACATGCGCGCCTCGAAGCAAGGTGCCGCAGGACGCCGCCCGCGGCACGCCTGCATGTTTTACCATGCATTCTGATACAAGACGCGGCGTCATGCGCCAAGCATCTCGCGGGGCGAGCGATCAAAAAGGATTCCAGGTCGGCTGGTCGGTGAACTTGAGATAGCCGACATTGACGCCGAGACGCGCGCCGACGCCCGCCCGCACCGGCACCACGTAGATGTCGTGGTTGGACAGCACCGTCATGCCGAAGCCGCCGATCAGATAGGCCGAGCCGTTGACGCCGACATAGCGGCGGTAGATCGCCGAAGTGTCGGGTAGATTGTAGACCAGCATCATCACCCGGGCGCCGTCGCCGCCGATGTCCCAGCCGAAGGACGGGCCCTGCCAGAACACCTTGTGAGTGCCGGCGTTACGCGTGTAGAGCTGCCCCTCGCCGTAGCGGGCACCGGCCAGCAGCGCGCCCGAGCCTTCCTCGCCGAGGATGTAGCCGTTCGGCTGGCCGTATTGCGAGACCGCGCGCTCCACCACCGAGGCAAGACCACCCGACAGCTGGCCGAAGAAGCGATGGCCGGCATCGACCAGTTCGCCCTGGCTGTACTGCTCCGGCTGCTGAGCGCGCGCCTGCGGCACGCCTGCGGAAATCAACGCGGCGAGGCCGAGAACCAGCGTTGCGGCGAAGGCAGCCGCGGAACGGCGGGTGCGGAAGTGGGAAAGTCGCGTCATGATGGTCCGTCCTCAACGCTCTCATGCAAGGGAACGGCGCGAGCCTTGCGGGCGGCCGGGGGACACCGGCGCCGGACGCGGGCCGCGCCGGAAACCTCCGCGGTTGCCCCCGGGCCCGCCTTGCAGGCACAGTCGTGGTCCGGGGATCGCGGGACTGATTCGATGTCAGAGTGTAGTCGAAATCGGAAAGATTATGGTGGACGGCGCAGCGATACTTGCGCGCCCTCCCGGCCGTGCTGGCGCTTGTCGCGCTCGCGGGTCCCGCCCGTGCCCTCGACTATGCCACCGACCCGGTTTCGGGCTATGCGCTCGGCGGCCGCGACCCGGTCGCCTATTTCATCGACCGCATGCCGCGCGAGGGCGACCGGCGCCAGGAGCTGCGCTGGGACGACACGGTGTGGATGTTCGTCAACGAGGGCAACCGCGCCGCCTTCGCGAAGGATCCGCAGGTCTATGCGCCGCACTTGCGAGGCTGCGATCCGCTGGCGCTGGCGGAAGGCTTCGTCACCATCGGCAACCCGCTGATCTTCGCACTGCACGAGGGCCGGCTGCTGCTCTTCCATTCGGAGATCAACCGCTTCCTGTTCCTCTCCGATCCCGCGAGCCTGCTCGCCGAGGCCGAGAGCCGGGCGCGGGCGCAAGGGTGCAGCCGCTGAATCCTGCCATCGCCGGATGGCTTGGCAGCGTGGGAAGGGCGGTGTAACCCTTTCGCAAGGGCCGAATCGTGCCGCCCGGCGGGTCTGCGCCGGAGCAACATCGGCCCTGGCTGCCGGGAACGACCGCCGGCATGACCGCCGCGCACTGCCAGGACTCCGCCAGGGACACCCGCCAAGGACATCGCATGACCGCCATCGACGAACTCAGCGCCCTCGATCTTGCCGCCCTGGTGGCGAGCCGCGTCTGCCACGACATCATTTCCCCCGTTGGCGCAATTACCAATGGCCTCGAGGTTCTCGACGAGGAGAACAACGAGGACATGAAGGAATTCGCGATGGACCTGATCCGCAAGAGCGCGCGTCAGGCCTCGGCGAAACTGCAGTTCGCGCGCCTCGCCTTCGGCGCCGCCGGTTCGGCCGGCGCGGAGATCGATCTCGGCGATGCCCATTCGGTCGCGGCCGGCTTCCTGGCCAACGAGAAGGCGGATCTTGACTGGCAGGTGCCCCGTCTGCTGATGGCCAAGAACCGGGTCAAGCTGCTGCTCAACCTGATCCTGCTGGCCAACCAGTGCGTCCCGCGCGGCGGCCTGATCACCGTCACCATGGACGGCGATGCGCAGACGCCCACCTTCCGGTTGAAAGTAACCGGATCGACAACCAAGGTTCCCGCGCTTGTCCTCGAGATGACATCCGGCAAGGAGCCGGAGAGGATCGACGCGCACACCGTGCAGCCGGTCTACGCAGTGCTTCTGGCACGCGAGTCGGGCATGGATTTAGAAGTCGTTAAGGAAGACGACGGAGTGAGGATTACTGCAGCCTGCATAGGTTAAACTGCTTCAAAAGCACCCCACACCGCTTCAGGCTATCTTAACTGTTTAAGTCGCATTGTCACCGATAGGGATGGGTGGTCCGGATACAGGGTTCGGATCGTGTACCAGTAACCAGTCGGGTGAGTGTGGCCATGGACGACCTGCTTAGCGAGTTCCTCACAGAAACGAACGAGAGCCTGGATGTCGTCGACGTCGAGCTCGTGAAGTTCGAGCAGGAACCGAACAACGCGAAGATTCTCGACAACGTTTTCCGTCTCGTCCACACGATCAAGGGCACCTGCGGCTTCCTTGGCCTGCCGCGGCTCGAGGCCCTCGCCCATGCCGGCGAGACGTTGATGGGCAAGTTCCGCGACGGCGCCAAGGTGACGCCCGACGCGGTCTCGCTCATTCTCTCCTCCATCGACCGGATCAAGGAGATCCTGGCCGAGCTCGAGGCCGCCAACGGCACCGAGCCGGCCGGCAGCGACCACGACCTGATCTCCGAGCTGGAGCGCATGGCGCTGGAAGCCGACACCCGCGGCAGCGCAGCCGACGAGGCTCCCGAGGCCGAGGACGACGGCCTGGCCCGCGGCGAGCTGGTCGAGCAGGTTCTGGAGCGCCCGCTGCGCCCCGGCGAAGTGTCCCTCGACGAGCTGGAGCGTGCGTTCCGCGAAGCCGAGGTCGAAGTCGAGCTCCCCGTTTCCGCTCCCATCTCCGAGATCGAGGCCGACGCCGAGATGGAGGCCGAGGCCGCCCCGCCGGCAGCGCTCGCTCCTCGCAGCCGTGTCCGCGAGGAAGAAGCTGCAACCCGCGAGACCGCCGAGAAGGGCGAGAAGAAGGCATCTGTCTCGAGCCAGTCGATCCGCGTTGCGGTCGAGACGCTCGAGCACCTGATGACCATGGTCTCCGAGCTGGTGCTCACCCGCAACCAGCTGCTCGAGATCGTCCGTCGCCACGAAGATTCCGAGTTCAAGGTGCCGCTGCAGCGCCTGTCGAACGTCACCGCCGAGCTGCAGGAAGGCGTCATGAAGACGCGCATGCAGCCGATCGGCAATGCCTGGCAGAAGCTGCCGCGCATCGTCCGCGATCTCAGCCAGGAACTCGACAAGCCGATCGAGCTGGAGATGATCGGCGCCGAGACCGAGCTGGACCGCCAGGTTCTCGAGCTGATCAAGGATCCGCTCACCCACATGATCCGCAACTCCGCCGATCACGGGCTGGAGATGCCGTCCGACCGTCGCGTCGCCGGCAAGCCGGAGAAGGGCACGATCACGCTGTCCGCCTATCATGAAGGCGGCCACATCATCATCGAGGTCAAGGACGACGGTCGCGGCATCGATGTCGACCGGGTCAAGGCCAAGGTGCTGGAGCGCGGGCTGGCCTCCGAGGCCGAGCTGGACAAGATGACGGATCAGCAGATCCACAAGTTCATCTTCCACGCAGGCTTCTCCACCGCGCAGAACATCACCAGCGTCTCGGGCCGCGGCGTCGGCATGGACGTGGTGCGCAACAACGTGGAGCTGATCGGCGGCACCATCGACCTGCGCTCGGTGCCGGGTCGCGGTTCCAGCTTCATCATCAAGATCCCGCTGACGCTCGCCATCGTCTCGGCGCTGATCGTCGAGGCCGGCGGCGACCGCTTCGCCATCCCGCAGCTGTCGGTGGTCGAGCTGGTGCGTGTCCAGTCCAACTCCGAGCACCGCATCGAGCGCATCAAGGACACCCCCGTCCTGCGCCTGCGCAACAAGCTGCTGCCGCTGGTGCACATGTCCCAGCTGCTCGGCGTCGGTCCCAATGACGGCGACCAGGAGATCGAGTCCGACACCGGCTTCATCGTGGTGATGCAGGTCGGCAGCCAGACCTTCGGCGTCGTCGTCGACGGCGTGTTCCACACCGAGGAAATCGTCGTCAAGCCGATGTCCTCCATGCTGCGCAACCTGACCATGTTCTCCGGCAACACCATCCTGGGCGATGGCGCGGTGATCATGATCATCGATCCGAACGGCGTCGCCTCGGCCATGGCGAGCCATGCCTCCAGCGTCGTCGCCGAGAACGAGCGCAAGGAAGCGGAGGACGCCATGACCTCCGCCCTCGACGGCCAGTCGACCGTGTCGATGCTGCTGTTCCGCGCCGGCTCGCCCGAGCCCAAGGCGGTGCCGCTGTCGCTGGTCACCCGCCTGGAGGAATTCGAGGTCTCCAAGATCGAGCATTCCAACGGCCGCGACCTGGTCCAGTACCGCGGCTCGCTGATGCCGCTGGTCTATATCGAGGCTTCGCAGACCCGCCGCAGCGAAGGCACCCAGCCGATGCTGGTGTTCTCGGACGCCGGCCGTTCCATGGGCCTCGTCGTCGACGAGATCGTCGACATCGTCGAGGACCGCATGAACATCGAGGTCGGCTCCGACCGGGCCGGCATCCTCGGATCGGCGGTCATCAAGGACAAGGCGACCGAGATCATCGACCTCGGCTACTACCTGCCGCAGGCCTTCGAGGACTGGTTCATGCGCAAGGAGATGGACATCGCCGCGCTGACCAAGAAGGTCCTGCTGGTCGACGACAGCGCCTTCTTCCGCAACATGCTGACGCCCGTGCTCAAGGCAGCCGGCTATGACGTCACCGCCGTCAACGGCGCGCGCCAGGCCTTCGAGCTGCTGGAGAACGGCGACACGTTCCAGGCGATCGTCAGCGACATCGAGATGCCGGAAATCAACGGCTTCGAGTTCTGCGAGGCTCTGCGCCGCGATCCGCGCTTCCGCAAGCTGCCGGTTCTGGCACTGTCGGCCGTGGTCTCCCCGGCCTCCATCGAGCGCGGCCGCCAGGCCGGTTTCGACGACTATGTGGCGAAGTTCGACCGTCCGGGGCTGATCGCCTCGCTGAAGGATCTGTTCGCCGGTGAAATGGGAATTGCGGCATGAGGCACAACGACAATCTCGCGGCCGGTATCGACGATACCATCCAGTATGTCACCGTCATCATCGGCGGCCAGCTCTTCGGGCTGCCGATCAGCCAGGTGCACGACGTCTTCGTTCCCGAGAGCGTGACCCGCGTGCCGCTGGCCGCCCCGGAAGTGGCCGGCGTGCTCAACCTGCGCGGCCGCATCGTCACGGCGATCGACATGCGCAAGCGCCTGCACCTGCCGGCCAGGGACGCCAACGCCCAGGTGATGGCCGTCGGCATCGAGCACAAGGGCGAGAGCTACGGCCTCGTCATCGACCAGGTCGGCGAAGTGCTGCGCCTGTCGAACGACTCGATGGAGCCGAACCCGTCCAACCTCGACAAGCGCTGGGCGGAAATTTCCGGCGGCGTGCACCGGCTGGACGGCAAGCTGATGATCATTCTCGACGTCACCCGCCTCTTCGGAGCGATGTTCGAGCCCATGGCGGCGGCCTGACGCGACCAAACCGGCGAAGAGAAACCCGGCACTCGGGAGAACAAGATATGAAGCACTGTCTGGTCGTCGACGACTCCAGCGTCATCCGCAAGGTCGCCCGCCGCATTCTCGAGGACCTTTCCTTCGAGATCTCCGAGGCCGAGGACGGTCTCAAGGCCCTGCAGGCCTGCCGCGAGCGCATGCCCGACGCGATCCTGCTGGACTGGAACATGCCCGAGATGGACGGTCTGGAGTTCCTGCTGGCGCTGCGCAAGGAATATGGCGGCGAGAAGCCCATCGTGGTGTTCTGCACCACGGAGAACGACGTGGCCCATATCACCCGCGCCATGCGCGCGGGCGCCAACGAGTACATCATGAAGCCGTTCGACAAGGACATCGTGGAAGCGAAGTTCCAGGAAGCCGGACTGCTGTAACCCCTCTGCAGGGCTGTACCACATGATCGCCAGTTCTTCAGCGCCGGCCCCCCGGGACGGCGCCAGGGCGGATTGCATCCGCGTCATGGTTGTCGACGATTCCGTCGTCATTCGCGGCCTGCTCAGCCGCTGGGTCGAAGCAGACCCGGCCCTTGAGCTCGTCGCCTCCCATCGCAACGGCAAGCTCGCCGTCGACGACATCGAACGCTCCAACCCCGATGTCGTGGTGCTGGACATCGAGATGCCGGAGATGGACGGCCTGACCGCCCTTCCCCTGATGCTGCGCAAGAAGCGCGATCTCGTCGTCGTGATGGCCTCGACGCTGACCCGCCGCAACGCGGAAGTCAGCTTGCGCGCCCTCTCGCTCGGCGCGCAGGACTACGTCCCCAAGCCGGAGTCGACCAGCGAGGTCACCACCTCCATCGACTTCCGCCGCGAGCTCATCGACAAGGTGAAGGCCCTGGGCCAGCGCCGCCGCGGCAGCAGCTCGGCCGGCGGACGCATGATGCGTGCCCAGACCGCTGCTGGTCGCACCGCCTCGCAGACCCCGGCCAGCGCCGCGCCGGCCGGCTATACCCGTCTTGCCGCCGGTGCGGCGGCCCAGGCGGCCGCTCCGGCAATCCGCACGCGCGCCTATTCCAGCGCCCGCCCGCGCATCGTCGCCATCGGCTCGTCGACCGGCGGCCCGCAGGCGCTGCAGCAGCTGTTCACCGACATTGGCACCGCGATCCGCGAAGTGCCGGTTGTGGTGACCCAGCACATGCCGCCGACCTTCACCGCGATCCTGGCCGAGCATATCGCCAAGGCGGCCATGCGCCCCGCCAAGGAAGCCGACAACGGCGAAGTGCTGAAGCCCGGTCACATCTATGTCGCGCCGGGCGGCCTGCACATGATCGTCGACAAGGACGGCGGCCAGGTGGTGGCACGGCTGACCGACGCCCCGCCGGTGAACTTCTGCAAGCCGGCGGTCGATCCGCTGTTCGACAGCGTCGCCAAGGTCTACGGCTCGGCCACCCTGGCGGTGGTCCTGACCGGCATGGGACATGACGGCGCGGCCGGCGTGCGCACGATCGCGGCCGGCGGCGGCAGCGTCATCGCCCAGGACGAGGCGACCAGCGTGGTATGGGGCATGCCCGGCGCGGCAGCGCAGACGGGTATGTGTTGCGAGATCCTGCCGATCACCCGCATCGGCCCCAAGATCTCCGGATTGTTGAATGGAGGCCCCAGGTGATTGCGTCCCAGTTCGAGTATCTCAAGCAGTACCTGAAGGCCAAGTCCGGGCTGGTTCTGACCAACGAGAAGCAGTACCTGGTGGAGAGCCGGCTGCTGCCGGTGGCGCGGCGTCACAGCCTCGCCGGCCTGTCGGAACTCGTCCAGGCGATGCAGAAGCCGACGGGAACACAGCTCTGCGCCGAGGTGGTCGAAGCCATGACCACCAACGAGTCGTTCTTCTTCCGCGACGGGATGCCGTTCCAGCACTTCCGCGAAGTGATGCTGCCGGCCATGCTGAAGGCACGGGCCGACCGCCGGACCATCCGCATCTGGTGCGCGGCCGCCTCCACGGGCCAGGAGCCCTATTCCCTCGCCATCTGCCTGAAGGAAGCAGCCCAGAAACTCGCCGGCTTCCGCGTCGAGATCATCGGCACCGACCTGTCGAACGAGGTTCTGGAAAAGGCCAAGACCGGCATCTACAGCCAGTTCGAGGTTCAGCGCGGCCTGCCGATCCAGATGCTGCTGAAATATTTCACCCAGAAGGGCGATCTCTGGCAGATCAACCCCGAGCTGCGCTCTATGGTGCAGTGGCGCAAGCTCAACCTGCTCGAGAGCTTTTCGACGCTCGGCTCGTTCGACATCGTCTATTGCCGCAATGTGCTGATCTATTTCGACCAGCCGACCAAGGTGGACGTGCTGCAGCGCATCTCCAAGCAGATGCCCGCCGACGGCTATCTGGTGCTGGGCGCGGCCGAGACCGTCGTCGGCCTGACCGATGCCTTCCGGCCGGTGCCGGACCTGCGCGGCCTCTACCAGCCGACGGCTGCCACCGGCACGCAGGGACTTGCATCCCGCTCGCGCTTCCAGGTCGCAGGCTGACGCAAGCCAGGATCTGAGGCCTTCACGACAACGAAACGCCGGTGCCAACGCGCCGGCGTTTTGCATTGCGGTCGAGGGTCAAGCTGGCAAGAGCGCCGCACCGGAGACACGGACAAACGACATGCGGATCCCGTGACGGGACGCATTCATTTCGATTTTCGGGAGATTTCGCAGCACCGGCGGCAAGTCGCTGTGTCTCAAGCGCTGCCGGAAAGTTGGCACCCCCAAGGGGACTCGAACCCCTGTTTCCGCCGTGAGAGGGCGGCGTCCTAGACCGCTAGACGATGGGGGCGTCGGCCGGTCAGTTACGAACAGGAGGCGTAGGTAGAACGCCCGCGCGCCGAATGCAAGCCCCATTTTTCGCAAAGCCTGTGGACAGTGAAAAAAGCGGTGCTTTTGCCGAACCTGCAGCAGCGGCGGAGGGCGGCCCTGCCTGCCGGGCACCGGATCGGCGCACGCAGCAGGCAGGGCGAAATGCTTTGCCGGGGCGGTTTCGTCCCCCGGCCTGCGCCCGCTTACTGGGCGACGAAAGCGGTCTCGCCGACGAGGCGGCCGGTCGCCGCTTCCAGATGCAGCAGCTTGCTGGCGGTGCCGTCGCGCACCAGCAGGATCAGCCGATCGCCGGAAAGGACCATGCTTTCCACCCGCCCGTCCTTGCCGATGGCGACCGTTGCGGCTATATCGCTGCCGTCCGCCCGCTTGCCGCTTTCGGACAGCTTGTAGATGATGGCCGCGAGAACGGCCATGAAGCCGAGCACCATGACGAGGCTAGAGACGGCGAGCAGCCGCTTCAGCTTCTTCTGAACCCGTTCCATCGCCGGATCCAGCGGGGCTTCCGCGTCGCGGTCTTCGTCGTCCATTGCCGGATGTGTCATGTCTATGTCCATTGAAGAGGAAGGCGATGCGATGGCGTCGCGGTCGCAGCCCTTGCCGTTTCCGATGAGGATGCCGGCAGCCGCCTCGACGCCTGCCTTGCCCGCCACCTGCCGGAAATCAGCCGCAGCCGCATCCAGTCCCTGATCCGTCAGGGCCGGGCGCGCGTCGGCGGGCGGACCATAATGGAGCCCAAATACCGGGTCAATTCGGGCGAGGAACTGGCGCTGGAGCTGCCCGAACCGGAGGAAGCCGAGCCGACTCCGGAGGATATCCCGCTGACGATCGTCTATGAGGACGATCACCTTGTCGTGATCGACAAGCCCGCAGGCCTCGTCGTCCATCCCGGCCCCGGCAACTGGAGCGGTACGCTGGTCAACGCGCTGCTGCACCATTGCGGCGACAGCCTGTCGGGCATCGGCGGCGTCAAGCGCCCGGGCATCGTCCACCGACTCGACAAGGACACCAGCGGCCTGCTGGTCGTCGCCAAGACCGATCTCGCCCATCAGGGGCTGGCCGCCCAGTTCGCCGACCACGGCCGCACCGGCCCGCTGGAGCGCGAATATGTCGCGCTGGTCTGGGGCGCACCGATGCAGCTGCGCGGCACCGTCGATGCCGATCTTGCCCGCTCCTCCGCCAATCGCCAGAAGATCGCCGTGACCAAGTCCGGCGGCCGCCACGCCATCACGCACTGGCAGGTGCGCGAGCGTTTCGGCCCGAAGGACGCGGCGCCGATCGCCGCCCTGATGGCCTGTCGCCTGGAAACCGGGCGCACCCACCAGATCCGCGTGCACATGGCCCATATCGGCCATCCGCTGGTCGGCGATGCCGATTACGGCGCGCATTTCCGCACCAAGTCCGCGCGCCTGCCCGAGGAGGTCCGAGACGTGGTGGATGCCTTCCCGCGTCAGGCGCTGCATGCGGGCCTGCTCGCCTTTGCGCATCCGGCCACCGGCGAGACGCTGCGTTTCGAAAGCCCCCTTCCCGACGACATGGACCCCTGCTCAAGGCAATCCGGACGCTTTCGCCGTCATAATTTGCAAAATTATGTCCTGATATTGCCGAAATGAACCCTATATTGGGTAGTCCGGCGTGCCATTCGGGCGCCGAAACAGAATGCCCTGCGATGGAGGTCGCGCGACGGTCGAAAGCCGGAGCGACCCCGGAGGGATCGTTGGGAGAAAGGGTGCATTCATGGCCCAGAACATTCCGGCGCTGAGTTCCGGCGAAGGCGGTCTCAGCCGATATCTGGACGAAATCCGGCGGTTTCCGATGCTGGAACCGCAAGAAGAATACATGCTCGCCAAGCGCTACAAGGAGCATGGCGACCCGGCCGCAGCCGAGCGGCTGGTAACTTCTCACCTGCGCCTCGTTGCCAAGATCGCCATGGGATATCGCGGCTACGGCCTGCCGATTTCCGAGGTGGTGTCGGAGGGCAATGTCGGCCTGATGCAGGCGGTGAAGCGTTTCGAGCCGGACAAGGGCTTCCGTCTTGCGACCTATGCCATGTGGTGGATCAAGGCCGCGATCCAGGAATACATCCTGCGGTCCTGGTCGCTCGTGAAGATGGGCACCACCGCCAACCAGAAGCGTCTCTTCTTCAACCTGCGCCGGCTCAAGGGTCGCATCCAGGCGCTCGACGAGGGCGACCTGCGCCCCGAGCACGTCACCGAGATCGCCACCAAGCTCGGCGTCAGCGAGGAGGAGGTCGTTTCGATGAACCGCCGGCTCGCCGGCGACGCCTCGCTCAACGCGCCGATCCGCGCGGAGGCCGACAGCGGCGAGTGGCAGGACTGGCTCGTCGACGAGAGCGACAGCCAGGAGGCGATCTTCGCCCAGCAGGAAGAGCTGGATCAGCGGCGCAAGCTGCTCGGCGATGCGATGGAAGTTCTCAACGACCGCGAACGGCGGATCTTCGAGGCCCGGCGCCTGTCCGAGGACCCGATCACGCTCGAGGACCTGTCGACGGAGTTCGGCGTCAGCCGCGAGCGCGTGCGCCAGATCGAGGTGCGCGCCTTCGAGAAGGTGCAGAAGGCGGTGCGCCGCGGCGCCCGCGAGCTGGAACAGCCGCAGGCCCAGATCGCCGGCCAGGCCTGACGGACCGGAGCGCCTCTCGCACCGCCTCAATCGCAGTCCCGCGCCCCTGGCGCGGGACGCGCGTTTCCGCAAAGCGGATTCCCCTTTCAGATCCGATGCTCTAACCTTCCCGCCGGCGCGACGAAGCGCGGCAGGGAGGCGGACCATACATGCGCATCACGCGACGCAAGCATCTGCTGGTGGCTGCGGTGGGATGCCTGTTCCTGATCGTCGTGACTGCGCTGCGCGCCTACGATCCCTCCTTCGTCTCCACGATCCGCCTGATGGGTTTCGACGGCTACCAGCGCTTCTGGCCCCGTCCGCATGACGACTTTCCCGTGCGCATCGTCGACATCGACGAACGCTCGCTGGCCGTGCACGGCCAGTGGCCGTGGCGCCGCGACAAGCTGGCCGAGCTGACCCGCGCGCTGGCGGAGCTTGGCGCTGCTGCCATCGCCTACGACGTGATCTTCGCCGAGCCGGACCGCCTGTCGCCGCACCGCTATGTCCCGGACCTGAAGATCGGCACCGACGCCGAGCTGGAAGGGCTGGCAGAACGCCTGCCCGACACGGACAAGGTCTTCGCCGAGGCGATTGCCGAGGCCCCCGTCGTGCTCGGTTTCGCGACGCTGCCCAACGCCAATGGCGGCAAGCCGGCCTCCAAGGCCGGGTTTGCTCATGCGGGCAGCGACCCGACCGGCAGCATCCCTTCCTTCGCTTCCGCCCTCGTCAGCCTGCCGGTGCTGGAAGACGCCGCGACGGGCAGCGGCGGCGTCAGCCTGTCCAGCCGCGACACGATCGGCATCGTCCGGCGCGTGCCAATGGTCTTCACCGACGGCACGGGCCTCTTCCCCAGCCTCGTCATGGAAGCGCTCCGGGTCGCCCAGGGCGCGGGCACCTTCATCATTCGCTCCGCAGATGCGAGCGGCGAACTGGGCACAGGCGCACCCGCCGTCACGGACATCAAGGTGGGCGCCCTGCCCTTCCCCACCACCGCGCAGGGCGAGCTGTGGGTTTATTTCAACGAGGACCGGCCGGACCGCTATGTCTCCGCCGCCGATGTTCTCGACCCCGAAACGCGCGCCAGCCTTGCGCCGCCGATCGAGGGGCAGATCGTCTTCATCGGCACGTCCTCCGTCGGGCTTTACGATATCCGGGCGACGCCGCTCGGCGACCTCGTGCCCGGCGTCTCGGTCCACGCGCAGGCCGCCGAGCAGATCCTCGCCGGCACCTTCCTCAGCCGGCCGGACTGGGCGGACGGCGCAGAGATCATCGCCACCTTCCTGCTCGGCCTGATCGTCATCGCGCTGATCATCGCCTTCGGCTCGATCTGGGCGGCCGTGGTGGGCGGTGTGGTCGCCTTCTCGCTCTATGCCGGCGCCATCCACCTGTTCCGCACGCAGGGCCTGCTGCTCGATCCGATCTACCCGACCGCCGTGAACCTCTTCGTCGTCTATGCGGCGGCGACCGCCCTGCTCTATTTCCTTACCGAGCGCGAGAAGCGCTTCGTGCGGGCCGCGTTCGGCCAATATCTGGCGCCGGAAATGGTCAAGCGGCTGGAGACGGCGCCCGACGCGCTGCGGCTCGGCGGCGAGATGCGCGACATGACCATCATGTTCATGGATGTGCGCGGCTTCACCCCGATCTCCGAGCAGCTGACGCCGACGGATCTCGTCGCCTTTCTCAACGCGCTGCTGTCGCCGCTTTCCGACGAGATCCAGGCGCGCAGCGGTACCATCGACAAATATATCGGCGACAGCATCATGGCCTTCTGGAACGCGCCGATGGATGTGGGCGACCACGCGGCCAAGGCGTGCCGGACCGCGCTGGAGATGGTGCGGATCGTCGACCGGCTGAATGCGGAGGACGCCTTCCACTTCCGCCAGCGCGGCCTGCCGACCCAGACCGTGCGGATCGGCGTCGGGCTCAACACGGGCGAGGCCTGCGTCGGCAACATGGGTTCCGACCGTCGTTTCAACTATTCGGTCATCGGCGACGCAGTGAACGTCGCGCGCGGATCGAGTCGAGCTGCAAGGCGGTCGGCGCCGATTGCGTCGTCTCCGAGGACACGGCGCGTGCGGCAAAGGGCTTTGCCTTCCTGGAGGCCGGCGCGATCCCTCTGAAGGGCAAGAGCGTGCCGATCCGCCTGTTCGCCCTGGTCGGCGACCCCGACTATGCCGCCGGAGAGGAATTCCAGGCGCTGGCGCAAACCCATGCGGCCATGGTCGCGGCCATCGATGCCGGCGAGAAGGACAAGGCTCGCGACGGCCTTGCCGCTTGCCGCGCCAAGGCCCCCGAACGGCTCGCCGACGTCTACGACCGCTTCGCCGAGCGCATCGAGGTGATGCCGCAACACGCCAGCGCTTAGGGATGACGTCCGGTCCGATGGCGCGGCCTGCCTAAAAGCGCCAGCACGCGCCCGTCGAGCAGCAGCAGCCCAAGCAAAAGCACAGCCATGCCCGCCAACTGCAGCACGGACAAGGCCTCGCTCAGCAGGCTTGCGGAGATCAGCACCGCCGACACCGGGATCAGCAGCGTCACCAGCGAGGCATTGGTGGCCCCTGCCTCGGTCAACAGGCGAAAGTAGATCAGATAGGCGAGCGCCGTGCAGGCGGTACCGAGCGCCACGACGCAAGCCCAGGCTGCCGGCCCGACCGCAGCGGGCGTCCAGCCGCCCGGCACCGAAAGCGCCTGCCAGACCGCAAGCGGCAGCAGCAGCAGGCTGGAACCGGTCAGCTGCCCGGTTGCCGCGACCGTGACCGGGATCCCTCGAAACCGGCGGGCGAAGGCTGCGGCAAAGGCATAGGACAGTGCGGCGCCCAGACACAGGGCCTGCGCCCACACCGGTTCGCCCGAAAGGCGTGCCAGCGCCCCCGCCTCCAGCCCCGGCAGCAGCAGGAGCGCCACGCCGGCAAAGCCGACAGCGATGCCGGCAACCCGTGGGCCCGCAGGACCTCCTGGCGGAAGAGGATGGAGGCGACCAGCACCGTGAAGATCGGCGTCGTCGCATTGAGGATCGAGGCAAGGCTCGCAGAGATACCGGTCTGGCCCCACAGGATCAGCGAGAAGGGGATCGCGTTGTTGAGCAATCCCATCACCAGGAACGCACCGAGCGTCGAGGGATCTCGCGGAAAGGTGAGCCCGCGCATCGCCAGCAGAGCGTGCAGGACGAGCGCGGCCAGCAGCACCCGCAGGAACGCGAGAACGAAGGGCGGGATCTCCACCAGCGCGATCTTGCCGAAGGGAAAGGTCGCCCCCAGACGAGCGCCAGCACGATCAGCAGCAGCCAGTTTTCCAGGTCATCGTCGTCTCTTGCAGGCAATGTATCCGAGGCAAGGACTAAGCAGGACCCGGCTCCGCGCCCACCCGATTTGCGACCTCGCCCGACCATCCAGGTTGAAAAGTCGAAACAAGGGCTTGTGGCGAGCGGCAAGCAGGGTCAGGATCGATTTTCCCGCCGCTGCCAGGAATGCTGGCTCGAATGCCCGATCACCCCGCCTCCCTCGCCTCCCGCCCGCTGCTGTTCCGCCTCGTGCCGTTGCTCGTCGCGGCCGGCCTGTTGCTCGGCGCCAACGGCGTTGCGATGACCGTGATCGCGGTGCGCGGCCGTCTCAACGGCCTGTCCGACACGACCATCGGCCTGTTCGGCTCCGCCTATTATGCCGGCTTCATTCTCGGCGTTCTGGTGACGCCGATCCTGATCCAGCGGGTCGGACATATCCGGGTGTTCTCCGCCCTTGCGGCGCTGAGCGCGATTGCCGTGCTGCTGTTGCTGCTGACCACGCCGGGCCTTTCCTGGGCGGGCCTGCGCTTCGTCAGCGGCATCGCCTTCTGCGGCACGGCGATGGTGCTGGAAAGCTGGCTCAACGCGCTGTCGTCCATGCCGAGCGCGGCCGCATTCTCAGCATCTACCGCATCGTCGACCTCGGCGCCGTCACCGGCGGCCAGTTCCTGCTCCCCGCCTTCGGCGCCGGCGGTTTCGAGATTCTGGTGGTCATCGGCCTCGTCTTCTGCGCCGCGCTGATCCCCGTATCGCTCGCCCGCGAGGGCAATCCGCCGGTCTCCGACACGCGCCGCGTCAACTACTTCTCGATCTGGGTGATCTCTCCGGTCGCCGCCGTCGGCTGCCTGACCATCGGCCTGACCAACGGCGCCTTCCGGACCGTCGGGCCGGTCTATGCGGAAGGTGTCGGCCTCGATGCGGACGGGCTGGCGCTCCTGATCAGCCTGTGGGTGATCGCCGGCGCCATCTTCCAGTTCCCGCTCGGCTGGGCCTCGGACCGGATCGACCGGCGCTATGTACTGATCCTGGCAACGCTGGGCGCCGGGCTCTCCTGCCTGTTCCTGTCGGGCGTCACCATGGAAGCGGCGATCTTCCTCGGCGCCTTCCTGTTCGGCGGCTTCGCGCTGCCGCTCTATTCGCTCTCCGCCGCCCATGCCAACGACCACGCAGGCCCGGGCAATATGTCGAGCTGGCGGCCGGGCTCACCATGTTCTTCGCGCTCGGCGCCATGGTCGGCCCGCTCATCGCCTCGGCGGTGATGGACCGGTTCGGCCCGACCGCCTTCTTCGTCTATACCGGCGGCCTGCATCTCGCCTTCGTCGCCTTTGTCGGCCTGCGGCTCTTCGTCCGGGGGGCGGCCCGGCCAGCCACCGCGGCCGCTTCGTCTGGCTTCTGCGGACTTCCCCGGCGATCTTTCGCCTGGCAAGCAGTCAGAAGGGGCAGGACAAGCCCGACCGGGAGTGACTTTTCCGCCGCGCCGGCGTGGAAAGCGGGTCTTGGGGCTCGTCAATGCGGACTGTCGCCGTTATAGTCCGCCTCACAGTGCCCCGGTCGGCTGAACCGGGGTTTTTCGTGTGCGCTGGTGCCGCTGCCAGCCGTGTTTGCCTGATCGAAGGAACGTCTCGAATGGCCAATGTCGTCGTCGTCGGATCTCAATGGGGTGACGAAGGAAAGGGCAAGATTGTCGACTGGCTCTCGGAGCAGGCCGACGTCGTCGTGCGCTTTCAGGGCGGGCACAATGCCGGCCATACCCTGGTGATCGACGGGGTCAGCTACAAGCTGTCGCTGCTGCCCTCGGGCGTCGTGCGCGGCAAGCTGTCGGTGATCGGCAACGGCGTCGTGATCGACCCGCATGCGCTGGTGGCCGAGATCGGCCGGCTGGCCGAGCAGGGCGTCCAGGTGTCGCCGGAGACGCTGGCCATCGCCGGCAACGCGACGCTGATCCTGTCGCTGCACCGCGAGCTCGACGCGCTGCGCGAGAATGCCGTCACCGGCACCAAGATCGGCACCACCAAGCGCGGCATCGGCCCGGCCTACGAAGACAAGGTCGGCCGGCGCGCCATCCGCATCATGGATCTCGCCAACCTGAAGAGCCTGCCGGCGAAGATCGACCGGCTGCTGGCGCACCACAACGCGCTGCGCCGCGGCCTCGGCGAGCCGGAAATCGATCCGGCTACGATCTTCAGCGAGCTGGAAACCGTCGCCGGCCAGGTGCTGCCCTACATGCAGACCGTGTGGGCGCTGCTCGACAACAGCCGCCGCGACGGCAAGCGCATCCTCTTCGAAGGCGCGCAGGGCACGCTGCTCGACATCGACCACGGCACCTATCCCTTCGTCACCTCGTCCAACACGGTTTCGGGACAGGCGGCGGCGGGCAGCGGTCTCGGCCCGAACGCCATCGGCTACGTGCTGGGCATCACCAAGGCCTACACCACCCGCGTCGGCGAAGGCCCCTTCCCGACCGAGCAGGACAACGAGGTCGGCGAGTTCCTCGGCACCCGCGGCCGCGAATTCGGCACGGTGACCGGGCGCAAGCGCCGCTGCGGCTGGTTCGACGCCGTGCTGGTGCGCCAGAGCTGCAGCATCAACGGCATCAACGGCATCGCGCTGACCAAGCTGGACGTGCTGGACGGCCTCGACGAGATCAAGATCTGCGTCGCCTACGAGCTCGACGGCCAGCGCATCGACCACCTGCCGGCCTCCCAGGGTGCGCAGGCTCGCGTCAAGCCGATCTACGAAACCCTTCCGGGCTGGAAGGAATCGACGGAAGGGGCCCGCAGCTGGGCCGACCTGCCGGCGCAGGCGGTCAAGTATGTCCGCCTTGTCGAGGAGTTGATCGGCGCGCCGGTCGCGCTGCTCTCGACCTCGCCGGAGCGGGATGACACAATCCTTGTCCAGAATCCGTTTCAGGATTAAGCCTTAAACCGTGGACCGCGCCCTGGCGCGGTCCTGTGTGCGGCGATCACGAGTGGCGATATGGCAGATTACTACCCGGTTTTGAAAAAAACCGTCGCAGCGCTTCCAGAGAACACCGGAGCGGCCCGGCGCGAGATCTACCAGCGTGCGCGCAAGGCCATCGTCGCCCAGCTCAAGGCCTATGATCCGCCGCTCTCGCCTTCGGAAATCACCGCCGAACAGCTGCGGCTGGAGGAATCTATCCGCAAGGTCGAGGCGGAGGCTGCGCGCGAGACCCTCGGATTTTCCGCAAGCCAGCAGCCGGTGGCGACACCGCGGCCGGCTGCACCGCAACCGGCAGCCGCCCCCAAGCCGCCGCAGCCCGCGGCACGCCCGGCCGCGCCGGAGGCTCCCGCCCAGCAGCCGGCAAGTCCTGCTGCACCGGCAGCCCCTCGTCCGGCGCAAACTGCGTCCGCACCCGCCCCGCGCGCACCGGCGGCCCCCGAGCCGCCGCGCAACACGCTGAAAAGCGCCATCGCGGAAGCACGCAAGCTGGGCGATGCCGCCGACCAGGCGGGACGCTCCGCCCGCGGAGCGCTCGACGGAGAGCCGGCACGGACGGCACCGCAGAAGCGCGAACCGACACTCGGCGCCGACCCTGCCCTGGAGGCCGACGAGGCGCCACGCGGCGCCTCCACGCGCGGCAATCGCATGTCCGCGCCGACGCGCGACACCGGCCGCTCGCTTCCCTATGACGGCGATCTGCGGCCGTCTCGCCTTCCCGCCATTCTCGGCGGCGTCGCGCTCCTGATGCTGATCTTCGGCGTCGGAGCCATCGGCTATTCGCAGCGCGACACGCTGATGGGCCTGTTCGCAGGCGACGACAGCGAGACCACGACGAGCCAGCCGACCGCGACCACCGGCACGGACGCTCCGGCTGCCGGCAACGGTTCGGATGCGGCTCCCTCCTCGCGCAAGGACACCGCCCGCCTGCTCGACGGGCCGGCGCCGGACGCCCGCCCCGTCACCACGACGCGCATCACTCCCAACGGCCCGCAGACCGATACTCTGGCGCCGAGCGCGCCTGCTGCCGGCCAGGACAGTGGCGGCGTGCGTACGGTGGAACCGCAGGAGCCTGCGTCCCAGACCGACACGGCGGACACCACCGAGGAGCCGGACGCCGTCGAAACGCCGCTGGACAGCACGGCCGAAACGCCGGCAGACGCCCAGCCGCAACAGGATACCCAGACGGCGGCCACCACACCGGCCCAGCCCGACCCGACCGCCAGCACCGACGCCCCGGTGGCCCAGCGCGCCATCCTCTACGAGGAAGGGGCGACAGGCGGCAGCGCCGGACAGGCCTCCGCCGGCCGTGCCGTCTGGAGCGTGACCGAAGAGACCATCGACGGACGCGCCGAGACGGTCCTGCGCATGCGCGTCGAGGTTCCGGATCGCAACATCGCTGCGAACCTGACCCTGAAGCCGAACCGCGACGACACGCTGCCGGCGAGCCACCTGCTCGAGGTTCAGTTCGAGCTGCCGGAAGGCTTCTCGGGCCAGGGCGTCGCCGAAGTTCCCGGCCTCGTCATGAAGACGACCGAAGAAGCCCGCGGCGACGCGCTGATCGGCGCCTCGGTGAAGGTTGCCGACGGTTACTTCTGGGTGGCTCTGTCCAACCTGCCGGACGAGCAGGAGCGGAACCTGACCCTGCTGCGCGACCGCGGCTGGATCGACATTCCGATGCTCTACGAGAACGGCAAGCGCGCCATCCTGACGCTGGAAAAGGGCACGCCCGGCACCCGCGCGGTACAGCAGGCGACGGACGCCTGGCGCGCCGGCTGATCCGCGGCAGCGGACGACAGGTTTTCCTGTGATCGATACGAAAAGGCCGGAGCGGCAAACCCGCTCCGGCCTTTTCTTTTGTGTCGCCTTTTTCGTTTGGTCGGGATGCCGCGAGGCGCGGCCCCGTCAGAACTCCAGCGGCTTTGCCTGCTTCACATGCGGCAGCGCGCTGATCTTCGCCAGCACTGCCTCCGGCACCTCGCCGTCCACCTCGACCAGGCAGATCGCGTCTTCGCCCGGGGCCGTACGGCCGAGGTTGAAGGTGGCGATGTTCACGCCAGCTTCGCCCAGCAAGGTGCCGAGCTGACCGATGAAGCCCGGCTTGTCCTCGTTGGTGACGTAGAGCATGTGGGGCCGAGCTCGGCCTCCATGTTGATGCCTTCACCTGAATGATGCGCGGCTTGCTGTCGGAGAAGACCGTGCCGGCGACGGACCGCTCCTGGCGCTCGGTCTTCACGGTCAGGCGGATGTAGTTCTCATAGGCACCGGCCTGGGCCCGGCGGACCTCTTCGACGAGGATGCCGCGCTCGCGCGCCATCACCGGAGCCGAGACCATGTTGACGGTCTGCAGCAGCGGCTGCAGCACGCCGGTCAGGGCCGCCGCCGTCAGCGCCTTGATGTTCATCTCGGCGACGTCGCCCTCGTATTCGAGGCGGATGCCGCTGAGGCTGGTCTCGGTCAGCTGGCCGGCGAAGGAGCCGAGCAGTTCGGCCAGCTTGACGAAAGGCGTCAGGCGGGGCGCTTCCTCGGCCGTGATCGACGGCATGTTGAGCGCGTTGGAGACGGCACCCTTCATCAGGTAGTCCGACATCTGCTCGGCAACCTGCAGGGCGACATTCTCCTGCGCCTCGGTGGTCGAGGCACCCAGATGCGGCGTGCAGACCAGGTTCGGTGCGCCGAACAGGACGTTCTCCGTCGCCGGCTCGTCGACGAACACGTCGACACCGGCACCGCCCACCTTGCCGCTCTCCAGCGCCGCGCGCAGCGCCGCCTCGTCGACCAGTCCGCCGCGGGCGCAGTTGATCAGGATGACGCCCTTGCGCATCTTCGCGATCGCCGCCGCGTCGATGATGTTGCGGGTCTTCTCGGTCAGCGGCGTGTGCAGCGAGATCACATCGGCCCGCGCCAGCAGCGTGTCCAGGTCGACCTTCTCGACGCCCAGGTCGATGGCCCGCTCGTCCGACAGGAACGGATCGAACGCCACCACCCGCATCTTCAGGCCGATGGCGCGGTCGGCGACGATGGAGCCGATATTGCCGCAGCCGATCAGGCCGAAGGTCTTGGAGGTGATCTCGGCGCCCATGAAGCGGGACTTCTCCCACTTGCCGGCCTGGGTGGAGGTGTCGGCGGCGGGGATCTGCCGGGCGACCGCGAACATCATCGCGATGGCGTGCTCGGCCGTGGTGATGGAGTTGCCGAAGGGCGTGTTCATCACGATGACGCCCTTGGCGGAGGCCGCCGGAATGTCGACATTGTCGACGCCGATGCCGGCACGACCGACCACCTTGAGGCGGTCGGTGGCCTCGAGCAGCTTGGCCGTCACCTTGGTGGCAGAGCGGATCGCAAGGCCGTCATAGTCGCCGATGGCGGCGAGCAGCGCGTCCTTATCCTTGCCCAGATCCGGGCGGTAGTCGACCTCGACGCCGCGCGAGCGGAAAATCTCGACAGCGGCTTCGGACAGCTTGTCGGAAATCAGAACCCTGGGGGCCATTGGCTAGTCTCCCTGGCTTGCCGGTCCGCCTCCCCTTGCGAAGGGATTCGCAAGAGGGGCAGCCGGTCATGTCTCTGTCTCTCGTGTGGGAAAGAGGCTCAGGCGGCCTTGCCGGGCGCCTGCAGCTGACGCTCGAAAGCCCAGTCGAGCCAAGGCAGCAGCGCCTCGACGTCGGCCTGTTCGACCGTGGCGCCGCACCAGATGCGGAAGCCGGACGGAGCATCGCGATAGGCACCGATGTCGTAGGCAACGCCCGCCGTGTCGAGAGCCGTGGCCATCGCCTTGGCGAAGGCGGCCTGCAACTCGGCATCGAGCGCGGTCACGCGCGGATCGACGATCCGCAGGCAGACGGAGGTGTTGGAGCGGATCGCCGGGTCGCTCGCCAGGAAATCGACCCAGTCGGTGCGCGCCACCCAGTCGGCGATGGCGCCGGCATTGCCGTCGGCACGGGCGAGCAGCGCCTTCAGGCCGCCGATCTCCTTCGCCCACTTCAACGCGTCGATATAGTCCTCAACGCAGAGCATGGACGGGGTGTTGATCGTCTCGCCCTTGAAGATGCCCTCGATCAGCTTGCCGCCCTTGGTCATGCGGAAGATCTTCGGCATCGGCCAGGCGGGAGTGTAGCTCTCCAGGCGCTCGACGGCGCGCGGGCTCAGGATGAGCATGCCGTGCGCGGCCTCGCCGCCCAGCGCCTTCTGCCAGGAGAAGGTGACGACGTCGAGCTTGGCGAAGTCCAGCGGCTGGGCAAAGGCGGCCGAGGTCGCGTCGCAGATCGTCAGACCTTCGCGGTCGGTCGGGATCCAGTCGGCATTCGGCACGCGCACGCCGAGGTCGTGCCGTTCCACGTGAAGACGACGTCATGCGAGAAGTCGACGGTCGAGAGGTCGGGAAGCTCGCCATAGGGCGCCTCGATGACCCGCGTATCGGAAAGGCGCAGCTGCTTGACCGCGTCGCTGACCCAGCCGGAGCCGAAGCTTTCCCAGGCCAGAAGGTCGACGCCGCGCGGGCCGAGCAGCGACCACATGGCCATCTCGACGGCGCCGGTATCGGACGCCGGAACGATGCCGATCCGGTAATCGGCCGGCACCTGGAGAACCTCGCGGGTGAGCTCGATCGCCTCGGCCAGCTTGGCCTTGCCCGGCTTGGCGCGGTGGGAACGGCCCAGGGGCGCATCGTCAAGCGCCGCGGCCGACCAGCCGGGACGTTTCGCGCAAGGACCAGAGGAAAAACGGGGATTTTCCGGCCGAACGGCCGGTTCTGCATGCTGCGTCATCTGACTACCCTTCCAGATAGGTGCTCCTCGTTGGGAGGAGTGTCCCACCGACGGAGATATCCGAAGGGCCTAAAAACCACAAGTCCCGTCTGAATTTACCATGCATCTTGTCGCAGTATCTCGCGGAACGAACCGCGATCATGCGGAATACGGCTCTTCCCTTCAGAAGGGGTCCCCAAAACGAAAGGAACCAGGCACGAGGCCCGGTTCCCGAAGACTTTGCAAGTCGCCGCTGCGGCACGAGGCCGCAAAGGGCCTGCTCAGTACTTGGCCATGATCGGCTCCGGCAGGAAGGCCGGGCCCGAGTTGAACGTGTAGCGCATGCCGACGCGGAACTCGTGCGCAGCCAGATCCTCGTAGCGGATCTTGTAGGACGGGTTGGCGCCGCCCGTGCTGAAGCTCTTGCTGTAGGCATTGCCGATGTTCAGGTAGCGATAGCCTGCGTCGATCGCCCAGTTCTGGCTCAGCTCGTAGGAACCACCGGCCATCAGGGCCCAGGAGAAGTTCCAGCTGCTGTCGCCCGGATAAGAACCGGAGGTGCCGTTCGGGTTGACGAACTTCACATCCTTGGAGGTCACGTAGGAGGTACCGATACCGGCGCCGACATACGGGGTGAAGCCCGCCCAGGTGCCGAGGTCGATGTAACCGTTGACCAGGAAGGTCAGCACGTCGATGTCGGCCGTCTCCGTGGAGAAGCCGGCGAGGCCGGGGCCGCCGCACGGCGCCGGGCACGGCGCATAGCCGGTAACCTTGGCCGGGAACTCGTAGTCCACCGTCACGTCTGCACGCAGATAGTCGCTGAACTTGTAGCCGACGCCGACGCCGACCATGCCGGTGCGGTCCATCTTCTCGTTTGTGAAGTTGGACGGCCCATAGGCGACGCTGGGAGTCTGGTAGATCTTGTAGCCGATGTCGCCACGCAGATACCAACCGCCCGTCACAACCGGCACTTCCGGAACATGTTCGATCACCGGGATCGGCATGTCCGCTGCGTGGACGGCTGACGAGACGATTATCGCGACGCCAGCCAGGCACATTTTCTTGATATGGCTGCTCATGTCTCGGTCCTCGTAGGGTGCGTCCGAACAGTCATCCTTTGCCGGCCGCGCACGTGAAACACGAGGATAGATTTGTCGAAAATGCTTAAGGCCCGCTTAACCGTAAAATTTAACCGCGTTTTTTTACCTTAACGAAGAGTAAACAACTGCAAACACTCTTGGCAATCGGCAACAGTTCTCCTCCGATATTTGCAAAACATTAACCATACGCAAGAGGCAGCCTCCCCTTCCGGGAAGGCGGCCCCTCGAATGGAGAGTGCGAAGGGAGGGGATCAGGCGGCCGCGCGCGCGACCGCCTCCGCGATGCGGTCGACCACACCGGTCAGGACGTCCTCGTTGTCCGCCTCGCCCATGACGCGGATCAGCGGCTCGGTGCCCGACGCGCGGATCAGCAGGCGCCCGCTGTTGCCGAGCGTCTTGCGGCCGTCCTCGATCGCCGCCTGCACGCTGGGATCGTCGAGCGGCGTGGCGCCGGAATAGCGCACATTGCGCAGGATCTGCGGCACCGGATCGAACCGGCGGCAGACCTCGGAGACCGGCCGGCCGAGCTTGGACACGCAGGCCAGCACCTGCAGCGCAGCGACAAGGCCGTCGCCGGTGGTGGCGAAGTCGGACAGGACGATGTGGCCGGACTGCTCGCCGCCCACGTTGTAGCCGTGCTGGCGCATGTGCTCGACCACGTAGCGGTCGCCGACCTTGGTGCGCGCCAGCGTCAGGCCGAGGCCGCCGAGATAGCGCTCCAGACCGAGATTGGACATCACCGTCGCGACGATGCCGGAGGCCGCCAGGCGCCCATCCTCGAGCCAGGACTGGGCGACAACGGCCATCAGCTGATCGCCGTCGACCACCTTGCCGTTCTCGTCGACGATGATCACCCGGTCCGCATCGCCATCGAGCGCGATGCCGATATCCGCCCTCACCTCATGCACCTTGCGGCACAGGGCATCGGTATCGGTCGAGCCGCATTTCAGGTTGATGTTGTAGCCGTCCGGATCGACGCCGATGGCGATCACTTCGGCACCGAGTTCCCAGAGAACCTCGGGAGCAACCTTGTAGGCGGCGCCATTGGCGCAATCGACAACGATCCTCAGGCCGGCGAGGCTCATCTCGCGCGGCAAGGTGCGCTTGGCGAATTCCACATAGCGGTCGCGCATGCCGTCGATGCGCTTGGCCCGGCCGAGTTCGGACGGCGAGGCCAGCTGACGCGACAGGTCCTGATCGATCAGCCGTTCGATCTCCTTCTCCGCATCGTCCGACAGCTTGTAGCCGTCGGGGCCGAAGAACTTGATGCCATTGTCCTGATAGGGATTGTGCGAGGCGGAGATCATCACGCCGAGATCGGCGCGCACCGAGCGCGTCAACATCGCCACGGCCGGCGTCGGCATCGGCCCGAGCAGCAGCACGTCGAGCCCCACGCGGTAAAGCCGGCGACCAGCGCGTTCTCGATCATGTAGCCGGACAGGCGCGTGTCCTTGCCGATCACCACCCGGTGGCGATGAACGCCATTGCGGAAGGACAAACCGGCGGCCATGCCGACCTTGAGAGCGATATCCGGCGTCATCGGCGCACGATTGGCCGTGCCGCGAATGCCGTCGGTTCCGAAATACTTGCGCGTCATGTCGACCCTGTCTTTTGCGGCGGGAGGCCTGCCGGACCGGCGTCCGTGCGGCCAAACGGCGGACCGTGGCCCGCTGCTGCAGCTGCACCCGGCCCTTGTGCCGGTCTCGCCTGTCGCGCGCCGGCGGGCGTTCCTGCCTCGCCGACGGCCCCTCCATGTAGCACCAAGCTGCCACAAAGGAGTTCAAAATTTGTTTTCGTTCGTTACAGGCAAGAGCCGGCACACCAAAACGAAAACGGCCCGGCAGTCGCCTGCCGGGCCGTTTGCTTGATCTTTCAAGGGATCGCTCAGCCCTGCGGCTGGGGCTCCATGCCGCCGGTCGGGGCATCGCCCTCGCCGCGGCGCTTGGCGCCGGTCTTCGGCACCGCCGAGGCGCGCGCCGTCGGCTGATCGTCGTCCGTCTCGCGCACCGGCGGCTTGCCGTCGAGCAGGTCGCGGATCTCGTCGCCCGACAGCGTCTCGTATTCGAGCAGGCCGTTGGCGATGATGTGGAGCTGCTCTTCGTGCTCCGACAGGACGCGCTGAGCGGTCTCGTAGCCGGTGTTGACGAAGGACTTGATCTCCGCATCGACGATCCGCTGGGTGTCCTCCGACACATGCTGGCTCTTGGCGACGGAGTGACCGAGGAAGACCTCCTCCTGATTCTCGCCATAGAGCAGCGGGCCCAGCTTGTCGGACATGCCGAACTGGGTGGCCATCGCACGCGCCAGACGGGTCGCCATCTGGATGTCGCCCGAAGCGCCCGAGGTCACCTTCTCGTAGCCGAAGATCATCTCCTCGGCGACGCGGCCGCCCATCGCCACGGCAAGGTCGGCCTTGCACTTGGCGCGGGTCAGCGAGACCTGGTCCTTTTCCGGCAGGCGCATGACCATGCCGAGCGCACGTCCTCGCGGGATGATCGTCGCCTTGTGGATCGGGTCGGAGGCCGGCATGTGCAGCGCCACCAGGGCGTGACCTGCCTCATGATAGGCGGTGAGCTTCTTTTCTTCCTCGGTCATGACCAGCGTGCGGCGCTCCGCACCCATCATGACCTTGTCCTTGGCGTCCTCGAACTCGGCCATGGTGACGAGCCGCTTGCCGCGGCGCGCCGCCAGCAGTGCGGCCTCGTTGACCAGGTTCATCAGGTCCGCACCGGAGAAGCCCGGAGTACCGCGCGCCAGCGTGCGGACATTGACGTCCGGCGCCAGCGGCACCTTGCGCATGTGGACCTTGAGGATCTTCTCGCGACCGGTGACATCCGGGTTCGGCACGACGATCTGCCGGTCGAAACGGCCCGGGCGCAGCAGCGCGGGGGTCGAGGCACGTCCGGACGGTTGGTCGCGGCGATGATGATGACGCCCTCGTTCGGCTCGAAGCCGTCCATCTCCACGAGCAGCTGGTTCAGCGTCTGCTCGCGCTCGTCGTTGCCGCCGCCAAGGCCGGCACCGCGATGGCGGCCGACCGCGTCGATCTCGTCGATGAAGATGATGCAGGGCGCGTTCTTCTTCGCCTGCTCAAACATGTCGCGGACACGGCTGGCGCCGACGCCGACGAACATCTCGACGAAGTCGGAACCCGAGATCGTGAAGAACGGCACGTTCGCTTCGCCGGCGACGGCACGCGCGGTCAGCGTCTTACCGGTGCCCGGAGGGCCGACCAGCAGCACGCCGCGCGGGATGCGGCCGCCCAGGCGCTGGAAACTTCTGCGGATCGCGGAGGAACTCGACGATCTCCTGCAGGTCTTCCTTGGCCTCGTCGATGCCGGCAACGTCCTCGAAGGTGACACGGCCATGGCCTCGGTCAGCAGCTTGGCCTTGGACTTGCCGAAGCCCATCGCCTTGCCGCCCGAGCCTTGCATCTGACGCATCACGAAGATCCAGATGCCGAGAATGATCAGCATCGGGAACCAGGAGATCAGAGCGCCGAGCAAAGAGAAGCTCTCCTGCGGCGGACGGGCGATGATCCGCACGTCCTTGGAGCGCAGCATCTCGACATACTCGCCGGCCGACTCGGGCGCATAGGACTGGAACGAGCCGCCGCTGTTGTAGGTGCCGATGATCTGCTGACCCTGGATCGTCACCTCGCGCACGTCGCCCTGCTCGGCCTGATTCAGGAACTGCGAGAAGGGAATGTCGTTCGACACCGTGCGCTGTCCCGGGCTCTGGAAGAGCTGGAACAGGGCGATCAGCAACAGGCCGATGATCACCCAGAGGGCAAAATTGCGAAAATTGGCGTTCATGAGCGGTTCCTTCACCGCGACGAGGCGGCGGTCTGCGCTGGAAAGAAGTCCTTCAGAGCCAAGATAGGTCCGCGCGACCGGACTGCCAAGGCGACGAAGGAGATTCGCACGAAACAGGTCTCATTTTTCTTAAATTTCTCCCCGCCGAAGGGATTCGCCCCAAGTTCCGGGCGCCACAGGCTTTCCCGTCGTGCGATCGGGGCGAGCCGGACGCCCGCAGGCGCGTCCCCGGCAAGACCGGGACAATAGGACGCATCGCCGGGCCCCAGCAGCAAAGGGGCGCCGGCAAAGGCCTGCGACGGCCAGTCTCCAGCCGCCTTGCGGTCGAACCCGTGGTCCGAAAGCCGGCCCAGCGGCACGATACGAAAATAACCGCCGCACTCTGCCTCCAGCAGGAAGCGACGGTCGAAGACAACCGGCCGGGCCCGTTCAAGTCCGCAGGCGCCAGCCCGGTCCGCCCCGGCTCGCGCCAGAAGACGATCTCGCCATCGCGCCGGCGCGCCACCACTCCCGAAAGCGTCGCCTGAACGCGATCGTTTTCCGCGAGCCGCTCCACCAGCCCTTCCAGCCGCACCAGGCGCGGCGGATAAGCCTCCCCGCCGACGTCTGCAAGCAGCCTGGCAAGGAGGCGCAGCAGCGTTTCGCGCGGCAGGCGGGCCAGCGCCGCGACGGAGACCCGCGCGGGGGCCGGCCGGATGAAAACGACCGCGGACGCCAGCACCGCATCGACCTGCGCGTCGACGACCGCCGCCGCCGAGGCCAGACGCGCTGCCGTCGCACCGAGCGTCTCGGCATCGAGGCCCTCGCGCGCCAGCGCCGGCATCAAGGCACGCAGCCGCGTTCGCGCATAGGCAGGGTCCCCATTCGAGGGGTCTTCGGCGAAAGTCTCGCCGGCGGCCTCGCATGTGGCGATCAGGTTTGCCTTGGCGACCGCCAGAAGCGGCCGCAGCACAGCCACGCAGGTTCCCGCATCGTCCTGCCAGAGGCCTCGAGCGGGCATCGCGGCAAGGCCGTAGACGCCGCTGCCTCGGGCAAGGCGCAGCAGAAAGGTTTCGGCCTGGTCGTCCAGATGGTGAGCCAACACCAGCGCCTCGGCGCCAAGCTCCGCGCAGGCTGCCAGCAGCAGCCCCTGGCGCAGGTCGCGTGCCGCAGCCTGTCGGTTGACCGCGGGCTTGGGCGCGGTCGACGTCAGGATCCGGCAGGGAAAGCCCAGCCGCTCGGAGAGGGCGGCAACGGCGCGCGCCTCCTCGGCGGCTTCCGGGCGCAGGCCGTGATCGACGGTCAGAACGTGAATTTCGGGGGCATCGGTCCTGCGCGCGCGCCAGGCGGCGACCAGCAGCAGCAGAGCCGTGGAATCCGGGCCGCCCGACACGGCAAGCGCGAGGCGGCGAAACGGGATCAGCAGAGCAAGGAGGGCGTCGGCCTGCGTCTCGCAAACGGGCCGCACGCGGTCAGACGCAGCCACCGCTCTGCTGCTGGGCCTGGGCTTCGGCACGGATCGAGGTCGGCGCGCCCGGATACTTGGTCAACAGTTCGCTGAAGGTGGCGCAGGCGGCGTCCTTCTGGCCGATGCCCTTGAGCGACAGGCCGAGCTTCAGCAGGCTATCGGTCACCTTGGAACTGTCGGGATAGTCGGTATAGCTCTTCAGGAACGCATCGGCCGCATCGCGGTACTGCTTGCGGGCATAGAGGCTCTCGCCCAGCCAGAACTGCGCATTGGCCGCCAGCGGATCGTTCGGATGCTGCTGCAGGAAGTCCTTGAAGCCGGCTTCGGCGCCGGCATAGTCGCCGGCCATGATCATCGAATAGGCGCTGTCATAGGACGCCCGCGGCGAACTGCCGGTCGAAGGGGCCGACGCCATGCCGAACGAGTCCTGCTGCTGGCCGCCGGAAACGCCGGGGGGCAGGTCGCCCTGCCCTCCGCCGGTTGCGTAGCCTCCAGCGCCGCCCTGGCCGCGCGCCAGCGCCGACAGGTCGAGCGGCCCGGTTCCGAGCGAGCCGGAGCCATCCTGGGAATAGCCGCCCTCGGCACCGAACTCGGCATCGCCCGACCCGTCCGCAGGCAGCTGGCCGAGCGTGCCGGACGCCGGGCCGTAGCTCTCGCCGCCCTGCAGACCGGCGAGATCGCCGGGCTGACCGGAGGGTTGGCCAGAAGGCTGGCCAGACGGCTGAACCGGCGCTGCGTCCGACCGCTTGCGGCCGCCCTGTTCCAGCTGCTGGAAACGGTACTCGTTGTCTTCCTGCATCCGCTGGAGCTGCTCCTGCAGCTGGCGGATCTGGTAGTTGAGCTGCTCGATCTGGCCGGTGAGGTTGCGCATTTGCTCCTCGACCTGGTTGATCCGCACCGCGGCATCGCTGTCGTCGCGCGAGCCGAAAAGCTGCGCCGACGCCCCTTGCGGCACCGCAAGCAGCATCACCAGCGCGAACACGCCGGGTAGAATTCTGAAAGCCATGGGTTTCAATCGCTTCATGCCTGTCCTCCGCCCGTGCGGCAGCGGGGCGAGTGCCCGGCCATCCGCCTGAACGCAATAGCACAGGGCGCCGCGACTTCGGCCAAATTTTGACGTTGGCGCCGGCCGTCGCCCCAGGCCCGGAGCACAAACGCAAGGGCGGCCGCGACGGTGTCCCGTCCGGCCGCCCCGAAGGCAGATCGTTAGCGATACGGCTTGTCGGCCGATCAGCTTCCGGCGTTGTCGAGCACGGTCACCGCACGACGGTTCTGCGTCCAGCAGCTCTCGTCGTTGCAAACTGCGACCGGGCGCTCCTTGCCGTAGGACACCGTCTTGATGCGGTTGCCCGGAATACCGCGCGCGACCAGATAGTTGCGCACCGCATCCGCGCGCCTTGCGCCGAGAGCGATGTTGTACTGGCGCGTGCCGCGCTCGTCCGCGTGACCCTCGATGGTCACCGTGTAGCGGCTGTAGCTGTTCAGCCACTGTGCCTGCTTGTCCAGCGTCGCGGTCGCCTGCGGCGACAGCGTCGTCTGGTCGTTGCCGAAGAACACGCGGTCGCCCACGTTCACCACGAAGTCCTGACCGGTGCCGGGCTGGACGTTGCCAGTCAGCCCGTCCGGCTTGGTCTGCGCGCAGGCCGCCAGCAGCATCGCGCCGGCGACAACGGAGGCAATGCGCGCACCGCGGCTTCGCATCCCGAAATTCATCATGAAACTCACTCCTGATCCCCACCACCCCGACAGGGTAAACGCTTCTACAGCGAAACCGGTTAAGCGCGCGTTCATCAACGTGGTTAACGAAATCTTGCGCAGCTCAAGCTGGGGGCTTACCCCCAGCTTAGGCCCGGTTGCCTATTCCAGCAAGGGAGACCAGGCCGGGTCCGAACCGAAGGCCGGCGTCGGCAGGCGCTGCTCGTTGTAACCGGTCAGGTCCACGGTCCACAGCTGCGGCCCGCCATTGGCGCCCGGCGTGTCGCGGAAGAACACCAGCACGCGGCCGTTCGGCGACCAGGCCGGCCCCTCGTTGTGATAGCCCTCGGTCAGGACGCGCTCGCCCGAGCCGTCCGGCCGCATCACGCCGATCATGAAGCGCCCCTGGTTCATCTTCGTGAAGGCGATCAGGTCGCCGCGCGGCGACCAGACCGGCGTCGAATAACGTCCCGGTCCGAAGCTGATGCGCTGCGGATTGCCGCCATTGGCGTCCATCACGTAGAGCTGCTGCGTGCCGCCGCGGTCGGACTCGAAGACGATCCGGCTGCCGTCCGGCGAATAGGACGGGCTGGTGTCGATGGCCGGCGTGTTGGTCAGCCGCGTGGTGCGGCGCGAGCGCAGGTCCATCTCGAAGATGTTGGCATTGCCGCCCTGCTGCAGGCTCATCGCCACCCGCTGGCCGTCAGGCGAGAAGCGCGGTGCGAAAGTCATGCCCGGGAAGTTGCCGACCATCTCGCGCTGACCCGTCTCGATGTTGAGCAGGTAGACGCGCGGCTCGGTGCCGGCATAGGCCATGTAGGTCACTTCCTGCCGCGAGGGCGAGAAGCGCGGCGTCAGCACCAAATCGCTGCCATTGGTCAGGTAACGCACGTTGGCGCCGTCCTGGTCCATGATGGCCAGCCGCTTGACGCGCTTGTCCTTGGCGCCGGTCTCGTCGATGTAGACGATGCGGGTATCGAAATAACCCTTCTCGCCGGTCAGCCGCTCATAGATCGCGTCGGCGATGATATGCGCCATGCGCCGCCAGTTGTCGGCCGTGGTGTAGAACTGCTGGCCCAGCATCTGCTGGCCGGCGAAAAACGTCCCACAGGCGGAATTCGGCACGGATACGGCCGTCCGACTGCCGCTCGATCGCACCGACCACCAGCGCCTGCGCGCCGATCGGGCGCCAGGAGCCGAACTCCGGCGGCGTGTTCACGTTGACGCCCGTCTCGATGAAGCTGGCCGGGTCGAGAGGCCGGAAGAGACCGGACCGGGCAAGATCGGCCTTGATCACGTCGGTGATCTCCGACGCCAGCTGCGCCTCGCCGCCGGCACCGGAAAAGGCCGGAAGGGCGATGGGCAGCGGCTCGATATTGCCCTGGGTAATGTCGATCTCGACGACCGCCGACGCGCGCTCGGCTGGAAGCAGTCCGAAGCTCAAGACGACCGCTGCAAGCAGCAGGGCGGCCATTCGCGAGCAGGAGCGTGCAATACTGGCAGGTGCCTGTCTGATCATACTCTAGGCTCCGTCGATCCTTGTGTCGCGGCGAACCGCGAATGCGGTGGCGCCGGTGTCCGGCCCATCCGTTGCGTGAGAATTCGTCATTTTCGCGTCCCTTGCGGATCTTGCCAAATCCGCGAGGCCTGCAAGAAGTCCCGATCCATGCTCAACCGCCGAGCAGTTCGCGCGGATCGAAGTTGATGATCACTTCCCGCCAGGCATCGTATTTCGCCGAGGGAAGCGAGTAAGGCGCGCAGCGCAGAACCGCCCGGCGGGCGCTCTCGGCCGCGATGCCGAAAGACGGGTTCGAAGTGGAATTCATGATTTCCGGCTGTTGGTCGACATCGCCGCTCGGCGTGAGGAACACCTTGAGCCGGACGTTGAGATCGCCAGCGCCGGCCGCACCCGCGGGCGGGTTCCAGCAGCGCGAGATCTGTCCGCGCAGCGCATCGATTTCCGACTGGCTCATCGTCACGCCGCTCTCGCCGAGACGGCTGCCCAGCGAGGCCGGCTGCGTCGAATTCGAGCTCGACCCGCCCGCAGGCTCCACCTTGTTGAGCAACGCGGCGATCTCGTTCGGATTGAAGTTCTCGCGCGGCTGCTCGCGCCGCGGCTGCGGCGGCGGGGTCGGCTTGGACCGCGGGCGCACGGTCGGCGGCGGCGGCGTTTCCGCCACCTTCTTCTCGGGCTCTGGCGTCGGCGCAGGTGCCGGCTCGGGCTCCGCGCGTGGTGCCGGCGGCTCCGGCTGCGGCGCCGGTGGCTCAGGCTGAGGCGCCGGAGGCTCCGGCGTCGGCCGCTCGGGCGCCGGGGTCGGCTCGGGAGCCGGGGCCGGTGTCGGCTCGGGCACGGCCTGGTTCGGCCGCTTTGCCTCGGTCTGCGCCGGCTTTTCTTCCGCCTTCGGCTCCTCGACGGGCTTCTCCGTCGGCCGGGTCGCCTCGACTTCGCGCACCTCGGCGGTCTTCTCGCCGATGCGCAGGCGCGTCAGCTCGGAGACGGGAACCAGATCGACCGGCAGCGTATCCACCGGCCCGATGTCGAACGGCTTCGCATCGGGGAACGAGATCACTCCCCAAAGCAGCACGGCCAGATGGCCCGCAGTCGATGCGATGAGCCCGACACGCATGTGCCTACTGCTGCTCCTCGAGCGTCACGAGGCCGAGCCGCTTGTAGCCGGCCGCGTTGATGCGCCCCATCACGCGCATGATGGTGCCGTAGTCGGCGTCCTGGTCGCCGCGCACGAAGATGCGCTCGTCGTAGCCGTTCTGGGCAATCGCCTCCAGCTTCGGCACCACCTCCTCGGCGGCGATCTCCATATCCTGGATATAGATGCGCCCGTCGGCAGCGACCGAAATCGTGATCGGCTCCGTCGCCCCTTCCAGGGGCTTGGCCTGGGTCTCCGGCAGGTCGAGCGGCACGCCGACGGTGAGCAGCGGCGCGGCGACCATGAAGATGATCAGCAGCACGAGCATCACGTCCACGAAGGGCGTGACGTTGATCTCGCTCATCGGCTGATGGCGCTTTCGGCGACGGCGGCGGCCGGCCTCCTCGGGCGCCGCACCGGCGGACTGCATGCCCATGGATCAGCTCCTCTCGTCGATCTGACGCGACAGGATGGCCGAGAACTCGTCGGCAAAGCCTTCCATGCGGGCGGACAGCTTGCCCGCATCCGCCGACAGCTTGTTGTAGGCAATCACCGCCGGAATGGCCGCGAGCAGGCCGAGCGCGGTCGCCAGCAGCGCCTCGGCGATGCCCGGCGCCACCACGGCCAGATTGGTGTTCTTGGACGCGGCAATCGCCTGGAAGCTGGTCATAATGCCCCAGACCGTGCCGAACAGGCCGATGAAGGGCGCTGCCGAGCCGACGGTCGCCAGCACCAGAAGTCTCGCCTCCAGCCGTTCCGCCTCGCGGGCGATGGTCACGTCCATCACCCGGTCGATGCGCTGGCGCAGGCTGGCGATGGCCGGGCGCGCGCCTTCATGGCTACGCTTCCACTCGCGCATCGCGGCGATGAACAGGGCCGCCATCGAATGGTTCGCCCGCCCCGAAAGGGTGCGGTACAGCTCTTCCAGCGACTGGCCGGACCAGAAAACGGTCTCGAAGCGGTTCATCTGGCGCTTGGTGCGCGTGAACAGCAGCCACTTGTCGACGATGATCGCCCAGCACCAGATCGACGCCAGGACCAGGCCCAGCATCACCAGCTTGACGACCAGATGCGCCTGAAGAAACAGCGCGAAGAAAGACATGTCGCCCTGCGGTGCCGCGAGGGTCGTTTGTGCAAGTTCCACGGGATTCATCTAATTCAGGACCTCTTGCCCGATACCATTGGCGCACATGCCGGATCGGTTGCCGGTTGCCCGTATCGATCGGGCCAGTCGGTTTGTCCGCTGATCGACCGCCTCAATGACGAGCGATTTTGGCGAAACTGGGACTGTTTCCGCCGATAACCTGCGGCATTAAGCCAGCGTTAAGGTTACTGTCCCGTTAAGACGGCGAGATGTCGCCGGCAAGGCGCGCCGCGAGCGCCTCCGGCAGGCGGCGCGGGCGCCCTTCCGGCGAGATGACGGCAACCGTCACCGCCGCGGCGAAGAGAAGCACCCCTTCGCGGCGGACCTCCTGGGCGAGAACGATGCGCGCGCCGCGCGCTTCCCTGAGGTGTGTTGCGACCTCGAGCAGGTCGTCGATGCGGGCCGGCGCATAGAAATCGATCTCCATGTGGCGGACGGCAAAGGCCAGCGGCTCGCCGTGCGCTCCGCTCGCCAGCTCGTTGTGGTGGATGCCGCAAAGCCGCAGGAAATCCGAGCGTCCCCGCTCGGCGAATTTCAGATAGGCGGCGTGATAGACGACGCCGGTGAAATCCGTGTCCTCGTAGTAGACCCGCACCGGCAGGACATGACGTCCCGCCTCCAGCCGGCCGGCAAGATCCGGCCAGCGCGGCGCATGCTCACGCGTCGTCATCGGTGAACAGCCCGAGCTGCGGCACGTTGGAGCCCTGCGGCACCGCAAGGCCGAGATGCTGGAACGCCTGCGGCGTCAGGATGCGGCCGCGCGGCGTGCGCTGGATGTAACCCTGCTGGATCAGGTAGGGCTCGACGATCTCCTCGATGGCATCGCGCGGCTCCGACAGGGCGGCGGCGATGGTCTCGATGCCGACGGGACCGCCGCCGAATTTCAGCGCGATCTGGTTGAGGTAACGCCGGTCGAGCTGGTCGAGGCCGGCGCTGTCCACCTCCAGCTGGGTCAGCGCCCGGTCGGCAATCGCCGCATCGACCGTCTCCTGCCCGCCGACCACCGCAAAGTCGCGCACCCGCCGCAGCAGGCGGCCGGCGATGCGCGGCGTGCCGCGTGCGCGCCGGGCGATCTCCCGCGCGCCGTCGTCGCTCATGCCGATGCCGAGAATGCGCGCACCACGGCGCACGATCAGCTCCAGCTCCTCGGAGGTGTAGAATTGCAGGCGGACCGGAATGCCGAACCGGTCGCGCAGCGGCGTCGTCAAGAGGCCGAGCCGCGTCGTTGCCGCCACGAGGGTGAAGCGCGCCAGATCGATCTTCACCGAACGCGCCGCCGGCCCCTCGCCGATGATCAGGTCGAGCTGGAAGTCCTCCATCGCCGGATAGAGCACTTCTTCGACGGCCGGGCTGAGACGATGGATCTCGTCGATGAACAGCACGTCGCGCTCTTCCAGATTGGTCAGCAGCGCGGCGAGATCGCCGGCTTTGGCGATGACCGGCCCGGACGTCGCGCGGAAATTGACGCCGAGCTCGCGTGCCATGATCTGCGCGAGCGTCGTCTTGCCGAGCCCCGGAGGCCCGACGAACAGCACATGGTCGAGCGATTCGCCCCGCGCCTTGGCGGCGCCGATGAAGACCTTGAGATTGGCGCGCGCCTGCGCCTGGCCGACGAAATCGTCGAGCACCTGCGGGCGCATCGTCGTGTCGATCTCGTCGCCGCGCAGTTCGGGCGAGACGAGACGGCCGGCGTCCTCGCTCATCTGGCAAGCTCCTTGAGGCCGAGGCGGATCAGCGTGGCGGCCTCGGCCCCCTCGCCTGCGCTCTTGACGGCAGCGGCCACCGCGGCGCTCGCCTGCGCCTGCTGGTAGCCGAGATTGACGAGGGCCGACACCGCATCGCCGACCGCCGTCGGCACGGCGGCAGAGGCCTGCTGCGAGGCCGCGATGGTGCCCGCATCGACACTGGCAAAGGCAGGCGCCTTGCTCTTCAGCTCGGTGACGATGCGCTCGGCCACCCGCTTGCCGATACCCGGCGCCCGGGCGATCTGGGCCGTATCGCCCAGCGCAACCGCATTGGCGAGTTCCGATGCCTTCATCACGCCGAGGGCGGCAAGCGCCACCTTGGCGCCCACCCCTGCACGGTCATCAGCAGCTGGAACCAGGCCTTCTCCGAAGCGCTGGAGAACCCGTAGAGGCGGATCAGGTCCTCGCGGACCAGGGTCTCGATATGCAGCACCGCCGCCTCGCCGCGTCCGGGCAGCCCCTGCAGCACGCGCGCCGGCGCGAAGACCAGATAGCCGACGCCATGCACGTCGAGGATCAGGTGATCGTCGCCGATCTCGTCAACCACACCCTTCAGCTTGCCGATCATGCCCGTCTCCCGGCTCCCTGTTTCCCGGCTCTCGCAGACAGAGTCATCGCGCCAGCTTCTCGGCAATGCGTGCCGCGGCCGGCGTCACCCGGTGCTGGGCATGGCAGATGGCGATGGCCAGCGCATCGGCCGCATCGTCCGAGTTGAACGTCGCCTTCGGCATCAGGACCTTCACCATCATGCGGATCTGGTCCTTTTCCGCGTGCCCCGTCCCCACCACCGTCTTCTTGACGAGGTTCGGCGCGTATTCGGCCACGTCCAAGCCGTTCAGCGCCGGCACGAGCAGCGCGATACCGCGCGCCTGGCCGAGCTTCAGCGTCGCGCCCGCATCCTTGTTGACGAAGGTCAGCTCGACCGCTGCCTCGTGCGGCGCCTGCTGCCCGACGACCTCCTGCAGCCCGTCGTGCAACTGCCGCAGACGATCCGACAGCGGCAGGCGGTTGTCGGAAACGACCGTGCCGCTGGCCGCGAAGGTCATGCGGTTTCCCTCCACGACGATCACGCCCCAGCCGGTGCGGCGGAGACGGGATCGATGCCGAGAATGCGAATCGGGAGTGCCATGGAACAAATCGGTAACGCCATTCGCCGCGCCTGACCAGCACGGACATGCCCGGGCGCTGCAAACCAGCAGAAAACGGGCGCCGGACAGGGTTCGGCCCGCCGGGTTACGGGCGGGCCATCACCTGTCGAGACTGTCGGAGAGAGGCGCAGGCAGGGCCGCGTCGGCTCACGCCGCGCGGATGGTCGCGATGAGCTCGGTCATGCGAACCTGCAACTCGCGAATGTCCGTGTTGAGGCGAGACGACTGTTCGCCCACCGCTCCAGCCACCTCCTTGCCGCGCAGGGCAGCCTGCAGGATCCCCGCCGTGCACTCGCTGACGCGCGTCGTCCCGTTCGATGCCTCGGAGATGTTGCGGCTGATCTCGCCGGTTGCCGCGCTCTGCTGCTGCACGGCGGCAGCAATGGCAGTGGCGATGTTGTTCATGGTCTCGATCGTCGAGGAGACGCTGCCGATCGCATCGGCCGAGTCGCCGGTCGCGGTCTGGATCTCGCCGATCTGGGCGGCGATGTCCGCGGTCGCCCGCGAGGTCTGCTCGGCAAGCCCCTTGACCTCGGCCGCAACCACGGCGAAGCCCTTGCCCGCCTCGCCCGCGCGCGCCGCCTCGATGGTGGCGTTCAACGCCAGGAGGTTCGTCTGTCCGGCAATGTCCGAGATCAGCTTCACGATGTCGCCGATCCGCTGGGAGGCGGCGGTCAGCGAGGTGATCTTGTCGTTCGACAGGGCAGCGGCCGAGACCGCCTGTTGCGAGACGCGCCGCGCCTCGTCGGCCTGGCGCGCGATCTCGCGGATGCTGGCCGCCATTTCCTCGGAGGCTGCCGCGGCAGCCTGGACATTGTCGGAGGCCTCGCCCGAGGCCCGCTCGGCAAAGTGGCTGCTTTCGGTATTCCTGGCCGAGACCGTTCCCAGTTCGCGCGAAACCTCGTCCAGCGCCGCCGCTGTCCGTGCGCAAGTGTCCACGGCTGTGGCAACGGCCTGCTCGAACCGGCCGGCAATCGCATCCAGCGTCTCGCGCCGGTCGCGATGACCGGCCTCGATGTAGACGGAGATCGCAAGATCCATGTCGAGCAGGGCCGCCGACTGGACCGCCTTCTGGATCGCGATGACCCGGCTGCGCGCATCCCGGAGAACAGGCCCGCGCGCATTTCCCTCGCCACCCCTTCGACGAGACCGTTGAGCACGAAGTTGTAACCGCCGATATACCAGCGCGGCTCGAGGCCGAGCCGGTTGTGCGCTTCGCCGACCTTCGTCACCGAGTCCGCATAATCTTCGGTGAAGCGGGCATCGGCGATGATCGACCAATGCCGCAGCTGCATCTGCTTGGCATGGGCCATGTGGTCGGGCGACTTGAAGAACTTCCGCGCATCCGCAAAGCCGGAAATATGGCGGTAGAACCGTCGAGAATGTCAGGCAACAACCGCATGATCACCGGCTTCGCCTCGCGAAGCAGAGAAAGGGCAGTGTCATCAAGCCTGTAGAATGCGCGCCTTTCGGCGATTGTGTCCCTGGCAGCCATCCGATGTCCTCGCAAGCTGGGAAATGGCAACTCACGTAAAACTACGGACGTAGAAATACCTACCCAGCAGTTTACGCAGGGTAAAATCGCAAAGTCATCATACGGAATTACCCGTACAAAGCGCCGTCGCTTTTCTTCCCTCCAACACAAAATCGAGGCGGAGACAAGAGCGTACCCGACTTCCTTTTCGCGCCGCGCGAGAGGCGCCACGCTGATGCCGGCACGAAAAAGCCCGGCGGGAGACCCGCCGGCTTTTCAAGCGCGCAGCAATGAGAGAGGTCTCGCTCAGGCCGCCGTGAGGCGGGCCAGCGTTTCCTCGTCCACGTCGAAATTCGAGTAGACGTTCTGGACGTCGTCGTCGTCTTCCAGCAGGCCGATGAGCTTCAGCATGGTCTGGGCCTTGTCGGCATCGACCTGGGTCAGCGTCTGCGGCTTCCACACGGTCTTGACGGTCTCGGCCTCACCGAGGGTCTCTTCCAGCGCCTTGGACACATCGCCCAGATCCTCGAAGGCGCAGGTGACCACATGGCCGCTCTCGTCGGACTGCACATCCTCGGCGCCGGCCTCGATGGCGGCCTCCAGCATGGCGTCTGCACTGCCGGCGGAGGCCGGGTAGACGATCTCGCCGATGCGATCGAACATGAAGGCGACCGAGCCGGTCTCGCCCATCGAGCCGCCGCACTGGAGAAGTAGGAGCGCACGTTGGAGGCCGAGCGGTTGCGGTTGTCCGTCAGCAGCTCGACGATCACCGCAACGCCTGCCGGGCCGTAGCCCTCGTAGCGGAGCTCTTCGTAATTGTCGCCGTCGCCGGCCTGGGACTTGTTGATGGCCCGCTGGATGTTGTCCTTGGGCATCGACTGGGCCTTGGCGTTCTGCACGGCCAGGCGCAGGCGCGGATTGGAGTTGATGTCCGGTCCGCCCATCTTCGCCGCGACCGTGATCTCCTTCGACAGCTTGGAGAAGATCTTCGAGCGGACGGCGTCCTGACGGCCCTTCCGATGCATGATGTTCTTAAATTGGGAATGTCCGGCCATGTCGCTTCCTGGTCTTGTCGGGAACGCCGGCGGTCTCGGCCGCGGTGGCGCGGGCCGGACACGGTCTCCAGGCGCGTTCCTCCCGGATTGATGTCGGGCGGACAGAGCGGATCGGGCGCAGCCGGTCCGGGTCTGCCTGCAATCTCAAATGATCGGCGCGTTATAGGCTGCGGCGGCAAGAAAATCCAGCATCCGCTGGCGCCCCCGGCAACGCCTTTTGCGTCATTTCGCCGTCCAGAACGAGGGCAGCGCTCGTGCCAGCCGGCCGCCCCAGCCGCACCGGCTCGATCGCCGTGGCAAGGCCGGTGGCATCGTCCACCTCGACCGCCACCCCGCACACTGTCGCATCGCCCGAAGCCGGGTGAACCGGCCGGATGGAATCTTGCGCAGGAAGCGCGAGATCGGCTCGTCCTTTTCCATGCCGAGCACGGAATCGTAGTCGCCGCACATGCCGGCATCGCTCATGTAGGCGGTGCCGCCGGGCAGGATCTGATGATCGGCCGTGGGCACATGCGTGTGCGTTCCCACGACCAGCGTCGCCCGGCCGTCGACGAAATGCGCCAGTGCCTGCTTTTCGCTGGTCGCCTCGGCATGCATGTCGATGACGATGGCATCGGCCACCTGGCCGAGCGGCGTTGCGTCGAGCACCCGCTCCACCGCCAGGAAGGGATCGTCGAGACTGTCCATGAACACCCGGCCCATGGCGTTCATCACCATCACCCTTGCGCCATTGCGCGCGGTGAACAGGTTGGCGCCGCGCCCGGGTGCGCCTTGCGGGAAGTTCAGCGGCCGCAACAGGCGGTCCTGCCGCTCGATATAGACGAGCGTGTCGCGCTGGTCCCACACGTGATTGCCCGTGGTGACGACGTCCGCCCCCGCGTCCAGCACGTCCTGCAGGATCTCCTCGGTGATGCCGAAGCCGGCCGCGGCGTTCTCGCCATTGACGATGACGAAGTCGATGGAATGGCGCTCGACCAGTCCCGGCAGCACGTCGGTCGCCGCCTGCCGGCCGCTGCGGCCGACGAGATCACCCAGAAACAGCAGCCTCATGCCCGCTCGGGTCCTTCCAGTTGGACGAAGCCGCGCTCGGTCAGGATCCGGTCGAGACGGCGGTCGTGGTTTTCCTCCGGCACGCTTTCCACTTCCTGCAGCGAAAAGGCAATACCGACGGTGGCCGGCGGCGCTCCGCGCGCCGTGCCGATATGGGCGATGGCCCGGTCGTAATAGCCCCGGCCGTAGCCGATCCGGCCGCCGCGCCTGTCGAAGGCGGCCAGCGGCACGAGCATGCAGTCCGGCACGAGGGCATCGGCGTCGGCCGGCGGTTCGGCCGTGCCGAATCCGGCCGGCACCAGCACGGTCTCGCGGGTCAGCCGGCGGAACACCAGGTCGCCGTCGACGATGGCCGGCAGGCACAGCGCATGTCCGCGTGCGCGCAGCGCGTCCATCAGGGGCCGGGGATCGATCTCGTCGCGGATCGGCCAGAAGCCGGAGACGATCGCCCCATCGGGGAAATCGAGCGCATCGACCGCCTCGGCCAGCGCCAGCCCGCCCTCGATGCGCGCCTGGATCGGCAAACCGGCACGGCGGCCAGCGCCTCCTTGCGGCGCATGGATTTCAATTCGCGCAGGGCGCGGATCTCTTGGGGAATATCGGTATCGGGAAAGATCAAGCGTCGCGCTCCCGGATGCGGCGGCCGAAGGGGCTGCCGACGCTCCGTCCAGGGCGACGGCGAACGAGGAAATGACGTGGCCACCTCGGCCGTTGGAGGTTGCAATCCCGGGAAACCTACAGAGTAGGTGGGCGCCGTATACTCCAGCCCACGGGCCGGAGCAGGAACAGCTCCCTAGGGATGCGTAAGGCCCCGGGGATATGTCTCCTGACGCACCGCGCAGCCACGCCAATCCCGATATAGGGTCGCTTTGCCGTGAAATACAACACACGTTTTCGCATGGCCGGCCGGCAGTGTTCGGAACGTCGGGCCGGCGCGGACGCTCAGGCATCCGCCGGTCGCATGGATCGTGCCAGGCCGTCGGCCAGCGCCTCGATCCGCTCGGCCGCGGTGACGATCTTGCCGGCAAGTTCCGCGTCGTTCCGCGCCGCGCTGTCGAGTGCCGCCCGCCGCGCCTCGCGCAGACTGTCGACCTCGTCCTGCAGGGCTGCCAGCCGGCGCTCGCGCTCGGCCAGCTCGTCGGTCACCATGATCCCGGCCATCACGGTCAGGCGCAGGTCGCCGATTTCGCCGAAACTGCCGCGCAGGCTGTCGATGGCACTGTCGAAGCGGCGGGCAAGCGCGGTCAGCCGCTCTTCCTCGCCGTCGTCGCAGGCCATGCGGAAGCTGCGTCCGTTGATCGTCACGATTATCTGAGCCATCGCCTCGTCGCCTCAGCCGCCATGCGTCTCGAGCACGGAGCGGATCGATTCCATTGCCGACACGAGCCTGCGCGAGACTTCGCGATTGGCATCCTCCAGCCGGGCGACGCGCGCCTCGGCCGTGTCCAGCGTCGCGGCCAGCGAGGACCGGTCCTCGCCCAGCCGCTGCAGTTCTTCCTGCAGCCCGCCCAGCGACATGTCGGATTCCATACGCCGCTGCACTGTTGCATCAAGCCGCGAAACGGCACGGGCCAGCCGCTCCAGCGCGGCATCGACGCTGTCGCCGGATCCTGCCGCGGACGCGACCGGCCGGGTCTCGCCCCCGCCAGACTGCCCCCCGAAAGTCCCGACGTATCGTCCATTCCAACCCCTTGTGGCTTCGCTGCCGGATTCGCTGCGCGCACCATGCCGCTCGCGGGCGGAATACCCGCATCCGCCCTTTGCCGCTATACCATTCCTTGCCGCGGGATGCGAGATCGACGGATGCACCCGCTCTCCCGGCTCTCCGGCCATCCGCTTTGTTGACTCGCCAAGGTTCCTGATATTTGTCGAGCCGCCTCGGCGGGGTCCGGTGAAAACCGGTCGCAACCGCCGGAAAACCGATATCGCCGGCGGCCCGGACACCACCCGCACCGACCCGTCCCGAGCGGGCGCAGCACCTCCCCGCAGCGCCAGCCACGGACAGGCCGGATGTCGGAACCGGGGCCCGTGCGGTGCCCGCATCACGGACGAGTAGCCCGCGTGGGCCGCCGACAGGGACGAACGGAATCAGATGATCGATCTCGAAAAGCACAATCGCATGGCCAATGCGATCCGTTTCCTCGCAGCAGATGCCGTGGAAGCGGCCAAGTCCGGCCATCCCGGCCTGCCCATGGGCGCAGCCGACATCGCGACCGTGCTGTTCACCCAGGTGATGCACTACGACCCGACCCGCCCGGACTGGCCGGACCGTGACCGGTTCATCCTGTCGGCCGGCCACGGCTCGATGCTGCTCTATGCGGTGCACTACCTGCTCGGCTCCGAGGACTTCACCCTCGACCAGCTCAAGAAGTTCCGCCAGATCGGCGCGCTGACCGCCGGTCATCCCGAGTTCGGCCACGGCGCCGGCATCGAGACGACCACCGGTCCGCTCGGCCAGGGCCTTGCCAATGCCGTCGGCATGGCGATTTCCGAGCGCCACCTGCGCGAGACCTTCGGCGACGACCTCACCGACCACTACACCTATGTGCTGGCCGGCGACGGCTGCCTGATGGAGGGCATCAGCCAGGAGGCGATCTCGCTCGCAGGTCACCTGAAGCTCGACCGCCTCATCGTCATCTGGGACGACAACGGCATCTCGATCGACGGCAAGGTGTCGCTGACCGACAGCACCAACCAGCTGGAGCGCTTCGAGGCCAGCGGCTGGGCGACCGTCGCCATCGACGGCCACGATCCCGCAGCCATCGCCGCAGCGCTCGTGAAGGCGCGTGAGAACGACCGCCCGACCCTGATCGCCGCCAAGACCACCATCGGCTTCGGCGCCCCGAACAAGGCCGGCTCGGAGAAGGTCCACGGCTCGCCGCTCGGCGCCGAGGAACTTGCCGCGACCCGCAAGGCGCTCGGCTGGACCCACGAGGCCTTCGAGGTCCCGAGCGACATTCTCGACGCCTGGCGCATCGCCGGCCTGCGCTCCGGCCAGGCCCGCAAGGAGTGGGAGAAGCGTCTTGCCGCGGCCGACACCGAGCTGCGCTCGGAGTTCGAGCGCCGTCTGCGCGGCGACCTGCCGGCCGGTTTCGCCGACGCGATGGCGAAGCTGAAGAAGCAGATCGCCCAGGACAAGCCGACCATGGCGACCCGCAAGGCCTCCGAATACGTGCTCGGCACGATCACCAAGGTGGTGCCGGAGACCATCGGCGGCTCCGCCGACCTGACCGGCTCGAACAACACCAGGACGGCCGACACCGCCCCGATCACGCCGGACGACTTCACCGGCCGCTACCTGCACTGGGGCATCCGCGAGCACGGCATGGCCGCCGCGATGAACGGCATGGCGCTGCATGGCGGCACCATTCCCTATTCCGGCACCTTCCTGGTGTTCTCCGACTACGCCCGTCCGGCCATCCGCCTGGCGGCCCTGATGCGTCAGCGCGTCATCCACGTGATGACCCATGACAGCATCGGCCTCGGCGAGGACGGTCCGACCCACCAGCCGGTCGAGCATTACGCCGCGCTGCGTGCGATCCCGAACCTCGACTTCTACCGTCCGGCCGACGTGACCGAGACGCTGGAGTGCTGGCAGCTGGCCCTGGAGAGCAGCGAGACGCCGAGCGTTCTCGCCCTGACCCGCCAGAACCTGCCGCCGGTGCGCACCAGCTTCGAGACCGAGAACCTGTCCGCCCGCGGCGCCTATGTCGTGGCAGGCGGCGACGAGGCGCCCGAGGTGACCATCTTCGCGTCCGGCTCGGAGGTCGAGATCGCCCTCAAGGCGCGCGAGACGCTGGAAGCCGCAGGCACCGCGACCCGCGTCGTCTCCGTGCCCTGCATGGAGCGCTTCGAGCGCCAGTCGGCCGACTACCGCGCCGACATTGCCGGCTCGGCCAAGGTCAAGGTCGCCATCGAGGCCGGCATCCGCATGGGCTGGGACGCGATCATCGGGACCGACGGCATCTTCGTCGGCATGACCGGCTTCGGCGCCAGCGGCCCCTACCAGGAGCTCTACCGTCACTTCGGCATCACGCCGGAAGCGGTCGTCGCCGCGGTCAACGCCCGCCTGTAAGCGGCGGTTTCCGGTAAGATCCGGACAGGGCGGCGCAGCCGCGCCGCCCTCTCCTGTCCGTTGCGCTTGCGCAGCGATCGGCTGTAAGAACTGTCGATCATCGGGAGGTCGCCCACGTGTCACCCAGTTCCGGGAAGCGCCGTTCCACACACGCCCTCTGGCGCTCCATCGCGGAGCGTCCCTGGATTCTCGCTCTCGCGGTGGTCCTGGCTCTGGTGCTGCTGCCGCTTGCCGTCTGGCTCGATCTCCGAAACCTCTCCGACGCCGGCCTGACGACACAGGCGCGCACCCTCAATGCGATGGTGTCGGAGATCCGCGCCTATTACGGCTCCAACGTCGTCGGCCGCGTCCAGGGCTACACCGGCGATTCCGTCGCCGTTCACAATTATGAGGATGTGCCCGGAGCGATCCCGATCCCGGCGACCCTGTCGCTGGAACTCGGCGGCGTGATCGCCGGCCGCGGCGGCGGCGATGTCGACTACCGTTTCGTCTCCGACCTTTCCTTCGCCAACCGCGCCCCGCACAAGCTCGATGCGTTCGAGACCGCCGCGCTGGCAAGCTTCCGCCAGAGCCGGGCGCCGGACGCGGTCGCGACGGACCTGTCGGGCTCGCTGTTCGAACGGCAGATCCGCATGGCCGTCCCGGTGGTGATGGGCCAGGCCTGCGTCTCCTGCCACAACACCCATCCCGAGAGCCCCAAGCGCGACTGGCAGGTCGGCGATGTGCGCGGCATCCAGGCGATCACCGTGCACCAGCCGATCGCCAGGAACCTCTTCTCGTTCAAGTACCTCTTCATGTACTTCGCCGGTGCCGGCGCTTTCGGCGCCGCCTTTGCCGGGCTGCAGTGGCGCCAGGCCAACGACTTCCGCCGCATGAACGCCGAGCTGGAGGAGGCGAACGGCTTCCTCGCCTCCATCTCCATGAAGATCTCGAAATACCTCTCGCCGCAGATCTACAAGTCGATCTTCTCCGGCGAAAAGGACGTGGTGATCTCCACGGAGCGCAAGAAGCTGACGATCTTCTTCTCCGACATCAAGGACTTCACCGAGACGGCCGAGCACCTGCAGCCCGAGGAGCTGACCAGCCTGCTCAACGAGTATTTCACGGAAATGTCGGCCATCGCCCAGGCCCATGGCGCCACCGTCGACAAGTTCATCGGCGACGCGATCCTCGCCTTCTTCGGCGATCCCGAGACGCGCGGCGCCCGCGAGGATGCCAATGCCTGCCTCGATATGGCCATCGCGATGCAGAAGCGCATGGTCGAGCTGAAGAGCCGCTGGCGCCGGCGCGGGATCGAGAAGCCCTTCGAGGTCCGCATGGGCATCAACACCGGCTACTGCAATGTCGGCAATTTCGGCTCCGCCGACCGCATGGACTACACGATCATCGGCGCCGAGGCGAACCTCGCCGCCCGCCTGCAGGGCATCGCCCAGCCGGGCGGCATCGTCATCTCCTACGAGACCTGGGCCCATGTGCAGGACCGGGTGCGCGTGCGCCGGCTGGAACCGATCACGCTGAAAGGCATTCCGGGAGAGATCGTGCCTTACGCCGTAGAGGGACTGCACGAGGTGGAAACCGCCGCTCCGCAGACGATCAGCGAGGAGGACGAGGGCCTCGTCCTCCATCTCGACATCGCCAAGCTCGACGCGGACGCCCGCCGCAAGGCCGAGGCCGTGCTCGAAAAGGCCCTCGGCGCGGTGCGGATGCAGGAGCACGGAAAGGGCGACAAGACCTGAGCCATGCAGCCGCATCGGCCAGATATGTTACTTGAACCCGTTGCATCCGTGACGCGGCTTGGGTAACCAGCCATCGGGCGCCGCGCAGCGGCGTTCCAAAGACGACAGGAGCCGGACAACACGTCCTTGGATCGACCGGCTCGACCAGATCAATCGCCCAAGGAATGCGGTTCGCCGCCACAGGAGAGACAAGCATGACCGTGAAGGTTGCCATCAACGGGTTTGGTCGCATCGGACGCAACGTGCTGCGCGCCATCGTGGAGTCGGGCCGGACCGACATCCAGGTCGTAGCGATCAACGATCTCGGCCCGGTCGAGACCAACGCCCACCTGCTGCGCTACGACTCCGTCCATGGCCGCTTCCCGGCGAAGGTGACCGTCGACGGCGACACCATCGACGTCGGTACCGGCCCGATCAAGGTCACGGCCCTGCGCGACCCGAAGGAGCTGCCCTGGGGCGACCTCGGCGTCGACATCGCCATGGAGTGCACCGGCATCTTCACCGACCGCGACAAGGCCGCCCTGCACCTGGAGAACGGCTCCAAGCGCGTGCTGGTCTCCGCGCCGGCCAACGGCGCCGACCTGACGGTCGTCTACGGCGTGAACCACGACAAGCTCTCCAGCGAGCACAAGGTCGTCTCCAACGCCTCCTGCACCACCAACTGCCTGGCTCCGGTCGCCAAGGTCCTCAACGACGCCTTCGGCATCGAGAAGGGCTTCATGACGACGGTGCACGCCTATACGGGCGACCAGCCGACGCTCGACACCATGCACAAGGACCTGTACCGCGCCCCGCGCCGCGGCCATGTCGATGATCCCGACCTCGACCGGCGCCGCCAAGGCCGTCGGCCTGGTGCTGCCGGAGCTGAACGGCAAGCTGGACGGCGTCTCGATCCGCGTCCCGACGCCGAACGTCTCGGTCGTCGACTTCAAGTTCGTGCCCAAGCGCAAGGTCACGGTCGCCGAGGTCAACGCCGCGCTGGTGGCGGCCGCCGATGGCGGTCTCAAGGGCATTCTCGCCTATACCGACGAGCCGCTGGTCTCCATCGACCTGAACCACAACGGCGCCTCGTCGACCTTCGCACTCGACCAGACCAAGGTCATCGACGGCGACCTCGTCCGCGTCATGTCCTGGTACGACAACGAGTGGGGCTTCTCCAACCGCATGTCGGACACCGCGGTGGCCTTCGCGAAGACCATCTGATTTGGCAGCAGCGGCCGGCGCCCTTCGCGCCGGCCGTCTCACATGAGATATCCAGGCGAGCGATCCATGACCTTCAAGACCCTTGACGATCTCGGCAACCTGTCCGGCCGCCGCGCCTTGGTGCGCGTCGACCTGAACGTGCCGATGGACGGCAACCGGGTGACCGACGCGACCCGCATCGACCGGGTGCTGCCGACCATCCGCGAGCTCTCGGACAAGGGCGCGCGGGTCGTGCTGCTCGCCCATTTCGGCCGCCCCAAGGGCGCCGTGATGCCGGAGATGAGCCTGGCGCCCGTCGCTGCGGCTCTCACCGAGCGGCTCGGCCGGCCCGTGGCCTTCGCCGCCGACTGCATCGGCGACCTTGCCGCCTCGCTCATCGACGGGCTGAAGGACGGCGACGTCGCGCTGCTCGAGAACACCCGCTTCCACGCGGGCGAGGAAAAGAACGACGGCGCCTTCGCCGACGCGCTGGCCGCCCTCGGCGATCTCTATGTCAACGATGCCTTCTCCGCCGCCCACCGCGCGCATGCCTCGACCGAAGGGCTGGCCCGGCGCCTGCCCGCCTATGCCGGCCGCACCATGCAGGCCGAGCTGGAGGCCCTCGCCTCCGCGCTGACCACGCCCGTTCGTCCGGTGCTCGCCGTCGTCGGCGGCGCCAAGGTCTCCTCCAAGATCGACCTGCTCGAGAACCTCGTGAAGAAGGTCGACATGCTGGTGATCGGCGGCGGCATGGCCAACACCTTCCTCGCCGCCAAGGGCGTCTCCGTCGGCAAGTCGCTGTGCGAGCACGATCTGGCCGACACCGCGCGGAGGATCATGGATGCGGCGACAGCTGCCGGCTGCGAGATCGTCCTCCCCGTCGACGCCGTCGTCGCACGCGAGTTCAAGGCGGGCGCCGCCAGCGAGACCGTTTCGGTCGATGCGGTGCCGGCCGATGCGATGATCCTCGATGTCGGCGCCGCCTCCATCGACAATGTCCGCACCAAGATCGACGCGGCCGCCACGCTGGTGTGGAACGGCCCGCTCGGCGCTTTCGAGATCGAGCCCTTCGACACCGCGACGGTCGCCGCGGCGCGCCACGCGGCCGAGCGCACCCGCGCCGGCTCGCTGACGACGGTCGCGGGCGGCGGCGACACGGTCGCTGCGCTCAACCATGCCGGCGTTGCCGACGACTTTTCCTATGTCTCGACCGCCGGCGGTGCCTTCCTCGAATGGCTCGAGGGCAAGGCCCTTCCGGGTGTCGTCGCACTCGAGAATTAATCCTGTCGACGAAACAGCTTGCGCCGCGCCTTCAAAAGCGCGGCGCTTTTGGTAGAAGCCGCCAACGCAACGCGGCGATGCTTGCAAGCAAGAAGAGGGTCTCATCGGATGAGTGAACGTCTCGAGGATATCGCACAGGCCATGGTGGCCACCGGTCAGGGCATCCTTGCCGCCGACGAAAGCACCGGCACGATCAAGAAGCGCTTCGACCAGATCGGCACGGAGAACACCGAGGACAACCGTCGCGCCTATCGCGAGATGCTGTTCTCCAGCACCGAGGCGATGAACGACTACATCTCCGGCGTCATCCTGTTCGACGAGACGCTGCGCCAGAAGGCGGCCGACGGCACCCCGTTCGTCGAGATGATCCGCAAGTCCGGCGCCGTTCCGGGCATCAAGGTCGACATGGGCGCCAAGCCGCTGGCCGGCTTCCCGGGCGAGACCATCACCGAAGGCCTCGACGGCCTGCGCGAGCGCCTTGCCGAGTACCATGATCTGGGCGCGCGGTTCGCCAAGTGGCGTGCGGTCATCGACATCAACGAGGAAGACGGCCTGCCGTCCAGCACCTGCATCCAGGCCAATGCCCATGCGCTGGCCCGCTATGCGGCCCTGTGCCAGGAAGCCGGCATCGTTCCGATCGTCGAGCCGGAAGTGCTGATGGACGGCCCCTCCGCCGCCCACGACATCGAGACCTGCTACGAGGTCACCGAGTGGACGCTGAACACGGTGTTCGCCGAGCTGTTCCAGATGGACATCCTGCTCGAAGGCATCATCCTCAAGCCGAACATGATCGTTCCGGGCAAGAACGCCCCGATCCAGGCCTCGGCCGAGGAAGTCGCCGAGCTGACCGTGCGCTGCCTGAAGGCCACCGTGCCGGCAGCCGTGCCGGGCATCGCCTTCCTGTCCGGCGGCCAGTCGGACGAGCTGGCGACCGAGCACCTGCACCTGATGAACGCAGCCGGCCCGCTTCCCTGGAAGCTGACCTTCTCCTACGGCCGCGCGCTGCAGCAGGCTGCGCTCAAGGCCTGGGGCGGCAAGTCCGAGAACGTTCCGGCCGGCCAGGCCGCGTTCCTGCACCGCGCCCGCATGAACGGCCTCGCCGCCAAGGGCGAGTGGGCGAAGTCGCTCGAGACCGCCTGACCGGACACTCATCCGATCGGCAAGCTTGACGAGAGGGGCGGTTTCGCCCCTCTTTTGCCGTGATCGCCCCTCATTCCGGGACGGGTTCCGATTGCCCGGCCCACGAAGCGGAAGGATGCGCCGTGCACCCGCGCCTCTATCTGATTACGCCCGCCAGTTTCGAGCTCGACGGGTTCTGCAAGGACCTCGCCTCCGCCCTTTCCGGCGGCGACGTGGCGTGCCTGCTGATCACCGACGGCGGCTGGGGCGAAGCCGGTTTCCAGAAGATCGCGGAGACAATCGTGCCCATCGCCCAGGCGGCGGGCACGGCGGTGCTGGTGCAGAACGATTCGCGTGCCGCCGGGCGCAGCCGCGCCGACGGCATCCATGTCGACACCTCCGACGAGGACCTGAAGCGGGCGCTGGAGAACTTCCAGCCCAAGGGCATCGTCGGTGCGGGCGGCATCCGCACCCGCCACGACGCCATGACGGTCGCCGAGGCCGGCGTCGACTACGTCCTGTTCGGCCTGCTGGAGCGCGACGAGGACGTCGAGCCGCATGCCAAGACGCTGCAGTTCTCGTCCTGGTGGGCGCAGATGTTCGAGACGCCCTGCGTTGCCCTGTGCGGCAGCGATCTCGCCGGCGTCGAGGCATGCGCTGCCACCGGCGCGGATTTCGTCGCCCTGCGCGGCGCCGTGTGGAACCATCCCGAGGGCCCGCAGGCAGCCGTTCGCGCCGCCAACGAGGTCCTGTCGCGCTATGAGCTGACGGAGGCCGAGAGCGGATGATCGCAGGCGGCGGACGGGTCCGGTTCCAGGCAAGCGCGCTGGCGCTGCTGCTGCTCGTTGGAGCTGCGGCTCAGCCCGCATTTGCGCAGGACGGCGCTGCGACCGCGCCCGCCCAACCGCAGCCCGACCAGGCGCAGCCCACCCAACCGCAACCCGGTGAGCAGCAGCCCGACCAGCCGCCAGCCGCAACGCCTGCTCCGGCGCCTGCTCCGCAGCCTGCGCCCGAGACACCCGCGCCTGCCGCGCCTGCCGCACCTTCCAGCGAGGAACCGGCCGCACCGCCCGAAGCGCCGACCGGCGCAGACCAGGCTGCCGAGCCTCCCGCATCCGGCTTCATGCCGTCCGCCGCGGAGATCTCCGAGCGCCTGTCCGCCGTGCCGCGGCAAGAGGTGGGCGGCGACCAGGACATCCCCCTGCTCGTGCCGCCGACCAGCGTCGCCCCGCCCCTGCCGCTCGAGATCGAGGGCGAGGTTCGCGACTATGCCTACGGCGCCTTCCAGCGCGGCTGGTACCTTACCGCCCTGTCGCTCGCCACCCCGCGTGCGGAAGCAGGCGATCCCGCCGCCCAGACCCTGCTCGGCGTGCTCTACGAGACCGGACGCGGCCTGCCGCAGGATGCCGAACGCGCCGCCAGCTGGTATCAGCTCGCCTCCTCTAGCGGAAACACGCGCGCGGCCCTGCGCTACGGCCTCATGCTGCTCAACGGTCTCGGCGTTCCGGAGGACAAGGTGAAGGCCGGCGACATGTTCGAGGTCGCCGCCAATGCCGACATTCCCGAGGCGATCTACAATCTCGCCGGACTTTACCGCACCGGCGAGGGGCGCCCGCTCGATCCCGACCGGGCGCTGGAGCTGCTGGAAAAGGCCGCCGATCTCGGCGATGTCGATGCCCGTTTCCAGCTCGCCCAGTTCTATCTCGACGGCCCCGCCGACATTCGCAGCGAGGCACGCGCCGCCTTCTGGATGGGCCGCGCCGCCCGCCAGGGCCATGTCGGTGCGCAGGTGCGCTACGCCATCCTGCGCTTCAACGGCCGGGGCGTCGCCCCCGACGAGACCGAGGCCGCCGACTGGTTCGAGCGCGCCGCCAGCGCCGGCAACCCGGTCGCCATGAACCGCCTCGCGCGGACCTATGCCTTCGGCCGCGGCCGCGATGTCGACCTGGAAAAGGCCGCCGGCTGGCACATGGCCGCCCGCGCGCTCGGCATCTCGGATCTGGAGATGGACGGGCTGCTCGGCTCGATCGACGCGGAGACCCTGGCCAAGGCGACGGCCTTTGCCGAGCGCTATGCGGCCGCCGCCGACCCGACGGTGGTGGAGAACCCCGACAACACGCCCTGAGCCGGCGAAACCGCCTTTTTGCTTGATTGGCAACCGGAAGTGTGGTGGACAGGCCGCGCACCAGACAATGTGCCCGGCCGACGCGACGGCGCCTATTTCCAGGAACCAGGTCCGGATCGGGCCCGGCGGCCTCGGCGGCGCCGGACACGCCTGCGGCTGGGGCCGACGGATGGCCCCCGCGGAGCGCATCGCCGCAGGACCTTTGGAGACGGAACGAGACACATGAAGATCAACGGTAACGAGATCAAGCCGGGCAACGTGCTGCAGCACCAGGAAACGCTCTGGGCTGTGGTCAAGGTCGAGCACGTGAAGCCGGGCAAGGGCGGCGCCTTCGCGCAGGTCGAGATGAAGAACCTCATCGACGGCCGCAAGCTCAACGAGCGCTTCCGCTCCGCCGACAAGGTCGAGCGCGTGCGCCTCGAGCAGAAGGACTTCCAGTATCTCTATCCGCAGGAAGACATGCTGGTGTTCATGAACACCGAGACCTACGAGCAGATCGAGCTCCAGGCCGACTTCGTCGGCGAGCGCGCCGCCTTCCTGCAGGACGGCATGATGGTCACGCTCGAGATGCACGAAGAGCGTCCGATCGGCATCACCCTGCCGCAGTATGTGACGCTGGAGATCACCGAGGCCGACGCCGTGGTGAAGGGCCAGACCCAGTCCTCGTCCTACAAGCCGGCCATGCTGGAAAACGGCGTGCGCGTCATGGTGCCGCCGTTCATCACCGCCGGCGAGAAGATCATCGTCGACACCGAGCTGGTCGAGTACGTCCGCCGCGCCGACTGATCTTGCCCTTTGGCCGGCGGCCCCATTGCGCCGCCGGTCTTTCGTCTCCCGTGAAGGCGCGCCGTCCGGCAGCCACCCGCCAGGAATTTTCCAGGAACCGCCATGTCCCGCTCCGCCATCCTGAATGTCATGGTCCAGGCCGCGCTGAAGGCCGGTCGCAGCCTCGCTCGCGATTTCGGCGAGGTCGAGAACCTGCAGGTCTCCCGCAAGGGGCCGAGCGACTTCGTGTCGGCCGCCGACATCGCCGCCGAGAAGATCGTGCGCGCCGAGCTGCAGAAGGCGCGTCCGAGCTACGGCTTCCTGATGGAAGAGTCCGGCGTGATCGAGGGCGAGGATCCGCAGCACCGCTGGATCGTCGACCCGCTCGACGGCACCACGAACTTCCTGCATGGCATCCCGATGTTCAACGTCTCCATCGCGCTTGAGCGCGAGGGCGTGATCGTCGCCGGCGTCATCTACAATCCGGCGATGGACGAGCTGTTCACCGCCGAGCGCGGTCGCGGCGCCTTCCTCAACGACCGCCGCCTGCGCGTTGCCGCCCGCAAGTCCATGCCGGATTGCGTCATCGCCACCGGCATTCCCTTCCTCGGCGTCGGCGACCATGCCCGCACGCTGAAGGAGCTGCGCCACGTCATGGGCGAAGTTGCCGGCATTCGCCGTTGCGGCGCCGCCGCCCTCGACCTTGCCTGGACCGCTGCCGGCCGCTTCGACGGCTTCTGGGAACACGGCCTGTCCCCGTGGGACATGGCGGCCGGCCTGCTGCTGGTCCGCGAGGCCGGCGGCTACGTCACCGACATCAACGGCGGCGAAAAGATGTTCGAGACCCGCTCGATCGTCGCCGGCAACGAGCAGGTCCAGGCCCAGCTGCGCGAGCTTTTGAAGAACGCCCGCAGCTGACGGCTGCCCCTGCGGCAGGACGGCTCGCCGACATTACGGCTTTTCAGGCCGGTGAAAATCACGCTATCAAGGGCTTGTCCTCAACAGGGAGAAGACAAGCCGTCATGGCGCGAGCCTACGATCCGTACAGCCTGTCCAGTCCCTGGGTCTATCTGATCCGGATGATCATCTTCCTGGCGGTCGTCGCGTTCATCGCGCTGATCCTGTACCGCCAGATCGCCACCGCCTTCATGAGCAATCCCGGTCTCAACGGGCTGATCATCGGCACCGGCCTCGTCGGCATCCTGCTGGCGATCCGTCAGGTGATCCGCCTGATGCCGGAGGTGAACTGGGTGAACGGCTTCCGGCTCGGCGACCCGGGCATCGAGGTTCGCCGCCCGCCGGTGCTGCTGGCGCCGATGGCGACGCTGCTCGGCAACCGCGCCGGCGACACCATCCTCTCCCCGGCGACGACCCGCTCGATCCTCGATTCCATCGGCATGCGCCTCGACGAGGCGCGCGAGATGGCGCGCTACCTCACCGGACTTCTCGTCTTCCTCGGCCTGCTCGGCACCTTCTGGGGCCTGTTGCAGACCGTGGGCTCGGTCAACGTGACGATCCAGAGCCTCGATGTCGGCTCGGGCGATGCCAACGTCATCTTCGAGGACCTCAAGGCCGGTCTCGAGGCCCCGCTTGCGGGCATGGGCACGGCCTTCTCGTCCTCGCTCTTCGGCCTTACCGGATCGCTGATCCTCGGCTTCCTCGACCTGCAGGCCGGCCAGGCGCAGAACCGCTTCTACAACGAGCTGGAAGACTGGCTGACCACCCTCACCGACATCGAGCCGGAAGACAGCAGCGGCGGCAGCTCCGGCCTCGTCGAGCTGCGCTTCGCCATCGACAACCTGCGCAAGGCGGTGGCCGAGGGCGGGGGCGGCGCGGGGCGCAACGCCGCCGTTGCCATGGCCAATCTCGCGGAAGGCATCCAGGGTCTCGTCCAGCATGTGCGCAGCGAACAGCAGATGATGCGCGACTGGGCGGACGAGCAGTCCGAGCAGCAGAAGCGCATCGAGCACCTGCTCAAGACCATGTCCACCGCCTTCGAACGGATCAAGGACGAGGCCAAATGAGCCGCCTCGCCGGGAATTGGCGCAAGATCGCCCGATCCGCCGGGCTTCCGACTGGCGGGTACCCGACGCCGAAAGGGCTCTAGACCATGGCCGGCACGCGAATGAGGCGGCGTGAGGGACGGACGGATTACTGGCCCGGCTTCGTCGATGCCATGGCATCGCTGCTGCTCGTCATCATCTTCCTGCTGTCGATCTTCGTGCTGGCCCAGTTCTTCCTCGGCCAGCAGCTGTCGGGCCGCGACACCGTCCTCAACCGCCTGAATGCCCAGATCTCGGAGCTGACCGAGCTGCTGGCGCTGGAGCGCGCCGGAAGCCGCGACCTGCAGGACACCATCGCCACCCTCACTGCCAACCTGACCGATGCCGAGGCCGAGCAGCAGCGCCTGCAGGGCCTGCTCGACGCCTCCTCCGATCGCGCCAGCCAGACCGGCGGCGCCCTTGCCGGCATGGAAAGCGCGCTGGAGGAAGAGCGCCGGCTCTCCCAGCGTGCCCTGTCCCAGGTCGAGCTGCTGAACCAGCAGATCTCCGCCCTGCGCCGTCAGATCGCCGCGCTTGAGGACGCGCTGGAGGCGTCGGAAGGGCGCGACCGCGAAAGCCAGGCCAAGATCGCCGATCTCGGGCGCCGGCTGAACGTCGCGCTGGCCCAGCGCGTGCAGGAACTGTCGCGCTACCGGTCCGACTTCTTCGGCCGCCTGCGCGAGATCCTGTCCCAGCGCTCGGATATCCGCGTCGTCGGCGACCGGTTCGTGTTCCAGTCGGAGGTGCTGTTCTCCTCCGGCGCCGAGACGATCAACCCGGCCGGCGAGGAGGAGTTGCAGAAGCTCGCGGACGCCATCAAGGAACTGGCCATCCAGATCCCGGCCGAGATCAACTGGGTCCTGCGTGTCGATGGCCACACCGATGCGCGCCCCCTGTCGGGAACCGGCCGCTTCCGCAACAACTGGGAGCTCTCGGCGGCACGCGCCATTTCGGTGGTGCGCTACCTGATCGATCAGGGCGTCGATCCCAAGCGCCTGGTCGCCGCCGGTTTCGGCGAATACCAGCCGCTTGAGGAAGGCGACAGCGACGAGGCACTGGCACGCAACCGCCGCATCGAGCTGAAGCTGACCGAGCGCTGATCGCCGCGGCAGCGATGCGGGGCGCACCCCGCTTTTGCGGCCCTCGAAAATGCGAAAGGCCGTTTCCGATCCGGAAACGGCCTTTTTTCGTCGAAAATCGCTGAAATCAGCTCGAAACTCTGTCGCGCAACATATCACTGCCGCGCGCCGGGCGACTTAATAGTCGTCGTCGTCCTCGTCGCGGGGCTTGCCCTTGAGCGAATTGAGCTTCGCGAACACCGCGTCGGCGTCGATTTCCTCGTCCTTCGGCTGCGAAGGCGCGGGACGGGCGAAGGCAGCAGCCATCGCGTCCTCGGAGGTGGTCTCGTCGACCGCAGCAGCGTCTCTTCGTAGTGCTCGCCCTCGGGCCGCGGCGGCAGGTTCTTCGAGGCCTTCTCGACTTCCATGTCCAGCTCGATCTGGCTGCACAGGCCGAGGGTCACCGGATCCATCGGGGTCAGGTTGTTGGAGTTCCAGTGGGTGCGCTCGCGGATCGCCAGGATCGTCGGCTTGGTCGTGCCGACCATTCGCATGATCTGCGAATCCTTCAGCTCCGGGTGGTTGCGCACCAGCCACAGGATCGCGTTCGGGCGGTCCTGGCGGCGCGACACCGGCGTGTAGCGCGGGCCCTTTTTCTTGCTCTCCGGCACGCGGGTCTTGGGCTCCTGCAGCTTCAGCCGGTAGCCGGTGTTGCCCTGCGCCTTCTCGATCTCCTCGCGGGTGAGCTGGCCGGTCATCACCGGATCGAGGCCCTTGATGCCCTGGGCGGCCTCTCCGTCGGCAATGGCCTTCACCTCGAGCGGGTGGAGTTTGCAGAAATCGGCAATCTGGTCGAAGCTGAGGGACGTGTTGTCCACAAGCCACACGGCCGTCGCCTTGGGCATCAAGGGAGTGGTCGCCATGTGTAATGCCTCCTGTTTGCTCCGCCGGGAACCGCACTCGTGAGCGCAGGAGCCGGCAAAGCCTAAATCATCTGTCGCATGGAAGGGGAACTGTCAGGCTTATACGCGTTCCCCTTCATGAAATCAAACATGGATCACGTCGCGGCTTCGGTCAAAAGCACGATCTTGCCGATGTGTCCGGAGCTCTCCATCCGCGCATGTGCCGCAGCGGCTTCTGCCAGCGGGAAGGTGGAATCCATCACCGGCCGCACCGTCCCGGCCTCGATCAGCGGCCACACCTTTTCGCGCAGGCGCGCAGCGATGGCGGCCTTGAAGGCGGCCTCGCGCGGGCGCAGCGTCGAGCCGGTATGGACCAGCCGCTTGACCATCAGGCGCGAGAAATTGACGTTCTCGGCGATGCCGTTCAGCGTCGCGATCTGGCAGATGCGCCCTTCCACGGCCGCGACCTTCCAGTTCCGCTCCACATAATCACCGCCGACCATGTCGAGGATCACCTCGACCCCGTGGCCGCCGGTCGCCTCCAGGATCGCCTCGACGAAATCCGCCTTGTTGTAGTTGATCGCGTGGTCGGCCCCGAGCTTGCGGGCCGCCTCCGCCTTTTCTTCCGAGCCTACGGTGGTGAACACTTCCGCGCCGAAGGCCTTCGCCAGCTGGATCGCCGTCGTGCCGATGCCGGACGTGCCGCCATGCACCAGGAAGCGCTCGCCCGACTTCAGCCCGACCCGGTCGAACACGTTGGTCCAGACCGTGAAGAAGGTCTCGGGCAGCGCCGCCGCTTCCGTCATCGAAAGACCGGCGGGAACGGGAAGGACGCTGCCGGCGGGCGCGGTCACATATTCGGCATAGCCGCCGCCCGGCACCAGGGCGCAGACCTTGTCGCCCTTCGCGATGCCGGAGACGTCGGGGCCGATCGAGACGACGGTGCCGGCGACCTCCAGGCCCGGAATGTCCGTGACACCGGGGGGCGGCGGGTAGTGACCCATGCGCTGGATGACGTCCGGCCGGTTGACGCCGGCGGCCTCGACACGGATCAGCACCTCGCCGGCCGCCGCCGCGGGAACGGGGCGCTCCATCGGCACCAGCACGTCGGGCCCGCCGGGGTCTCGAAACCGATTGCCGTCATCATGCGGGGCGTGTCGCTCATGTGCCTCTCCTCTTTCGGGACTCTCTTCGGACCCGTTCCTCGATCCGTGCCGAGTCCCGGTTTAAGACGTCCCGCAAGGCCTGACAATTGACGAGCACGTGGTCGGACACTCATCCTGACCCATGTCGAGGCGCTGCGGGGACGCAAGAGGAGAACGCCGGAATGCGGGACGAGTTCGATTCGAAGGGCAGCGCACCGGCTGCCGCGGTCGTCGTGGGCGAAGACCTGTCGCGACTGTCTGTGGATGACTTGACGCGACGCATAGAGCGCTTGACAGAAGAGATTTCGCGCACCGAACGCGAACGAGAGGCCCGCGGCGGCGTGCGCGCTGCTGCCGACGCGCTGTTCCGCAAATGACCGGCGCGACGCGCATCCATAGTTAACCCACGCTATTTACTTCAAATTTGACTTTGCGCACCCTGGAGTCAGGCAAGCAGATTCACTAAAAATTTAGTCATTTACCGTTTATTAAGCTTTCCAATTCATAACTGTGGGTATCCAGTCATCTGGATTTCGAGTGGCTCCTGTCCACTCTGTTTGACGCCTCCCTGTTAATGACTTCGAGCCGCGGACGCCGCGGCTCTTTTTTTGCCGGCTCCTTCGGTGTATCCCCTGTTGCGTGCCTTGCCGCCTGCGCCAGACGGTGTGGCACGCCGATTGCACGATACACTTTGACCCGACCGCAGAGACCCGATTTGGGACACTTGCCGTGCCAAGGCCTCGCAGAAGCGCCGGCAGGCACCGCGGTTGAAAGGTATTGAGACAAAGCTGGACAGGAGGCACTGGCGCATGACGGACTGGTTCTCATCCACACGGCGAAGCACCATCGACTTCGCCGACCGGCTCGCCAATTCGGAGATGTTCTCCGCGCTCTTCCGGGACGGAATGGCCCTGGTCGAGGAGACCGCCGCGTATCTCGACGGCGAAGGGCGGGTGCAGTCGAAGTCGCTGCCGCGTGCCGGCTCCCTCGCCTATGCGACGGAATCGATGCGGCTGACCACGCGGCTGATGCAGATGGCCTCCTGGTTGCTGCTCCAGCGCGCCGTCAACGAGGGCGAGATGTCGGCCGAGCAGGCCGGCAGCGAGAAGAACAAGGTGCGCCTCGACACGCTCTCCTCCACGCGCGGCGGTCCCGGCTGGCAGGAGCTGCCCGAGGACCTGCGCGACCTGATCGAGCGCTCCGTGCGCCTGCAGGAGCGGATCCAGCATCTCGACAGGATGATCTACGAGAGCCGCCACGCGGAACCGGTGCCGGTCGACAACCCGGTCGCCGTCCAGCTCGACGTGCTCAGCGCCGCTTTCGGCGGACGCCGCAACTCTCTCGGCTGACGGGTCTTACAAGCGAACATGGCGCGCCCTCGCCAGCAGGGCGCGCAAGATCTCACACCGATACAGACCATGAAAAAACCCCGGAGCCTGAGGCATCCGGGGTTTTTCGTGTCTTGCGCCGCCCGGGAGGGCGGAGCGGATTTCCGGCAATCAGTTGCCCAGGAAACCGGCGTACTTGTTCTTGAAGCGCGAGACGCGGCCGCCACGGTCCATGAGCTGGCGGTCGCCGCCGGTCCATGCCGGATGGGTGCGCGGATCGATGTCGAGCTGCAGCGAGTCGCCGTCCTCGCCATAGGTCGAGCGCGTGTGGAACTCGGTGCCGTCCGTCATGACCACCTTGATGGAGTGGTAGTCCGGATGAATGTCCTTCTTCATCTTCTCGTCCCCGTGCCTGCGGCTTACACCGGCCCTGGGGAGGCGCGGCGCATCGTGTTTGAGTTGTCGGCGTGTCCCCGGCGGTCGGGCAGGACAGGCGCGCCCGGTGGCGGCGTGTCGCAGCTTCTCGACGAAGTCACGGATTCTTTGGCGGGCCACGCCGGAAAGCGCGCAGCACCCGAAACCTTGAGCGCGAGCCTATAGCCCATCCACCGGCCGAAAACAAGGCCGCAAAGCCGAGTTTCCGCCCGGCGCGGTTTCCCGTGCCGCGACAAATGCGACCGCTCGCGCAGGTTGGCCTTGCCGTCTCGAACCGGTATGGTCCGCCAGGCATCCGGCAGGAACAGAGAGCAAGAAAAAGCGTGTCCCGATACGGTTCCCCATCAACGCCCGATCGCGGCGGAAAACGCGACCTGCGGCCCCTGGCCACCCTTCTCCCCTACCTCGTCCGGTATCGGGGCCGAGCTCTCCTCGCGCTTCTGGCGCTGATGGGTGCGGCCGGCACGACGCTCGTCCTGCCCATCGCCATCCGCCGGATGATCGATTTTGGCTTCGGCGCCGACGATCCCTCGCTGGTCGACAACTATTTCTCGGTGCTCATTCTCGTCGCCGCTGCGCTCGCCACCTTCTCGGCCCTGCGCTACTACATGGTGACCTCGCTCGGCGAGCGGATCGTCGCGGACCTGCGGGCCGACGTCTACAGCCACATCATCCGCCTTTCCCCCGGCTATTTCGACAGCGCCCGTTCCGGCGAGATGGTCTCGCGCCTCACGGCCGACGCCACCCAGGTGAAGTCCGCCGTCGGTGCCAGCGCGTCCATCGCCATGCGCAACCTGATGATGTTCCTCGGCGCCTCGGCGATGATGGTCGTCACCAGCCCGCGCCTGTCCATGTTCGTGCTCGGCGCCATCCCGGTCATCGTCCTGCCGCTCATTGCCTTCGGCCGCAGCGTGCGCCGCCGCTCGCGCCATGCGCAGGACACGCTGGCCGACGCCTCCGCCTATGCTTCCGAGACGCTCGGTGCGGTCCGCACCCTCCAGGCCTTCACCAACGAGGCGATGGCCAGCCTGCGTTTCGGCGGCAGCGTCGAGGAGGCCTTCCGCGCCGCACGCACGGCGATCTTCGCCCGCGCCCTGCTCACCGCCTTTGCGATGTTCATTATCGCCGGCAGCGTCGTCACGGTGCTGTGGGTCGGTGCCAGCGACGTGTTCGTCGGCCGCATCACTGCGGGCGAGCTCGGCCAGTTCCTGCTCTACTCGATCTTCGCCGCCGGCGCCCTCGGCGAGCTCAGCCAGGTCTGGGGCGAAATCTCGCTCGCCGCCGGCGCCGCCGAGCGCCTGTCCGAGCTGCTGAAGATCGAGCCGGAAATCGCCGCCCCGGCAAACCCGGTGAAGCTGCCGCCGCGCCTGTCGGGTGCGGTCGGGCTCGACGGCGTTTCCTTCGCCTATGGCGCGGGCGGTGGGCTGCCCGTGCTCACCGATGTCAGCCTCGATGTCGCGCCCGGCGAGACCGTCGCCATCGTCGGCCCGTCCGGCGCCGGCAAGTCGACGCTGTTCCACCTGTTGATGCGCTTCTACGATCCCACCAGCGGCACGGTGCGCGTCGACGGCACCTCCTTGCGCGACTGCGATCCGCTCGACCTGCGCCGCCAGATCGCGCTCGTGCCGCAGGACACCACGGTGTTTGCCGCCAGCATCGCCGACAACATCGCCTTCGGCCGGCCCGAGGCGACCCGCGCGGAGATCGAGGCGGCTGCCCGCTCCGCCTTTGCCGACGAGTTCATCCGCGCCCTGCCCGAGGGCTACGACACCGCCGTCGGCGAACGCGGCATCACCCTGTCGGGCGGCCAGCGCCAACGCATCGCCATTGCCCGCGCCATCCTGAAGGACGCGCCGATCCTGCTGCTCGACGAGGCGACCAGCGCGCTCGATGCCGAGAGCGAGACCCTGGTGCAGACGGCGCTGGAAGGTTTGATGCAGGGGCGCACCACGCTCGTGATCGCCCATCGCCTTGCCACCGTGCTCAAGTCCGACCGGATCATCGTCATGGAGGGCGGGCGCATCGTCGAGAGCGGCACCCATGCCGATCTCGTCGCGCGCGGCGGCCTCTATGCCAAGCTCGCCAAGCTGCAGTTCGAAAGCGGAGCGCAGGCCTTCGACAGCCCGCGCGAGGACCGCAGCTCCGCAGCCGAGTAGAGCGCGCTCACTCTCGCCCGCATGCGAAAAGGCCGGACGCTGCGGGCGCCCGGCCTTTTTTCGTCGTGTCGAGCAGGATGGCCCGGCTCAGTCCTCTTCGGCGACCGGCACCGTGTAGTTGAGGGGCAGGCGCCCGCCGTCGGCATAGAGCGTCTGGCCGGTCATGTAGCTGGAATCGTCCGAGGCGAGGAACGCGGCAACGCCCGCGATCTCCGACGGCTCGCCGACGCGGCCGAGCGGGGTGCGCGAGAGCACCCGCATGCGCGCCGCCTTGTCCGAGTTCACCGAGGCCAGCATGTCGGTCATGATCGAGCCGGGGCCGATGCCGTTGACGCGGATGCCGTAGGGCGCCAGCGACAGCGCCGCCACCTTGGTCAGCTGGTTCATGCCGCCCTTGGAGATCGAATAGGGCACCTGGTTGGCGATGGCGAAGACCGCGTTCACCGACGACATGTTGATGATGACGCCCGGCTCGCCGCCTGCTTCCACCTTGTCGACCATGTGGCGGGCGATTGCCTGGGTGCACAGGAACGCGCCCTTCAGGTTCACCGACAGCACGCGGTCGAAATCCGCCTCGTCGAGATCGAGGAAGTCGCCGCCGATGACGATGCCGGCATTGTTCACCAGAATGTCGATGTCGCCGAAGGCATCCAGCGTCGCCGCCACCAGGTTGCGCACGTCGAGCTTCTCCGCGACGTTGCAGTGGACGTAGCGCACCTCGCCGAAGGACTTCAGCTCTTCCTCGGCCGCCTCGCCGCGCGCATCGTCCACATCGGCGATGACAACCTTGGCGCCATCGGAGAGAAAACGGCGCGCAATGGCGTAGCCGATACCGCCGGCCGCGCCGGTGACGATGGCAACCTTGTTTTCCAGGGACACGGGGTTCCTCGCTGCTGTCTGTTCACGCAATTTCGGGACAGGCCGCTCCGGAAAGGGGCAGCCATCTCAGCGGGCGAACATAGGCCGCGCCGCCGCCCCTGTCGATGCACCAGCGGCAAAACCGTCTGGAGAACCGGGGCGGCCGGGCGCGGGGTGCTTGTCGCCGCTCCTCAGCCGGCGACCGGCAGGCCCCGCTCCTTCAGCGCGGCGGCGATCTCGTCGATGATCGCGGGATCGTCGATGGTCGCCGGCATGCGGTACTCCGTCCCGTCCGCGACCTGCCGCATGGTAACGCGCAGGATCTTGCCCGAGCGCGTCTTGGGCAGCCGGTCGACCGTGATCGCCAGCTTGAACGCGGCGACGGGGCCGATCTTCTCGCGCACCAGGGCCACGAGCTCCTTCTCGATCTCCGCATGCGGCCGGTTGACGCCGGCCTTCAGCACGACGAAGCCGCAGGGCGCCTGGCCCTTGAGCTGGTCGGCAACGCCGATCACCGCACATTCGGCCACGTCCTTGTGGCTCGCCAGCACCTCTTCCATCGCCCCCGTCGACAGGCGATGTCCCGCCACGTTGATGATGTCGTCGGTGCGCGCCATGATGAAAAGATAGCCGTCCTCGTCCATCAGGCCGGCATCCGCCGTCTTGTAGCAGCCGGGGAACTCCTCCAGGTAGCTCGCGTGGAACCGCTCCGGCGCATTCCACAGCGTCGGCAGGCAGCCCGGCGGCAGCGGCAGCTTGATCACCACGTTGCCGAGCGTGCCCCTGGCGACCGGATGCCCGGCATCGTCCACCACCTGCACGTCGTAGCCGGGCATGGGAACGGTCGGCGAGCCGTGCTTGACCGGCAGCATGCCGAGCCCGACCGGATTGCCGACGATCGGCCAGCCCGTCTCCGTCTGCCACCAGTGGTCGATCACCGGCACGCCGAGCTTGTCCTCCGCCCAGGCGATGGTGTCCGGGTCGGCCCGCTCGCCGGCCAGGAACAGGGTCCGGAAGGCGGCAAGGTCGTAGTCGCCGATCAGCTTGCCTTCGGGATCTTCCTTCTTGATCGCGCGGAAGGCCGTCGGCGCGGTGAACAGGCTGACGACGCCATGCTCGGAAATCACCCGCCAGAACACGCCGGCATCGGGCGTGCCGATGGGCTTGCCCTCGAACACCACCGTGGTCGCCCCTTGCAGCAGCGGCGCATAGACGATGTAGGAATGCCCGACGACCCAGCCGACATCGGAGGCCGCCCAGAACACCTCGCCCGGCGCGATGCCGTAGTGGTTTTCCATGGTCCATTTCAGCGCGACCATATGGCCGCCATTGTCGCGCACCACGCCCTTCGGCTGGCCCGTCGTGCCGGATGTGTAGAGGATGTAGAGCGGGTCGGTCGCCTTCACCGGGACGCAAGGTATCTCGCGCCCCTGCGCCAGCGCATCGGCGGTGAGCGCGCCGAAATCGTGATCGCGCGCGCCGCCCAGCGCCGCCTCGGCCTGCGGCCGCTGCAGCACGAAACAGGCCTCGGGCTTGTGCCGGGACATGTCGATGGCCGCATCCAGCAGCGGCTTGTAGGCCACCACCCGACCCGGTTCGATGCCGCAGGACGCGGCGACGATGGCCTTCGGCGTCGCGTCGTCGATGCGCGTGGCAAGCTCGCGCGCGGCAAAACCGCCGAAGACGACCGAATGCACCGCGCCGAGCCTGGCGCAGGCCAGCATCGCCATCACCGCCTCGGGGATCATCGGCATGTAGATGATGACGCGGTCGCCCTTGCCGATCCCGTGATCGGCCAGCACCGCGGCCATCGCGTTCACCCGCGCCAGCGTCTCCTCATAGGTGAAGACGGCCTTCGCGCCGGTGATCGGGCTGTCGTAGATGATCGCCGGCTGGCCGGGGCGTCCGCGCTCCACATGCCGGTCGAGGCAGTTGTAGCAGGTATTGCACTCGGCGCCCGCGAACCACTGGCCGTAGCCGCCCATCGAGGGATCGAAGACCTTGTCCCAGGGCTTCACCCAGTCGATCTCGGCGGCGGCCTTCGCCCAGAAGGCTTCCGGATCGCGCTGCCACGCCTCGTAGACCTCGTGATAACGGCTCGCCATCTGGGTGTCTCCTCCCTGTCGCGTCCGGTCGCACCACCGCGCGGGGCGTGCAGCCCGAACCTTTTCCCGCCGCTCGCATGCGCAGGGGCCTCCTCGCCCCCGCCCGGCGACCGGACGTCTTCGACTGCGTATCTGCCGTCACCGAAAGGGGGAAGGCAAGCCTTGCGGCCCTATACATTCGGCGAATGGGAAGTTTGCTTAGGTGCGCAGGCGGGGCCCCGGCAACTCAACGTTCCCGCAACAAGCGGGAGATCGCCGCAATGCGCGGCATGGCCGCGTCCCTGACCGAGGCGTGGATCCGCTCGGGAAACCCCGGCGGCAAGGCCTGTTCCACCTCTTCGAAAGCGCGCTCCGCCCTGCCGGCCACGTGCTCCAGCGCACGCAACGCCGTTCTTTCGGCAACATTGGCCAATCCGGCCGTCTGCAGAAAGTGGCGCGGCTGTATCTCGTCCACACGATAATGCCGGTTGCGGCCGGCAGACATGGCGAGCTTCATCTGCCTTTTCGTGATCTGACGAACATCCAGCAGCGGCTGGGCAGTGAGGATGTCGTAGAACGGTGTCAGGCGAAACGCACCGGCCGGCCTCAGGAAGAGGCTGAAGTTTTTCGCATGCCCGTCCGTTGCTGCGATCGCCCAGAAGAAAATCTGGGCGGCCAGGAACAGTTCCTGATCCTCGAGCGGCGTATCGCTTCCCTTGAGCAGATCGAGAATCTCGGCCATGCCCGGCCCGCCGTCGCTCTGGTATTTGAGCGTCGGGGGAACCGACAGCGCCTGGCAGCAGTCTTCCTGGGGCAGCCGCAGCAGGCGGCCGTCCCGCGTCCGCAAACGGTCGAAGCGCTCGATCACCAGCGCTTTCGTCTCTCCGAAGACGCATATCTCCGCCGCATTGACGGCAAGCCCGAAGGCCTCGGCCAGTTTCAGGCAGTAGAACTCGTTCTCCACGCTGTCGGTGAGGTTGATCCCGCCGGGTAGCACCCCGATCTGCGTCTTGAAGATATGTGTCGTCGGCGTCGTGCCATGCGGTTTCAGCCAGCGTCCGTCATGGCGCAGAAGAGCGGTCTTTTCCTGGACGCCGGCAAGAGAGATCCGAAAATCTTCGTCCCGCTCGATACCCAGCGGTGCCCTTGCAAGGTTCCGAAGGACCCTTTCGACGGCAGCCTCGTCCAGGACTTCGCCATCCGAGGGACCGTCCTCCTTGCGCTCTTCGTCGCCGGCAACGAACTGCAGGGCTCCGACGCAATCGCGGCCGATCCGCGACAGCATGGCGAAGGCATCGATCCCCCGCGCGCCCACCGTCTCGGCCACCCGTCGGCGCAGGGCGTCGGAATCGGGCAGCAGGTTCTCGAACACCGCAAGGACCGGCTCCCCGCGATAGGCATCCTCCCGCAGAGGCAGCGACAAGGACACCGGAACCGCATTGGCCCGCTCCAGCCACCCGGCGTCATAGCGGAATGCAACACCTCCACCGGCTCCTTCAGCAGAAGGCCGACGAGGCGTCCGTTCTGGTAGACCCGCAGAGGCGGGTATGTCGGCCGGCGCCCCATTATCCGAACAGATCTTCAAGATCGTCGGTATGTGACGGGCCGGGCTCACGCGTACTGATCCTGAAATCCAGATCGAGCGCAGCCAGGATGGCCAGCAGCGTCTCGATACGTGCGGCCGGATTGCCGGTCTCGATGAGCGAGATCGTGCCCTGCCGAAGACCGGTCCGTTCGCTGAGCTCCATCTGGCTCAGCCCCCGCTTTTTGCGGACGCGCCGGATAATGCTGCCGATCTGCTTCGGACTGCGTGCAAGGTCGCTCATGCTGGCCTCCTCACAGCTTTATACGCCAAGCCTAATATCTGGCAAATATATAACGTAGCGCATAATCTATTTTTATACGCTAGAACACATATAATTAAATTATACGCCTTGGCGTATAGCGTTTGCTTTTCCCGGACGGGACCTTAGTATGCCCCGCACCCTCCCTCAGGAAGCCCCCGTGCACCCCGTCACCGACCCCTTGTTCTACGCCTTCGCCATTCCGGCGGTGATCCTGGTCGGCCTGGCCAAGGGCGGCTTCGGCGGACCGCTGGCGCTGCTCGGCGTGCCGATGATGAGCCTGGTGATCCCGCCGGTGCAGGCAGCCGGCATCATGCTGCCGATCCTCGTGGTCATGGACATGTCCGGCCTCATCGCCTATCGCGGCAAGTATGATGGGGAGAGCCTGCGCATCCTGCTGCCGCCGGCGATTCTGGGCATCGGCATCGGCTATCTCGCGGCCGCCCATGTCAGCGACGCGCATGTGCGCCTGCTGGTCGGCAGCGTCGCCATCCTCTTCACACTCGACTATCTGCGCGGCGGCGCCCGGCGAGGCGAGCCGAAGCCGCAGCGTCCATGGGCCGGCCGCTTCTGGGGCGCCATTTCCGGCTTCACCAGCTTCGTCAGCCATACCGGCGGCCCGCCCTACCAGATCTACATGCTGCCGCTGCGGCTCGACCCAATCCGCTTTGCCGGCACCACCGTGCTGTTCTTCACCTCGATGAACGCGGTCAAGCTGGTGCCCTATGCCGCGCTCGGCCAGTTCGACGCGACGAACCTTGCCACCTCCGCGATGCTGCTGCCCCTCGCGCCGCTGGCGACCCTTGCCGGCGTCTGGCTGGTGCGGCGGGTGCAGCCGGCGCTGTTCTACCGCATCACCTATCTCGCCGTCGGCGTCATCGGCCTGAAGCTCCTGTGGGACGGTCTGAGCGCCCTGCTCGCCTGAGCGGCGCCCAGACCCTCCCCCTTTCTATCCGGTTGATCGGCGGGCGCTTTGCCGCTTTGATGCCGGGGAACGGCGAAAGCGAAAAGCGCCGGCGACAGGGCACCTTCGGAGGAACGAATGGCCGATAACGGCAACCCCTTCACGCGCGATCTCGACAAGGTCCAGGCGAACTACACACCGCTGTCGCCCTTGAGCTTCCTGGCCAGGGCCGCCGCCGTCTTCCCCGAACACACCGCCATCGTGCACGGGCGCCAGCGCGTCTCCTATGCCGAGTTCTATGCCCGCAGCCGCAGGCTCGCCTCGGCGCTGGCCGCAAGAGGCATCGGCAAGAACGACACGGTCACGGTGATGCTCTCCAACACCCCGCCGATGCTCGAGGCTCATTACGGCGTGCCGATGACCGGCGCCGTGCTGCACTCGCTCAACACCCGGCTCGACGCCGCCGTCCTCGCCTTCCAGCTCGACCATGCGGAAAGCAAGGTCGTCATCACCGACAGGGAATTCGCCCCGGTGATGAAGGAGGCCCTGGCGCTGGCCAAGGTCTCCCCGCTCGTCATCGACTACGACGACCTGGAGTTCCCGCAGACGGGCGAGCTGCTGGGCGAGATCGGCTACGAGGACTTCGTCGCGTCCGGCGATCCCGACTTCGCCTGGCAGCTGCCGGCGGACGAGTGGGACGCGATCTCGCTGAACTATACCTCCGGCACGACCGGCAATCCGAAGGGCGTCGTCTACCACCATCGCGGCGCCTATCTGCTGGCCCAGGCCAACGTCCTGACCGCCTCCATGGCCCGGCATCCGGTCTACCTGTGGACCCTGCCGATGTTCCATTGCAACGGCTGGTGCTTTCCATGGTCGCTGTCGCTGGTCGCCGGCACCCATGTGTGCCTGCGCTGGGTCCGTGCGAAGCAGATCTGGGAGGCGCTCGCCGAGGAGGGCGTCACCCATCTGTGCGGCGCGCCCATCGTCATGTCGACCGTCCTCAACGCGCCGGACGAGGAAAAGCGCGACCTCGACGGTCGCATCGTCGAGTTCTTCACCGCCGCGGCTCCCCCGCCCGAGGCCGTGCTTGCGGCGATGAAGGAAGCGGGCTTCAACGTCACCCACCTCTACGGCCTGACCGAGGTCTACGGCCCCGCCGTCGTCAACGACTGGAAGCGGGAATGGGACGACCGGCCCGCCGCCGAGCAGGCCGCCCTGAAGGCCCGCCAGGGCGTGCGCTACGTGGCGCTGGAGGATCTTGCGGTGCTCGATCCCCAGACCATGCAGCCCGTGCCGGCCGACGGTGAGACCCTCGGCGAGGTGATGTTCCGCGGCAATGTCGTGATGAAGGGCTATCTCAAGAACCCGGAAGCGACGGCCGAGGCCTTCGCCGGCGGCTGGTTCCATTCCGGCGACCTCGGCGTGATGCACGAGGACGGTTACATCCAGCTCAAGGATCGCTCCAAGGACATCATCATCTCCGGCGGCGAGAACATCTCCTCCATCGAGGTGGAGGACGTGCTGTTCAAGCATCGCGACGTCATGGCCGCCGCCGTGGTCGCCCGCCCGGACGACAAGTGGGGCGAGACGCCTTGCGCCTTCGTCGAGCTGCGCCCCGGCGCGTCGGTCGGGGCGGAGGAGATCATCGAGTTCTGCCGCGAGCGGCTTGCCCGCTTCAAGGTCCCCCGCCACGTGGTCTTCACCGAGCTGCCGAAGACCTCCACCGGCAAGGTCCAGAAATTCGTGCTGCGCGAGATGGCCCGCAAGGTCTGACGGCACCGCAAGCCTGCCCCAAAACGGCAAAAGCCGCGGCACTG
>JACADM010000199.1_pt1 | contig 74937 bp, 134 predicted proteins | sample 7512371 | NCBI WGS metagenome assembly JACADM01 (sample SAMN14389041, study PRJNA612141) | algae metagenome | isolation source: non-axenic algae culture | place: India: Navi Mumbai | collected 2017-01
CCGAGCCAGATCGTATGGCTTCCGTCCGTTGCTACGCCAGACAAGTCGGGGCTGTTGGTCAGCGTGATGACCGTCTTCGCGATGCCCGAGGTGTGCAGCGTTGCTGCCGGTGATCGCGGTCGCGGGACCAGCCTCCGCTGGCAGCGCTGTCGCTGCCGGCCGAGGCGTCGTATTGGATGGTCGGCTCGGCCAACGGTTACCCTGTGACTGCGTGAGCACGGACGCTGGCTCGTTCGAGCGCCGCCTGGATGCCGGGCTCGCCGGCGATCGTGGAACCACTCCGCCGAGCGTGTTGAGGATCGCGACGAGGTCGCCGGTCGTGGTTGGGTCACGCCCGCCGGCTCGGCCGTCGTCGATGACGGTCGTTGGGTTCTGGCGGTCAGGAGCCCGGTCTGGGCGTCGATCGCGATCTCGCTGCCGGCGTCGAGGGCTGGGCGAGGTGGTCCGAGATGATCGTGTTGATCGCGATGCCCGACGCGTACACCTTGCGGGCGGTTCCGGCGAGCGGTCGGATCTGCTCGTTGAGGAAGCGTCTGGTCTGAGCGTTGGCTTCGATGGTTGGCATGGGTTCAGATCCTCGATCGAACGGCGAGGCGTTCGATGTTTGCGATGGTGCCGCTCGTCTCGAACTCGATGGTGTCGCCAATGGCGACCGCCTGGCTGAGTCCGGTGAGCGAGCCCTTCAGGGCGGACAGGATGAGACAGCGTGCCGAGCGTGGTCGGCGACGAAAACGATGTGTCGGCGGCGGCGTAGCGGCGGACGATGATGTCAACGAGCCGGACTGGTCGGCGTCGGCGTAGCAAGCGGTCACGGTTCCGGCCTCGGTGACGGAGCGCGGACGACGACACCCGATGTGACCGCCGCACCGCCGTCGACGCAAGCGCCCGGCCCCTGCTTCCGCTGATCTGTGCCAGCCGCGAGCGGCGCCGCCTGGTGCTGGGCGACGCTCGACTGGCTGATGCGTGCGTTCGCGAACGTGCCGCTTGATGTGGCCCGCGTTGGTGGTGGCCCGCCAGACCGACCGGAGGTGCGTCCAGAGCAGAGCTGGTCAGCGGTCGGCGTGCCGGCGACGTCATTGTGCGAACCGGAGCGCGTGCGAAGCGGCCGCGAAGTCACCGGTGTCGTGCGGCGCTGCCGGGCCGAGGTTCGATCGGCCTGCCCTGCTGGGAGAGGTGTAGCCGCCTGCGGCGTCCAGGCGGAGCCGGTTGGCGAGCGCCGCGTTGATCGTTGCCGCGAAGGCTCGCGTCGTCGTTGATCGCGTCGGCGATCTCGGCGAGCGTGTCGGCAAGCGGGAGCGGCACCGATGAGGTCGGCGATCGCGTCGGAGATCGCTGTGTCGGTCTGAGCCTGCGTAGACGCTGAGGAGCGTTCGGATCGCGGCGGCGTCGGCGGCGGTCATCACCACTTGGCCGATCGCCGAGGCGTCGGAGATCTCGGACGCCGGGTGGGTAAAAGCGCGGCGGGTGCGAAGGTCGCCGGAACTCCGGTGAGATCCGCCCACGCGCCGGAGCAATCGGGAGGTTGATGAGATCGCCGTAGTCGCCCGATGTGGCGACGTCGGCCAGATCGGCTGGCTGGACCGCTGTGCCGGCGAGAACGCCCTGTGCGGCCGTTGCGAAGTCCCCGGCGGCGGAGAGGGCGGCAGTCCCGAGAGCGAGCAGGGCGGGGCCTGGAGCCGCCGTGGGATGGATCAGCGAGTCGCCGGTCCCGTTGACCGCGACCAGCCGATCGGCGGTGAACGATGCCGGCGTGTCGCTGAGGCCGAGGTAGGTGGACGATCCGCCGCCGCCCGCGCCGTCGCCGTCCGCGCCGGCCGGGCCTTGCACGCCGATGGATTCGGTTGCGTAGATCGGCCCGCCGAGTTCGAGCGTGTATTCACTCACGGCCAAACTGCCTCGATGATGTGGACGCCGGTCCCCGCGGTGCCCCGGTTGCCGGCGGCATCGGTGATCCGCGTAGCCAGCATCCGCCCCGGCGTGAGCGACGCCGAGTCTTCTTTGCTGATGACGGGCTGGAGGTAGTGCAGCCCGCGAGCCGCGTCGAAGTCCGTCACGATCCCACCGGTTGAGAGCCTCGCTCCAGCACGATGTGGACTCCGATCCTGCGGTCTCGATCAGCCGGTAGACGGCTTCCCATCCATCGGGATCCACGACGCCGCCGTTCTGGTCCCTGATGGGCGCCTGCGCGGTTGAACGTGTCGCCCTGGCGGGTCACGAACTGGAAACTCTTCTCGTTCCACATCATGGGCTCGTCGCCTCGCGGTAGTCCGTGCCCATCAGCGGCAGCAGGATGTTCAGGTCGCCCAGGTCGACGGTGCCGTCGAAGTTCAGGTCGGCGATGCCGGTCCCGAAGATGTCGTGGACGACGGGTGCGTCGAAGTGCTCGACGATGCCTCGCCGCTCGCGTCGTAGGAGGTGACGGTGATCACCTCGGGCGTGCGATCATCGGCTCTGCACTGCGACGGGCTCGCGGAAGGCGTAGATGCAGGTGATGCTGATCGTGCAGCACGCGCCGTAGAACACGCCGAACGCCCAGCCCGATGCCTTCGTGTACTTGCTCATAAAGCCTCCTCGTGCTTTCGCCCGGATGGAAACGACGAATCTGGTAATCCTTTGAGTGTTTGAGACGCCCTCCAATCCGCTTCGGTCTTCCGGGAGAGTGGTCCCGGTGCGCCCGGCACTTGCGTCCAGCGCGGCAGGTGAAGGCAGCCCGCTGCAACAGCGCGCGGGCAGTGATTTGGAAAGATCGATCTTGAGCGCGTCGGCGCAGCGGACCAGGCGGTCGAGCAGATCCTCATCGCCCTCCTCGACGATCCGGCGCTCGGGTTCTGGATCGACGTGTACACGCTGGAGGCGACTTCAGATGCAAGCGCCCGAGCCATCTGCGGGTACAGAAGTCCCTTCAGGTGCAGCCGAACAGGTAGAACACGATCGATCGAGCGATCGACGCGTCGCTGGAGGCTCTTGCCCGGCTGACGGATCTCGCCGTGATCGACGCCGAGCACGTCGGCGACGGTCTCGCTGATCTCGCGGGCCGACCAGACGCCGGCGAGGCTTGCAGAGGTGAGCCGAGAGATCGACCTTCGAACCATACGGATGCTCGGCGATGGACGGGTTGCCCTGGAGAACCGATGCGCTCGCGCCGAACCCGATCAGCGACCAGGCGGCTGAAGAACGGTTCGAGCTTTGCGGAACAGGCCGGCCGTGCCCGCTTGATGCGGAACTGCATCGACGAGTGGTCCTCGCGGTTGAGCACCATGCCGATGTCGTCCAGGCTGAGCCGCGTCTGCTCGCGGAGGACCACGGTCAGCCGCCGATCGGATCGCGTCGATGTGCGGAGCCCGCCAGGTCTCGATGAGGCGAGTCCACCGAGCACCGCCGCCTCGGCCGCGAGCCGAACGATGGCGCAGGCCCGCCCGTAGACGGACGGGTCGCACAGGACCAGACGATCGAGATGGGCGGTGGCGAGAACCATGCGAGGCCGAGCACCTCGCTGGCTGGTTGTGCGGAAGGATCTGGTAGACGGGGCGGCGGGCCGGAGTTGTGCCCCGTGTTGCTGCACCCGCCGTCGGGGCGGTAGCCGACTTCCTTGATGACGCCGAGCGTCATCAGCCGCTGTACATCGAGCCCGTGCATCGGCGGTCGAGGACTGACTTGTCGGGCCAGAGCCTTTCTCGTACATCCGGCTGGTGAAGTCCACCCCTGGAACTCCTGCGCCCGACGCCAGGCGATAGATGAACTCCGGCGAGCCCGCCACGCCACGATCGCGGTCGCCTCGTGACGTTCCTTGTTCTCGGCCCGGACGCTGCGCGGCGCAGGCGGCCTGCTGTTCGTGGACCGCTTCGCGTTCGTGTCGACTCGGCGTCGACGGCCGATCGAGCGAGGCTCGCTGGGACGCGACCGTCTGCTGCTCGCCGGACGCGAGCGAATGACGGCGTCGCCTGTCTCGCGCGAGGTGCTCGTGGCCATCATCGGGTCGGGCGGTGGTTGTGGGTTTGCGGTGGGCCATGATGATCTTCCTTGAGTGGGCCGACCGAGCGATCCGTGCTCGGCGGGGATCGTGTTTTCAGGCGGAGCGTTTGAGGATCTCCTCCAGTCGCTTGCGATCATGCCAGTGCAGTTCGAACGTCCCTGGTTCCCCACCCCGCTCGACGAACCGCGGCCAGAAGCCCTGAGCCTTCGAGGATCGGTAGAGCCGGACCACCGTCGCAGTCTTCAGAGCCGGTGGTGATTCAGAAACGCCGCAGAAGTCTCGTCTCTCCTGGTCATGCGATCGACGAAGCCGGAGAGGCCGTCGGCGTGCAGGTTCTGTTGAGCACCTCGCACGCTTCATCCCAGATGGACTCGATCATGCGATGATTCGGGTGCTGCCGTCGGCGACGGCCTGCCAGGACTTCTGCCCCTTGGGCGGGTAGATGCGCTCGCCGCGCGGCGGCGGCGGACTCGGCCAGCGCCATGTACTGCTCGAAGGCGTCGTGAGGATTGCCCTTGTTCTTGAGCGACACCTGACCAGACGGGCTCTTCGGGCAGCCGCAGTGCAGCATCGCGGTGTAGCGGCATATCGTTCCAGCCGGCCTTCGAGGCTGCGGCGATCGCACAGCGTTGTTGGCGATCTGTCCATGCCATCAGACGGCCTCCTTCTCGGGTACACCGAAGAGGTTCACGCTGGCACGCTCAGATGCCTGGACGAGATCAGTTCATGGCATCCCTGAGCGACCGCCTGCTGGATTGAGCAGCGGTAGAGGGAGACGGTATCCGGATCCGTGGAGCGACCGAAACTCTGATACCAAGTGCCGAGAGTTTGTTCGATCCATATCATGATGGCCTTCGCCTCGCGTGCCTTCATCACGCCACCGCCTTCTTGCATCCGCTTGACCGACTCGAACAGGTGCTCGGCGTGTTCCCGCCCGTACCGTGGTCAGCGCTGCCTTGACGTCTTCGATGATGATGTCGCCAGGCCTGCCCTCGGCCTCGGCCTTGCGGCGATCCTGCATGACCGAGTGGGCGGTCGAGATGAGGTAGCGATACGACGGAGACCGCCGAAGCCGAGCACGTTGACCGCGTCGGTCAGGAAATTTGCCGCCAGGTCGGAGAGCGAACGTCGGTCCGAGCGTTCGAGCGAAGGCGATCACGTCCGTTCTGGTGAATAGTGCCTGCCACCGCCGGGGAGCGTCGCGGCACGGTCGCTGATGGAGTAGCGGGTCTTGACCCGGCTAGAGAGTTGGCCGGCCCAGACCTGCTCGTCGGCGATCGCCTGGTCGATCTCGATTGTGCCGAAGAGCACGATCAGGTTACAAGGCGGCCTCGTGGACGTCGAAGATCCAGGGGTTTGCAGTGGGGGCGTTCGTGCGGAGCGTTCGCGATCGTGAGGCCAGCAATTTGTGGGCGTCGTCGATGGTGGCAGCGGTTCGTGTCTTTGGCTTCTCAACGATGCGGCTGAACCGCTGGGCAGCAGTACGGCCGGTCGGCAAGCCGAGACACTCACACCAGAGCGCGCTGAATGCCGACACCGACGTGCAGGTCATGTTGCACGGCACGTGGACGCTGCCGACGATCTCGGTGGTGCAGGCTTCGAGGCAGACCGTCGTCTTGCTGACGGAAGACGGTCGGTGGTGTCGCGTGATCGTTGACGCGGACGACGCTGGTCGTGATGAAGCCAGGGGCGGTCGGGTTTGGCTCGCGTGCTGTTCAACCCAGGCGTTGATCTCACGGGCGAGCAGGTGTCGCCCTTGTACTTGTTGTTGAAACTCGCTGACGGGCGAGGGCGACTTTAGGCCGATGCCCGCCGACCTGCTTGTGCGTGAGATCGTTGTCGGAGATGTAGGCGAAGCGTTCTCGCGCACGCCGGCGATTTGCTCTTCCGTGAGCGTTCCTGACATGGGCAACATCCTTGCTGCTCTGATGATGCGACCTTCGGCGTCGAGCGGCTCGAGCACGCGGTCCTCGTGCTGCTGCTTTTGCTCGTCGATGTAGGCGCGGTATCGGCGATCGGGCTGGCCGTCGGCGCGTTGAGGTTGATGGCGGTCCCCGGTCATGGCTCGGCTTCTCCCTCAAAGCGGAGCGTCGATCGCGTCGTGGTCGTCACGTTCGCGATCAGTGGAGCCGTCGTCGTCCTCCGCGCCGAACGATCGGAACGCGTCGTCGGCGAAGCCGTCGGCGCTCCCGGGCTCGTTCTGAGTCTCGTCAGCGGACCAGCCGAGAATCGACGATACGCTGGGTGTCGAGTCGTTCTCCGCGCCCGCGATGCGCCCGAGCCTGACTGGCGCGTTGGCGGCCTCGGCCCGTTCGGCCTGATCGTCGACGACGTCGCGACCAGGCGGACCGGGGCATGTCCTCGGCTTCCCGCTTCCCGCGGCGCTCGGCCTCGCGGGCCTTCTCCGCTTCGATGTCGCGGCTGCATGCTGCTCGTCGGCGGCGAGTACGTCGGGTGTCGCCGGTGATCGCCAGGCGATCAATCGGCTGTTCGATCCGTTTTCGCTCGTCGCGCTGACGACGCAGCGCCCGACTTGACGCGTCGCGGGAAGGTCGTTGTCGGAAAACCCACCATGCAGCGTTCATCCACGCCTCTCTGACGACGAAACGTCCGTCGGTGGTCCAGACGTTGATCATCTGCATCCGGGCCGGGTCGTAGGCGTGCGCGGACGGTCTGCCGACAATCGACTTGATCGCGGGATCCCGCGCGCCGTAGTGGACCGTGCGTGATCCGACCTTCAGCGAGACGCCGTGGCGTGACCTTGATCTCGCGCGACCAGGTGAGTTCGAGCGCGCCAGCTTACCTTGGATCGGCCAAGCGCGACCGGCGGAACAGGTTCGACTCGTAGAACGCTGCGGGGCTGATCTTCGTGACGCCGTCGGAGTCGACGGGTCTTCGATGTTGTGATCGTCGCGGTGGTTGTACCACTCGACCCACTCGGCGAACTTCGCGCCGACCTTGCCGATCGTCGGGAGGTCCATCACGCGGGCGAGCATCTGCCGACGTGCTCGTCTGGAACCTTGATCGACTCCGACCGGTAGAGTCGAAGGAAGGTGTTGTCGAACGTCTGGTGCACGGTCCGCATGAGCCGCTCGACGCGGCCTTGCCGTCCTTGTTGTACGGCACGTTGAAGTGGGCCTCGATGCCGGGTTGCCCGAGCAGCCCGCCCATGCCCGCTCGGACTCCTCGCGGTCGGCCTTGCTCATGTTGCGACGCTGGGCAGCTTGTCCGCCGATCGCTTCGGACGCGAAGTCCTTGCCGTTGTCCATCACGGCGTAGGCGAGGATCAGAGACCGCTTCGTCGTGCAGGGCGTTGAGGATCGCGGCGCGGATCGCGTTGGAGTCGGGGGTGAAGCCGATGTGCCAGCCGACGATCCGGCGCGAGCGGCGGTCCATCCAGCAGGTGAGCCACGGGCGATCGTGCGTCCACTTGCCACCGCGCTGGACGCGGACGAAGAAGTCGAGGCAGGTGTGGTCGGCCTCCCAGCACTCGCCCGCCTGGAACGCCTCTGGGTTCTGATGGATTGGGGTCTGGAACATGCGTCTCCACGCGTCCTTTCCTTTGCGGGACATGACTGCCATCTGCGGGTCAACCCACTTGGTGAGGTTCGCCTGCACGGTGCGGAGCGATGGCCAGGACCACCTGCTTCACGGATGCGGCCTCGACCATGCGGAAGCACTGCGCGACGGACATATTTGCCGGCGTCAGGTAGAGCCCGCGGAACATCTCGATTGCTTCTTCGCTGGCGATCCCTTCGGCGGTGTGTGTCCTCGCATCGATGAGCGCCCGCGACGGCCATCGGCGACGATGAGGGCGCACTTCGTTCCAGCGGTAGAGCGTGGTACGCGGGCAGCGGCCGTGCTCGGCTTGCATGCGGACGCGGAACGACGGGAACGCCGTCTTCAGAACGACCTTCGGGTTCGCGATGAGCGAGCGGAGCTCGATGAGGATCCGGGCCTTGGTGAGCGCGAACCGCGCAGCCATCCGATGCGGACACCCAGACCTCGGCCAGCGATTCGTCGATCGAGGCGATGTGCTCGCGGCCGAAGGCGGAAGTCGTAGGAGCAGTGGATGTGCCAGGACGGCTTGGCGGAGGACTCGGTTCTGATCTGCTTGGCGCGCTCTCGACGCGAGGCCCTCGCTGCACGCGGCGGAGGTGGCGCTCGGTGACGCCGAGCAGGCTGGGCGGCCCGCTGGACCGGGATCCAGTCGACGGGCTCGCGAGCCGGCATCGACGGGGCCTCGATCGTCGGGTTGGTCTTGCGGAGGGCTCCATGCTGCGGCGGTGCCTTCCCCGGCTCCGCCGTCGATGAAGCTCCTCTCCATGAACTGAGCGATCAGGTGGTCATCGTGCTTCGCGGCGACGATCACGACGATCCTCGCCGACGCCGGTGAGCTCGGCACCGATGAGACCGACGCGACGCATCCGCTTGATCGCGTGGATCACCTGCGTTCGGGTGGTCCGGATCGTCTCGGCGATGCTGGCGATGTTGGCGACGACGAACGATCCGCAGTGCGGGCGTCCTTAAGCGCCCAAGGCGCTTCAGTTCGACCTCGGTGGGCTCGGCGACCTTGCGGTGCAGACGCTTCGCGAGATCGTGCGCCGGCGATTCTGATTTCGGGATGTTCGCAACCATGCGGTCCTCCTGTGACGCCTGACGCGTCAGCCGGCGCGGGGTGCAGTCCGCGTCGGGTTCTGGTTGGAAACACCTCGCGGCCGTTGGCGAGCCACGAGGCGTGCACAGCGTGCTTGCCCTAGGAGGACCGAAGGGCGCACGCGAGCTCCGCACCGGCGGGTTCCTTCGCCGGTGCAAAGATGATTCGCCGGCGTCTGATCAACGCCGGCGGAGGAGAGAGCGGGGAGGGGATACCGACAGGGAGTGGTCGGGGATAGCCTGTCGGAATCGGGCTGGTCGGCGTCGGCAATCGACTCGATCGCCTTGGCGATCGCGACCGCGCGACGGTGCAGGTGATGGAGTGTGTCGGCGTCGATCTCGATCGCCCGATCGCCGCTCGTCGAGCACGACGGCTTCGAGTCGAGGGCAGCGACGTTCGCGTCGTTGGCCAGCGTGAGGATCGACTGGCAGAGCGAGGCGTAGCGGTTGGTGGTGACGCGGATGGTGGTCATTGCCCGACCTCCGCGAACAACTGGGCGACAATCTGCTCGAGGCTCGATCGGCCCGGATCCCTTCCAGCAACGCTGGGTGACTTCGAAAAATCTCGTCGCCTTCTCCTTCGGGAGGCCGAGGAAAAGACAGATGGCGGCGGCGGTGCCGATGGTCTTGATGCTGCCGTGTCCGCGCCGGTCGGCTTCCGCACCCAGCAGAGCGCGACGTTCTCGGGAAGGCTGGATGCCGTGGCGGCCCCAGCCATCTTGGACCACGATCGGGGTTTGTCGCGTTTTAGTTCCCGTTTTCATCGATCCGATCCCCACGCGTTTCCGCGTGAGTTGGGCTTGAGGGTGTTGCCGTGCTGACTTCGGACCCGAGTTTTGTCTTGGCGACAGAATTCTAGAATCCATCAAGATTGCATGGCATCGGCATGGTGTATCGGACTCGGAAAATTGTCAACTGCAAAATTCACAGAATTCCAGAATAAATTTTGAGTCTGTTGGCCCGCACGTCGCCTTGGTTCGCTGTCATCATTCGGTCTGACGCTGGCGAAGGAGTGCTTTGGCGAAGCGAAAGGGCGACAGTAGAGGCAGACGGTTGGGTAAAGCAGGGGTCCAACTGCCGGCCCACATCAGGAAGCGTCTGACTGAGCGTGCGGACGAAGGGCGCGCTCGTTTATCAAAGTCTTCGCCACGACCTCGATGGGGGTGTTTCTCGCGCTTTTGCCAGATCTCTTGGATGAGATCTGTGCCGTTACGGCTCTCATGTCCTGGAAGGGACCGGACAGCGTCAACGAGGACCAACTGTGGGAGGAATTCCGCCATCTGGTTCTCGCATCCCAAGCAGAAGGGCGGCGAAAGAGTTCGAATCACCGAACCGGGACGCGATCCGGACATTCGCGAACGTGCGTTGATCACAGGCGAAGCGCATTGAGCGCGACCGGAAAAGACTTGGGCTGCCCATCGATCCAGATCCAGAGGAACAGAATTCGACGAAATTTCTGGAAGCGATCAAGATTCGGTTGACAACTGCAGTGAATTGTCCGAAGATCTGGCTGGCTATGAGGGCTAAAACTTTGGTGATCGCTCGGTCCGATCACGCGTGACCGCTCCATTTTGGAGCACCGGTCATGGACGATCGCACGCAGCACTGAGCTAACCGCTTCACCCGTACTACACCCAACGCACGAACGACGGACCGGGGCTCGCCCTCGCCGCCCTGATGATCGTGATCGTCAGCGCGATGATGGTCGCCGGCCTCGCGACCGCGATCGGCAAGTGGCCGGCCGCACTCATCGTGTTCGTCCTGTTCTGCGTTTTCGTCTGGATGATCCCGTCGGCGAAGGCCCCATCGGGGAAACCGTCCTGGCGAGCCGGTCGAGTGAGCGCGGTCGGCGCTCACCCGTCGGCCGAGTCGTGCGTCGCGGCTTGACCGTGGCGTGCATGGGTGTGATCTGCGGGATCGCGATGAGCACTCCCCGGCTGCGCGAATCGCAGGCCAACGTCAAGCGCACAAGCCCTGCAAACCAACCACGACATCCTCGCCCCGTTCACGGTTCGCGGCATCGACGACGCTGAATCCGACGGGGACGTCTCCCGCGCTCGCCGCGCAGTACCGGAGCCTCGTCGACGACAACGGGGTCGATCGACACGCTGAACGGACGGCCGGCTGACGGGGCCGGTGTCGTCGTCGAGCCTGAACGAGATACGCCTAACCCGAGGCCGAGGGTGCCTTGCGGTCCTGGACTACCGCGAGGCATGGACCGGCCATATATAGCCAGCGCGGCACCCGGTGACCAGGCACCGGGCGACGGAACCTAACTCAGTTCACCTCCCACGGACGGGACACCATGAACCAACGCACGGACGAACACGCGGGCCACAACGAGCCGACGGCACTGCTCCAAGTCGGAGAGGCCACGCTCGTCGATCAGGTGATCGACGACATTCTCTCGCGAGCCGCCGAGACCGAAACGCCGCGCTTGCGGCCGTCGAGATCATCGACCTCGGCACGGCGCTCATCGCCGAGTTCGCCGGCACCGATGAGTTCGAAGGGCCAAGCGCGTCATTCGAGCCCGGATCGACACCAAAACCGCGACGCTCGCCAAAGTCACCGAGAACCGCGCTGCGACCTCGCCCGCGAGTTCGCGATGGGCGCGATCCTCGCGGCCAGTCCTTCGTCATCGGAAAGGTCGCGCCGTGACCCCCGAGCAACCTCTCCAAGATCACGACCGGCATCGCGCTGGTCGCACAAAGGCTCCGGCACGTCGAAGAAGACGACGGTCGCCGGCGCGGTCCGCGCCGTCGGTGGCGTGCTCATCATCCTGCCGCTGATCGAACTCGCGGCGGGGACCGGTGAGCAGATCATCAGGGCCGACGCTCTCGCTGATTCTGATCGCGATCGGCCTGCTGCTCCAGGCGACGGCGGGACTGATCGGCGGCTACTTCGCACGCGACAACGACGTGAGCGACGACGACGCCCGGCGGCGGTCCCGAAGGCGAAACCGACCGGGACCGTGGTGGCGCCGTCGCGGACTCGACCCCGACAAACCTCAGCCACCGCATCCCGGAGGCGACAGGAACAACGGCCACGGATCGGCCTGAGTCGGACCCCGGCGGTCAGGGATGACCGCCGGGGTCATCCCACCACGAACGCCACGGAGAGGCGCATGGCGAAGAAGCAGACGATCAAGCTCCGCAAACGCGAGCGAGGAGGCGAAGCGGAAGGCGCTCGTCGCCGCGACGCTCTCAACATCGCGAAGAAGGCGGAGGGAAGCGGCCGCCGTCGAACCGATGCCGGTGGCTACCCGCTCGACTTCCAGTGACCGTCGACGACTCGACCGTCCGAGTCGGTGAGCCGACCACCGGCAGAAGGGTACCAGTTCGGGTTCAGCGATGTCCTCGTCGCGGCGGCTACAACGTCGAGAACTTCGAAGAGGTCGTGACCTGGGCGATCGACACGCTCAAAGAAGCCAAGTCCGACCGGGGCTCGCGACTGAGCTCCAAGGCGTTCAAGAAGATCGTCACCGACCACTCCGAGGGGCCGGCAGGCGGAGCCCGTCTCCGCACGCCGCCGTCGACGAGCCGTGGCACGCGCGCCATCGGCAGGCTCGTGCTCGAAGGTCGAGTCGGCACCGAGGCGTTCGACATCGCCCTTGCGGGGACGAGTAAACCTTGATCGCCGCCGTCACCTCTAGCATGTCGTTTGGCGAGACCCTCCCGGGCGTCAACGCTCATCGCGGCATCCTCAGCGCGTGGTCCTGATCTGGATCTACTTCGAGAGCCAGCGTGAGAAGGACCGCAACGAACGCCGCGCCGCCAGGCCAGCGGATCATCGCGCGTATCGACCACAGCTCGGCGATCTCCGCAACCAGTACGAGTCGCTCGAACAGAAATTCGACGCGCAGATGTCGGTGCTGCTGAGCATGATCAAAGACCAGGGGCAGGCGCAGCGGAAGCAGGGCGGAAGATCGACCACTTCGAGCGGACCGTCAACGACATCAACCTGCGTCTCGCAGTGGTCGAAGCCACCAAAGCGGATTGCGGCAAACCTGAGCCGCAACCCGTCGGCGGAAAGGGCAAAGCTGACCCATGCCGAACCAGACGTGCGACAGCAAAGCCTTGTGAGCAGGCCGAGGAAGATCGGCCTGCGGGTGGCGTCGCGTCCTGGACAAAGGCTCCGCCTCGATCCGAAGAAGGGCAACCGGAGCACCGTCTGGAAGATCCCGCATGCGCTGCTCGAACGCAGCACATTGTACCTGCACTGCGTTCGCATCGACTGTGCCAAGGTCCACGCCGAGATCGAAGCGAGCATCGACGAGCCGATGGTCCCGATCACAAACTTCCGCCGGTTCATGAAGCACGCTCGGGAGATGTACGAGAAGGTCAGTACAAGAGCTTCAATCGGGTCATGGCGGATCCGGACTACGTTCCCGGCGACGGCAACGTCGACGTGATGGCCGAGACGCTGGCGGTCAACCTGTACGAGCGGGCGCTGCACCTGCTCGGCGGAGGCGACGACGGCGAGCCGCCGACGAGGCCGATGCGGATCATCAACCGGGCGCCGACACGCTCGCCTCGATCTCCGCCGGCAGCGCCCAGTGCCAAGCGGCTCGCACAGGCCCGACTCGACCAGATGAAGGCCAAAGACTCAAGGCCTCGCTGTCAGACAAGATGGACGCCGCGCGCAGGACAGTTCAGCAGGTTGACGTGCTCAGGCTCATCGACGGAGTACTCGCGGGCGGCGTCGCGGTCGAAGACGCCATCAAGGCGGGCGGTGTCATGACCAAAGCCCCCAGCCGCAGCGGCGAGCACGTCATCGACATCGACACCGATCGCAGTGTGGAGCGCTGCTCGCGCCGACTCGCGAGATGGTCCGCGTCGCCGGCAAGTCGAGACCGGTCCCGATGTTCTGCCCGATCCACATGCGGGTGATCAACGAGCGGGCCAGGTCATGATCGTCCGCTTCCCGCGTCGCGGCGGCAGGACTACGGTCGCCGCCAAGGTGGTCGCCGATCGACTGCGCGGTCTGAGCCCCGCGACTGCTCATTGCGTCACGCTCGACCGTCCCCGCGCGGTCGAGTGGATCGGTTACGTCGCGCAGATCCTGAAGCGGTTCGGCGTGCTCCTCAAGGTAGTCGGCTACACCGAGATCATCGATGAGCGAGTACTTCGTCGCCGAGGTGCATGCCGATCCCCGGCATGGACCACACCGTCGCCATTCGGGCGCTCAAACCGACCGTCGACGGCGTCCGGGGCCGCGACGGCGACGTCATCCTCAGCGAATTCGCGTTCCATCCGGAGCCGAAGCGGTTGTTCCAGGCGGCTGCTCCGTGCACCCAGAACGGCGGGCAGATCATCCATCGACCGTCAACATCGACGGCGACTTCGATCACGAACTGGAGAAGATGGCGATCCGCCGCCGCGACGTGAACCGGAAGAGGGCGACATGGATCGCCTGCACATGGCGGACATCGAGCAGGCTCTCCTGGGATGGCTGGGAAGAGGGAACCGGCTACATCCACGTGCTGAACGCGGCGGACCCCGCTCGGAAGATGCCGAACTTCCAGCCCCGGACTCCGGAGTCGTACATCGCCGCCGCGAGGGCGACGGCGATCGACGAGACGCTGCTCCGCGAGTTCTACCATCCGCCGCTGGGCGCGAATGTTCTTCCCGCGTCCGATGGTCAACGAGTGCGTGAACTCGTTCTCGCCAAGCCGATCCGGTACCAGGCCCCGGCACGGTACGTGAAGAAGAACGACCCTCGCTGGACCGTCAGGTCGCCAAGGATATGGACAACGTCCGCGACCGGATCTCCGGCGATGAACGAAGCGGCATCGACGCATCGCGGCCAGATGTACGCGGGCGTCGACATCGGTCGCGAGGGCGACAAGACCTCGATCTGGATCAAACAGCGCGACGGCATCCTGCGACGTCGCGCTGGTCACGCTTCGGGGCTGCGGGTTCGAGGAGCAACTGGACCTCATCCGCGCGCTCGACTTCCGGGTGAACGGCGTCTGGATCGCCAAGTCGATCGGCGACGCGAACCGCTGGGCATGATGCCGATGGAGATTGGAGCGCGGTACAAGTCTCGCGTCGACGGCCGCAAGTGGACGAACCAGAGCAAGGCTCTGATGTTCACATACGCCAAGAGCCAGGTCGAGCGCTCACGGATGTGCCGCGCGACGAGGAGACGATCCGTGCGATCTGCTCCGTGCGGCAGTCCTTCAGCGCGACCGGCAACGCGATATTCGACCTTCAGTCGAACAAGGACGGCCACGGCGACGAGGCGGCGTCGTTCGTCATGGTGCTGGCTGCCGCCGACGAGGAGCCGTCAGAGGATCGCGCAATCACGTTCCACGGAAGGAGCGTGGCGATGATCAACCATCCGGTGGCGGACGCATCAACCTGAGCGCCACAATCGATGACGGCCCGCGCTACACGCCGTCGCGGTCGAAGATCAACGAGCGCAGGGACCGGCAGACGCGTTGGATGATGCGCGACCTGTACTCCGGCCGCTGGGCCAAGGTGCTGATCGACACCGGCCTGACGCAGCACCACTTCCCGAACATCGCCAAGGGCTCGCCGGAGCACGTTCACCGGATCGATCCGCTCATCCAGAAGTTCAACGTGTTCAAACTGGCGTGCCTGGTTCACGCCGATGTCAACGCCGGCGTCCCGCCGCTGATCAGCGTCGATCAGGATCTGTACCCGCGCCAGAAGCAGGCGATGAAGTCGATCGGCGATCGATGCCTCATCGAGAACCTCTACCTCCCGCGCGAACCAGCGGGCTGCGGTCGAGGCTTCGGCGGTGGTCCACGCGTGCATCGATGCGGACATCCTCAGCCCGACCCAGCGCGGTGCTGACGCTCGGTGATAACGACGAGTGGCTGCCGGTGGGTCCGGTCGGCCCGGACGGCCAGCCGCGTCTGGGAGCGACGCTGGCTCGTCACCCGTCGAGTGGCCGGCAGGGATCAGATGTTCGTCCGCGTTGAGCGGTACTGGTCGCCGAACCGAGCGGTGCTGGTCGAGAACGAGGCGTATCGCGTCGACAGCGGACACCATCGTTGATCTCTCGGATCGGGACCGGTGCAGCGCGTCCCGTTGGCACGGCGATCGGGGCTGACGCGGCATCCGAGTCCCGGAGATGAGACAGCTCAACACCATATGTCCCGGTCATCTCGCTCTTCCGGTTCATGAATCAGGACGACAAGCCCGAGGGCCTGATCGGCAAGGACGACATCGACTTGCTTGACGAGGTGCTCGGCGTTCAGCCAGTGGAGCCGTGGCCGGTCGCTGCACGCCACGCCGAAACTCCGCGTCGGCGAGATGCACGTCGACAAGAAGACCGGCCAGGTCGATCTCCGTCTCGAAGCGTTCACCGACCGCGAGAAGGTCATCGAATACATCGAGATCAAGTTCGAGCTCGACAGGCTCCAGTCGCTCGATCGCACGATCAGTACGCTCGCAGATGCAGATGAGCACCATGCTGCTCGGGCTCGATCCGGCTGGCGGTCAGGCGGAGACTTCGGACAGCCGCCGGTACAAGGCGATGAGCACGCTGTCGGCGGCGAGCCGGACCGTTCCGGTCCAGGGGCCGGCGATGAGCCGGATCTGCACCGTGGCGTGCGCGAATCCAGCGCCCGACATGGGATGGGCTACGGCGAGGTGACGTTCACGCCGCGACCGGAGATCCCGCGACAAAGCGATCGCGTCCGCGAGCAGTCCGAGATGCTCGCGTCCGTGTAACCAGCGTCAAGCGTGCGGTCGAAGCGATCCACGGCGAAGACGTCGCTCCGGAAGTACTCGAGGAGATTACCGAGGACGAGAAGCGGCGCGAGCAGCACGCTGTCTTCAGCGCGACGTCGTCGCTCGACCCTTATGGCGACAGGCGTGCGGAAACGCCACCCCAAGAGAGCGATGACGTTGAGACGGACGCCGAGAGCGAGGACGCGATCGTCACCGGGAGCGAGGTAGAAAATGTTTAACCGAGTTCAGAACCGGTTGAGCACGCTTCGTATCCGAGGTCATCTCGACCCTGTTGTCGCTGTGCGTGATCTCCACGCTGACTGTGGCTGCGCCTCACCCGAGCCGGACTTCTGGCGCAGGAGGATCAAATGGCCAAGAACCCTTCGGGGTCACCGGTGCAAACATCCCCGGCGGACCGGGAGGCGCGACCGTCGCGGTCCTCGAAGAGGTGACGCGGATCTTCGGCGGCGATGGACGACAACGTCGTCGCGGCCGGCAAGGCCATCGAACGCCTGGCGATCGATCCGGATTCGTCTGGCGGTCAGTTCAACTCGATCGAGCACGCCGTCGAGCGCGAGATGATGGCCCGCCTTGTCCGCTTGAACCAGCAACGCAAAGCCCGCTGACCAAGGGCACGCTCGAAGCGATCGAGCGGGAGCCAAGGAAACCGAAGAGAGCGCGTCGGTTCGGCCTCGGCGCGGACTCGTCCAAGTGGGCGGGAATCCGGCCGATTCGGCGGAGCGTTCACGACCGGTATCAACGACCGCGTCATCGAACTGCTCGCGGCCGACGCGGTGGCCGCAACGACGGCCCGGCTCAACGACGCGGCTCTGGGTCAGGTGGATGATCTGCGACGTTTGGTCCGGGCCGTCGCGGCCGGTTCTGTTCTCGCCGAGCGAGAGCCGGAGATCAACCGGGCGATCGGCCGGTCGATGATCACCGGCAACCCGCGACGGCGTCCGCGCGATGCGCGGCTCTTCCGAGACCCCGAGTCCGACGCCGCTCACATACCGCGCTCCGGCAACCGTCGGATCACCGTCGGCGGCTGGACCGGTCCGACCCGCGCTACGCGAGCACGCTGTTCCGGACGCGGCCGGGAGGTCAGCGTCGCGGCCAAGCACGAAGCGCCCGGGCGCTCGGCGTCGAAACCTTCCAGATCACGGGACGCGTGTCGCAGAATTTCTGCACCCGCTTCATCGGCATGGTCTACACGCTCGGGAGCACGGCCGGGCTTCCGGACTACGTCGTCTCGGCCGACGAGTTGCCGGGCGGACCGCCACCGTTCCATCCCAACTGTTTCTAAGTCCAGCGTCCTCTACGTGATCGGCGTCGTCGACGCAGATCGCGAGAGCAACGCACGGAAGGCCCGCAGGGCATTCAGAACCGCCAGAGCGAAGGGCTCACGATGAACATCGCATGACCCTCGACGCCTACACGAACCGCACCCAGTCACCGAATCACCACACCACAAATTGAGGCCAACACCATGAAGATCGATCTTTCAGTATTTAGCGAAGAGCAGCAGGAAGCACTGCTGCCTGTCCTCCTGGGCTCGAAGAGCGAGTCACCGAGCAAGCGAAGAAGCTGAGCAGTCTCAGGGCAACGCAGACCCGAAGAGATCGCCGCGCTCAAAGCCGAGGTCAAGGAACTGCGTGAGCAGATCGCCGAAGCGAAGAGTCCGGCGAAGGCCGACGACAAGTCCAAGGGCGAGTCCGGCGACGATGCTGGCGACAGCGTTCCGCCGGCAGCAGCGCGACTCGACGAGATGAGCGAGCAGATCGCGAAGATGACCGAGGAACGCGATGGCGAGCGTCAGTCCGCGCTGCCGTCGCTCGCCCAGCAGACCGTCGAGGCTCGATACCCGGACTGAACGCCGATGCGAAGAAGCGGATGATCAACCGCATCGCGTCCGCCAAGCCGGCCGACGCCAAAGCTGCCGAAGCATCCGCCGATGAGGTCGCCGACGAATGGCGGACGGCCGGCGTCGCGGTCCAGCCGGTCGGTGCCGACGCGGAGATCGAAGGCAAGACCAAGACGCCCGAACCCGGATCCAAAGAAGAGCACATCCAGAAGATCCGCCAGGCGAAGGGCAAGGCCTCGACGTTCTGATCGGATCTCTGCCACGGACGGAGCACTGAACCCACGGGGCGTGTGACCACGCCGAACGGACCAGACAGACACGCGGGCGGGTCGGCATCGGGCGATCGCCCGGATCACAGAGAAGGAAACACGGATGTTCACCACTGGACTCTTTCAGACGAATCAGATCGATGCCGACGTGATGCGAGATCATCTTCGCCGGCGCAGACGAGGGGCCGTTCATCGCCGCCATCATGGGCGCAGGGCGTGGAGCGAGCCATCAGCACCGAGATCGAATGGGCCGACCAGGCTGCGGCCGCGTACCGGACCCAGATCAACAACGCACCCGACAACTACGACGCCTCCACGACGACGATCGTGGTCGACAGCACCGCGAACTTCCGAGCCAACGATCTGGCCATCGCCGAAGCCACCGGCGAGGTTATCCGTGTGGTCTCGATCACCAACGGCACCACGATGGTCATCGAGCGCGGCGTCGGTGCGACGACGGCCGCCGTTGGTTCGGTCGCCGACGACGCGTACATCCGTCAGATCGGATCGGCCCACGGCGAAGGCTCGGACCGGACGCACCAGACGTCGACGCGGCGGACGAACTACTGCCAGATCTTCAAGGAGGCATCAGGCTCACCGGTACCGCGTTGGCTGTTCAGACCAACACCGAGGACGAGCGAGCCCGCAGCATGCTCGCCATGCGCGGTTCACGGAGCCCCGCACCGCCTACTTCGGCGTGAAGAGCAACGACATGACCGATGCCAACGGTCGCACGATCCGCACGATGGACGGCGTCTTCCAGGCTATCCAGAGCAACGTGTACGACCGTCGGGAACGCTCACCGAGGCGAAGGCTCTGGGACGCGGTGGAGCCGATCTTCGCGTCGGGCTCGCCGCTGAAGATTATGTTCGCCGGCTCGATCGTGGTGAAGCAGGTCAACACGATGTTCAAGGATCAGATCCGCAACGTCCAGGGCGAGACCGCGTTCGGCATGAACGCGCGTCGGATCATCACGCCGTTCGGCGATCTCGACATGGTCTTCGATCGTGCGCTCAACGGGCCGTACTCCGGGACGCGGTTGTCGTCGACCCGAAGACGTGAAGATCAGGAGGCACCGCCCGATCGAGGTCAAGACGGACGTCCAGGGCAACGCGGACACCGGGCCGAGGAGATCATCGGCGAGCTCTCGCTCGCGTACGGGGTCGAATCGCACCACGGACGCATCGAGAACGTCCAGGCCGCCTGATCAACCCGAAGCGGTCTCCGGGTCACGCAGACCGCCGACACGCGAACCCTCGCCGCTCAGCGGCGGCGGGGTTTCTTCACACGACGTTTCATCATCCACCTCCCAACCGAAGGACACACGATGGCCAACTCAACCGCACCCGTCACCTACATCAGCAAGACTCCGAGCCTGCGTCGATCGCCACAAGTTCAAGAACCACCTTCTGACCACGCGAGACGCCGACACCATCAAGGAACTCGACGCTCGCATCGCCAGGGCGGGCGCGCTCGTTCGCCCGACAGGAAGCGAAGGCCGAGCCGAAGCCCGCTGCGGCGGATCCATCCGGCAACGACAAGATTGACTGGGAGAAGTTCAACAAGACCGACCTGCAAGCCCACGCGAGCAAGGCTGGCATCACCGGTGTCAGCAGCCTGAACAAGGCCGACCTGATCGACGCAGCTGAACGCGACCAGTTATCGACCCGCCGACTGACACCGGCGACGATCGCAGATCACCGGAGAGCGCAGGCGGGCTGGTCCCTGTAACGGAATCGAATCATGGCAAGTGACTCGACATCTCTGCTCACGACCGAAGAGGCGAGCGGCCTCATCGGGCTCGTGTTCAGGCCGGATGAGCCGAGGCGATCGCGTGGTCGGAGATGGACGAACAGGGCCAGGCTCCGCTGCCTGATCCGGGCGACTTCCGACCGGATCGTCTGGAAGGGGCGCGACGTCGCGACGACGCAGCGCCACCGCTGGCCGCGCAAGGCCATCCAGCATCCACACGCGATCGTCACCGACCGGGCCGGCGAGGACACGTCGTCGGACTTCACGCCGAACATGCCGATCGCCATCCGGCGGGCGCTCGTCGCGCAGGCCCGACGCACGCGCGGGAGGCGGGCTTCGACGACAACGAGCATCCACAAGTCGGCGCGCTCGGTGTCACATCACAGGGAGCCGGCGGGATGAACGAGTCGATCGATCTCGGTCGCTCGTTCGGCCTGGTCGCACCTCTGTCTGCGCGCTCAGCAATACGCCGAGCCGTTCCGCGCTACTCAGCGGAGGGCGTGTGATGCCCCCGACCAACGGCCGCATCGCCGAAGTCTGGTTCCGGGTCGATGAAGAGTCCGGCTCGCCCGTGCTCCGCAAGCACCGGCTGCTCGCGCGACCTGGCGTCGCCATCTCCAAGATGAGCGACAACCCGCGTCGGCTGGAGATCGATCTCAGCGACAAGCCGACCGACCTGGTCATCGCGACGCATCTGATCCACGCGGCCCTTGGTGCCCGGTCCAGGCGGTCCATCAAGGCCGGCGACCGGATCACCCTTCAGGGCCGCCGAAGCCGCCACAAGCCGCACAGCGACTACGAGCACTTCGAGGTGGTCAGCGTCACGTCGATCGGCGGGGGCACTCCCGGCGCGATCGAGTCGACGTCCATCGTCCTCAAGGCCGCGAGCCCACCGAGCGGGTCGATCGCAAAGTCGGAGGCGTCGTCATGAGCCGGGCGAGCTCAGGCATGGACCGAGGCTTCGACGATCTCAACGCCGCGTTCCGCAAGGAAGCCGCGAACGCGCCAGAGCTCGCGACGGACATTCTCGAGCTCGCGGCCGAGTCGCTGGTAAGCGATGCGGCGATTGAAGCCCCGAAGAAACCGGCATTCTCGCTCAGGAGCACTTCGTCGAGATGCAGGTCGAATCGGGAGGCCATCGTCGGCGAACACCAACTACGCGGCGGCGGTCCACGCCAACCACCCGACCAAGGCCGGTTGGTTCCAGAACGTGCTGCTGGGCAAAGGGCTGGAAGCCATCAAGGCCGCGGGCGTCGTCGTCTTCCGTCGACGGGAGGGCACCGCGTGAGCAGCATCCCAAGAGCGACCAGCGACATCGGCACCATCGCCCTTCTACGCCGGCGAGCCGCGCGTCGACGAGATCCTCCGGCAGTTCGGACGCGAATGGGCGCGGTCGACGAACCTGAAGTTCCGCGAGGCGGATCAGCGGCTCAATCGACACGCGTTGTTCGTGATGTCCGCGCCTCCGGGTGATGTTTGGCGACAGCGTCCGATCGGCGTCCTGTACTTCGGCCCCGGTCAGCCGGTCGAGGATCTCAACCCGCACCGCATGGTGAACATCGGCGTTTCCTGCTTCGCCGAGAGGCCGAGGACGCGATGGGCGTGTTGGTCGATGTACCGGCTGCTCCGCCCTCATCGAACGCCGGTGCTGGCGGGCCGTTCATCCGAGTGCCGCCGTCGCCTCGATGAACGCGACGCCTGGCATCCCCGTCGAGCCTGGTCGACAAGTGGCCGGTCAACGGCGAGGGCGACCGCTACTGGCGTGGCTGGCAGAACACCGTCGTCAACATCGGCCGGCCGCCGCAGCCTGCTCGGCCGCACGGGTGACAACCCGACGGCTCGTCGCAGGCCGAGATGATGTTCCAGTGCCAGGCCGCGCTCGAGTGATCACCGCGCCGCCGGCCACCATCGAGATATCTTCGACGAACGATCGAGCGAGCGTCGAAGTGTTCGCTGCCGCGCGTCGGGTCCGACGGCGTGTTCAGCACGCAAGAGGAGTTCCTGCAACTCCGCTGGAACGATGGGACCGACCAGTCCGTCGTCATCGACTTCGACGACGATCCGACCATCGCTGAACTGAAGGATCTCGTCGAAGCGGAGAGTGGCTGGACCTTCACGATCAACGACCCCGGCGGCGCTCGGGATCGCCGCCGCTTCCGCCAGGCACCTTTACTCGACTCACCGAATCAACGTCACCGCAACCGACACGGCCGACCTCCGCGTCGTCCAGGAGAACTGAACCATGCCGCTGAGCGAAGACATCGCCAAAACAGATGTCGATCTCTACCAGATCACCGTCGGGGCGAACACCTTCCCCTACTTCCTGAACATGCGTCCTGGTCGGTGTGATCGAAGCCCCGATCCTCGCGGCTTCTACGGGCAAGACACCGCTCCAGTACCGAGTCGTCGGTCATCATCGAGGTCACCATCGAGCCGGAGCAGGCGTGAAGAACCGCGGACTTCCTCGATCTATCCAGCGGCGAGCCTCCGGCGATCGGAAGCCTTCGGGCCGAGCACACGGTCACCCTGCACCCCAAGGATGCCCCGACACCTCGACGGACATCATCATCCCCAAGGCCGTCTTCGGACCGACGGTCGACTCCAGCAAGGACGGCAGCAAGATCGAACGCGGCACGGTCATGATTCGCGGCATCCACAACGGCAACGATCCGGTGTGGCGACTCGGACCGGCGGCATGAGCAATTCCGAGATCTCCAGATCGGCGGCGGTCAGGGCCTGGACATCCTCCTCGACGCGGCGACGCGTTCGCTGCCGTGGAACGTGCATCGAGTTCCAAACGGATGCCGGGCCGATCGAGTTCCGGTCCGCCACCCAACTTGATCGAGCCGGACGGCGTGAGCATCGGCTACGGCGGACTCGTCGGATTCGTGCTCTTCTTCGTTCGCCCGCCGCATGGTGATCGGCATTGACCGCAGCAACCGGGCTGTCGAGCGGCGGATCCGGGCGTGTGTGCTCGGTGCGTTCGACGAGCAATACCGGCACCTGATCGAAGGCCTTCCGATGGGTGACGTGATGCAGATCTACGGTCAGATCGAGAGGCGCAGAACGCCTACTTCGAGTTCGCCGGAGCCACGCTCGCGCTCGCCAGCCAGGTCACCGAGCATGGCCTCGGACCGCAGCGATCGGGCTGACACGGGTTCGGGGCCGATCATCCGCCAGCATCCCAACGGCACCGTCGAGCGCTCAAAGAACCCGCATCGGCAAGCCCGTTCCCGGTGAGTACACCGGCGGCAGCCGTCGTCCTCGGCCAGTCAGCGAACCCGGAGGCGAAGTCCGACTGATGGCGTTCAACCTCGGCAGCATCTCGGCTCGGCTTCAGGCGGACTCCGACGGGTACACCGAGGGATGCTCAACGCGCAAAGCATGAACGCGGTCTTTGGCCAGTCGGTCACCAACTTCATCAACAACCCGATCCTCGGGACGATCAATCTGTTCAAGAACGCGGCAAAGGCCGTCGTGTCCTGGTCTGCGGATCTGCTCTCCGCCGCCGAAGCGGCGCGCAGCGGTTGTCGGTGCAGACCGGTCTGTCGACCAGCACGGTGCAGGCGCTGCGTGCCGAATTCGAGCCGCCGGCCGACCCGTCACCCAGGCCGAGCAGGCGATGCGGACGTTTAACACCCGCCTCGCGCAGGCGCGGGAACTCGGCGGTCCCGTGGCGGACGTCTTCAGCCGCATCGGTGTGTCGATCGATCCGTTGCAGAACACTGACGAGGTATTCACGAAGGTCGCCCGCGCGTTGAGCGAGTACGGCACGGTAGCGGAATCAGCGGCCGTGGCGGCTCAGGCTCTTCGGCGAGGAGGCGGGCGGTGCAGTCGCCGAGACGCTCGCCACCGGCGGCGGCATCGACGCGATCGTCCAGAAGATGCGTGCGTTTGGACGGGTCACCGACGAGCAGGGCATCGACAAGATGGCGGCGCGAACACCCAGATGGGCCTGCTCGGCCAAGGACTCTCCGGCCTGCGGCAGTCACTCACGACTGACTTTCTCTCGGTGCTGTTCGACGGCTTCGAGGACTTCGACGACGAGCAGATGCAGGAGTTCATCCGCACGCTGCGACGATCTCCAACCCACGGTCGAGGGTGCGGCCGAGGCCATCCGCGCCATCGCCGAAGCGATCAAGTTCCTCCAGGACACCTTCGACGGTGCGAGCGATGTCGTCGCTCGTGTGTTCACGCCCGCGCTGACACCGCCTGGGGACGTCAGCAAGCCTACCGAGACTCCGACGCGATGATCGCTGGGTGCGCGAACGTCGCGCCGCCAGGAACGAGGAGCGGCCGCCGCCGGCATGGAGGTTCTGCCGGGACAATGACCGCCTTCGCCCGCCATCTCGATATCGGGAAGATCACCGTCGGCGCGGCGCCGAGATGCCGATCTCCAAACTCACCGAGCGGCACGCACTGAGTCGCCCGAAGGCGAGAACGGCGCCTCATCCGCACCACGTGGACCATCGAGAGTACGCGATCGCGGCTTCAAGCGGCAGTCGGTCACCAAAGAAACCCTGAAGACCAACCTGACGAAGCGCGGCGAGGCGGTCGTTCTCATCGAGCGAGCCGATGCCGGCACCGGTGCCTTCGACCAGAACACTGGCCGCCGGCGGCAGCGTGGGCGGACCGTTGCCGGGATACCCTCGATGCCAGGTCGAGACGATGCCGGACGACGAACCGGGCCGTTCGTCACGTTCAGACTTACCGTCGAGTCGGTCGCGCCGGCCGCTGGGCTTTCGGATCCGGTCTGGCACGATCACGAGACGACGACGTCGACAGACCAGAGCGAGGCCGAGACCACACGCCGCACCGGCACGGTGCGTCGCCAATGGATCGAGCGAGTCCTGGGTCCGGACCAACGTGATTGATCCGGCTCGGGCGGCGGCGGACGCAGCCGGCCGCCGGTTCAGCGATCGCGTCACGGTCGGCCTCGACACCGCCAGTGCTCGTACGAGTACACGGACCAGGAGCCCGGCTCAAACGGCTACGGCGGCGGAGGGATCGACGACGCGAGCGTCACGGTCCGCGAGCAGCGCGTTCGCGACGGCGGCAGCATCGAACGTGTGACGGGCTACGCTGTCGGGACGAGCGCCGTCACGTTCGCCGAGAACCAGCGCCCTTCGCAGGACAACTTCCGCGTCGTCGTGAAGGACCAGGTCGTTCGCCCTCGGTTCCGCAGGGGCGTGTCGACTTCGACTTCGAGGTGCGGATAGGCAAGACGGTTCCGTCACTGTTCAACGACGCTGTCATCTTCGAATACCGCCACAGCATCCGCGAACAGGGCGGCGGAGCGCCGATCCTCTCGGCCGACCGCTTCAACGATGTGCCTCGCCTCTTCCGAGGTCGCAACACGCCCTACGCCTACGTCGAGACCGCGACGGTCGTGTACATGCCGCAGACGGCGATCAACATCTTCGCGCAGACCGGCATGGCGCATCGCTCGACACCGACAACCTCCACGGAGCACCCGACCGTGACGTGACCCGCGACGCCGACGGCTTCTACACCGCGACGATCGCCATTCGATACCGCTTCGACGCCGAGCAGACGATGCCGACGCCAAGGACCATCGCGGGGCGCTCACGTAATGCCCATACCCGACGCCATCGCGAAGGCTCATCGGTCAGACGTCCGCCGGCGACACCTCGGCGAACGAGATTCAGATCGAGACGCCAGCCTGGTCATCCGGCGCAGCGTCGGGCTCGTCGCAGACACGTTCCAGTGCCTGGTCGATCGGGACAGCCTCTGGCCGGTCGACTGGGATCTCAATCGACCAATCGCCGTTCAGATCGGCGATGATGATCAGTTCGTTACCCCCGGCGGCTACTACCTCGGGCGCGTCGAGAACGTGACGCCCGGTCAGGATCTCGCCGGCGGCCCCGGATCGATGCGTCAGTCGCTGCTGACCTTCCAGACGGTGCTCGGCCGCATGTGGGACGGGCGGGGCGGCTTGCTCACCGCCGGGACGCTCAACCGCCTCGGTGACGACGGGCAGCCAGACACGGGCGATGCCGACTACCAGTCGACTTCCGACCTGGTCTCGATCGCGGGCAGCGTCATCGCCGGCACGAGCACGGACTGGGATCTCTCGTTCACGATCGATGGCCTGCTCGTGCTCGACACCATCGATCCCGGCGGGCCTTTCGACTGGTCCAACGTGCGAGCAGCCCCGAACTCGCCGACCTGCTCGCTTCGATCGGTGGGCCGCCACGCTGAACCACGCGGGCGACACCATCACGGTGCATCGTCTGCCACGGGCCGGCGAGCCGCTGACGCTGCCGACGTCCATCACCGACGTCGCCGAGCCGTACGCGCTCGCTCAACGCCCGCAGCCCGCAGCAAGTACGTCGTCGTGACGAGCGGTCGCACCCGGACGACGGTCCTCACCAGGCGAAGCCTCAGCGATCTTGAGTGGGTCTACTACGACGAACGCACCAACGCGTGGCTCAACCAGACCGAGCATGACCTGCTCTATCCGTCCGAAGTCGGCCCGGCCGACGTCAGCGAGCAGGCCGGACCCAGCAACGATCAGAAGCGCAACGCAACTGAGTCGAGTCTTCACTGCGCTTGCGGCTCGTCAACGATCCGGCACCCGGCGGGCTACAGGATCGGCGCAATGCCTCGCGCGTTCGTTCTGCCTGGTCAGTTCGCCATCGACGGCAAAACCCTGAGCGGGACGCCGGCGTTCATCGAGTGCCTGCACTGCGTCGAGATGGAGGACGGCAAGTTCATCAACGAACCCGAGCCGACGTCGATCCGCTGCCCGCGTCGAAGTCTCCGTCGTCCCAGGCGAAGGCGTGATCAAGATGCCGGTCGGCAAGGGCGATCCGGTCATGGCACGCGTCGTCGGTTCGGGCACCGGCATCTTCTTCAGCCTCCGTGCGCTGAGCGGATCGAACTCGACCTGTACTTCGCGCACGAAGCCGACACCGGTGATCAGGACACGGACTACTTCCGAGAGGTCTACCGATCGGACCTGGTCGGCAGCACCATGACGGCCGTCAGGGTCACCGACCCGGCCGAGCGTCAGGCCGCTTTGGATGACCCGGCATCGGTCGTGATCGAGCAGCCATCGCTGCGCCGAGTCGTCGAGTGGGATCCGGACGATCCAGACTTCACACCTCCAACGACACCGAACTTCAGGCGATCGCCCAGCGCACGCCGAGATCAGGGCCGGCGCTGACCTGACCGAGAGCGGCGTCATCGAACTCGACGGCCTGTACGAGATCGAGCCCGGCTCCGTCAATGGAGCCGTCTCGGCCGTGATCCACAGTCTCGCGACGCGCAACCACGCTCGTCATCAACCAGCACGATGTCCCCGATCGGTGTATTCGGAACTGGAGCGACAGGCCAACCGATCGATCGCGACGGTCTCAGCCGGTTCCGCCTGCCGGGCTCAGCGCATCGGTGCACGATGTTCGCGACGGCTCGACACCGGGCGAGACAGCCGGCGCTCCCGCACGGCGGCATCGGACCGGCGGAACTTGATCCGGCTCAGGGACCGGCGACGAGGAGCGGACCGAGCGGCCGGACGAAGCGAGCCGTCGCCGGCCCGAGACTGCCACGCGCCGAGCGATTCGGCAGCACGCGATCGACGCCGTGTTCACAAGCCGCGACGTTGATATCCGGAGCAGCGAATCGATGGGAGTACGAATGGTCGGAGGTTGAGTTCACCGGTCCGGGCACGTACACGAAGAAAGGCCGAACCAGCGCAACTCTGGGTTTGGCGTACAACCGAGCAGAGATGGGCAACACCGCATCCGGGGCAGCCCGACGGCGTCAATGCTTCCAACCTGCTCGGGACGTTCGCGAAGAAGCCGATCGGTGAGGGCATGCCGGTTCGCCTGATCGGCCCGTATCGCGATCCGGGCGGAGGCGATGACTATTGGCTCGCTGATCCGCTGGTGAACCAGTACGACGGGAGTGCCCGGCATGAGCATCCTTCAGATGATGTGCTGCTGCTCGTCGGCCGTGATATGGATCGTTGGCAATCCCTGCGATGGCGGCGATCCGCCACTCCCGCGCCCGTCGTTCGTCGCGACTGGCTCATCGAGAACGCCTGCTTCGCTGAGGACAGCGTCGTCGTGAAGTTCGACGGCGTCTGCTACTTCTTCTCGCTGCTGACCAGCGATCAGGTCGCAGCTTGACGATCCGCCCGATGACGTGTTCGTCACCGACGCCGAGGGAGGCCAGTTCTGCAACTGCTGGCTGTGTGAAGACGACATCGATCCTGACGATCCGATCGACGGCAACCCCAGCGACGGCGCGGCGAACTGCTGCCCGTCGGATCTCGGCTGCACCACGTTCGGCTCGAAGACGGCCGATGCGAGTATTCGGGTGTTCGGCCGGGTCTTCGTCCGCACTCGATGCGGCAACAATCCACCGTACACCTATGTCGAGAACGAGTACTCGTTCGATGAGACCTTCGAGGTCACGGGCAACGCCTGCCTCTGCGACGAAGGCGACAGCATCTCCAAGCCGTCGGAATCCTGGACGCCCTGCAACCCGCCGAACTTCTCGACCAACCCGTTCATCTCCGGATCGGTGAACTGGGATCCCGACAACGGCATGGTGTCGTTCCGTGGCACCGTCGCGAACATGCCGAACATCCCAGGTGATTCCGGCGGCACCAACTTCCGCCTGGAGGCCCTCGGTGGAGGATCGGTGCTCACCGCCGTCGGCGGCGGATGGTCGGGCTACACCCAGGACTCCTACCGCTACAACGAGGGCACCTTCAACCAGTGCGAGACCAGCGCCGCCGCGAGCAGTCAGATCGTCCTCAGCCTCAACGGCGATGAGAACTACGTCGAGTGCGATATGGCCGTCGTCGTCGCCGTCGACAACGTGGGGGTGTGCCCGTGACCGCGGATGCTCCAAGATCGTCAGGGGGAAGCACCTCGCCGAGGGCGGTGCTGCTGCCGCTGACCGTGCTCGGCTCACGCCCCGACGATGTCGTCAGGAGCGGACCGAAACCTGTCGCCCTGCGACCAGAGGACTCATCGCCTGGGAGTTGGCGTGTAGCGACTGCGGGTGTCCGTTGGTCCCGAAGCGGAAGGCTCGGAAGAAGACCTGCCCGAGGTGGGCTCGATGACCCATCGATCGGCCGTCGAATAGACAGGCATCCCCGGCCAGCCCCTGTCGGAATCGGAACCTTTGCCGCCCCCAAAGGCGGCTTATTAAATGGGGCACCCCGAATCCCATTTCGCTGCGCAAAATCCGTTTCATGTTGCACTATGCCTCGCCGACATCGCCGACGCCCTCAACCTGCCCATGCCGGCCTTCATGGCCCTGCTCAAGCGTCCCGAAGTCGTCGAACTGCTCCAGCGTACTGGCGAGCCTGCTCGACCTCGCCGCACACCGCCGCCCGCATCGCCCCGCGTGCCATCGAAACCCTCGAAGCGGTGCAGACCGAGGCCGCGGAGGCCGCGACCAGCACCCCGGTCTCCCCGAAGCCATCCAGGCCGACCGCGCGCCGCCACCTCACGCAACCAGCGCCGCCTCGCCGCCACCGCCGCCCTCGCCCACCAACGAGCCCCTCAAGGTGGCCTTCAGGTGGCACCGGTCTCCGACCGGTGCATGGACAACAGAACCACGGAACAAATCACAAAGACACCGGTCAGAGACCGGTGCCACCACAGGAAGCCATCGCCGCATAGCCCTTCTCCCCTCGCGGGAGAAGGTGGACGCGTGCGGATTCAGCACGCGGACGGATGAGGGGCCCTGAACCTTCCAGCAGGAACGGGTGCCACGGGTTGACCCGAAGGGCAACCCGTGCTCCTGCTGCTCCTCACCCTCACAACCCCAGCTCCCCAACCTGCCCGACCGGCACCCGCTCATCCAGCATCCGCTGATCGCACACGAACGAGTCATCGGCCTCGACCGCGAACGCCCGCCGTGCTTCGTGCTCAGCGCACGCACGATGTCATGGAACGAATGCCCCGCCCGGTTCCCATCCACCATCGCCACGCCGCGAAACCGCCCCGCGCCCGCCTCGTCGAGCAGCCACGCGAGCGCCTCCGCCGTATCGCTCAAGCTCGTCGCCGGCTTCCACTTCCGGCTCGCCTTCACCACACCGTCCTTCTTCATGGCGTTCGTCAGGAAGTCGATCATGTTGTTCGACCCCGGCTGCTCGCCGATCTGCCAGCCGAGCCGCGCGACCACGGCGTTCGGTTGGCCTCGAGCACGCGGCGCTCGGCCTCGGCCTTCTCGCCGCCGTAGCCTCCGTCGCGTCCGGCTCCCTCTCGATCGTGAACGGCCCCTTGGCGTCGTCGGTGAAGACCATCACCGTGCTCGTGAACACGAACGCATTCCCCGCATGCGCGCAGTACCGCGTAGCGCTCGCTCCAGTCCACGCTCACGACCCGCCCCTCGTTCTCCACACCCGTGCCGCTCGACGCTACCGCCAAGTGCACCACCGCCTCCGGTTGCACCTCGCAGGTACGCATCGCACGCCCAGGATCATGAGGCGCGCGACCGCCCGATCCCACCCGATCACCTCATCGCCGCGAGAGCGCCTTCGCAAGAGCCGAACCAACCGTGCCGCGAGAACCGGTAATCAGAGTGCATGCTGCAGACCCTACCCGAACCCGCAGCGGCAAAGGCAGTACCGCGGCGATTGGAGCCGAGGCGCAAGCCCTGGTCACGGATCCCGGCCACCCAATGCCGGGGTCGCAACCTGGGCTCGCCACAACACCTCACCGGCGCCGGCATCCCCGCCAGCCCACGCACGCCAGCAGCGCTGTCGCGCCCGGAGCCGGAACCACCTGCATGCGGAGGGAGAGGTTGTCCCAGCCGATCGCCGAGGTCACGGTGCCGAGCCCGCCCTGGTTGGTCGAGGTCGCCTGCACCAAACGCGAACTGCATCACCTCACCACCGAAGTCCGGGTGGCTGTCGAGGTCGAGCCCCTGATCGGGCACGATCTGGATGAAGTCCTCGGCGGTGTAACTGTCGAAGTTGCACCTGCGGGGTCATCGAACTCGAAGCCCTCAGCCGTTGCCGCCGGCGGTGGACATGAAGATCCCGCCGCCCTGCAGGATGTACAGCCGCGGCCCGCCGAAGCTCGTGAGATCAGCGCGTCGGTCACCGGGAACGTGAACACGCTCGCGGCCACCGACTCGATCGCCCGTCCTTCGCCGGGTCGTGCGTCCAGCCGTTCATGATGATCGGCGCGGATCACGTTGAACACGCCCTGCGGGATGTTCATCGTGTACTGCTGCAGCATGAAGTGGTTGACCGGGTTGCCGCCGCTGAACCGGTCGCTCGTGACGCCGCCGACCTCGCCGCCGTCGGGAACGCCCGACCAGAACGGCGTCATCGCGTCCCACGAACCGGGCTCGAAGTCGCTCTCCTGAAAGAGACCGTGGGCCCGGCAACCGCCGCGCCCGAAACGACCACCAGCGCCGAGGCGCTCAACAGAATCGATTGGAATCGCATGGCTTTCTCCTGCTCTCGTGTGCTTCTTTGATGGCATGGGCCGTCTGGCCTAGCCGCTCATGGAGCAAAGCGGAGAAACCCACCCGCCGGGGACACGCTGAATTGAGAATTTGCCACGGGTTTGGACGTAGGGCGAGGAAGTGGGTTCTGCGCGTTGGGGTGGTCAGAGCGGCGGAGTTCGCGGGATGGAGGAGTTGCTCTCAAAGGCGAGACGGAGGAATTGCTGCTCGGGAATGGTGCAGCGATCCACCGCCGTAGGGGCATGGCCGTCTGGGGGCTCTTGTCTGTATGCTCGGACGAACGTTCGCCGCGTTCAAACAGTGCGAGCGCCACGAACCGATCGGGGACGATTCCATATGGTGCGGTGGCAATTCACCGATTTCTCGGTGAGGAAACCGCCGAACGTGACGCGATGAGCAAGGCTCATGGATTCATGGTGGCAGGCTTTCGAGTCGAAGACGACAGATCTACAGGCTCTCTTCGCTGGATGGCAGGGTGGGATCTGCCGGCCTGGATGCACAAGCATCTCCAAGCGATCGACAGTCGGCTCATGTGGGAGTTCGGGCCGTCGGCGGATGGTGCGGGCCATCAACTGGTCATCACCCTGAGGCTGATCGACACCTGCGCCCGCTGGTCGCCGAGATCCTGAGGCGTGCGCTGACCTAGATGGCTGGAAGTTCAGCGCGTATCGGTTGCCGGAGCAACCGGAAGCGGCTGAGGCCATCGTGCAGGAGATGCGGTCACTCGATTGACGGGTGGCGGGTCGCTGCGGCTCCGGGCGACAACAATCAGGTGGATCTGACGTTCTTCGTGCCCGGTTTGCGTTCGGGGCAGGCGGACTCGGCTAGGTCGGTGCGTTCGTCGCGTCCGAGGTGCTCTTAGGCGAGTTGCTAGACAAGTGGATCGGCGGGATTGACGTCGCTCCGACCAGGGGATCGCCTGGCCTGCTGCGGGTGGCTCGGCTCATCAGCGGTTCCTGCGGATGTGATTCCGGTCGAAACATTGCGGGAGCGTGTCGAGTTCGGCGCAGGCGGCTCCTCCAAGCGATTGTCCCGCAGCCACACCATGTCTGGGCGGAGGGCGCGGAATGGTCGCTTATCAAACTGTCTCCGCCGGAAGCACCCGACTTTGCCGATCAGGACGATCTGTTTGTCGCCCGGACACCCAATCTGGCGGTGTGGAAGGCCACCCGTCGTCCCATGTTCTTCGACGAACGCTTCACGCGGTCTGGAGAGACGTTCTGCGTCGCTCGACGGCTCGGAGGGGCTGGATGAGGAACTCTTCGCCGACAAGTCCGAGATCGAGGACGCGGCTCGACGAAGTTCTGAAGCCCGATGGTCTAGGGTGTCAGATCGGCGGCGGGACCGGACGCCGCTACTCGTACATCGAGCTCGCGCTGACCGATCTCGATCGGGGCATCCGGGCGGTCGGGATCGGCTGCGTGCCGGCAACGTCCCTCGGCGCTCGTGGATCCTATTCCACAACGCCGACCTGTGCGGTGAGTGGATCAGTGTGTATGAGGACAGCCCGCTCCGATGCTGAGTTGTTGACCGGCAGCAGTGGTTTGTGGTCGGCCGCGCTGCGAGCCTACTCTCGCCGAATCACGAGAGTGCCTTCGAACGGGTTCTTTTATCGTCCTCGCAGTCTTCGATGAACTCCGCAAAGACTTTCTTGCCTTCAAACCGCACATCGCGTGTCAGTCGAAACACCGCTGATGGTAGGAGGGCAAACCAAAGCACAAGCCAAGTGACTGGGAATAGATGGCCGTCGAGGCAAGCGAATAACAAAGCGAAAACACCAGTCGTCGGGATGGTCGAATGACGGTTCTACGCGATCAATCCCGATTCGGGCTCGACGAGCCAAGATCCAGAGCACTGGGCAGAACATTGTGCCTGCGCAGAGGAAAGAAGGAACGTCGCTTCAAAACCCTGCCAAAGTAAACCCCGAAGAAGCCATGTCCGTTGTTCATACTCTATTCACCAGCGCCGCGCTACGTACACAATTGACACTAGCAAATAGATCGCCGTATATCGCAAGAGAAACTGGGTATGCCTTGGCTGAACCGGAACTCCGCGGCCGCGAGGCCCACCTGCTCTCGTGTTGCGGCCGGGAGTTCGCCTCCGTCGGGGACAGTCCCGCTATCCATCTGGATTGGAAAAGCAGGATCGTAGGTGTCGGCGAAGTGCCAACTGATGAATCGACTGTACACGCGTTCTCCAAACTGCCGAATCGTCTTAGCCAAGCGGGGCGATCATAATCCCTTCTCCGAGTCCCCGGCCCGCGATGCCTGCTTGGCTAGGCCGGGGTCGACCAAACGGACTACACCGAGGGTTGACGCCGATTGCGAGTGAGTGGGCCTCGCCCGGCTGGTAGATCCGCGAGCATGACCTCGGCCCGCGGCGAACGAAAAGCACCGACGCCGGTCGGTGCCTGTTTCCGCGTGTACGCGTCGAAAGTGGAGCGGAGGGACTCGAACCCCTAACCTCCAGGCACAGGCGGCACTCTCCCAATTGAGTTACCGCCCAAGGGGAGGAAGAGTATACGGGCATCCGTTCTCCGCGTCTGCGTCCGGTAGGGACCAAACTTTGCTCGCTGAGCGGGGATTCACGGCGGCTTCACCAGGGCGAGGGGCTCGGGCGGAAAGTGTGTGTGATCGAGGGCGCGGCGTGTGCCGCGTCGGTCCTGGCATTCTCTGAAAGGACTGACCATGTCAAGGACAGAGAAACACACTCCGTACGAGAAAGACTTCGAATCAGACCAGTTCCAGCAGAGCACCCGCGGCGACCTGCAGCGCAAGGTGTGCCGCGTGAGCACGCGCCGACCTCGGCGACCGAGCGGCCCGCGCGCGGTTCGACTACGAGAACTTCTCCGATGACGAACTCGCCGATCGGGCCGAGCAACTCGGCATCGAGGGCGGGACGACATGATCAGCGAGCAGGCGATCGAGGCGATCCGCAGAAGGAAGATCCGCAGCGTGGACGCAACCCGTCAGGCGGATCGGGCCACGCAGAACAATCGGCGCGGATAATCTGCTCGACCGATACTCCACTTCGCATCTGTTCCGCGAAACTCAGGCGTCCGTCGCTCCGGCGGACGCCTGTGTCATGAATCCGGGTTCACACGCGGTTCATCGGGCCTCCACCGCGAGCGGCGATCCTTTCAGTACGGTCAATTTCGTACCCCGACCGACGGAAAGGAGCCAGTCATGGCACGCACAGAACCGCACACCTCCGGCGAACGAGCGAAACTCAAGGAGAAGCAGATCACCGGCGAGCGCGATGCGAAGGAACTCGAGGATCGGGGCATGCCGATCTCGGCCGCGGCGCAGATCGCCGGGACCGACCCGACCACGGTCCCCAAAGCTCGACTACGACGCGTTCTCCGATCAGGAGATCGCCGACCGGGCGCAGAACTCGAGATCGAAGGTCGCGAGACCATGCTCAAAGAGGAACTGATCGAGGCGATCCGCAAGCACGAGGACCCGCAGCGAGTCGAGGCCGCCCGTCAGGCCCGCCGGGGTGACCCGAACAGCGGCGTGCAGGGACAGACCGATCAGGTCCGCGATCCGAAGCACAGCAAGCGCGACCCGCAGAACAACGGCGAGTCGTAAGGGCGGGCCGACGCTTGCCACGCTTCTCCCAGATTGCCACGTCGGCCGCCAGCGGTCACAATCCGGGTTTCGCCCGTGAGCGGGCATCTGGGTACGACTGAGGGGCCCACGCGGGCCGCGGCGAGGAGCGATCGATGGCGAGCGGAGCGAACGAGGGCGGTCAAGCGGACATCGGGCTGGTCGGCCTCGCGGTCATGGGCCAGAACCTGGTGCTGAACATGGCCGACCACGGCTTCACCGTTGCGGTCTACAACCGCACGACCTCAAGATGGAGGAGTTCGTCGGGGCGAACCCGCCCGGCAACTCGGTGACGCCGGGGGCGGGCTAGTCGGGTCGGCGGAACTGAAGGACTTCGTCGCCTCGATCAAACGCCCGCGGAAGATCGTGATCCTCGTGAAGGCCGGCGGGCCGACCGACGCGGTGATCGACGGGTTGGCGGGGCTGCTGGACGAGGGCGACATCATCATCGACGGCGGCAACGCGCACTGGGAAGACACGATCCGGCGCGAGAAGACGCTGACGGCAAAGGCCTGCGCTCATCGGCTCGGGCGTGTCCGGCGGCGAGGAGGGCCGCTTCGGCCTCGCTGATGCCCGGCGGCGACGAGGAGGCGTGGAAGGAGCTGGAGCCGATCTGGACGGCGATCGCCGCGAAGGTGGACGCCGAGACGGGCAAGCCGATCGAGGAGCCGCGCCGGGGAAACCGGTGACCGGCGGCGTGGCGTGCACGACCTACATCGGCAAGGACGGCAGCGGGCACTTCGTGAAGATGGTGCACAACGGCATCGAGTACGGCGACATGCAGATGATCTGCGAGGCCTTCCACCTCTTGCGCGGGATGGGCGGGCTGACGCCGAAGGAGTGCGCGGAGGTGTTCGCCGAGTGGAACCGGGGCGAGCTCGATTCGTTCCTGGTGGAGATCACGGCGGACATTTTGGCGTTCGACGATCGCGCACGGGCAAGCCGTTCGTGGATGTCGTCCTGGACGCTGCAGGGCAGAAGGGCACCGGCAAGTGGACGTCGACGGCGGCGCTGGACTTCGGCGTTCCCGCGCCGACGATCGCCGAGGCGGTGTTCGCGCGCTGCATCAGCGCGATCAGGAGGAACGCGTCGCGGCGAGTGACATCCTGGCCGGTCCCGGACACGACGAGGCGGAGGCGGCCCGTGACAGGTTCTTCGGCTCGCGCGACGAATTCGTGAACGCGGTGGGTCAGGCGCTGTACTGCGCGAAGGTGTGCTCGTACGCGCAGGGGTTCCAGTTGATGGACGCCGCGGCGAAGGAGTACGGCTGGACGCTGGACTTCGGCGCGATCGCTTCGATCTTCCGGGGCGGCTGCATCATCCGCGCGGGCTTCCTGCAGAAGATCACCGACGCATTCAACACGAACCCGGAACTGGCGAACCTGCTGGTCGATCCGTACTTCCGCGATCGCCTGGCCAGCGCGATGAAGAACTGGCGGAGCGTGGTGGGTGCGGCGTCGCTCGGCGGCGATGCCGATCCCGGCGTTCTCTTCGGCGCTGTCGTACTACGACTCGTACCGTCACGCGGTGCTGCCGGCGAAGTTGCTGCAGGCGCAGCGGGACTACTTCGGCGCATACGTACGAGCGCGTGGACGAGCCGCGTGGGAAGTTCTTCCATATCGACTGGCCGGCAGGGGCGGCCGGGCTGAGGCGTAATCTTCACCTGCGATTTTGCTTCGCTGGTGGGAACTCCCCGGTATGCTGGAGTACCGATCGATTCGGCGGGCTTCCTGGTGGAAGTCGCGTCGAGCGGCGTGCAAGGTGCATGCCGGTTTGGTTTGCCCTTTCAGAAGGAATCTGAATCATGTCATCATTCGCGTTGAAGTCCGCCGCCCTTCTTGTTGTGGCCTCGGCGTTTGCTGCCGGCTGCGCCAGCTGGAATCCGACCAGACGACCTCGAGTGCTGCGACCGGTCAGGTGTCGTCCCAGACCAGTCAGGCGGCGTACCGGACTTCGCAGCAACGACTTGTCGAGAGCGGGTCGTCGCTGATCACGCTGTACGCGAACGATCCGATCGCCAGCGGGTTCAGCGTAGACGACGGGAGTACGGCGGCGTGATGAGGCCCAACGGGTGTTCAATCGCGACAGCGATGTCATCTTTGGTTCGTACCGCAGCGGTTACCTGTCTTTCTCGATGCAGGGCGGCAACGAGGCACGTGATCAATCTCGGCTCCACCCGGAACTCGCCCAGCGTTACGGGTACGACGAAACGGTGAGCGGCGGGCAGGGCTTCGCGTCGATCGCGTTCCGCGACGGGGAGATCACGATCTTCAAAGAGCGTCACGAGAGTTACCAGCCGTTGCGCGGGCGGAGACGCTGATGAGCGGCTTTGACCCGCGAGAACGAGATCCGTCCGAGGTGGGGCACATCTACCTCGCGAGGATCGTCGAAGACAACGAGTCGGTGTTCGTGAAACTGTTCGTGGTCGCGATGGACCCGGATAGTTGGGTCGTGCTGCGCTGGGGAAAGGCTGGATCCGGACGGGGTGCAGGTGACGATGCGCGGGCGGTGACGCGAAGGCGAGGCCTTCGCGAAGCGAACCCCGACACTCGACGCAGACTTCGGTACCCATTGTGTTGTCGGTCATGGGCTACGCTGCGCGTAGACCATGCCACCCTGGCCCTTGAGTTGGTGTGACGTAGGCTGGGTCGAGCGGGGCCTTCGCTTCGCTCAGACCCCGGCACCCGATTGTCGTCGGTCATGGGCTCCGCTGTGCGGAGACCATGCCACCATGCCGCTGCGTCCGTCGCTCAGGCGACCGGTTTGCCTCGGACGAGGTTCAGGACCAGCGACACGAGGAACAGAATCAGGAAGATGAAGAACAGGATCTTCGCGATGTCGGCGCGGCGGCGATGTTTCCGAAGCCGAAGATGGCGGCGATGATCGCGATGATGAAGAACGCTATGGCCCAGCGGAGCATGGCGTGATCCTTTCGGGGTGATCGTGTCTGGTGGACGCGCCCGAAACACTTCGGCGCGGCGGGAGGCAACGAGTCGATCAGTCCTGCGCGTCGCGAGGCTTCGGACATGTTCTCGCCGACATACTCGAGTCTTCGCCCATGCCTTCGACCGTGCTGCAGGACGCGAGGGCGACGGCGCAGCCGCGCGGCGAGGCGAGGGCCAGGAGTCGGCGATTGGGGGCGGAGCGTTCAGAGGGCATCGATGGATTCCTGTGGGGACACCAGCGACCGGTCTTCGGACCGGCCTTCTCCATTCATATGTACCAGCGCGGGGCTGCGCCGGATCGTGAAATCGGATTAATTCGATGATGCGGGCGATGGTGCGAGGGGCAGTCGTCTGCGCTCGCTTCGACCATGCCACCCCGAACTGGGCGTTACTCTGCGGAGCGTCGGGGCATCGCAGCACGCGACGAGGCGGACGGTTTCCGGCGTGCCGGGTCCAGACGCCGTCGTTCACGGCGAGGCTCGGCTCGAAGATGATGTCCACGGTGCCCTTGATGAGTTTGGGCCCGATCTCGTAGCGGAGCGTGAACTCGGCCGAGCGGACCTCGGAGAGCATCATGAATTCCTGCTCGACGCCGGTGGCGACGTCGATGAGGACGATCAGAGTTCGCCCGGGCCGTCGACTTCCATGCCGTCGGGCAGTTCGGGCGGGTCTTCCTGCGCAGGTGCAGCAGGGCGGCTCGCCCGGGTAGCGGAACTCGACGCGTGACCTCGGCGATGGAGCCGTCTTCGTTGAAGCGGGAAGCGAATTCGAAGTAGTCGGCCTTGAGCGGGTTGGCATCGGCGTCGAGCACGTCGTTGGGGAACAGGCCGAACTCGGATCCGGTGCGGATCATGCCGAGCAGTCGGTTGACGGCGATGCGCGACGACGTGGTTCGAGGCCGAGTCGGTCGAGGTCTCGTAGACCTTGAACATGGCGTCGAACGCGACGAGTGTGGCGGTCATGATCGAGGCGCTGATCGACAGGGCGATGAGCATCTCGATCATGCTGAACGCGCGCGGGCCGTTCTGCGGGCGGCGCGGCTGGTCGAGCGATGCGTGCTGCGTGTGAGGGTGCGGATGGGGTTCATGCGATCACACGCCTTCCTCTTCGTCGTCGGGCAAGCTCGTAGCGTCCCTCTTCGTAGGTCGAGCGGTGGGGCTGGATCCGGATCGGCGTGGCGAGGCCGTCGGGGAGCACGATGTCGGGGTCGTAGTTGATGATCACGCGACCGAAGCCGTTGAACGGGACGGGGCGCCGGGCGAATCACCGGGTTCCCACTCGGCGTCGGTGTCGACGATGCCGTCAACCAATCGTCGGGGTAGTCGCCGACTTCGAGGCCGTCGAGCAGCGGCGAGCCGATGGGGATGAGTTCACCGGTGGCGGGGTCGCGGGCCGAGTCGTAGCCGATGTCGAGCGTGCCGTCGCCGTCGAGGTCGGCGAGGTCGCCGAGTTCGATACCTTCGGGGTCGCCGTCTTCGGGGCTGAAGTAGCCGAGGTGATGTTGAAGTCTGCGGGGTTGCCGATGGGCTCGCCGTAGAGCTGCAGCGGCGGCTCGCCGAAGACGGGCTGGAAGTCGGCGATGAGCACGCCGTCGATGCGTGCGTTGCCGCGGATGTCGATGACGCCGGCGATGATCGCGCGCAGGTGCACGTCCTGATCGGGGCTTGCGTTGTTCAGGCCGATGTCGGTGGACCAGTTGGGGAGCATGAGCGAGGCGCGACGGATCTGGTCCATCTCGGATTCGGTGGGTTGTAGTCGGGGTCGTCGGGTAGTCCGGGTGCTCGCTGGTGAAGCGGGTGGAGCCGGTGAAGGTGATCTTGTTGCGTCGGTTGGTGAACACGGTGGCACGGTTGCCGACGATGGATCCGACGAACAGGCAGTCGTGGAAGCGCAGGTTGTTGGAGACGCGCTGGTGTCGATGCACTGGTCGCCGCCGTAGCCGTCGCCGTCGAGGTCGACGCCGACGATGAGCGGGTCGGGCAGGTCGTCGTAGCCGATGTCGCCGGGCTCGGCCCATGACTTGTCGAGGGCGATGTCCGACTCATCATCCTGCGGGTACATCTGCTCGAAACGCCGGTGAAGCGGTTGCGCTCTGCGTGCCGTAGAAGGGCCACGAGGGGTGGGTGTTGTCCTGATAGGTCTCGACGAAGGTGACGCCGATGAAGGTGCAGTTCTCGAACAGGGCGTTGGTGCCCATGGGGATGGTGACGTTGCGGAAGGTGAGGTTCGAGTAGGTGGGGCGCTCGTACCAGTCGGCCGGGGCGGGCGCGGCGAAGGGGCCTCGACGGTGGTCGGCGGGGTGTAGCCAGGACCGGTGGATCTCGACCTGGTCGTCGAGCGGCGAGTTGGTGTCGGTGGCGATGGTGATCAGCCCCTCGGTCGCGGCGGCGAACGAGTCGGGTGTGATGTCGGGGATGTCGATGTCGTCGGCGTTGAAGACGATGGGCAGGTCGTTGGTGTTCGGCGAGACCGCACCGGAGACGAACTGCTGGTAGTTGCCGTAGGGCACGCCGAACGCGTCGACGGCGTTCTCCCAGTCGGACTGGTTGGCGCGGAAGAAGATCGAGCCGCGGACCTTGGCGTAGCGGTCGCGGTAGTCGAGGATGCCGTCGCGGTAGCCGAGCGTGATGTCGTCGGCGTCGATGTCGCCCGAGTCGAGAGGCCGTCGTCGTTGTTGTCGTTGAAGGTGGAGAAATCCCACGCGCCGTCGATGAACTGGCCGTTGTAGATGCCGTTGCCGTTGCGGTCGGGGTGGGCGGAGTCGATCATGACGCCATGGCGTCGTCGAGTGTGAACTCGGCGCCGAGGGCCTCGTTGGGCGTGCCGGCGCGGAGGGCGTCGGAGAGGACGATGCGTCCGTCGCCGTTCGTGTCGAAGTGGTTGATGAAGATGTCGAAGTCGTCGACGACGCCGTCTCGCGTGACATCGAGGAACGCGCTGTCCGCGAGGCCGTTGCCGGAGTAGTCGACGGCGTTGAGGTTGACCAGGGGCAGGCGTTCGATGGCGTGGTTTATGCGCGGCGGTTGTCGCCGTCGACGTCCGCTGAGCAGCGCGGCGTGGAAGTCGTCGAGCTGGTGTTGAGAATGGGGTCGAGGCCGTAGAAGTCGGACTTCATGTGTACAGGGGCGGGCCGTCCATGAGGCCGAGGGCCTGCAGTTGTATCGGATGCCGAGCGGCCCGTTGACCTGCACGTTGCGCGATCATGAGGCGGGAGCGCGCACGGCGTGCTCGACGCGCTGACGATGGAGAAGTGCTGGTAGGCCGTGCGGGTGACCCAGCGCTCGCGCGTGAAGTCCCAGTTGTACCCGGTGACGACGACGAGCACGCGGCCTTCGGGGTCGAGCGCGGCGGCAGGTAGTGATCTGGACGGCGGTCGTGATGAGACCGTCGCCGGAGCGTTCGAGGCCGATGGGGAGGCCGACGACCCAGTCGGGTTTGCTCGTCGGGGCGGTGATCGGCGCGGGCACGTTGTCTGCGTTGTCCCAGGACGAGGTTGCCGGCCTCGTCGGAATCGTGATGCCACTGGATGGCCTCGCGGATGCTGGTTGGGGTGCCGGGCTCAGGGCGTCCGTACAGTGCGGGCTGGGGCGGGGGCGGCGCGTCGAAACCGCCATGGCGCCGGTCCAGACGCGGCGGCGTACTCGGGGAGACCTCGCCGATGGGGACGATGAAGCGCGATGCGGCCTCCATGAGGCGTGATTCGGCGTTACAGGCCGGTGTCGATGGCGGACATGGACTTGGTGACGCATGTGCGAGACCGAGGAGCGGAGGTTGCCCTGCGTGACGACGGCCATGGTGGTGGCGAGGGAAGCGAACATGACCAGGAACATCATGGCGAGGATGCCGACGACGCCTCGGCGACCGCGCTCGACGAGCAGTCGACGGAGACCGAGGCTCTTCGTGGCGGTATGGCGTTTGCGTCGGGTCATGGGGTTTCCTTCCGATCGTGGGTGTGGTGCGGCGCCGGCGGTCCTGCGGAGCAGGATCAGCGGGGCGGCACGACCCAGGAGATCACGCTCAGCGGCGGCGCGTGGTCTTCCAGACGCCGTCGTAGATGACCGTGACCGTGACTCTGAGCGGGTACTCGCCGACGTCGCGTCCGCCGGCCTCGGTGTCGTTGGCGGCGTTGTCGAGGACGACTGGTAGTCGAAAGGGTCGACCTTCTCGACGGTGATGGCTGCGACCAGCCGCGCATCGAGACGGGGACCATGTCGCCGTCGACTTCGATCATCTCCGTGGTGCCGTCGAACCGGACCTCGGAGATGACCTCGCCGAACGAGTTGATCGGGCCGGGAACCGCTGGCTCATCACGAAGCCTTCGGGGAACGCGGTGGTGTTGCCGAAGACGAGTCCGTCGAGATCGTCGATGTCGTTGATGTCGGCGATCTGCGGATCGTCGCCTTCGCCCCACCCTCGAGTGTTCCGGGGTCGGCGGGTCGGTGAAGTAGATGCCGCCGGCGAAGCGGTCGTGGTTGGGCAGGGCGAGAACTCGCGGATTTCCTGTGCGAGGTAGGTCGCGGTCGCGGAGTGGGTTGACCACATGTTGGAGTAGAGGAAGCATCATCGAGCGGAGTATGACGACCACGCCGAGGCCGATGATGAGCACGGCGAACATCGTCTCGATGAGCGTGAAGCCGGATGACCCGCCGGCGCGGCGCACGCCGCGATGGCGTCGTGGGCGTGGGCGCGGGCTGGGGTCGGTCCGGATGTCGACGGTGCCGGGAGCATCGCGAGAGTCCTCGGAGGGTGAGCAGCGGCGGCGGCGTGCCGTTGGGTTCACCTTTCATTGGACGATCTGGCTCATCTTGAAGATGGGCAGAATGATGGCCATCGCGATAAAGCCGACGATTGAACCCATCGCAACGATCATGAGGGCTCGATCATTCCGGTAACCGCTTTGATGGCGTCGCGGGCGCTTGGCGTAGTAGTCGGAGATCTCGTCGAGGACCTCGCCGAGCACCGGACTCTTCGCCCGCTCCGATCATCTGCACGACGGCGTGGGGCATGAGCGCGGACTGCTGGGCTGGAAGGTGATCTTGCGACCCTGTTTGACGCTGCTGTACACGGCGCGCCACATGCGCTGTAGAGGCGGTTGCCGGAGATGTCGCCGGTGATGGCGATGGTGTCGAGCATGGGGACGCCGGCGTTGATCAGTTCGCCCATGGTCTGCAGCGAGCGGCTGATGTAGAGGCGCGGAACATGCTTGAAGACGGGGACGGTGAGCACTTGTCGAACCACCAGGAGCCGGGGTCGGTCTTGAGCAGCGCGAAGAAGCCGATGAACACCGCGAGCAGCGAGCCGAGGATGATCAGGTACTGCGAGCGGACGAACTCGGAGAGGCCCATGAGGAAGGTGGTCGCCCACGGGAGCGCGTCCTCCTTGCCCTCGAAGACCCGGTGAATTTGGGAGGACGAAGGTGAGCAGGAACACCGTGACGCCGACGGCCATGGTGGCGATGACGCCGGGTAGATCATCGCGCCGATGACCATCTTGCGGGTTTCGATCTGCTGCGAGGTGTACGCCGCGATCCGGTCGAGCATCTTGCCGAACGAACCGGACATTTCCGAGCGCGGACCATGTTGACGTAGAGCGGGTTGAACAGTTTCGGGTGGCGGGCCAGTGCCTCGGAGAACTGTTTGCCGGATTCGACGTCGTACTTTGAGACCGAGGATGATCTGCTTGAACTTGTAGTGCGTCGTCTGCTCGGCGATGCCCTCGCGCGGTGCGGATGCCGATGCCGCGCGGACCATGACGGCGAGCGGGTCGTGAAATCGAGGACGTGCTTCTGATTGGGCTTGCCGGAGTTCAAACCGCGCAGCGCTCGAGGCTGCGCGCGGTTGTCGGAGGAAGGGACGGGAGCGATGGAGAGGACCTGTGCCTGCCGGCGCAGGCTGTCGGCGGCGGCGGCGACGGACTGGGCGTTGAGCACGCCGACGGTCGTCTGGCCGTTTCCGGATCGGACCTGGTAGCGGTAGGCGGGCATGGTGGTCGGCTCCCTCGCTGGGCGGTTGAGAATCAGAGCGGGTCGGTGGCGTCGCGCGAGATCAGGCTGCGGTTGCTGCTCGAGTTGTCGGGGTAGGCGGCCTGGGCGATCGCGTCTTCCTTGCTGATCATGCCGTTGAAGTAGAGGGCTGATCGAGGAGTCGAGGCTGGACATGCCCATCGAGCGGTTGGTTTCGATGACGTTCGCGATCTCGAAGGTGCGTCCTTCGCGGATCAGGTTACGCACCGCGGGGTGCACAGCAGGATCTCGACGGCGGGGCCATGCCCTGGTGTCGGTGCGACGGAACAGCGTCTGGGAGATGACCGCCTGCAGCGTGTTGGCGAGCATGGCTCGGATCTGGTCTGCTGCGCGGCGGGGTACATATCGATGATGCGTTCCACCGTCTGCGAGGCGTTGGTGGTGTGCAGCGTCGAGAGCACGAGGTGGCCGGTTTCGGCGGCGGTGATGGCGAGGGCGGTGGTTCGAGGTCTCGCATTTCGCCGACGAGGATGATGTCGGGGTCCTGGCGCAGGGCGTGCTTGAGGGCCGAGGCGAACGAGGGCATGTCCTGGTTGAGGCGCTGCTCAATGAGGCAGCGGTTTGAGTGAAGGACGTATTCGACGGGGTCCTCCAGCGTGATGATGTGCTTCTGGTATCGCTCGTTCATCGCCTGGATCATGGCGGCGAGCGTGGTGGACTTACCCGAACCGGTGTCGCCGGTGACGAGAACGAGGCCTCGCGGCAGGTAGGTGAGTCGGGTGATGACCTCGGGGAGGTTCAGGCTGGCGAGCGGCGGGACCTGGTCTTGATGGCACGCATCGCGATGCCGGGGACGCCTTCTGGCGGTGAGCGCTGACGCGGTAGCGACCGAGGTTGGAGACTCTGCAGGAGAAGCCGGCGTCCTGCACTTCGTTGAAGGTGTGCATCGAGTTCTCGGTAGCCATGTGTCTGACCATGCTCTCGGCGACCTCTGCGGTGATCACCGGGAAGTCCATGGGGTCATCACGGTCTGGCGCGCATGACCGGGGGTGGCCGGCGACGATGTGGATGTCGGAGGCATCGGCTTCGGCTGCACGGCGGAGAATGTCGTCGATGGTCATGACGGAGCGCTCGCTCCGGGTGGCCACGCGGGCTCGCCGCGGGCGTGGAATGATGATCGGACCTGGTCGGCGAGGGCGGTCGGGAGAGCCGGCGACCCTCGCGCACGGCGTGGTCATCGGCCCGCGGGTCGGCGGAATCAGTCTCGTGGGCGATGGAAGGCCCGCACCGGTCGGATCGTGCCGTCAGAAGAGGAACGCGAGGCGTGCTGGGGTCCGAGAATCAGCCGAGGCCGACGAGACGGCGCGCCGGTGGCGCAACGCTCCTTGTCGCCTGGGGCGATCGAACAGTTCGGCGTCCACGCTGCTCGAAGAAGCGCGGGCCGGGACCGGGGCGTGGGCTGCACGCAGGCGGTCGAGACTGGCTCGCAGTCGGAGGCGGTTGTGCTCGGAGAGGTCGGTGCGTCCGCGCCAGGTGGCGTCGTCGCCGATGTGGAAGGTCAGGTGAAGGTGTTTGTGCTCGACGAGGCGGAAGCCGGAGAGGGCGTCGAGGTTGGCAAGCATGGCGAGGCCGATGTACGGCGCCGATGCAGATGCGGTCGAGCTCCAGCGAACCGACGAATGAACGCGGGAAGACGAAGCAGTCCCAGCCGCCATGGCGCTCGCCGGGTTCGGCGAGCATCGCGTCGAGCGGCCGGGCGAGTCGTAGTGGCCGGGGATGGTGCGTCGGTTGATGACGTGGGCGGGGCGTCCCGAGTGACCAGCGAGGCGACGGACGCGTAGAAGTGGGCTGCAGGAGATGTCGAGGTTGGTGTAGACGAGTACGTCGCCTTCGCGGGCGGGGCCGGCGGCGTCAGCGCCGAGGGCGATGAGGTCGGCGACCAGTGGAAACTTTGCTGGTCGCGAAGTCGGCGACATCGATCACGGATCGCCGAGCGGCTGCGCGGCGATGAAGGGTGAGGCGACCAGGTCCAGGTCTTCTTCGAACGCGACTCCGACCGGGACGACCTCGAGGCCGGCGTCTTTCGCGTGGGCGTGCGCGTCGGATTGAGGCGAGGGTGACCTCCTGGGCGATCGCGTGCTCGGAACCCTCGGCGCGTGGAACGGGTTGATTATGTGGATAATGCATCGGGACGGGGGGCCGGGGTCAGCGAGTTCCAGAAGCCGAGTCGGCGCGCGTCGGAGGAGTTCGGGCTGCGAGCGGATGACGTAGACATCGTTGATGCCGATGGCGGTCGCGCGTTCGTAGCCGGCGCTCTCGATGATGGGCCGGACGGGGCTGGACTGCGGATCGGCCTTGTCCTCGACGATGAGTACGGCCGGTGCGAATCTGGCGAGGTCGAATCCTTGAAGAGACCGACCTCGCCGCCCTCGACGTCGACGACGGCGAAGTCGTATGGCTGCTCGGGCTGCGGCGCTTCGGCCAAAACCTCGGTCATGGTCGTGTAAGGACTTCCACCGAGTGGACTCTGGCGTCCTTCGCCTTGAGGTCCTGTTCGTGATGGACGTTGGTCTCGAGGTAGGACATCACGCCGGAGTGGTCCTCGCCGACCACCTCGTGGAAGGTGACGGAGCCCTTCGATCCGGCGGGGCCGAGGGCGGCGTGCACGACGTGGCTGGCGGGACGGGCCTGGCGACAGGCTTCAAAGTTCTTCCGGACGGGCTCGATGAGGACGCCGGTCCAGCCGAGGGCCTGAAGGGGAGGGTCACGGAGAGGTGCTGGCCGTCGTGGGCGCCGACCTCGATGTAGCGTCCGGAGCGTTTGCCCTGAAAGAGCCTCATAAAGGAAGACATCCTCGTTGTCCTGGGCAGTAAAGCGGAATCGGGGCTGATCGGGGCCGGGCTGGCTGGCGAGGTCCTGGTCGCGGCGGCGGTGGCGACGGATCGGCGGAGTTCCAGGGCGGCGGTCTCGAGCCGCTCGGTCCGGACGCCAGAGCTGTTTGGCGACGACGTACCAGTCGGAACTGGGAAATCACAGCCGCGACCGCGCTATGGCGGCGATCAGGAGGATCCACTGCAGCGTCTCGAGGGCCTGTTGCATCGGGCGGATGGTAACCGGATCGATGAGCGCATCCTGTCAGGATGTGCCCGGGGCGTCGAGCTGCAGGTATTGCGCCCGTCCGGTGTGGGCGTTATCGGCCCGGCTGCCGATTCGGGCGGTCGGAGCCGCTCGGGCCGATAAAGACGGCGTGACGCGGATCGGGAAGCGGGATAACCCATACCGATCGTTTGACTGCTCCTGATATCGCGGGCAACTTCCCAGAGGGTCTGATAAGTTGCCCGAACAAATCGTGTTTATCTGTCTTCAGGGCCGGGATCGGATTGGGCGCTGCGTGTGCGTCGGACGTTGTCGGCTTTCCAAAGGAATGGACTGCTGAACCAATCGGCCGATGGTGCGTCGGATAGTCCGCGAGCGGGTTATTCGGGCTGGCTCGGTGGCTCAGGCCAGGAAGTGATCCCGGCGGACGCGCCGGAATAAGAAAGGATCGAAGGAATGAGAGCCTTTGTTGCGGAGCGGGCTTGGTCTGCTGGCGGCGGGGCCGTCGCGGGCTCGGCGTTTGCAGCCGGTGTCCAGATCACTCAGCCCCGGGTCGCGGACGATGAATTCGCCGGACCCTCCACGGTCGTGACCTTTTCCGTGGATGCGGGTCTGACGGCTGAGCCTGACCGACGGGCAGCCGCTGACGGTTGAGGCTCGCCTGATCGGCTCGGACGGCACGCTGTTCGGCTCAGCGATCACGGTCGGGATCCTCGGCGGTCCGGTGAACTACAACAACGCCGGCAACACCGGTCTGCAGATCGACATGAACGATCGCAACGGTGACGGCACGCCGGAGACTTTGTCTTCTCGACGGCCCAGTGGTCGAGCATCGTCAACGCCGGCGGCGGCGTGCGTCTGCGTGTGTTCACGCCGGGCGGCGGCGCGACGACCAGTTTGACGCGGCGGACGAAACGCAGGACGAGGTTCTGCGCGGACAACACGGGGCCGCGGATCACGAGCCGCTCAGGTGAACGCGGACGGCAGCCTGCTTCTGCTGAACTTCGATCAGCGTCTGCGTGTCGCGCCTTCGGGCGACACGGCCAACGACGACAACCAGACCATCATCGCGAGCGTCGGTGACAACGATTTCCAAGCGAACACGGTCAACTCCTTCGGGGGTGCGACGCCGACGGCGAGCGGCATCCTGGGTGTGACGCTGGGCAGCGAATTTCGCTCGCTCACGCTGACGCTCGACAACAGCGACTTGCCGAACGATTCAACAAACCTCCAGTTGAACCGCTGGATCCGCCCGAACACCCGGACTCGAATCTTGATCTGAAGGACATCGTCGCGAACCTCGCGACGTCGAACTCGATCCAGATCACGAGTGTTCCCGATCTGTCGGTGACCGGTGCGGTGTTCACCGCGTGTTCCCGCCAACGGCGGCGTCGTGGGGTTCGCTCCGGATCGACTTCAACAACGAGATTTCGAGCGCCGGTGGCCGGTGCGTACACGCTGGACCTCGTCGGCGATGTGGCGACGGACATCACGGTGAACGCCGTGAGCCTCGGGCAGTTCGGTCATCATCGACCTCGACTCCTCGGGCGGCGACGGTATCGCGGCCGACGGCCTGCTAGACGCCTCGGATGGTGATCCGAACGACGGCCTGTTCCGAGTCACGATCGATTCGGCGACCGGTCCGACGGACATCTTCAGCCAGACGCTGCCTTCGGATGTCGAGGACCGCGCGATCGGCGATGAGATCGCGCCGATGCTGCAGTTCGTTTCGTTCCACGACCTTGACGGTGACGGCGAGGTCGACGCGGTCGCCTCGTCTACGACGAGGCGATGGCGAACACGACCAGTGGACCGGCCTGACAGCGACGCCGGTGGATTCGGCGTCGGTGAACCCGGTTTCTCAGATCACGACCAGCGGGTTTACCGCTGATCTCGGTGGCTTCACTGCCGATACGGTCGTGAACCCGGGCAGTGACACGCTGACGATCTCGACGAGCCGCGGCAGCGTTGACCTTGTGGTTGACGGCGATCCGCTCGCCACTCGCGAGACGAACAACGCGATCATCCTCGGATTCGATCCGCAGGCGTTCGACTGGGACGATGACGGTACGACCGCCGCGGGCGGCGACGATGAAGAAGCGATCCCCGGCACGGGCGATGCGAACGCGGTTGCGGCTGCGTACAACGCGTCCGCCGGCGAGATCACCGACGCCGCGGGCAACGACGCGCCGAGCGTCGGCACGACGAATGCTTCGACGGACCGTGCGAACCCGACGCTGGTCTTCGCCGGTTTCCTGACCGGTGATAACCAGGACGAACTGACCTCGAACCGCCAGGCGGTGGTCGAGCAGCGTCCGGTCGGAGACACCTCGGACGTCGGCGATTCGGATCCGAACCGGATCCTGTTCGTGTGGTCGGAGGCGATCGAATCGACCGCTGGCGACACGACTGTCTCGACGGCGAACGTCGAGGAAGAGTCGATCACGTTCGGTGGGACACCGTTCGACGACGGCGATCTCGTGGACGCGTTGACGACGGCGAACTCGTTCACGCTGCAGAACGCGGACGTGTCGATCAGCGATTCCGTGGCGGTTCTCGCTGCTTCGACGCTGGTCGATGCGGCGGGCAACCCGGCGACCGCTTCGGCGACGGACCAGACGAACAAGCAGCGCCGTTCATCGCTCTGACGGTTCAGAGCGGCACGGTGGTCGACAGCGCGTTCCTGCTGGACGACGATGACGACGGCAACGCCGATTCGATCATCGCGCAGTTCAACCAGGTGGTCGTGCGTTCGCTGCTGGACGCGTCCGACTTCTCGATCAGCGTCGGCACGATCGATGGGATCGACACCGACAACGGCGCCAACTCGAACGGCGTGCTGTTCGAGGTTTCGGGCGTATCGATGATGGATACGCCGACGATCACCTACAATGGTGCGGACGCGGACGCCGCGGACCGCGCGATCCAGGGCGCTCGACCGGCATGAATGTTTCGGCGGTCAACGGCCAGACCTTCGTGGCGCAGGCGGTCGATGCGGCCGATCCGGATGCTCAGGGCCCGGCGATCATGCTGATCTCCGGTCGCGTGCTGCTCGGGACCGACGGCGGCCAGGCGATCCCGGCTCCGATCGGCACGAAGATCTACGCGGGCGTCGCGGTTCCGACCGTGAAGCGCGTGACCGCTGCTCACAACAATGTGACGTTCTCGTACGAGCGGACCAGCGGCGACGACTCTGTCGCCAGCCAGCGTTCGCTCCAGTCGCTGACGAACTGGTTGTTGGAACTGAACCAGTTCGTGTACCTGCAGCGTGGTCCGAACAACGTTCGTGTACACGAACACGCCGGAGTCCACCGGTGACCCGGACTACGACTTCCTGACGGACACGATCCAGCGCAGTTCATCACTTCGAACCTCGCGGCGATCCGGTTCACGGGTCAGGGCGAAGAATCGACCGATCGGATCACGAACGGTCTGCTGGAACTCGCGTGGGACCTGCCTCGCTCGGCCGACGGCACGACGACGGAGATCTACAACACCGGCTTTGATCTGGATGGCGCCCGATCCTGTCGACGGCGACCGTGACCGCTGCCGACGGTTCGTACGATCTGTACGTGTCGGCCCCGATCGCCTCGTTCACCGGGCGGAACCGCCTGGTTTCACGTGAACCCGGTCATCATCGTGGCCGAGCACCGAGCGGCGAGCGGTTCCCGTCTCCAGCCTTCTGAACCGATCGACGGCGACCCGATTCAGTTCCAGCCCCAGAACCGCACGGAGCAGAACAACAACAGTGCTGAAGACGCGGTTCAGTTCACCATCGATATCAGCAAGGCCGGGGCCGAGCGTATCTACCCGGTTGGAACACGGTTCCGTTCGCGTCAGTCTGGCTGGGCGACCAGTTCGATCCGGCGTCCGACTCTGCCGACGAGCATCCAGACGAACGAGGTCGTGCTCGGGCAGAACCTGATCGCGGCCGGTCCCTGGATCAGTTCGTCTACTGGATCGAGGACGCCGACGGCGACATGACCGGGGTCGACGGCGAGTGGAACGCCGACGACGACCGGGCGAACCCGCTGGATTCGATTTTGATCGATCGGAACCAGATCAAAGAGCACCGCGTTCACGCTGACGAAACTTCGGCGTGCAGTTCGGCGAGAACATCAACAACCTCGTCGGCGGCTACGCCTTCGGGCTGTTCAACGCCACCAGCGAGGCTACGGCGTGTTCCAGTTGGGCGACGAGTTGGAGGCGGCGTCGGTGTTCCCGGCGGCCGGGTTCCCGAACAACTCGATCACCGATGGTTGGGTGCTGGCGACGGTCAGCACGGCGTTCCCGAACGCGAACGGGTTCTTCCGGCCAACAACCGGACCGACTTCATTCTCGTGTTCCAGAACACGGGCGATGGGTTCGATGTCGGTTCGCTCGAGCCAACGGGGCGAACAACCCCAACGACCTGAACTCGATCGATCGCAACACCCGGCGTTCATTCACTACCGCTGAGTGAATCGACGGGGTTGGAACTCTTCCCGGCGGCTTCGGGGCGCCGCTTTTCGTTTTGGAGCCGCGGCTGGTACCATGGTTCGCGGGAGCAACAGCGATGAACACGACCAAACCGAGTCGGCTTTCGATCCTCGCGTTTCTGCTTGGCTTCACCCTGCTGGCCGGGGAGTCGCTGGGGCAGTTCGTGCCCGGTGGCGGCACGCTGGTCCGCGAGCGCGTTGCCGGTGTGCTCCAACTGAGTTCGGACGCGCCGGTCCCGGTGGACGGCGACCAGATCGCCGCGTTCTACAACGGGCAGATTGTCTCAGAGGTGTTCCAGTTCACCGTGGAGAGCGGAGTCGCTCGAGTACTCGGTGGTTGTGTTCGGGGATGATCCGTCGACCGAGGAGCAGGAGGGGCCGGCGGTTGGCGAGACGGTGGAGTTTCGGTTCTACCGGCAGAGCACAAACGTCGTGTACAAGCGTCTGGGCACGCTGAACCAGGGCGGCGAGGTGTTCAACTACCAGTTCGACGGTCAGGAATTGCCCGACTTCATCGGGGACCTGCCTTTCCCGATCGATCTGATCCCGACCGCGCGCTGGATCTTCGTTTGACGAATGATCCGGAGGATTCAGGTGGTTCGGTTGGCGGCGGCGACGGCGACGGCGGGGAAGTGGACGACACGCCCAACTACGACGTGGACGGCGACGGTCGGATCACGATCAAGGACGCCGCGGAGATCCTTCGGGTCATGTCGGGCGCTCGTTTCGGGTGGTGCCTGCCGCGCGTGCTGATGCGAACAAGGACGGGAAGGTTGATATCCGCGATGTGATCGGCGTGCTTCGGAACCGGACGTGAGTGGTCGAGTGCGAGGGCGTTCGAGGGCGTTTTCACTGCTGGAACTGGTGGTGGTGCTCGCGCGATCGGGCTGATGAGCACGGTCGCGGTGGTGCGTCTGGGGCGGGCGCGCTGAAGTGCGGCTGGACGAAGCCGTGCGAACCATCGAGCGTGTGCTGATCGAGTCGCGTGTGGAGGCGATGCAACAAGGCAGGCCGATCGCGGTTGCGGTGGAGTTGAGGGGCGACTCGATCCGCGTGGACGGGGTGGGGATGCGAAGGTCCTGCCCGTCGCGGGCCTGCGAGCGCTCGACGAGGAGGGAGCAGGTGCGGGTGCAGTTTGGTCCGGATGGGCGTGCCGACGGACTGGTGCTTCGGTTTGCCGGGCCGGGGCTGGACGTGCAGCGGGCGTTTGATCTTGGTCTGCTGAAGCCGCTGCCGGGCGTGGACGGTGAGGCGGGGAGCGGACTGGCGGTAGACTCTGGTTGGTTCGGTTCGACCCTGTTTCGGGAGCACCATCGGTTGATGTACGCGGTACGAGGAACTGACTGGATGAGACGACGGGAAACGGTTCAGCGCGGGTTCAGCCTGCTCGAGATGCTGGTGGTGCTGGCGATCATCGGCCTGCTGGTCGCGCTGTTCGCGCCGCGTCTGACCGCGCGTTCGCGGGCGGTCAGGTGAAGACGACGAAGCGCATTGCAGCAGCTCTCGACGGCGATCGAGGAGTTCCGCATGACCATGAAGAGGCTGCCGACAGAGGAAGAGGCCTGCGTGCTGGTCGAGCGTCCGGAGGGTGATACGGCCTCAGGTGGCGGAATTTTCTGGGGATGCGCGGCGCCCAGGACGCGTGGGGCAACGACTTCGTGTACTCGCTGGATGACCCGGACTTTGACTACGTGATCCTGTCGTACGGATCGGACGGTCGGCCTGGGGGCGAGGGCGACGCGTCGGACCTCGAGAACCGTTGAACGGGCGGGAGACTGATGGAGCGGAGCGAACGGCACGGTGAGCGATAAGCGCGGCGGTGCCGCGGCTGCGTCTGTTGTCGTTCGATACGGATTCGGCTCCTGAACAACTGGCGGGCGGGGTGTTGTCGGAGCAGGATATCGCGCTGGTTCGCGAGGTGGCTTCGCGCCAGGACTGCACGGTGCTGCGCGCGCTGGATCTCGGTCTGGTCGGCGAGGATCGCCTTGCTTCGGCGCTCGCCGACATGTGCGGCGTAGAGATGTGGAGCGTTGGGGATGACGGCACAGCGGGCGAGGTCACGGTGCGACGGCGTGCCGCACGCGTTCCAGCGTTCGAACGGCATGCTGGTTCTCCGGTGATGCAGGACGGGCTGCGGCTCGCTGTTTCGGACCCGGGCTCCAAGCACGCGCTGCGTTCGGTGTTGAGCCGGCTGGGGTCGGACCTGCGTGACGTCGTGATCACCACACAGAAGTCGATCGACCGCGTCTTCGAAGCGCGGCGGTCGAGGATCACGGTGCGTCGGGTCGCGGCGACGGTCGATGCGAGTTCGGAAGTGGCCCAGCCGTGACATGGCGTCGGAAGCACCGGTGATCCGGTTTTTAACCAGATCGTCGAGCGAGCGATGGATCTGGGCGCATCGGACATCCACCTGGAGCGGTTCGATCGACGGATCGACCTGCGTCTGCGAGTCGACGGGATGCTGGCGGACCAGCCGCCGCCGCCGGGCGAGTTATACGAGGCGCTGATCAGCCGGATCAAGATCATGGCTTCGCTGGATCTGGCCGAGCGGAGGCGTGCGCAGGACAGGCGGATCCGGATGCGTCTGCGCGGGCGGAACGTGGACATGCGTGTGAGCATCGTGCCGACGCTGTATGGGCAGGACGCGGCGATCCGTATCCAGGACCGGCAGAAGCGGGCGAGATCACGCTGGAGAACTCGGATTCGGCGGCGAGCAGGTGAAGCGGATCGTGGGCACCGCGATGCGGCCGAACGGCATGCTGCTCGTGACGGGGCCGACGGGATCCGGCAAAACGACGACTCTGCGCGATCCTGCGCCGCTTGGTGACGCGCGAGCGCAGGTGATGACCGTCGAGGACCCGGTCGAGTTTGCGATGACGGGCGTGAATCAGATCCAGGTAAACCCGGCGATCAATCTGACTTTCGGGAACACGCTGCGCATGTGCTGCGTCACGACCCGGACGTGATTCTGGTGGGCGAGATCCGGGATACAGAGACGGCGCAGATGGCGTTTCAGGCGGCGCTGACGGGGCACATGGTGCTGAGCACACTTCACACGAACGATGTGCCGTCGTCGTTCGTGCGTCTGGTGGACATGGGCGTTGAGCCGTACCTCGTGAACGCGGCGGTTGAGGGTGAGCGCTAGCGGCTGCTGCGCGCAGCGCCGACGGGAACGGTTATCGCGGGCGGATCGCGGTGATGGAGTTCTCGGGATGACGCCCGCGATTAAACGGTGCATGGTGGAGGGGCCGACGAGCGGTCGATCCGCGAGGCGATGATGGCGGATGGGTTCGTGCCGATGGAAGCGGCGGCGGAGGAACTGGTGGCTCGTGGTGTGACGGACCGGGCCGAGTCGTTCGGGTGCTGGGTGACGAGTCGGCCAACGAGGTCGACGGATGAGCACGCAGTTCGCGTACACGGCGGTGCCACTGAAGGCGTCGGGGGCTCGATGGTCCGGGGCGTTCGTGAGGCCTCGGACGAGCGGGAACTGCGGGCGCTGCGTGACCAGGGGCTGCTGGCGGTGCGGGTGCGTCCGGTGCACCTGCTGGACGCGCTTCGGGCGAGCGTCGGCGGGCGACGGGTGAGCGGTCAGGACCGGCTGTGGTTCTTTGAGACTCTGGCGTACATGGTCGGTTCCAACGTGCCGATCGAGACGGCGATGCAGGAGATGGCCGGCGGCGCTCCGGGTGACCGGCTGAATCGAGTGTGTCTGGACGTGCGAGAGCGACTGCGCGCCGGCGATGCGCTGTCGGAGGCGATCGTGCGCGTGAGCGCGGACCGGGCGGGCAAGGGCTGGCCGATGAGCATCACATCGCGATCATCCGGAGCGGGGGAGGCTCAGGAGGGGTCACGCCTGCGACCTCGTGCAGCGTTCGATCACCGATGCGGGTGCGCGTGGTCGTCGGTCGATTGATCTATCCCATGATTCTCGTCGTCGCGACGGTTGTGGTGCTGTGGGTTCTGGCGACGTTCGTGGTACCGAAGTTCGAGACGACGCTGACGGCGCTGGCGGTGGTGCCGTGGCGAACCGTGCTGACGCTTCGGGCGAGCGAAACGCTGCTGTGGTTGTTGCCGGTCCTCGGCGTGGTCACGGCGGTGCTCGTTGCGATGCGCCGCCGGCTGCTCGATGAGGAGCGGGCGGGGGTCACGCCGGCTGCTCCGGCTGCCGGTGGTCGGCAGCCTGATCTGGCATCATCAGTCTGGGTTGGTTTGCGATGTGCTTGCCTCGATGGTCGAGGGCGGCGGGGATGTGTTGGAGGCGCTCGACCAGAGTGTCGATGTGGCCCGATCGCGGGAGATCCGTCGTCGGCTGGAACGGGCGAGGTCGCGGGTGCGTGAGGGCGAAGACCTCGCTGAGGCTCTTCGCGGCGGCGAGGGCGGCGGCGTGCCCCCTATGGTCGGGGCGGTGGTGGGGGTTGGTGTTCGGACAGGAGAACTGGCCGAATCGTTGCGACGGGCTTCTGCGCGGTGTGTGCAGCGTCAGGAGCGGATCACCCAGACCCTGCTGACCTTGATGGAGCCTGGGATCATCCTGCTGCTTTCGGCGAGCGTCGGGTGGGTGGTTTACAGTCTCGTCGTCGGTATGCTGGCGATGACGGATATCGCCTCGGGCTGACCGGGTGTTTGGCTGAAGGAGCGCATGCGGATCGGAACCTGCACAAATCTCGGCTCGGGCTCGGCCGACACTTCTCGCCTTGAGCGGCCTTTTGGTCGGGATCGGCGCATCGGGTGCGTAGACGACGGCCCGCGCTGACCAGCGATGCGCTCGTGCGGTGCGCGTTCGCGGAGTACGACGCCGGTGATCGCTACATCTCTGAGATGCTCGCCGTGCGTCCGGACAACGGACGGAGCGGACGCGGCCCGGTGATGCTGAGTCGGAGTCGCTGGGGAACGGCGTTGGAATGCCGGACCGCGGTAACGGCGATGCACGTCTTATGCGAGAACCCGGTGAACTGGTGCGGGTGAAGTACGCCGCGAACAAAGCGAACGCGCAGGACGTGCTGCGGTGCTGATCGGCGAGTACCTTGAGCGAGATTTCGTGATCGATCCCGGGATCAACGATCAGATCTCGATGGACATCGATTCAGAGATGACCACCGGCGATGTGCAGGACCTGCTCGGGGTGCTGAGCATGCTGCACGGCTGGGCGATCAACGACGAAGCGGGCGTGCTCACGGTGCAAGACCGCGGGAATGTCTCGGGAGACGGCGACGCCGATCCTGCGTGCGCGGACGCTCCTGGACACCGACGGCGTGGCGATGCGCGTGCGTCGGCTCCGTTATCTCGCGCCGGCGGATGTGAAACCGCTGCTGGAGCCGATCATGTCGACCGGGTCGGTGCAGGTGCCGGTCGGCCAGACTGTGGTGCTCATCGACACCGTTCGCCAGGCGAATCGCGAGCGATGTTCTGAAACGCGGTCGATGTGCCGGAGTTCGACGGCGTGGAGATCCTGACATACCGCCTTTCAGATCGGGATCCGGCGGAGGCGGTGGTTCTGCTCGAGCACCGTGCAGGGGGCCGGGCTGAGGGCGGGGCCAGTCGTTGGCGGCGTTTATCCCGATCGAGGGCAGCGACCGGCTGATCGTGATCGCCAAGGACGCGTCGGTCATCGACAAGGCTGGAAACGCTCATCCGGCAGGTGGATACCGCGCGGGCTGAGGAATCGCGGTACCGATTTGCGTATCGGATCCAGCACTACCCGGCTCAGGAGTTGCAATCGCTGATCAATTCGTTCTTCGAGTCGCGTCTCGCCCTGGGACCGGAGTCGCTGCAGGTTGATTCGGACAAGATGAAACTGGTCTGGGACAACGCGGGCGAACTGCTGCTCGTGCACGCGACGATGAGCGATTACCAGGACCTGCTCGAGGTCCTCCGCGTCGTTGATCGGCCCCAGCAGCAGATCACGCTGGAGGCGGTGATTGCGGAGGTCACGCTGAACGACACGCTGCGCTACGGCGTGGAGTATTTCCTTGAGGAGACGCTCAGGGGCTCGGCACGCTGGAGAACGGCGGCTCGCCCGGCTTGCTGTCGGACCCGACTGGCAGCGCGTTCCTCGTTGGGACCAGCGGGGTCGCGATCGTGCAGCAGCAGTCTGAGTCAACGGTGAACATCGTCAGTCAGCCGAAATTCACCGTCCTGAACGCGCGACCGCCGAGTTTCAGGTCGGCGGTTCGGTGCCGATCGTGCAGGCGGATGTCGACAGCAATGCAGGTTGACGGTGACACCGCTATTCGGCGAAGCATCGAGTATCGCGACACCGGCGTGATCCTCGGGGTGACGCCGCGGGTGAACGAGAGCGGACTGGTCGGTGAAGATCGTGCAGGAGATCACGGATGTCGGGGCGTCCAACGATCTCGGTCCGACGTTTACCACGAGGCTCGACACCCTCGCGATGGTGCCGCACGGGCGGACGATCGTGCTCGGAGGCTTCATCGAGTCGCGAACGACTCGGTTTCCAAGATTCCCTTCCTCGGCGACCTGCCGCTCTTCGGCCCGGCGTTCCAGAGCGTGGACAGCGTGGAGGACCGAACGGAGATCATCCTGACCCTGACCCCGCGGGTCATGAGCGATCCGGCGTCGGCGACGCAGACCGTGGATTCGTTCCTTGAGGCGGCGTGGGCGGTGCGTGCGGCCCTGTTGAGCCGGCAGGACGAACTGCCGAGGGCATGCTTCGCCGTGCGTCTGAGGGCGAACTGGTTTCGGGTCGGGAGATCCCAACCGCAGTCCCCGGCTGTTCATCAGCGGGGACGATTCGAATGAGTCTGGAGCGCCCGGATCAGCCGAGCGAGGCGTTCGATGAAGAGCGGAGGCCGGTCGGTGCCGCCGATCCTGCGTCAGATGCTGGAGTCGGTGGGCGAGGACCGGGCCCCGCAGGCTCCGCCGGGTGGTGCCGGGCTGGCGCATCGGCGAGGGCGTGACGCGTGTGATCGCGGGCCTGCTCGATTCTGGCTCTCGGCGGGGCTGAGCGATGCGACGCGCTTGCGGGCTTCACGCTGCTCGAAGCGGTGCTGGCGGTGGTCATCCTGTCGGGCGCGGTGGCGACGCTCGGCATCCGGGCGAGGTCGATGATCGCGAGCGAGCGCATGCAGGCGGTGCAGCGTGACGACGCGACGCCCAGGCGGTGTTCGACATGCTGATCTCGGGGATGCTCGGTCCGCCGGCTCGCGTGGATCGGGAAACCGGCATCGCGGAGTGGAGCGGCACGCTCAGCCTCGTCATCGCGGGTGTACGCCGTGCGCCGTTCACCGCAGTTGTGGCGTGACCCGCTGCACTCCGACCGAGGCCGAGCGAGCTCAGACTCTGGCGGTACGAGATTGTGGTGGGCGAGGCGGAGGTGTCGTTCCTGTGGCACCGGTAGCGAAGCGATCAACCCGGTTCGGTTTCACGCTGTTGGAGGTTATGCTGGCGATCGCGGTGCTCGTAGCCGTAGCGTCGCTTGGCTCCGCGCTGTGGACTCAGGCCGGCGATGCATCGCTCGGGGCTCAGCAGCGCGAGCGGGTTGGCGCAGCGGATTGGGACATTCCTGCGCGACCAGTGGTCGCAGCGTCAGGGTGCTCGACCCGCTCGCGGACGATGAGGACGGAGCCGGCCTGCCGCGGATTGTGTTCTCGGAGACTGGCGTCACGTTCCCGACGGCGAAGGCGATGCTGTTCGGCGATGCGCGCTCGTTGAGGCGCGGTACGAGTTCGTCGGCGGTCCGGCGGCCGGGCGGATCTGTGGTACATCGAGTCGCCGATCACTCGGTTCGGGAGCGATGCGGCGGTGGAGTCAGGCATGGTTTCGAGGCCGAGCGGCGCGCGAGTGCTTCTGCTCGCGGCAGGGTCGTTCGAAGTGGAGCGGTACGGACCGCCGGTTGCAGATGATGAAGATGCAGAACGCGACGAGACCGAAGGCGGCGGGGGCCGCCGGGCTGGTTCGCGTTCACAGATGCCGAGGCGGAGCAAACGATGGCGTTCGCCTGACGGTGCGGTACTCGGGAGAGGAGGCGGTATGGGTTCTCGTCGCTCGGCCTTCGCGCTGATCATGGTGCTGTTGCTGGTCGCTTCGGTGTTCGCCATGACGGTGCACAGCGGTCGTCCTGCGCGTCGCTGGTTGAGACCAGCGGTGGTGGCGCAGCACGCGGACCGACGGGCGGCGCAGAGCGCGTCGAGCATTGTGCTCCGGTCGATCGCGAAGGCGAACGGATCCGGAGGTCGCCGGATCGCGACAGAGACTCGTCGAGCGGGTCCGGGAGTGGGGGCGCGCCAGAGGAGAACCTTGACCTGCCGCCGATCGTGCTCCTCGCTGCGGCGGGGCACGACATCGAGAAGGAAGCCGGAGGAACTCGACGGTCCGGGAGGGATCGTCGATGGCGTGGCACGTCGACGAGCCGTCGCCTGAGGACCGGGCGGGCGACGGGCGGTTGACCTTCCGGGTGGTGGGTTGGCTCTCGAGATCGACGGGCGTGTCGTGACGGTGCGTGTGCTCGATGCTCAGGGCGGGCTGAACCTGAACACGGTGGAGGAGCAGGAGGCGCCCGGTACTGAACTGAAAGGCTTGCGGATCGCGCTGTCGAGCGCGGTCGATCAGATCCTGGACTGGCGACGAGGACAGCGTGCCGCGGCACTACGGAATGGAGCGAGGTTACCGACGGATGGGGATCGTGGCTCGCGATGGACCGATCCGCAGCAGGGAACTGCGAACTTTCCGGCGATCGAGGAGGCGGTGTTCGCGTCGATCGTGGCCGATCTGTGTCTCGGCGGCGACGGCAAGGTACATCTCGCGTCGGCGTCGTCGGAAGTCCACAAGCCGTTGGCGGGCTGACAACAGCACAGGTCGATACGGTCCTGCAGGCGCGAAGGAGCGCCGATGCCGCGGAGGCGCTCGAAGCGTTCATGGAGGGCGTGGGTGAAGATGCGGAGCTGCTGCGTCTACTCCTCGCCGGTGGTGCGTATTCGGGCGACGGTCCGCGGTTCAACCGGTGCGGAACGGGAGTTCGAGGGACGGCGGTGCTGTCGGGCGGTGAGATCACCTCGTTTGGAATGCAGATCCGCCCGTGGCTGGGTGAGGCAGAGCGGTATGATGGCGCTGTGTAGATTTTCGCGAAGCAGGAGGGCGGTTTGGCGATCGCGTCGGTGACAACCCGGGTCATGGTGTTCGCGGGATCGGGTTTCGCGGTGATCGATGTCCGTCGCGGGATCCGCGGCTGGGCGCGCGTGAAGTGTGCTCGGTGCCCGAAGCGACGCCCGCGGCGTGGATGCGCGGGATGCCGTTCGGCGGTCCGGTCAGGCTGATCGGTCCATGGCGGTCGCCGATGCGTCGAGCGTGCACGCGTCCGATGGCGATGACGAGCCGGGTGTTCCGCGATGCCCGGGCGGATTGCGATCCGATCTGGAAGAACTTCTCCCCATCGATGGTGCCGGCGCGGTGATCGGGTATGTGGATCGCGATGTTCCGGATGTTGAGGGCGATGGGGCGGCGGGGATACCTTCTCGCGATCGACGGCGCGACAAAGCAGCGGATTGACCGAGTCGCTTCCGGATGTGCTCGGGAAGCACTGCGATCGGATCGTCGCGCGCATCAGGCGGCGGTGTGTCTTCGCGACTGCGTGGTCTGCGAACTCGGTGTGCTGGGCGATCAACAGGACACTCTCGTCCGTGGCGGCGTGCTGGCTGAACTTCGCGCGACAGTGATGGTGAAGCACCCGCGCTGACCTTTCCGAACCGTATCAGCGACACCCTTCGGCCGGAGGTTTCAAGACTGGCGATCTGCGCGCGGCTCTCGATCGCTTCGGTTCGCAGGCAACCGAGCCGCTGGTCGGTGCGTGGACGCCGGGCTGGAAGCGTGCTTTGCCCGCGGTGGCGGCTGCGGGATTGTGCGTCGCGATCATGGTCGGGGCGATGGCGCTTCGGGGCAGCGGTACGCCAACGCCATCGATCGAACGCTTGCGACGCAAGAGAGCCTTCGTCAGGAAGTTGAATCGGTCGAGCGCCTTAGGGCCGAGGCGATTCAGTTGCGCGCAGCTGGGCGCGGCAAGGCTGAGCGGGCCAGGTCACGCGGGCTCGGGTCTCGTGGGCGTGTTCGACGCGGTGCGCGTGCGCTTACCGCGGGATGCGTTTTGGAGTCGGTCACGGTCGATGATGCCGGCGTTCGGCTTCGTGGCGTGCGGCGCGCGGGTGCTCGGTGAACTCGAGGCGTCTGAGGAATTCGAATCCGCGCGGGAAGTCGAGCGACCGCAGCCCGTGGGCGATGGTTCGCAGCGGAGGTCTTCGATGTGCGCGTGGCGATCCGCCCGGTGCCTGAGGGGCGCAGCGATGAACGGGATGTCCCCTCGCCGATGGGCCCTGTTGGGCGTTCTGGTCGTGCTGGGCATCGCGGTCGCGGTCGATCGCGGTGGCGATCGCGACCGACGCGTCGCCGAGTCCGGATCAGCGGTACGCATTAGTCCAAGCTTTCGCAGCAGCGTCACTCCTCGATGACGCGGGGCATTTGCGTGAGGAAGTCGAGACTCCGCGAACTGTGGTCGCAGTTGCGTCCGCGCCTCATCAGGCGCGGACGGCCGAACTCGCCGGCATCGGTACGGGATCGAATGCGTGAGGTGCTGGCCCGCGCGGCGTGGCCCGTGTTCGTGTGCTGAGCGAAGAGGTGCGTGCGGGCGAAGGAGCCGCCCGGACATCGCCAGGCAGTTCGGTGGTTCCGATCCGCATCCGCGTTTCGTTCGATGTGCCGGACTCTGAACTCGTCTACGCGGCGATCGCAGCGATCGACTCGGCGTCTGATCTCCATGCTCGCGTGGTCGGGGCGAGCATCCGCGGCGGCGGGTTGAATGAGGCCGCCGGATCGGTCAATGTGACGCTTACGATCGACACCGCGGTCGCGATTGGCGGGGCGGGTCATGGTGACTGGGCACCCATCCCGAGTTCGCAGGCCCCGGGGCACGGTCGCGGGATGCCCGTCTCGGTGAAGGCGGCGAAGACCTCGGTTGGGGCTGTCGCCCCAGCCGTGGTTGTCGGAGCGGCGATCGTGCTGTGGCCACTCGCCGCGGGAAGCGAGCGGGTGGACGGACTCCCCCGCAACCGCGTCTCCGTCATCGAGACAACTCGAAGCAGGGCTCACACAACCGCTGGACTCGTCCCGGTCGCTCGTGTCAACTCGGCTCGTCGTACCTGTTCACAGCGGGTCGTCGGGCGCGGTGAACGGTGCTCCGGACGCGGTCTCGAGCCGCCGGTGGCCACCCAGGACGATGGCTCCGGAACCGGTGCGGACAGAACGAGACATCGGCGGCGTACGCGTGGTGCGGGTCGAGTCGGCGGAGGCGGTCGGGGCGATGTGCAGAAGTCGTTCCGCAGGCTCGTGCTCCGGGCGATCCACTCGGACCGATCCGGAGGGCTGGTCGCAGCGATCGATTTCGCCGGACGCCGGCCGGCTGCCTCACTGCGGGTCGGGCCGGGCGACATGTTCACGGAGCCCAAGGAAGCGGACTGGAGTGTCGTGGCGATCGATCCGGACCGGAACCGGGTGGTGCTGGAGCGGAAGGATCGGCGTGTTGCGCTGCGCTGTTCAGGACCGGGCCGGCTGACCTTTCGCCGGTGGTTATCGCGCGCGGTGAGCCGATCGCTTCGACGCCTGACATGACCGTGAGCGATGACGGCACGGTGATCGTTCGGCAGTCGCCGGATGAGGCGATCGCGACGCTCCGCGCCGAGGTTGGTCCGGGCACGGGTGATCAGAAGCCGATCACGTTCGACGATCTCGCAGAACTGCTACGTGCCTTCGGGGACCTTGAACGCTACGGCGAGCGCGCGAAGCGGGAGCTCGAGCGCGAGCGACGCTGAGATCAGATCGTCGCGTCGGTGACGCGCAGGATCTCCTGAGGCGTTGTGACACCCGCGAGTACCTTGCGGAAGCCGTCCTGACGGGCGTGACCATGCCTCGCTCGGTACAGGTGCGACGGAATTCGGTGACGTTCGGTCCGCGTGCGATGATGTCGCGGAGGTGATCGTCGACGACCAGCAATTCGTAGATGCCGCGACGACCGGAGCCGAGGTTGCGGCAGCGGTCGCAGCCTTTGCCTTCAAAGGTCGCGTCAGGATCGATGCCCTGCATCTCGAGGTACTCGGCCATTTCCTCGGTGTGATCCGCGGCGCCTTGCAGTGGTCACAGATCTTTCGGACCAGGCGCAGGCGAGGACGGCGTTGAGGAGCCGCACCGATCAGGAAGTTCTCGACGCCGATGTTGCCGAGTCGGGTCACGGCGGATGGCGCATCGTTGGTGTGAGCGTGGAGAGCACGAGGTGACCGGTGAGCGAGGCTTGGATCGCGATGGTCGCGGTCTCGATGTCGCGGATCTCGCCGAGAAGGATGACGTCGGGGTCCTGACGAAGCAGGGACTTGAGCGCCGCGGCGAAGGTCATGCCGATCTTCTCGTGCATCTGCGTCTGCGTGATGCCTTCGAGGTGGTACTCGACCGGGTCTTCGACCGTGGAGATGTTCTTCGTCTTCTTGTCCATCTGGCCCAGCGAGGCATACAGCGTGGTCGTTTACCGGAGCCGGTGGGGCCGGTGACGAGCACGATGCCGTGGGGCTGGTCGATCTGCTTGCCAGATGGTCAGGGTCCTCGTCGAATCCGAGGTCGTCCAGGGTCACCTGGATCGACTTGGTGTCGAGGATACGCATGACGACCTTTCGTGGCCGGCGGCGGTGGGGAGCGTCGACATACGCAGGTCGAGCCTTTGCGACCCTGCACGGAGCAGCGGATACGACCGTCCTGAGGCACGCGGCGTTCGGAGATGTCGAGGTTGCCCATGATCTTGAGTCGGGACACTATCGCGGCGGCCATCTTGGCCGGCGGCTGCATGGAACTCGTGCAGGATGCCGTCGATGCGGAAGCGGACTTTCAGCGACTTGTCGCCGGGTTCGATAATGGATGTCCGAGGCGCTTCCCTTGACGGCTTGCTGGATGATGTAGTTCACATAGCGGATGACCGGCGACTCGGCGGCCTCGCAGCTCGAGGTCGACCTCTTCCTGAGCGTCCTGACGACCTGGACATCGTCTTCGTCGATGTCCGAGAGGATGGCTTCGACTTCTTCGCCCTCGGCGTCGCCCGTGTCGAGACGGTCGAGCGAAAGGCGGATGTCGCGCGCCGGGACCACGACGAGCGAAATCGACCGGGCGCGGAGGCATGCGGACTTCGTCGATCGCGAAGAGTCCATCGGCGCCGAGGTGGCCAGAACGAGCCTGGACCCTTCAGCCCGGAGGGAGGGACGCAGAGCTCTGGCAGATCTTGAGCCCGATCCGGTCGGCGAGGTCCGAGGAGAAGTCCCGCTCGGGTCGGCGTCGTCAGCGATCCGCTGGAACGGCAGCCTGTACACCGTGGCGACGGCCTGCGTCAGACCGAGTTCGTCGACGCCCTGATCTATAAGAAGATCGGTAAATCGAGTGCCCGGCGAAGATTTCGCGATCTTCTTCGCCGCGGCGACTTTGGAGTTGTCGGCGAGGTTCGACTCGATCAGGAGTTCGATGAGGGCCTGTTCGCGCCGGATGCCCTCGGATTCGCTGCCGCACTTTCCGGCACCAGCGAGGGCCTGTCCGACCCGATCCTGGTGCAGTTCGTCGGTTTCAGCCGAGCGGAGATCGATGAAGCATCGCTCGTTCCAAGCCGGCGAGTTGTCCTGATCGACGGAAGCGTCGCGCAGAGGTCGCGTGACTGATCTCTCGACTGGTCTCGTGACTGGTCTCGAGACTGGTCGCGAGAGATCTCTGGATCTGTCCTTCGACTTGGACGTGGGCTTCCGGGCGGGACCGGTCGGATGAATGGGCGTGAACTGGCTCGGACGGACCGTCTGAGCGGTGTGCAACGAAGCGAGGTGCTCACCGACGCGGCAGGTCAATGGCAGGTGGATCGGGCGTTCGCTCGCGGCCTCAGGGAGAGCAGCGCGATGGGGACTGCTCGGCGGCCAGCGGCGATAGCAGCCCGGGCGGCGGTTTCGGCGCGGAATCCTCGTTCGAAGGCTCTGCTTCCAACTCGTTGAGCAGTTTGTCGATGTCGAATGATCCCACTTTGCGAACCTCGGAGAGCGTGGCTTCGGCGATTACTGCCTTTGGGTATCCAGCGACAGGGTGTGGACCTTTGAGTCGGGCGTGATCGTGACGGTTTCGCCGGAGGCCAGGGTGTGCTGGAACGGCAGAGCGACGAGATCGATGGTGCGATCGTGGATCTCGGTCACGCGGAGTAAACCGCGACGGTGTCGCCAACGCGGACCAGGTCCCCGTTGATCGTGGCGGAGCGGACGCGACGCCCATGACGCCGGTGAACTTCAGGCGGCTGAGCGTGAACGTGATCTCCCGGTTGCGCTGGTCCCGAACGCGGGTCATCTCCTGCTCGCGATCGGAGGGGCCTCGCGGGTCGGCGAGTCGATCGCGGTCTCGACGTCGCCCTTCCAGGTGAAAGGGTTCATGACGACCTCGGTCAGCGGAACCTGAACAACTTCGTCGGCGCTGCGGAGGTCCTGCAGGAGTTCCTGATAGTCCTCTTCGAACTTCTTGTCCGACTGCTCGAGGGTAGTTGATCTTGATCTCCTCGCCGAACTCGGGAAGGCCGGTCATCCCGATGTGGCATGGCGTAGAGCACCGCCAGCCACGGCCACGACAATCACCATGAGCAGGACGCCGGCTGCTCTTCTTCGGCGCCGAGGCGGACGTCGAGAACGATTCGCCGCCGGAAGGCTCCAGGCCGCCCCCGATTCTGAGGACTCCAGATCGGCCGAGAGGTCGAACTCGCCGGAACCGCTGAGCGGCTGGTCCTGCGAGTCTCCAGATCCGTTCATGCCGGGGATGCAGGCTCATTTGGAGCTCCTGTCTGCCGAGGCGATGCTGCTGGTGGGCTCGAAGTAGATGCTCAGGGTGAACTCGGCCTGCATCTGGCCGTTTTGCTCGCGGCCTTGGCTTTCATCTGGGAAGGCGAGTGATTCGCTTGAGCGGTCGGTTTCGAGCATGAAGTTGTAGTAGTCGTCGAAGTTGCCGGTGATGAGCATCTCGAGCGGCTGCTCCATGTAATTTGGTCGCGGTGATCGCGTCCGGCTCGGACGCGGTCGAGCGAGGTTGTTCTGCGTCGCGAACTCGGCGACCTGTCGCAGGATGACATCGACTTCCTTGTCGGAAGGCAGGCGAGACTGCACGAGCTCGATCTCGCATGATCTCCGCGTTCTCACGAGCAAGGCCTTCGCTCTGCAGTCGCCTCGCGAAGGCTTCTCGAGCAGCAGTTCCTTGTGCTCGATTTCCTTGCGGGCCTGGCTGATCTGCTCGTTGCGTGGCTTGAACACGAACCAGTACGAGCCGATCGGCATGGCGAGGACACGCCAACGAAGATGAGTTCTCGATTCCAAAGTTCACAGCGGGTCCTCCTCGGTCGGCACGGTCACGGTCTCGAAGTTGAACCCGCCCTCGAAGGAGTTGAAGAAATCGCCGTCGGGGTTCTCGATGGCCATGATCTGGTCCTTGCTCATGCAGCTGCAGGAGCGGTTCGGATGCGGGACGCGTCGGAACTGGGGTTCAGGCCCGCTTCGATGCGGAACCTGAACACCTCGCGCTCACGGATCGTCGTCTTCTCCGTCTGGATCATCTCGACATTGCGGAGCAGCTCGCAGCGTTGGAGTGCGGCGAGGTACCGGGCGACGTCCGTGTTGCGAGGGACTACACCGACAATCGCGAGGGTCGATTCGTATCGCGGGGCGAGAATGACCGGAGCGTCATCCGCTTCTTGTTCTTGCTCTTGGCGGACTTCTTGGTCAGGCTGTCGCCTGCGTTGTCCTTGGTCGTGCCGGGGATCGCGGTCCAGACGCTTGCTCTCGAGTTCGATCCGAGGATCGTCGTGCGGGCAGGGGCCCGGTTGATGATCTCGGCGAGAAGCACCGAGCGGTTGATCGGCTCGACGAGCGCGGTCGTGAGGTCCGCCTTCTCGGAGTTCGGCTTTCTGCTGTTCGGTTCTTCGAGTTGCTTGATGTTCTCCGCCGCCTGAGCGAACTGGACGTTCACGTGCGCTGGTGCAGTGGACATCGTTCCACTGGCGGTTGGTAACGAAGAACGCGCCGATGACGCCGAACATGACGACGGTGAACATGGTCACGGCGAAGATGTTCGTGCGGCGCTCTGCTTTCCGCGAGGTAGTCCCCGGGAGGAAACTCCCTTGGATCCACCGGGCTTTGCTGTCGTTTGAGCATGTGGGTGTTCCTCGCTTCGGTCGTTCGCTTAGAGGTCGGTGGGGAGACGCAGAGGCCCACGGCCACGGACCAGCCGGGCTGCGGGATGTGAAGTCGGTGTCGTCGCTCGCGCCCTTCGGGTCGAGCGTCGAAGTGGGCTGGCGATCTGGGCCGGGATGCCGAGCGCGGTGCTGATCGCCTCGCAGGCGTCTGCCATGCGTGCTTCGCCTCCGACGAAGACGATTCTCTGGATGGCCCCATCGGGGTACAGCGACTCCAGATACCCCGTGGAAAGCGAGATCTCATCCAGCAGCGACTGCATCGCCGCACAAGCGGCCGGCCGGTCGGATCCGGAGCTCAGCCACTTCGATGTGTCCGGGCGGGGTTGCGCCCTCACGACGGTCATTGCTCGTTGCGGTGGCCGTCTCCGGCTGCTGCGCTGGTCTCCGGCCGCAGGACCCAGTGTCTGGACGCCGGTTGCCGGCCAGAAGACGCGGTTCACCGCGTCGTACCCGTCCATCGTCGGCATCGACGCTCGCGGGCCTGGGCGATGGAGCAGCGGGTGGCCTTGGCCGAGGAGATGTCGAGGTCACGCCCACCGATCGCGATGGTGCGGGCGGCGATGGACGCGCTTTGGCGATGACCACCTTGGTCGAACCGTAGCCCAGATCGATGTACAGCGAGAACATCTCGCGATCGGATGCGCGTGTGATCGGGTCGAACACGCGGAGCATCGCGAGGTGCTCGCTCTGCACACCGACGGTCCGGGCGGCAGGACTTGGCGCCTCCATGTGCTGGAGGACGGACTCGCGGGCCATGGCGATGCAGAGGACGGATTCGTGCTTTGCCCGCCTCGGATGATTTCACCGGTTCCGAACTCGCGAAGAATCATGCTCGATGGGTCACGCGCGCGACCGTGACCAGTTGCTGGGCGAGCAATTCGTCGCGAGACACGCCCGTGCCGGATGGGAGCATGAAGTGGTGGACGAGAGTCTGGGAGGCCGGGACCGAGAAGACAGCCCGCGCCCTTGAACCCTTTGCCTTGAGCAACTTGGGGAGGGCTGAGAACTGATACTGGAGGCGTTCGGAATCTTGGCGAGTAGTTCCGACGGGGTCTCGAGATACGCGGACGCGACGACGAACGGCATCGCCGTCGGCGGTTGCAGGACCTTCAACGACGCGACACCGAAGTCAATCGCGATGGGTGAGATGGTGCCTTTGGACAATCCCAGAGACATATGGGCAAACCTCCGTCCGCGAGGATGCCTTTCTGGGGCACCCCGGGCGTACGCGTCCGACTGGGAGGATCGGTCTGGGTGGGAAGCCGGTTCAGTCGCTCGGGTGCACGGCCCGTCGCCTGGTTTCCTGAGCGGCAGACCAGAACGACCGCTGGGCGCGACCGGGCGATCAGCGTTATAGGGCCGAGGCAAGGTCGGTCAGGCGGTCCAACGCGTAGGGAAGGTCCCAGCGTTGATCGGGGCCGGTGCTGTTGCTGATGACCCGGAGTTCGACGAACGGTGTTTCGGGCGAACTGCGCAGCACGGCGAGGCCGACGGCGGCACCCTCCATCGCTTCAACCGTGCAGCCGCTGCGAGCGGCGGTGTTCCAGGCGCTTCGGCGGTTCCCGAGCAGGTCGAAACGGTGGCGGCGGATCCCAGGTCGGGAAATCGCCCGGCAAGCAATTCGAGGGCGCGCGAGTCGGAACCGACTCATTGATCCGGACTCGGACAGGTTCGTTCTGGGACCAAACCCACGATCGGCCATGGATTGCCAACCGCTATCCGAAATCACCCTTCGTCCGCGAATACGCTCTGCTCGCAGCGGATGATGTCGCCGATCTCGTGATGGAAGGATCTCCCCGATTCGTCGGTCGGGAGCGAACCGCCAGACCGAGCGACGACGGCCCCGAAGGATTCGCGCGACAGCGTGACCGACGGCCCCCGCCGCGTTCGCCTTGCCCACCCCGGTCAGAAGGAGAGAGACGCGATCATCAACCTCGCGGCTGCCAAAGCACGCGAAGGGTCTCGGGCGCGAGTCTGTTACGCCCTCAACGACGCGCACACCTCCGTCGATGCGGCGACCACGAGGAGCAGGCGACGATCGCCACGCAGCGGGTCGAGCAGTTGTGTTGCGGCATCGGCGGAGTCGGACATCGCGCGAACAATAGATCGTTGGGCGTCGGACCGCGAGTCGAACTGGCCCGAATCCGGCGGGACGCGTACCTTTGGCGTAATGGATCTCGGCTCGTCATCCCAAAATCGCACTCCCGTCGCCGTGACGATCGGCAGTTTCGACGGTGTGCATGGGCCACCGTCGCCTGATCCAGGTCGCGAGAAACCGCGTCGGCCAGGCCGGAAAGTCGTCGCTGTCGTTCTTTCCGCACCCGATGTCGAAGTTGCGCTGAAGCGGCACCAGCCCGTCTGACCGCATTCGACCGACGGTTGAACTGCTCCGGAGGCCGGCGCCGACGAGGTCGAGGCACTCGAGCCGACAGCCGACCTTCTGGGCAGACGCCCGGAGGCGTTCGTCGACTGGGTGGTGGAGCGGTACGCGCGGTCGTGTTCGTCGAGGGCCCGGACTTCCGGTTCGGGAGAGCGCGGTCCGGGGACAACGAGAGGCTCAGAGCGATCGGCGAGCGGGTCGGTTTCGATGTGGAAGTTGTGGACGAGGTGGATGTATCGCTCGCGGATCAATCGATTGTCCGAGCATCGAAACGGTCGTGCGCTGGCTGCTGGAACAGGGCGCGTCAGTGATGCCGCGTGTGTGCTCGGTCGTCCGCACCTCGTCTCGGGGATCGTTCGCCGGGGCGACCAACGCGGGCGATTGCTCGGCTATCCCACGGCGAACATCGAGACGCAGACCATGCTCCCGCGACGGGATCTACGCGGGCGATGCGACCCTTCCCGATGGGACCGTTCGACCCGCGGCGATCCACATCGGGCCTCGGGCGACGTTCAACCGAATGAACCGCACGATGGAGGTGTTCGTGGTCGATTGGGCGGGCCCGCTCGCCGAGGGCCTTGAGGAGTATGGCTGGCCGATCTCGGTTCGGTTCAGCGTGGCTCCGCGATCAGGCAAGTATGATTCGGCTGCGGATTTGTGCGTACAGATGGCCCGTGATGTCGAGCGGGCGTCCACTCTGTTCGAGTCACACCCGGAAGGAGTGGGCGGTTGAGCAGACAACGGACCGAGAACAGGCGTGGGCCTCGAACGCGACGGTCGATCAGATCGTCGATCGCCTGCGCGATCCGACAGCGCGGTCGTGCTGACTCACGGAAAGCCCGATGGCGACGCGGTCGGCTCGTCGGTCGCTATCGCAGGCCCTGATCGCCTTGGGCAAGAGGCGATCGTGCTTTCGATCCGCCGTGGACGGACCGATTCGATTGCGTGATCGCCGACACGCCGTATCGGGTGCTCGAAGGCAGGCCGATGACCCCGCCTGGTCTGATGACCGGGTCAAATGCCGACACCGTCGTGGTCGTCGATACCGGCTCGTGGTCGCGTTCGCGCCTCCGAGGCCTTTCTGCGGGTGCGTGCGGACAAGACGGTACCGATCGATCACCACGCACGGCGACCCGGAAGTGGCGGCGCGCATCACGAACGCGCCCGCCGCGGCCCAGATCGCTGCGGACGTCACGTTCAACCTGCTCGGACTGCCCTCGATCGCAGCTGCCGCTCCCGATCGCCCGGGCGGTGTACCTGGGCAACCGACACCGGCTGGTTCAAGCATCCCTCGGTCCGTTCGAGCACTTTCCGGATCGCGGCGGACCTGATCGATGCCGGGGTCGACCATTCACGCCTGTTCCTGCAGACCGAGCAGAGCGATCCGCCGGAGCGTCTGCTGATCATGCAGCGGGCGATGAAGAGCATGGAACTGGTTGCCGGTGCGCAGGGCGCGATCATGCCTGTCGCCCGCGGACTTCGCGGAGACCGCGCGGATCTCGCTGACGGGCGGGCTGGTGGACCTGCCCAAGGCGGTGCGGCACCGTAGAAGTCTCGGCGCTGCTCACGCAGGTCGAGGCGAAACCCACGAAAGTGAGCTTCCGGAGCAAGCATGCGAAGGATCGATGTGAACGAACCCGCACAGCGGTTCGGCGGCGGCGGTCACAAGCATCGGCGGAGCCCAAGCGGATCTTTCGGGTGCAAAGGAGCAGATCGTGGCGGCGTTGGAGGACGCGCTGCGATGAGTCGGGGTGGACCGATCCGCAGAGGAGCAAGCGCCACCGGGGAGGGGCCCTCGACCGCCGGTCCGAAGAAGCCGCCCTGCGCATCATGACGACGACGCTCTGGGAGTACCCGTCGCAGCACTATGGCGACTGATCCAGGGTGACAAGAACTACACCGGCGACACCGGTTCGGGTCATCTGGCAACTTTGCAGCGTTACACTGAAGCCCAGCGTACTCGTGGTCGATCCGATGTGCGGCTCCGGCACGACGCTGGATGTGGCTCCGCGACCTGGGGCGCCGAGCCCTCGGATACGACGTGGTCCTCGCACACGCGCCGTTCGGACATCTTCAACGCGGATGCACGGTCACCGCCGCTCGAGGATGAGAAGGCGGACTTCAGTTCATCGACCCGCCGTACTCGACCCACGTCGATTATTCGAACGACCCGCGATGCATCGGCAACCTCGACGCCGGCGGTGACGACGGGGGGCGGCATTACGACGCGATGCGCGACGATCGCCGAGATCGATCGGGTTCCAGCCGGGCCGGCACATGCGCTCTACGTCAGCGATTCGTTCCGCAAGGCCAGCCGTTCATGCCGATCGGATCGGTCTTCGCGATCCTTCGAGAGCACTTTGAGCCCGTGGACATCATCGCCGTGGTCCGCCACAACGAGAAGCCTGCAGCGGGGCAATTTCGGCCGCCGAGGAAGAGAATTTCTTCCTGCGCGGTTCAACCACCTGTTCATCATGCGGAAGTCGGACGGGCGTGGAAGGGTCCGGGCCCGACGAAGCGCAGCGTCCGATCAGTCGAAGCCGAAATCTCCCGGTCGCGTCGGTGGGCGTGGCAAGCCGGGCCGAAGCAGAGCCCTCGTCGGCGGTCGAAGCGATAACCTGAGCGTCAGCGGGACGACACGACGCGTGCCGGGCGGAAGCTTCCTTTGAGGATCCGCGATCGTCGGCCTTCAGCCAGTCCTGGAGCAGACCGTGACGCTGCGGAAGTCGAGGTTGAACTTCAGGTCGCCGTTATCCAGATCGGTAAGCGAAGGATGGTTGCCCAGCAGACCCGGGCGGACCATGGGGCCGGCGAGAACATTAGCGCGGCGGTGCCGTGGTCGGTCCGTTGGAGCCGTTCTAGACACGACGTCCGAACTCGCTGAAACTCATGGTGAGCACACGCTGGTCGTGCCCCGTCGCCCTGAGGTCGTCGTAGAACGCTTTGACCGCGTCTGAGAACTGGCGAACGAGGTTGGCGTGCTGGCCATTCTGCGGGCCGCCCCGGCCGGCGTGGTCGAACACCCCATGGTCGCGTAGTAGACTGCGTTTCGAGGCCGGCGGATCATGGCAGGAGATGGAGGCGAGCTGGCGACCGAGGCCGGTAGTCGCGCCCGCGCCGCGGGACGGCGGATCGGATCTTTCCGACGCCACCTGCGGTCGAGCGCGGTCCGCGCCGGAACTCGGCGTTGGATCCCGCGTGGTGGTTCGTGGCCGGCGGTTTGCCTTCCTGGGCGCATGCCCGTCAGGTCGTGGTACCCGTCTTCGAGCGATTCGTGCAGATCGGCGCCGACCCAGCGAAAAGGTCGGGCGATCGAAGGCGATCGGTTTGATCTGGCGTCCCTGCATCGCGAAGCGGTGCCTCTCGCCCGAGGAGCGATGCCGATCTCGCCGCACTGCCCGCTCTGCATCCGAGCGTCCGCTTCGGGCGAGCCGGCGCACTGGTTGTCGAAGAACCGGCCGAGCCAGCGTCGCCGACGCCACCGGTGTTGGCCGTTTGCCAAATGTCCATCGAGGCGAAGTGTGAGCGGTTGGGGTTGGGGTACCCCACACCTGCACGACCGACAGCAGCCGGCGTCGTGGAGTTCGCGTCTGCCTGGTCATGGCCGGGTGCAGGCCAACCTCGTGGTCCGAGCCGAGGGCGGAGCACCTGCGCCTGGATCGCGATGCCCGGGCAGCGCGGTAGTTCATCGCCGAACGGAACGACGTGTTCAGCCGTCGTTCCCGCCGGCCAGTTGGATCACGACAAGCATCGTTCTCGTCCGGCACGCCGGGGACCGATGCGGCCCGCGGCCCTGCATCGACATCGCCGGCCGACCGCTGGAGGAACAGCGGGATCGTCATCGTGGCCGAGGTCATCATCAGACCCGTGTGCAGGAACTGCCGGCGGGTCCAGGCTTTGCTGCTGAAGGTCTGACATGGGTGCTCCGTGCTGAAGCGGTTGGATGGGCAGGGGGCGGTGTTCAGCAGAGCCTGGTATTCGGGCATCGCGGTGATGACAAAGCATGCCCGTGACGGTGTCGGGGTGACACGTGAACTGTTGACTCGACGAACTCGTGGAGCACGCGCAGGCGGTCGGGGTCTGGCCAGCCAAGTGAAACGGGCGAGGTACGACGCGACCTGCTTGGCGTCCCGATCCGCGCCGGGCTGAACCTGTGCGAGGTCATCGAGCAGTTGGGAAGCGTTGTGCCGCTCGACGTCTGCCAGCGGGTCGTAGCCGCTGGGCGTCCCGCCGTAAGGGAAGGTCATGATGTTCTGGCGGACGAAGAGCGTCGAGGTGTTGATCCAACTGCGCTCCCGACCACCCTGCGACGGAAGGCGGCTCGAAGAGCGGCTGGCCCATCAGCGTCAGGGCGTCGTTGAGGATGCTGAGGTCGCGGACGGGCGTGTTCAGCGAGCCGTACCGCGCCGACCACCAACTGACGGGCTTTTGATCTGATCGGCGATGAACCGGGCTGTTCGTAGAAGTGCTCACCTGGAAGAGCCTGGGTCAGCACCGGGGCGAGGTCGTATTCGTTCTGCACCAGCGCGCGGAGTTGCCGGATCACGCTCACGATCG
>JACADM010000122.1_pt1 | contig 73535 bp, 86 predicted proteins | sample 7512371 | NCBI WGS metagenome assembly JACADM01 (sample SAMN14389041, study PRJNA612141) | algae metagenome | isolation source: non-axenic algae culture | place: India: Navi Mumbai | collected 2017-01
CGCGCCGACCGCGACCGACGACATTCTCGCCGGCGAAGCCGATGGCCCGGTTTCCGAGGCGGTGCGCAAGGCGATGCTGGCGATTGCCGAGGCGCTCGATGCGGCCGAGCAGAAGCTGACGGAACTCGACAGCGTTGCGGGCGACGGGGACCTCGGCGCCAGCATGGTGCGAGGTGCCGTCGCGCTGCGCGGTGTCGCCGCCCAGCAGTTCTCGACGCCGTCCAAGGCTCTCGATGCCCTGGCATTGGCGCTGCGCCGCGAGATCGCCGGCAGCTCCGTCCCTTCTATGCGATTGCGCTCATGCGGGTCGCAAGGCTGCTGGAGGGCGAGGCCTCGCCGTCCGCGGACCTGTGGGGCAAGGCGCTGGCAGAAGCCGGCGAGGCGGTGTCGGCGACCGGCGGCGCAAAGCCCGGCGATCGGACGATGCTCGACGCGCTGGCAGGTGCGGCCGAGGGCTGGCGCGCAGCTCGGGCCGAGGGGCGCACTGGCCTTGAGGCATTCGACGCCGCGGCGGCAGGGGCCGCTGGCGGGGCTGAGAAAACGGCGCAGATGACGCCGAAGCTCGGGCGGGCGAGCTATCTCGGCGAGCGTGTGCTCGGACATCCGATGCCGGCGCAACGGCCGTCGCGATCTGGATGGATGCGATTGCCAGGTCGCTGCGCGGCTGAGGCGGATTGAGAGAGACGACAAGGAGAGACCGACGACATGCAAAAACGTGCTTTGGGCAATGGAGGGCCGCAGGTCGGTGTCGTCGGTCTCGGCTGCATGAGCTTCGGCGGCGACTACGGCGCCACGAGCGAGGCGGAGAGCTTCGCGGTACTGGATGCGGCGGCGGAAAGCGGCGTCACCATGCTGGACATCGCCAACATCTACGGCAAGGGCGTGTCGGAGGAGACGGTCGGCAAATACCTGTCGACCCGCAACCATCCGTTCGTCCTTGCCACCAAGGCCGGCATCGTGCCGGTCAGCCCGCGGCGCTACGACAATTCGGCGGCCTATCTGCGCGAATGTCTCGAAGCCTCGCTGAAGCGGCTGAAGCGCGATCATGTCGAGCTTTTCTACCTGCACCGCCGCGAGGCGGAGCGTCCGATAGAAGAGGTGATGGAGGCGATGGTCCGCTTCAAGGAAGAGGGCAAGATCGGAGCCATCGGCCTGTCCGAGGTCGCGCCCTCCACCCTGGAGCGGGCAAGCGCGGTCCATCCGGTTGCCGCGGTCCAGAACGAGTATTCGCTCTGGACGCGTTTGCCGGAACTGGGAATGCTGCAGGCCTGCCAGCGTCTCGGGACTGCCTTCGTTGCCTTTTCGCCGCTGGGCCGGGGCGTCTTCACCAGCAAGATGCCCGACCCCGCAGCGTTCTCGCCGGCCGACTTCCGGGTCACGAGCCCGCGGTTCACCGAGCCGAATTTCTCGCACAATGCCGAGCGTATCGCGCGGTTTCGCGCCTTCGCGCAGGCGCGCGGCGTCTCGCCGGCGGCGTTGGCGCTCGCCTGGGTGCTGGCCAAGGCGCCCAACATCATCGCGATCCCCGGGACGAGGTCGGCAGCTCACATGAGCGAGAACGCCGCGGCCGGCGACATCGTGCTGACGCCGGCGGATGTCGCCGAGATCGAGGACGTGCTGCCGGTCGGGTTCGCCCATGGCGACCGCTATTCGGACGAGCGCGCCATCGGGCCGGAGCGCTACTGCTGAGTCCCCTTGGCGAGCAGCATGGCATGACGATCGGAGACCAAGAGTGATTCAGTTCCAGCTTTGCAATCCCACCGACATCCGCTTCGGTCAGGGGCAGATCGCCGCCCTGGCCGATCTGGTGCCTGCCGATGCCTGCGTCCTGCTTCTCTATGGCGGCGGCAGCATCAAGACGAACGGCGTCTACGATCAGGTCGTTGCAGCGCTCGGCGAGCGCCGCCGGGTCGAGTTCGGCGGGGTCGAGCCGAACCCGGTCTACGAGACCCTGCAGAAGGCGTCCGCCTTCGCCCGTGAAAACGCCGTGGACTTCGTCCTGGGTGTCGGTGGCGGCTCGGTGATCGATGCGGCGAAGTTCCTCTCCGCCATGATCGCCTCGGACAGCGACGATCCGTGGGACGCGTTCGTGCAGGGATATGGGCAGGCTCCGGCCGTTCCCAACGGCGCGGTGCTGACGCTTCCGGCCACCGGCTCGGAGAGCAACCCGGTTTCGGTGATTTCCAACCACGGCCGCGAGCTCAAGATCCCTTTCGCCAGTCAGGCCGTGCGGCCGGCCTTCGCGATCATGGATCCGGCGACGATGCTCAGCCTGTCGCGCCGGCAACTCGAGAATGGTGTCGTCGATGCTCTCACCCACGTGCTGGAGCAGTACCTGACGATGCCGGTGAACACGCCGGTGCAGTACGGGTTCAGCGAGACCTTGCTCGAAGTCCTGATCGAATGGGGGCCAGTTCTGGTCGAAACGCGCAGCATGGAGGCTTGCGAGAACGTGATGTGGGCCGCCAACCAGGCTCTGAACGGGCTTGTGGGCGCAGGCGTGCCGCAGGACTGGTCGACCCACATGATCGGCCATGCGATCACTGCCCTCTACGGCATCGACCATGCGCGCACCCTGACCATGGTGATGCCGTCGCTGCTGCGCCACCGGCTGGACGCCAAGCAGGCGATGCTGGCGCGCTACGGCCGCCGTGTCTGGCGCATCGAAGGAGACGACGACCGTGCGGTCGCCGAGGCCGCGATTGCGAAGACCGAGACCTTCATGGTCCGCATGGGCTGCCCGGTGCGGATCTCGGAGATGATCGAGGACTTCAACGCCGACGGCCTCGTCGACCATCTGGTGCGCGCCGAGCAGACGGCTCTCGGCGAGGGGCAGGATATCGGCGCGGGGGAAGTGCGCGAGATCCTGGCGCTGGCAGCCTGAGTCCACGACCTGGCTCTTGATACAGTGCTGGAGAGGCAAGGCCCGGTCGCGCAAATGCGGCCGGGCCTTTTTCGGATATGCCCCTGCGAGCGTTATGCGGCGCGCAACGGCTGTGCTATCTCTTGAGGAGAAATAGACACAGAACGACATAAACTCCGGGGGAGGGAGATCATGGGCACGGGATCGCTCAGGCGCGTAGCGGATGCGTCGTCCGTCGATGCGGAGTTCGGGCCATGGTTGTCGCAGGCCGCGATCCTCATCGTCGACGACGAGCCCGGCATGCGCAATTTCCTGGTGAGGACGCTGGCGCCGCATTGCAAGCATATCGCGGAAGCGGAGGATGCTGCGGCCGCATCCGCGATGCTGGACCGGCATCATTTCGATGTGGTGATCCTCGACAACATCATGCCGGGCAAGACGGGCGTCGAGTGGCTCGCCGAGCAGCGGGAGATCGGGTTCTTCGCCCATGCGATCCTGATGACTGCCTATGCGGACCTAGAAACGGCGATCCAGGCGCTGCGGGCCGGTGCCGTCGATTTCGTGCTGAAGCCCTTCCGCTCCAACCAGATTCTCAACGCGGTGGCGCGTTGCCTCGACCGGGTGACCTTGCTGCGCGAAAACCAGCTGCTGCGTCACCAGCTGCAGGCGACCTCCGACCACCTGCTGCTGCGCGACAAGCTGATCGGTCATTCCAGCCAGATCGGCGAGATTCGCGAGACCATCGCCCGGGTCGCGCCGCTGCCGACCTCCGTGCTGATCACCGGCGAGTCCGGCACCGGCAAGGAAGTGGCCGCGCGCTCCATCCACGAGCTGTCGGACCGCGCCGCCAAGCCCTTCGTGCCGGTCAATTGCGCGGCGATCCCGGCCGATGTCATCGAGGCGGAGCTGTTCGGCCACCTGAAGGGCGCGTTCACCGGCGCTGCGTCCAACCGCGAGGGCCTGTTCATGCATGCCCAGGGCGGCACGCTGTTCCTCGACGAGATCGGCGACCTGCCGATGCCGCTGCAAAGCAAGCTGCTGCGGGCGATCGAGGACCGGCGGGTGCGGCCGATCGGCTCGGAGCGCGAGGTGCCGGTCGACCTGCGCTTCGTCTTCGCCACCAATGCGGACCTCGAGGGAGAGGTCGAGGCCGGGCGTTTCCGCGCCGACCTGTTCTACCGCATCAACGTCCTGCAGATCGAGATGCCGCCCCTGCGCGAGCGCGGCGACGATATCTACGAGCTCGCGGAACTGTTCATGAGCAAGCTCGCCGTCCAGCTCGGCATGCCGCCGGTGCCGATAGGACCGGATGTCGCTGCCGTCTTCTCGCCTACGAATGGCCCGGCAATGTCCGCGAGCTGCGCAACATGATCGAGCGCTCGCTGATCCTCGGCCGGTTTCCCGCAGAGATGACGCGCAAGACCGACAAGCCGGTGGCCGCGCCGGCGCCGAGCCGGACGGATCTTCTGGAGGATATCGAGCGCCGGCACATCCTGGCGGTTCTGGACGAATGCGAGGGCAATCGCGCGGAAGCCGCGCGCCGGCTCGGCATCTCGCGCAAGACCATCGACCGCAAGCTCGTGGACTGGAATGGCTGAGCCGGAGGAGGGGCGAAGGGGCCGTGCCGCACGCCGTGGCCGCCTGTCGGTCCGCGTTCGCCTGCTCGCCATCGCCTTGCTGCCGACGCTGGTCGTGCTGCCGCTGTTCCTCGGCTGGGCGATGGTGCGCTGGAACTCCAAGTTCGACGCCCTGCTCAAGACCAAGGTGAATGCCGATCTCACGGTCGCGCACCAGTATTTCACCCGCATCCTGGAAGACACCGGCGAGCGGCTCGATGCGCTGGGCAAGTCGGCGGAGTTTCGCGACATCGCCGATACGCGCGACGCTGCAGCCCTCGCTGTCCTGCTGGAGCGCAGCCGAGCGGAGATGGGTCTCGACTTTCTCTATCTCGTCGGCCGCGACGGTACTGTCCGCGCCGTTTCGCCAGCCGGGGCGCGTCCGCCGACGGACCGCGACTGGCCGGTGGTGGAAAGGGCGATGGCCGGTGCGCCGTCCAGCGGTGTCGATATCTTCGAGGGCGAGGAGCTTGTCGGCATCTCGCCCGATCTTGCGGCACGGGCGAGCCTCGAGCTGATCCCTACGGCCAATGCGGTGCCGACGGAGCGCACGACGGAAACGCGCGGCATGGTCGTGCATTCGGCGAGCCCCGCACGCCTGCCGGGCGCAACCCCGGCGGCGCTGGTCGGCGGCATCCTGCTCAACCAGAACCTCGTCTTCATCGATACGATCAACGATCTCGTCTACCGCGAGGCGAGCCTGCCGGAGGGCAGCCAGGGCACAGCCACCCTGTTCCTGGAGGATGTGCGGATCAGCACCAATGTGCGCCTGTTCGAGAACCGCCGGGCGCTGGGCACCCGGGTCTCGGCGGCCGTGCGCGAGCGCGTCCTTGGCCGGGGCGAGGTCTGGCTCGACAGCGCCTTCGTCGTGAACGACTGGTACATCCCGCCTACGAGCCGATCACCGACAGCCGTGGAGAGCGGGTCGGCATGCTCTATGTCGGCTTTCTCGAAACGCCGTTCCAGAAGGAGAAGGTCGCGACGCTGGTCGCCGTCCTCGTCGGCTTCCTGCTGGTCACCGCGGGCAGCGTGCCGCTGTTCCTGCGCTGGGCCCGCGGCGTGTTCAAGCCGCTGGAGCGGATGACGGACACCATCGCGCGGGTGGAACATGGCGACCTTGGCGCGCGCACGCGTCCGGGCGCCGGCAACGACGAGATCGCCCGGGTCGCGCAGCATCTCGATCACCTGCTCGATCTGGTGCAGGAGCGCGACCGGCAGCTGCGGTCCTGGAACGAGGAACTGAATACCCGGGTCGAAGAGCGCACGCGCGACCTGATGCAGGCCAACCGGCAGCTCGAGGAGACCACCAAGCAGCTGATCATGTCGGAGAAGCTTGCCGCCATCGGCGAGATCACCGCCGGTGTTGCCCACGAGATCAACAACCCCATCGCCGTCATCCAGGGCAATCTGGAGGTGCTGCGGATGTTGCTCGGCGAGCATGCGAAGGTCGCGGGGACCGAGATCCGGTTGATCGACGAGCAGGTCCACCGGATCAACCAGATCGTCATGAAGCTGCTGCAGTTCGCCAAGCCCGACGAATATGCCGGCTATGCCGACCGGCACGCGCCGGACGAGGTGATATCGGACTGCCTGCCGCTGGTGCGCCATCTCCTGCGCCGCACGGAGATCGAGGTGGTGCGCGAAATGCGCGCGACCCGCGCCATCCTGATGAACCGGACCGAGTTGCAGCAGGTGCTGATCAACCTGATCGTCAACGCCATCCATGCGATGCCGCAGGGCGGGCGGCTGTCGCTTGCCACCGCCGACACGCAGCGTGACGGCGTGCCGGGCGTGACGGTCGAGGTCGCCGATACGGGCGTCGGCATGAGTGCGGAGGTGCTCTCCCGCGTCTTCGATCCGTTCTACACGACCAAGAGCCGGCAGGGGACGGGGCTCGGCCTGTCCATCACCCAGACGCTGGTCAGCCGCCAGGGCGGCGAGATCCGGGTGCGCAGCGCGCCGGGCGCCGGCACCGTCTTCACCATCTGGCTGCCCGAGGACCCGCAGATCGGCGCCTCCTGATTTGTCGGACAAAATGTCCAGCCCGCGCGGGTGTGCGGGTTGCCGCAAGTGGACAAAATGTCCGAAATGCGCGGGTCTTTTCTATCAAGTCATTGCAAAACCGCCCTCATTCAAACTGGCGCCGAACTTGCGAGGGGAAGAGCGCTGTCTGGACGCAGGCCGCCCGAGCGGGCCGGTCTGACGCGGGTTTGCAGGGCGGGAGGCCTTGCAGGATGCGGGGAGCAGGCAGCAGGCAACCGGTTCCGCAACGGGACCGGCCGGGGGGCTGCCGACGATCCGGTCAACGGCGCGGCAAACGAACCGGAACTGCCTCGACAACCGTGCACGGGAGGAAAATAGGTGCATGTTTGACTGGCTGAAAAAGGAACACATCGTCGCAGAGGACGGCTTCAACCGCTGGAAGGTTCCGCCGGCGTCCATTGCCATCCACCTGTGCATCGGCTCCGTCTATGCGTGGAGCATCTTCAACCCGCCGCTGATCAAGCAGTACGGCGTCGTGGCGGCAGCGCCCGGCGACTGGAGCCTGTCGTCGGTCGTGTGGATCTTCTCGGTGGCCATCGTCTTCCTCGGCCTTGCCGCGGCCTTCGCCGGCAAGTGGCTGGAAGAGGTCGGTCCGCGCATGGTCGGCGTGGTGGCCGCGCTGTGCTGGGGCGGCGGCTTCCTGATCGGCGGCCTCGGCATCATGACGCACCAGCTGTGGCTGCTCTATCTGGGCTACGGCGTGCTGGGCGGCTGCGGCCTCGGCCTCGGCTACGTCTCGCCGGTCTCCACCCTGATCCGCTGGTTCCCGGACCGTCGCGGCATGGCGACGGGCATGGCCATCATGGGCTTCGGCGGCGGCGCGATGATCGCGACGCCGATCAAGGAATGGCTGCTCGGCGTGTTCTACAAGGCGCCGGACTATCTCGGCCCGCTCGGCTCCATCGATCTCGTCACCGAGGGCGGTCGTCGCCTTGCCGAGGTCAACGGCCAGCTGGTCGAGGTGGTGCTTGCCGGGGCCAAGGAAGTGGCCGCCGCACCGGTCGCGCTGCAGGAAGGCATCTATGTCGTGGGCACCGGCAACACGGGCGCTGCCGGCACCTTCTTCACCCTGGGCATCGCCTACCTGATCGTGATGATCATCGCGGCCTTCTCGTACCGCGTGCCGCGTGAGGGCTGGCGCCCGGCCGGCTGGACGCCGCCGACGGCGGATGCGGCCTCGCGCAAGATGATCACCCAGAACAACGTCCATATCGACCAGGCGCTGAAGACGCCGCAGTTCTACCTGCTGTGGATCGTGCTGTGCTTCAACGTGACCGCCGGCATCGGCGTGATCGGTGTCGCCAAGACGATGATGTCGGAGATCTTCGGCACGACCCTGCCGCTGATCGTGAACTCCGCCTTCGCGGCGACCTACGTGTTCATGATCTCGGTGTTCAACATGGTCGGCCGGTTCTTCTGGGCGTCCACGTCGGACTATATCGGCCGCAAGAACACCTATCACTGCTTCTTCGTGCTCGGCACCCTGCTGTATCTGTCCATCCCGTTCGCGGCGGCACAGGTGAGCGTGGATCCGGCGGTGACCTGGCTGGTGATGTTCTACTACGGCGCCACCATGATCATCTTCACGATGTATGGCGGCGGTTTCGCGACGATCCCGGCCTATCTCGCCGATATCTTCGGGACCAAGTATGTCGGCGGCATCCACGGACGTCTGCTGACCGCCTGGAGCACCGCCGGCGTTCTCGGCCCGCTCGCCATCACCGAGCTGCGCAACATGTCGCTCAACAGTGCCCTGCGGGATCTTGCGAGCAAGGTCGATCCGCAGGCCTTCGCGCAGAAGTTCGGCGCGGGCGTCGAGCAGCTCGACCAGCTGGTCGCGGCGAAGACGGTGACGGTGGCCCAGCTGATGGAGATCGCGCCGGCCGGCACGGTCGACCCGACGCCGAGCCTCTACAACACACCATGTATGCCATGGCGGCACTGCTGGTGATCGCGCTGGTGGCCAATGCCCTGGTGCGGCCGGTCGATGCCAGGCACCACATGGAGAGTGCCGCGGGTACGGGCACCAAGGGCGCAAGCCCCGAGGGTGCGCAGCCGGCCAAGGCCTGAGGCGATCCCACGGTCCGGGGCGCGAGCGCCCCGGACCTCCTTGCCGCTGTTTCTGTGATCCTGCTTTACGCGCCGGTCATCCGGCGCGGCCGACCCCGCGCATCCTCAGCGGAGCGGGCGGGAGAGTACGTAAAAGTGGAGTCTTTTTCTCATCTATAGGGATGTGCAATCGCACAACGGAACAGCGATGTTGATGTTTCTTCGCGCATTTCGGACTTTCCGGGAAGCGGGCGAGGCGAGGGAGAAAACGCATGTCATTGCAATTGTCGTCACGACAGGTCGCGGAACGGACGCTGGCGGTCGTGGAGGACCTTGCTGAGCTCGAGGGACCGCTTCTGCCGATCCTGCACGAGGTGCAGAAGGAGTTCGGCTGCGTGCCCGATGAGGCGCTGCGCACCATTGCAGAAGAGCTCAACCTGAGCCGGGCCGAAGTGCACGGGGTGATGAGCTTCTATCACGATTTCCGCAAGGAGCCGACGGGTCGCCATGTGCTGAAGATCTGCCGGGCCGAGGCCTGCCAGTCCATGGGCGGCGATGCGCTTGCCGACGGCGTGCGATCCGCGCTCGGCATCGACTGGCACGAGACCACGCCGGACGGGCGGGTCACGCTGGAGCCGGTCTATTGCCTCGGCCTGTGTTCCTGTGCGCCGGCGGCGATGCTCGATGGCGAGTTGCACGGGCGGCTGGACGAGGCGGCGATGAGCGAACTGGTGAAGGAGACAGGCCGATGACCCCGGTGATCTTCGTTCCCAGGGACGCGGCGGCGCTTGCCGTCGGTGCCGACCGGGTCGCCAGGGCGATCGCGCGCGAGCTCTCCGCCCGCGGTATCGAAGCCAGGATCGTTCGTAACGGTTCGCGCGGCATGCATTGGCTGGAGCCGCTGGTCGAGGTGCGCACCGCCCATGGCCGCGTCGCCTATGGTCCGGTCACCGAAAAGGATGTGCCCGGCCTGTTCGATGCCGGGTTCCTGGACGGCGGCGAGCATCCGCTGTTCCATGGCGAGACCAAGGAAATCCCCTTCCTCAAGAGCCAGACCCGGCTGACCTTCGCCCGTGTCGGCGTGACCGACCCGCTCTCGCTGGAGGACTATCGCCACTACAAGGGCCTGCGCGGGCTGCAGAACGCGGTCGCCATGGAGCCGGCGGATATCGTGGCGCAAGTGACCGAGAGCGGACTGCGCGGCCGCGGCGGCGCCGGTTTTCCCACCGGCATCAAGTGGAACACCGTCCTCAGGGCAGAGGCCGACCGCAAGTACATCGTCTGCAACGCGGACGAGGGCGATAGCGGCACCTTCGCCGACCGGATGATCATGGAGGGCGATCCCTTCGTGCTCATCGAGGGCATGGCCATCGCCGGCATCGCGACCGGGGCGACCAAGGGCTACATCTACACGCGCTCCGAATATCCGCATGCCATCGAGATCATGCGCGAGGCGGTCGAGATCGCCCGCCGGGAAGGCATTCTCGGCGCATCGGTGCTCGGCTCGAAGCATGCCTTCGACATGGAAGTGCGCGTGGGCGCCGGTGCCTATGTCTGCGGCGAGGAGACCTCGCTGCTGAACAGCCTGGAAGGCAAGCGCGGCGTCGTGCGGGCCAAGCCGCCTCTACCGGCGCTGCAGGGCCTGTTCGGCCGGCCGACGGTGGTCAACAACGTGCTGTCGCTCGCCTCCGTGCCGGTGATCATGGACCGGGGGGCTGCCTTCTACCGCGACTTCGGCGTCGGCCGCTCGCGCGGCACGATGCCGATCCAGCTCGCCGGCAACATCCGCCATGGCGGCCTCTACGAGACCGCCTTCGGCGTGACGCTGGGTACCTTGGTCAACGAGATCGGCGGCGGCACGGCGAACGGACGCCCGGTGCGCGCGGTGCAGGTCGGCGGTCCGCTCGGGGCCTATTTCCCGCCCCGCTGTTCGACACGCCGTTCGACTACGAGGCCTTCGCGGCACAGGACGGCCTGATCGGTCATGCCGGCATCGTCGTCTTCGACGACACCGTCGACATGCTGAAGCAGGCGCGGTTCGCCATGGAGTTCTGCGCCGTCGAAAGCTGCGGCAAGTGCACGCCCTGCCGGATCGGCGCCGTGCGCGGCGTCGAGACGCTGGACAAGATCGCGGGCGGCGAGCGTTCCGACGAGCAGGTCGACCTGCTGAAGGACCTTTGCGACACGATGAAGGCCGGCTCGCTCTGCGCGCTCGGCGGCTTCACGCCCTATCCGGTCCTCAGCGCGCTCACCCATTTCCTCAGGATTTCACCCCCCGGCCGATGGCCGAAGCGGCGGAGTAAACCCATGACGCTGATCAAGGAAACCGACTACGGCACACCGGCATCGACGTCGGAAAAGACGGTCACGCTGACCATCGACGGCTTCGAGGTCACCGTGCCGGAAGGCACGTCCGTGATGCGGGCCTCGATGGAGACCGGCATCCAGATCCCCAAGCTCTGCGCGACCGACATGGTCGACGCCTTCGGCTCCTGCCGGCTCTGCCTGGTGGAGATCGAGGGGCGGCGCGGCACGCCGGCCTCCTGCACGACGCCGGCCGAAAACGGCATGGTGGTCCACACCCAGACCGGCCGGCTGAAGCAGCTGCGCCGCGGGGTGATGGAACTCTACATCTCCGATCACCCGCTCGACTGCCTGACTTGCGCTGCCAATGGCGACTGCGAGCTGCAGGACATGGCCGGCGTGGTCGGCCTGCGCGATGTGCGCTACGGCCATGAGGGCGACAACCACGTCAAGGCCCGCGACGGGCTGGGCGAGGTCAATGCCCGCTGGATGCCAAAGGACGAGACCAACCCGTATTTCACCTACGACCCGTCCAAGTGCATCGTCTGCTCGCGCTGCGTCCGGGCCTGCGAGGAGGTGCAGGGCACCTTCGCGCTGACCATCGAGGGGCGCGGCTTCGACAGCCGCGTCTCGCCGGGCATGCACGAGGACTTCCTGTCCTCCGAATGCGTTTCGTGCGGCGCCTGCGTCCAGGCCTGCCCGACGGCGACCTTGCAGGAAAAGTCGGTGATCGAGATCGGCCAGCCGGAGCATTCGGTGGTCACGACCTGCGCCTATTGCGGCGTCGGCTGCTCGTTCAAGGCGGAGATGCGCGGCGACGAGCTGGTGCGCATGGTGCCCTACAAGGACGGCAAGGCGAACCGCGGCCACAGCTGCGTCAAGGGCCGCTTCGCCTACGGCTATGCCGCGCACAAGGACCGGATCCTCAACCCGATGATCCGCGAGAAGATCACCGACCCCTGGCGGGAAGTGTCCTGGGAGGAGGCGCTGACCTTTGCGGCGACGAAGCTGCGCGCCATCCAGTACGAGCTCGGCAAGGACGCTATCGGCGTCATCACCTCCTCGCGCTGCACCAACGAGGAAACCTACCTGGTGCAGAAGCTGACGCGCGCGGTGTTCGGCAACAACAACACCGACACCTGCGCCCGCGTCTGCCACTCGCCGACCGGCTACGGCCTCGGCCAGACCTTCGGCACCTCCGCCGGCACCCAGGACTTCGACAGCGTCCAGCATGCCGATGTGGTCGTGGTGATCGGCGCCAATCCAACCGACGGTCACCCGGTCTTCGCCTCGCGGCTGAAGAAGCGCCTGCGCCAGGGGGCGAAGCTGATCGTCGTCGATCCGCGCCGCATCGACCTGGTGAAGACGCCGCATGTGAAGGCCTCGCATCACCTGGCGCTGCGCCCGGGCACCAATGTCGCCGTGGTGACGGCGATGGCGCATGTCATCGTTACCGAGGGCCTCTTCGACGAGACCTTCATCCGCGAGCGCTGCGACTGGGACGAGTTCCAGGACTATGTGGAGTTCGTGTCCGACGCCAAACACAGCCCGGAAGCGGTCGAGGCGCTGACCGGCGTCCCGGCGCAGGAACTGCGCGAAGCTGCCCGGCTCTATGCCCGCGGCGGCAACGGCGCGATCTATTACGGCCTCGGCGTCACCGAGCACAGCCAGGGCTCGACCACGGTCATCGGCATCGCCAACCTAGCCATGCTCACCGGCAATATCGGCCGGCCGGGCGTCGGCGTGAACCCGCTGCGCGGCCAGAACAACGTGCAGGGTTCCTGCGACATGGGCTCGTTCCCGCACGAGCTGCCCGGCTACCGGCATGTCAACGGCCAGGAAGTACGCGACATCTTCGAGAAGCTGTGGGGCGTCGAGATCTCCGACGAACCGGGCCTGCGCATTCCCAACATGCTGGATGCGGCGGTCGACGGCACCTTCAAGGGGCTCTACTGCCAGGGCGAGGACATCCTGCAGTCGGATCCCGACACGCGTCATGTGTCGGCCGGTCTTGCGGCGATGGACTGCGTCATCGTCCACGACCTGTTCCTGAACGAGACCGCCAACTACGCCCATGTCTTCCTGCCGGGCTCGACCTTCCTGGAAAAGGACGGGACCTTCACCAACGCCGAGCGCCGGATCAACCGGGTCCGCAAGGTGATGGCGCCGCGCAACGGCTATGCGGACTGGGAAGTGACCCAGATGCTGGCCAATGCCATGGGCGCCAACTGGTCCTACACCCACCCCTCGCAGATCATGGACGAGATCGCCGCGACGACGCCGAGCTTCGCCAATGTCTCCTACGAGATGCTGGACAAGAAGGGCTCGGTGCAGTGGCCGTGCAACGACAAGACGCCGGACGGCTCGCCGATCATGCATGTCGACGGCTTCGTGCGGGGCAGGGGGCGGTTCATCCGCACCGACTACGTGGCGACGGACGAGAAGACCGGGCCGCGTTTCCCGCTGCTGCTCACCACCGGCCGCATCCTGTCGCAATACAATGTCGGCGCGCAGACCCGGCGCACCGCCAACGTGGTCTGGCATGCGGAGGACGTGCTGGAGATCCATCCGCACGATGCGGAGACGCGCGGCGTCAAGGACGGCGACTGGGTGAAGCTCGCCAGCCGCTCCGGCGAGACGGCCTTGCGGGCGCAGATCACCGACCGCGTGTCGCCGGGTGTGGTCTACACGACCTTCCACCACCCGACGACGCAGGCCAACGTCATCACCACCGACTATTCCGACTGGGCGACCAACTGCCCGGAATACAAGGTGACGGCGGTGCAGGTGATGCCGTCCAACGGCCCGACCGACTGGCAGGAAAAGTACGAGGAGTTCTCGGCCCTGTCGCGGCGGATCGAGGCTGCCGAGTAGCCGCATGCACACGCATCGTCCCGCCTCCGGCACTGCCTTTCGCAATGGCCGCTTCGCCGCTTCCACACGGGAGCTGGCGGAGGAGGTGGCGGTCGCCATCAGCTACAACGGCACGTCCCATGCCGTGCTGATGGCAACGCCCGCCGATCTGGAGGACCTGGCCTACGGCTTCTCGCTGACCGAGGGGCTCGCCGCCTCTGTGGCGGAGGTCGAGGAGGTCGCCACCGTCGATTGCGGCCGCGGGCTCGACCTTCAGGTCAGCCTTGCCGGCGATGCGGGCCAGCGGCTTGCCGAGCGGCGCCGGTCGATGGCCGGGCCGGTCGGCTGCGGGCTGTGCGGGATCGAGAGCCTGGAGGCGGCGATGCGCGAGATCGCGCCCGTCGCCGCCGGGGTCCGGCTCGTGCCGGCCGAGGTGTCGCGGGCCGTCGCCGCGATGGCCAAGATGCAGGCGCTGAACCTGCGCACACGTGCCGTCCACGCGGCCGGCTTCTACCAGAGCGAGCGCGGGCTCGTTCTGGTTCGCGAGGATGTCGGCCGGCATAACGCGCTCGACAAGCTGATCGGCGCGGCGGCGCGGGCCGGGATCGACATGGCAACGGGCGCCGTGGTGCTCACCAGCCGGCTGTCCATCGAGCTGGTGCAGAAGACGGCGGTTGCCGGCTGCGGCATCCTGGTCGCGGTGTCCGCGCCCACCGCCCTTGCCGTCGACGAGGCCGAGGCCGCCGGCATCACGCTTGCGGCCGTCGCACGCGGCGATGAATTCGAACTCTTCACGCATCCGCAGAGGATCATCGGGGAAGCCTGCAAGATGTCGCCTGACAAACTGACCTACATGGCCAACCAGATCGCCGGCTTCTTCCGGACCCGTCCGCATGACGAGGCGGTGGCCGGGATCGCCGATCACATCAGCAAGTTCTGGGAGCCGCGCATGCGCAACCAGCTCTTCGCCATGCTGGCGGAGAACGGGTCCGGCTTCGATCCGCTGGTGGTCGAGGCCGCGCCCGCCATCCGCAAGCCGAAGCAGGCGGCCTGAGCGGCGCCCCGGTCGCACCGATTTCCGCCCTCCGGATTTCGCTCTCTCGAAAGACCCCCTATAAGGGCCGGCACCGGGGCGGCGCGGCGCGCCGTGCCCGCAACGCTTTGGCGGCAAGGGGAGTAGGGGCGTGACCACGATCTATGTCGATGCCGATGCCTGTCCGGTGAAGGACGAGGTGGAGCGCGTCGCGAGCCGGCTCGATGTGCCGGTCGTGCTCGTGTGCAACGGCGGTTTGCGCCCGTCCTCCAACCGCCTGATCTCCCTGAAGGTGGTCGCCGAAGGCCCGGATGAGGCCGACAAGTGGATCGCCGAGCAGTGCGGCCCCGGCGACGTCGTCGTCACCACCGCCGACCTGCCGCTTGCCGACCGCTGCGTGAAGGCGGGGGCGCATGTGGTGCAGCACGACGGACAGATCCTCGATACGGCCAATATCGCGGCCCGCTGGCGACCCGCGACCTGATGCAGGACATTCGCGCCGCCGATCCCTTCCACCAGGGCGGCGGGCGTTCCTTCTCCAAGGCCGACCGGTCCCGCTTCCTGCAATCCTCGACCGGCTGGCACGGCGCGCGCTCAAGGGGGCTTGAAGGAGCCTCAGTCCGCCTCGGTTCCCGGGGACTGCTGCCGGCAGACCTGGATCACCTGATCGCGCAGCCAGACATGGGCCGGCGACAGGTGGGTGCTCTTGTGCCACATCATCTGGATGTCGAGCGGGGGCAGGTCGATCGGCGGCGAGAAGGTGACGAGGTCGAATTTCGCGGGAACAGCCGGGCAAGGCGCTCGGGCATGGTCGCCACGAGATCCGAGCGCTCCAGCAGGAACGGCACACCGACGAAGTCCGGCTTGGAGATCGCCACCCGGCGCACCAGGTTCAGCTTGGCCAGCGATTCGTCCAGCACCGCGCGGTACATGGTCGCCTCGGCCGGCTCGATGGCGACATGGTCGAGATTGCAGAAGCCGGCCAGCGTCAGATCGCCGGAAATCGCCGGATTGCCGCGCCTGGCAAGGCACACCATCCTGTCGGAAAACATCCTGCGCGAGATCAGGTCGCCGGGCGCATCGGGAAAGTAGGACACGGTCAGGTCGACGCTGCCCTCTCCGAAGACGCGTGCGAGGCGGAACGGGTCCGGGCCGACGATGCGCAGACGCACTTCCGGCGCCAGGTCCCGGAACCGCTGCTGCAGCGAGGGGATCAGGATCGCGTCGATATAGTCGGTCAGGATCAGCGTGAAGGTGCGGCGCGAGCGCAGCGGATCGAAACCGCCGCTGTCGTCGACCAGGCCTTCCATCTCGCGGATCAGGATCTGCACCCGTTCGTGCAGCCCGCGCGCCACGTCGGTCAGGACGTGCTTGTTTCCCCTGCCGGATCAGCAGCGGATCGTCGAAGACCTCGCGCAGGCGCTTCAACGTCATGCTCATCGCCGGCTGGCTCATGCCGAGCCGGTTCGCCGCCTGGCTGACATGCCGGTCGCGCAGCAGGGCGTCCCGCCCCGCAGGTCCTTCAGGCTGTAGTCCGGGCCAGCCATTTCATACTCTTGAGTTATTCGGATATCGAATGACGCATATCAAGGTCAGCCGATTGCTGCAACCGATCCGCTCGCGCCATTCTCCATCGTGATAGCTCTCCGTAGTTGCACGGAGGGCAAAACCGCAGTGCCGTCATCACGCAACCAGGCCAGGGAGGTCGTAATGGCTTTGAAGACGATCCGCGTCACCCGCGAGGAGATGCGCAAGCGCGTTGCCCTTTTCTCCGAACTCAAGGGGTTCGACGGCGGACTGCCGGACAGCGATCATCCGGAGTGCAAGCGCACGCTGTACAACGTCGTCGGCTTCCAGCCGCCGGAGGGGGCCGATGTCGCGACCACGTCGCCGGTCGGCGCCCAGGCCGCGGAAAACGCATCGATCAAGATCTCGGAGGGCTTCAATCTCGGCTATTGCCATGCCAAGCCCGGCAAGGGACCGATGATGCACAACCACGACACCAACGAGACCTTCATTCCGATGACCGGCCGCTGGCGCTGTTCGTGGGAAGTCGACGGCCAGGTCGAGGCCTTCGAGCTCGGCCCGCATGACGTCATCTCGTTCCCCCGGGCGTGCAGCGCCGCTTCGAGAACATCACCTTCGACGAGCCGGACAAGGAGCATCTCCTGATGTTCGTGATCGGCGGCAACCAGCCGAAGGCCGAGTTCTCGCCGGGCGCGATGGACGAGCTGCGCGAGCGGGGCCTGCTGGAAAGCTGATGGCCGCTGGCGCAAACCTGACGGGAAAGCCGCTTGCCGCCCTGGACGCGGCTTTCCCCAAGACGCAGGGTGCGGACGGCGCCCTGTCGTTTCGCCGGTCCGCCTCCCCGTCGGGGCGGCCCGTGCTGCTGCTGCCGGGGGCGAGCGGCACGTCGGAGTTCTTCTGCCTTGCCGCGCCGCTGCTGGCGGCCGGCGGCGTGGATCCGGTGCTGGTCGACTATCCCGGCACGCTCACCCCGCGCGAGCTTGCCCGGCGCACCGAGCGCCTGGCACTGGAGCTCGGGCTCGCGGCACCTGTTGCCCTTGGGTGTTCCTACAGCGCCTGGTGGCTGCAGCACGCCGCCACGGACGGGCCGTTCCGCGCCTTGATCCTGTGCAACGGCCTCGTCGAGGCGGAGGACCTCAAACCGCATCCGCTGTTCGACCATGCCGCCATTGTGGCAACGCCTGCGGAGACGCTTCGCGAGGAATGGCGCGCGCGCGCGGCCTCCGCCCCGCCGGCGATGCTGTCGGAGCTGTTGTTGCAGGCCATGAGCGGATGGCTCGCGGCAGAAGACCTGAAAGGCCGCCTGCTGGAAGTGACCTCGTCGCTGCCGGTGCCCCTGGGCGAGCGTTTCGCCGGCCCGGTGACGGTGGTCGACTGCCATGACGATCCGATTGTCGGCGAGCGGGCGAGGGCCCTGTTCCGCGGCAGCTGGCCGGACGCCGGCCACCGGGAAATTTCCGGTGGACACTATCCTTATATCAACGCCCCGGAGGAGTTTGCACGCACAGTGCTTGCAGCCATCTGAGGCAGGAATACCTGGGAGGGAAAAAATGAAACTGGGCACGTGGATCAAGGGTTCGGAGGGAGCGTGTGCGCTGCGGCGCTGCTGCTCGGCGGCACGTTGGGCGCGCAGGCGGACAGCTTCCTGCTGCGCATGGGCGGCGGTCACACGACTGGCCTGACCTATATCGCCACCTATGACACGTTCTTCGCCGACGAGGTGCAGAAGCGGGTCAAGGAGCGCACCGGTCACGACATCCGCTTCATCAAGGCCTGGGGCGGCAGCGTCGCCAAGGTCGACGGCGCCGTCGAGGCGGTGCAGCGCGGCACGCTCGACATCGGCCTGTCGCCCATCGGTTTCGAGCAGTCGCGCGCTGCCCTGCTGAACTACAGCGCCATGGTGCCCTTCACCACGTCCGACCCGGTGCTGCAGGGGCGGGTCGCCTCGCGCATGCTGGCCGAGGTGCCGAGCCTGCAGGAGAGCATGGAGCCCTACAACGCCCATATCCTGTCGATGATGGTCACCGAGGCCTACGGCCTTGCCACCAGCTTCGACTGGACGGCGATCGACGAGCTCAAGGGCCGCCGCATCGCCATGGCCGGCACCAACGCGCCGCTCTTCGTGCCGATCGGCGCCGTTCCGGTCAATCTCGGCATCGGCGAGCACTACCAGGCGATGCAGACCGGCCTTGCCGAGGGCAGCCTGTTCTTCATCTCCGGCATGGAGGCCTTCCAGCTCAAGGAAGTCTCCTCGACCTTCACCCGGACCGGCTTCGGCTCGCTGGCGACCTTCGTCTCCTTCATGAACAAGGACACCCGCGAGCGGCTGCCCGAGGACGTGGTGGCGATCATCGACGAGGTGGCGGCCGAGGCGGCGGTGATCGTCGCCGAGCGGAGCGCCGAGCGCGACCGCCAGCTCGCCGAGAAGCTCGCGGCCGAGGGCATCACCGTGCGCGATCTTTCCGACGAGCAGCGCGCGCGCTGGGCGAGGGCGGTGGCCGACATTCCGGTGACCTCGATTGCCGGCCTGGAAGATCGGGGCTATCCCACCGCGGAGGTGCTAAGGACCTATATCCGGATCCTCGGCGAGGAAGGCTACACCTTCCCGACGGACTACCAGTTCTGAGTGGCGGTACCGGCCGGGCTTTCAGTCCGGCCGGCTGCCGTCCGGTGCCGTCCGTCCAACAGGTGGAAAGACATGGAACGCTTCATCAACCGGGCGTCGAGCCTGCTGGCGGATCTCGGCAGCCTCGTCGTCTATCTCTGTGCCGGGCTCATCGTCTATGACGTGTGCGCCCGTCTTGCCTTCGGGCGCCCCTTCGCCGGCACGGCCGACCTCGTTGCCATCGCGCTGGTTCTCGTCACCTTCCTGCAGGCCATGAAGGCGCTGCTGCAGGATCGGCTGCTGCAGATGACGCTGCTTCTGGAAAAGCTGCCGGGCGCGGTGCTGAAGCTTGCCATGACGGTTGCCAATCTGGTCGGCGCGGCGCTGTTCCTGTGCCTTGCCGCGATCTCCGTCGAGCCCATCGAGCAGGCCTACCGGACCCACGAATTCTTCGGCACCGACGCGTTCCGCGTCACCGCCTGGCCGGTGCGCCTCGTGGTCGCGCTGCTGTGGTGCATGCTGGCGGTCGCCTTCCTCAGCAAGGCCCGCTCCGTCCTGCGGAGGACCGCGCGATGATCGAACAGACCGCGGTCATCGCCCTTGGCCTCATCTTCGTGCTGGCGCTGGCCGGCGTGCATATTGCCCTGGCCTTCCTGATCGGCTCGACCGTCGGGCTCTACCTGCTGTTCCAGGACTGGTGGATGACGCTGGGCCTGTTGCAGCAGACGGCCTTCGACGGCATTCGCGACTACAATCTGATGGTGATCCCGCTGTTTGCGGTGATGGGCCTGCTGATCGCCCGCTCGGGCGCGGCGACAGACCTCTTCTCCGCCGCCAACCGCACCTTCTCCCGCGTGCCGGCGCGCCTTGCCGTGGCAACGGTCGCGGGCAACGCCTTCTTCGCGGCGGTGACCGGCGTCGGCGTCGCGGCGGCGGCCACCTTCAGCCACATCGCCTATCCCTCGATGCAGGCAGCCGGCTATCGCCGCAGCTTCGCCGCCGGCTGCATCGCCGGGTCGTCGGTGCTGGGCCTCCTGATCCCGCCGTCGGTCTTCATGATCGTCTGGGCGATCCTGACGGAGCAGTCCATCGGCCGGCTGTTCGCCGCCGGCGTCCTGCCGGGCATCGCGCTGGCCGTGCTCTTCGCGCTCTATTGCGTGGTGCGGGCGATCCGCAATCCGCAGATCGTGCAAGCGGAAACCGCCGTTGCGCCGGAAAGCGCACCGCGTCCCGATCCGGTCGGGATCTTCGGCATCCTGGCGATCATCGTCGTCACGCTCGGCGGCATCTGGGGCGGCTTCTTCACTCCGACGGAGGGAAGCGCCGTCGGCCTTGCCGGTGCGCTTTTGCTGTCCTTTGCCAAGGGCATGAGCCGGGGTGCCATCGTCGAGGCGACCCGCGAGGCGGGCATGGTGGTCACGCCGATCATGCTGCTTTTGCTGGGCGCGGCGATGTATTCCAAGCTTCTGGCGCTTGCCGGCATCCCGCAGGTGGTGGGCATGCTGTTCGAGACGATGGAGCTCGGACCCACCGGCACGGTGCTGGTGATGGCGGCGATCTGGCTGGTGCTCGGCTGCTTCGTCGACAGCATCTCGATCATGCTGCTGACCGTGCCGCTGTTCTGGCCGATCGCGCAGGCGATGGGCATCGACGCGGTGGTCTTCGCCATCGTCGGCATCCTGGTGATCGAGGCCGGCGTGCTGACGCCGCCCTTCGGCATCGGCGCCTTCGTGGTGCTGGCGGCGATCCCGGACAAGGAGCTGCGCCTGTCCGAGGTGTTCCGCGGCCTTGCGCCCTACTGGATCATGATCCTCGGCATCGCCGTCGCCGTCTACGTGTTCCCGCCGCTGGCGACGCTGGTGCCCTCGTTGCTCTGAATATGCGGCGCGGCGGTCCTGTACCGCCGCGCTGCCTGTCCTTGCTGCTCAGCTGCCGCTGGCGATGACGGTCTGGCGCTGGGCGCCGAGCTTTTCCACCGACAGCTCCACCACATCGCCCTCGCGCAGGAAGCGCGGCGGGGTGAAGCCGAGGCCGACGCCCTCCGGCGTGCCTGTGGCGATGATGTCGCCGGGCATCAGCCGCATGAAGCGCGACATGTAGGAGATGATCGTGGCGACGCCGAAGATCATGTCCGAGGTGGAGCTGTCCTGCATTTTCTCGCCGTTGACCGACAGGGTTAGGGCAAGGTCCTGCGGATCCTCCACCTCGTCCGGCGTCACCAGCCAGGGGCCGATGGGACCGAAATTCGGGGCGGACTTGCCCTTGATCCACTGGCCGCCGCGCTCGATCTGGAAGGCGCGCTCGCTGACATCGTTGATCGTGCAGTAGCCGGCGACATGGGAGAGGGTATCGGCCTCCGCCACATGCTCGCAGACCCGGCCGATGACGATGCCGAGCTCCACTTCCCAGTCGGTCTTGACCGAGCCTTTCGGCAGGATGATCGGTCGTTCGGCCCGCAGATGCAGGACGTCGCCTTGGAAAACAGCACCGGCTCCTCGGGCTCCGGGTTGTTGGTCTCGCGGGCGTGGCGGGCATAGTTCAGCCCGACGGCGAAGAAGTTGCGCGCCGCGCCGACGCACGGACCGATGCGGGTGTCGGCCGGCACCTGCGGCAGTGCGGCAAGATCGGCGCCCCGAAGCCGTTCCAGCGTCTCGCAGGAGAGAGTTTCCGGCGTGAAATCGTCGATCAGGCCGGAGAGATCGCGGATCGTGCCGGTGGCGTCGAGGCAGCCGGGCTTTTCCGCGCTGCCGGTCCAAAGCGGAGAAACTTCATGGGTCGTCCTTTCGGGTCTTGAAACGGGATGCGCTGCCGGCAGCACTCAGCCGGGCGCAGGATCATGTCGGCGGCCTTTTCGGCGATCATCACCACGGGCGTTGCCGTATTGCCGGAGACGATGCGCGGCATGATCGAGGCATCGACCACGCGCAGGCCCGTCAGGCCGCGCAGGCGCAGCTGCGGATCGACCACCGCCTGCTCGTCTACGCCCATGCGGCAGGTTCCGACGGGATGGAAGATGGTCGTTCCGATGTCGCCGGCCGCGTGGATCAGCTCGGCATCGCAGACGATCTCGCCCCCGGCAGGGCCTCCTGCGGCGCGTATTTGCGCAAGGCCGGCATGGTCATCAGCTCGCGGGCATGCAGCAACGAGCGGCGGGCGATCTCGCGGTCGCCGGCCGTCGTCAGGTAGCGCGGCGCGATCTGCGGCGCCGCCCCCGGCGCATCGCCGGCCATGTGCACGCTGCCCCGGCTTTCCGGGCGCAGGTTGCACACCGACACGGTGACCGCCGGATAGGGATGCAGCGGCTCGCCCAGCCGGTCGGTGGACAGGGGCTGGATGTGATACTCCAGATCCGGCGTTGCCTGGTCCGGGCCGCTGCGGGTGAAGATGCCGAGCTGGCTCGGCGCCATCGACAGCGGGCCCGAGCGGCGCCACAGATATTCCGCCGCCATGGAGATCTTGCCGGTCAGCGAGTTAGCGATCTGGTTCAGCGTCAGCGCGTTCTCGACGCGGAAGACCATGCGCAGCTGCAGGTGGTCCTGCAGGTTCTCGCCGACCTCCTCCATGTGCTGCACGACGTCGATGCCGGCCTCCTTCAGCCGCGCGCCCTGGCCGATGCCGGAGCGCTCCAGCCAGCACCGGCGAGTGGATCGCGCCCGCCGCCCAGCAGGACCTCGCCGCGCGTGCGCGCCTCGCTCCGCCTGTTGCCGCGGTATAGGCCACGCCGGCCGCGCGTCCGTCCTCAATGAGGATGCGGTCCACCTGCGCATCGGTGAGAAGGCGCAGGTTGGGGCGCTTGAGGGCGGGCTTCAGGAAGGCGCGGGCCGCGCTCCAGCGCCGTCCGTTCTTCTGGTTGACCTCGAAATAGCCGGCGCCCTCGTTGTCGCCGGCATTGAAATCGGTGCTGCGGGGAATGCCCATTTCCGCCGCCGCCGCCTGCACGTCCTCCAACAGCTGCCATTTCAGCCGCTGGCGCGCGACCTTCCACTCGCCGCCCTCGCGGTGCAGCGGGCTCTCGCCCCCCGGCCGGTCTTCCGAGCGCAGGAAATGCGGCAGCACATCCTCCCAGCTCCAGCCTGTGTTGCCGAGCGCGGCCCAGCCGTCATAGTCGGCGGCCTGTCCGCGCATGGAGATCATGCCGTTGATTGAGCTGCAGCCGCCCAGCACCTTGCCGCGCGGATAGGCGAGCGAGCGGCCGTTCAGCCCGTCCTCGGGCTGGGTGCGCAGCATCCAGTCCGTGCGCGGATTGCCCATGCAGTAGAGATAGCCGACCGGGATGTGGATCCAGGGATAGGTATCCGGCCGCCGGCCTCCAGCAGCAGGACGCGGGTGCGCGGGTCTGCGCTCAGGCGGTTGGCGAGCACGCATCCGGCGGTTCCCGCGCCGATGATGATGTAGTCGTAGTCGCCGTCGAGAGTGGACGTCATGAAGCTATCCGAAGGGGCTGTGTTGCAGGCGGGCGGCGTCAGTAGACGGCGATGCCCGGGAAGAGGATCAGGATCGCCACCGCCAGGACCTGCAGGCAGATGAAGGGCACCAGCGAGCGGAAGATCTCGCCGAGCGATATCTCGGGCGGCGTCACGCTCTTGAGGTAGAAGGCGGCCGGACCGAAGGGCGGCGTCAGGAACGACACCTGCATGTTCATGGCGAAGAGCACGCCGAACCAGACCGGGTCGTAGCCGAGGCTGATCACGATCGGCACGAAGATCGGCATGGTCAGCAGCGCGATACCGACCCAGTCCAGGAACATGCCCAGCACGAAGAGGATGCCCATCATCAGCAGGATGATGACGGTGGGCGAGTCCGAGACGCCGGTGATCAGCGAGGAGATGAAGCGGATGCCGCCCATCAGGTTGTAGACGCCGACCAGCGCGCTGGCGCCGATGCCGATCCACATGATCATGCCGACGGTCGCCAGCGTGTGCATGGCCGCGTCGAGCAGCATGGAGAAGGAGAACTCGCGCCGCAGGATCGTCGAGACGATGACGCCGGCAACGCCGATGGCCGAGGCTTCGGTCACCGAGGCGATGCCGCCATAGATCGAGCCGAGCACCACCGAGACGACGAGGACCGGCAGGATCAACCCTTCAGCAGCGGCAGCATCTCGGAGAAGGACGGTCGATCTTCCGGCGGCGGGGGCGCGACCGTGGGATCGGTGTAGGAGCGGAACAGGATGTAGCCGATATAGAGGCGGCCAGCATGAAGCCCGGGAGGAATGCGGCGGTAAACAGCTCGCCGACCGAGACGTTGGCCGTCAGGCCGTAGATGATCAGCACGATGGAGGGCGGCACCATGGTGCCGAGCGAGCCGCCGGCGCAGACAACGCCGATGGCCAGGCGCCGGTCGTAGCCCAGGCGCAGCATCTGCGGCAGCGCGACGAGGCCGAGCAGCACGATCTCGCCGCCGATGATGCCGCTCATCGCCGCCAGGATCACCGCGACGAAGACGGTCTGCACCGCCACGCCGCCGCGCAGGCGCCCGCCGACCAGCTTCATGGCGTCGAACAGGTCGCGGGCGATGCCGGACCGGTCGAGGATCGCCGCCATCAGCACGAACATCGGCACGGAGACGAAGACGAAGGACGAGACGAAGGAATAGACGCGGCTGGTGATCAGCGGCACGGAGTTGGGGCCGAACCAGCCAATGGCGAAGATGAGCGCCACCAGCAGGGTGACCAGCGCCAGCGGTATGCCGGTCAGCAGCAGCACCACCAGCAGGGCGAACAGCACCACCGTGCCGTATTCGATGCCGAGCGCCTTCAGGTTCAGGCCGAGGTCGAGAAGGTCAAGCATCGGTCTGCCTCTCCGGCCTTGCGAGGCCGCGCAGGTAATTGAAGGTGAGGATCAGGAACTGCAGGCTCATCGTCACCAGCACCACGAACAGGAAGATCTTCAGCACGGCCGGCGCCGGCGAGTTCCAGGCGCTGCCGCTGGTTTCCAGCGCGAAGTTGCCATCGGGACGGAACATCGCCTTCCTCGCCATCAGCCAGGCGGCCCAAGCGAAGAACAGGCTGGCGCCGAGACAGGCGAGGGAGATCAGCACGTCGAGCACGTTGCGCAGGCGCGGGCCGACGATGTCATAGATCAGAACCACGCGGATGTGGCTGTTGCGGGCCACGCAGTAGAGGCCGCCGAAGATGAAGGTGAGGGCGCTGAGGAAGGTCGTCGTCTCGTGCGCCCAGGTGGTCGGCGAGTTGAAGACGTAGCGCAGGAAGATCTCCAGCACGAGCACCGCCATGGCAATGATGATGCCGACGGCGAAAAGCCGCGCGATCCGGGTGATCGCCCAGCCGAGCCGTCCGGCTTCCGGCAGGTGTTCGAGCCGCCTGGCGGGAGGGCTGGCGATGCCGGCGATGTCGGGACGCGGGTCCGGGGCTTCGGACATGGGGTGCCACTCCGCTCTGGTGCACGGTGCTGTCGGGGAGTTTCTACGGATTGCCCGGGCGCGCGGCCGGCGCGCCCGGGTCATACGGGCCTTACCTTAGTTCAGCAGGCCCTGGCTCTTCAGGTAGCTCGTCAGCGTATCGTAGACCTTGCGGGCATTGTCCGAGCGGTCGGCGATCTTGGCCCACTGGTCCATGGCGATGGTGCGGAAGCGCGCGCGCTCCTCGGCCGGCCAGTTATGGACGGTGATGTTCGGATCGGCAGTGGCTTCGGCGAAGGTCTTCAGGTCGTTCATCGACAGGATGGCGACCGAATCCTGCGCGAAGTCGCGGACCGACACGGTGAGGATCGCCTGCAGGTCGGCCGGCAGGGCGTTCCACTTGTCGAGGTTCATCGACACCTCGACCAGCGGCATGGAGTGGAAGCCGGGATAGACCGGATGGCGCGCCACCTTGTGCAGGCCCTGCTGGTGGTTGGTCGAGAACACGGTGGAGTCCGCGGCATCGATCACGCCCTTGTCGAGCGCGGTGTAGACCTCCGAATAGGGAAGGTTCACCGGCACGGCGCCGGCCGCGGCGAAGACTTCCTGGATCAGGCCTTCGGGCGCGCGGACCTTGAGGCCCTTGAGGTCGTCGACACCATCGAGCGGACGGGCGGAGACGAAGCCCTCGAGGCCCGTCGTGGTGGCGCCGATGAAGCGCAGGCCGTAGGGGTTTTCCAGCTCGTTCATCAGCTCGTGGCCGCCGCCATAGTTGATGAAGCGGAACATCTCGTCGGGCGACGACCAGGCGCCGGTCGGGTTGGCGATCAGGCCGAAGGCCGGGTCCTTGCCGGAGAAGTAGCTGACGTCGGTGATGTGGCCGTCGAGAATGCCGGCGCCGACGGCGTCCTGCGTCTCGTTGTATTCGACCACCGCGCCGACCGGCAGCAGCTCGATCACGAGGCGGCCGCCGGACATTTCCTTCACCCGCTCGGTCCAGGCCTGCTGGATGGCGAAGTTCGGGTTGCCGGCCGGGTCGACCGACTGGAACTTGAACTCGAACTCCTGTGCCAGAGCTCCGGTGCCGGCCAGAAGGCCGGTCGCCAGCATGGCGGTTGCAAGTGTCTTTCTCATGGTTTTCCTCCCAAGCGCGGACATGTTTGTCTGATCCCATGTCCCTGGATCGTGCCGCGGGGTTTCCCCGCGAAGTCTGTCACGTCAGGCGACGCCGCTCAGCGGGTCGCCACCGGCGAATTCACCAGGTTGCGCAGCCGTCCCTCGCGCAGGAACTGCATGGCCGTCTCCACCGACAGGCGGCGGGCATCGGCGACGCTTTCCGGGCTGGACCAGGCGGCATGCGGGGTGACGAACAGGCGCTCCCCGACGATGGGGTCGGCGCCGTTCGCATAGGCAAGGGCGATGGCGTCCGCGGGCGAGGGCGGCTCGACCGGCAGCACGTCGATGCCGGCGCCGGCGATGGTGCCCTTGCGCAGCGCATCGAGCAACGCGTCCATGTCGATGATGGCGCCGCGTGCGGTGTTGATCAGCACCGCGTGCGGCTGCATCTGCGCCAGGCGCTCCGCATTGATCATCTTCAGCGTCTGCGGCGTCAGCGGGCAGTGCAGGCTGACCACGTCCGCCTGCGCCAGCAGCTCCTCCAGCCGGTCGCAGCGGTCGACGCCGGCGGCGATCTCGGTGCCGCGAGAGACCAGCGGATCGTAGGCGAGAACGCGCATGCCGAAGGCCTTGGCCCGCAGCGCTGCGGCGATGCCGATGCGGCCCAGTCCGACGACGCCGAAGGTCTTGCCCCTCAGGCGGGCGAGCAGCGGGGCGCGGGCATGGTCGAAGCCCTCCTGCGGCGAGGCCATCAGGTTGCGGTGATAGGAGCCGATGCCGCGGCGCAGGGTCAGCATCAGGGCGATGGCATGGTCGGCCACCTCGCTGGTGCCGTAGTCGGGTGTGTTGCAGACCGGGATGCCGGCGGCGGCGGCCGCGTCCAGGTCGATGTGGTCGAAGCCGACGCCGGCCCGCACGATGATGCGGCAGCGCTCCAGCCTCGCGATCATCTCGCGCGTCACCGGCATCTCGTGCCACACCACCATCGCGTCGCAGCCGCGCAGCACCGCATCGGGCAGCCGGTCGAAGCTGCGCTCCCGGTGGATGTCCCACTCGACGTCCTCGCCCGCCGTCGCCCTCTCGATCAGGGCGTCGTCCGGGTACTGGGCGTCGGGGGTCAGCAGGCGTAGGCGGGACATGGTGAACCTCTTGGAGTTCGCAAGCACGCGATTGGTGATTGACGTTTCCATTCTAGAATTCTAGAATTTCATGGAATGTCAAACGGTTTTTATCGCGCTTGAAAAAGTCCGGAATTCGGGTGATTTCAGGCTTGTTCGTCCGCGCAGGGACTGCCGCCGGACCGGGAAGGAGACGCCCTTGTCACTCACTCAGGAGGCCTGCGAGCGGCTGCGCGACGCCATCGTGTCGGGCAAGTTCGAGTTCGGCGAACGGCTGTCGGAGGAGCAGATTGCGCGGGCGCTGGGCATGAGCAAGGCGCCGGTGCGTGCCGCGTTCATGGACCTGCGCGACATGGGTCTCGTCACCATCGTGCCGCAGGCCGGCACCTATGTGGTGACGCCCTCGCGGCAGGACGTTGCGGAGATGAGCCGCTTCCGCGCGATGCTGGAGCGCGAGGCGCTGCAGGATGCGCTGGCGCGCGATCCCGATGCCCTCGTGCACCGGCTGAACGGCGCGATCTCCCAGATGCAGCATGCCATCGAGGTGGGCGAGTGGTGGCTCTACAGTCGCGCCGACAGCGCCTATCACCGGGTCATCCTGCAGATGGCCGGCAATCGCTACCTGGAAAAGGCCTATGACCTCACGGCGACGGCGCTGGAGGCGCTGCGCGCGCGGCTGCAGGCGGGCGAGGGCAACTTCTGGCGCCGGTCGTTCTCCGAGCATGTGGAGATGCGCGACCTCATCATGCGGCGGGAATTCGATGCGGCCCACGCCCTGCTGCAGGAGCATATCCTGGTGATCAACCGTTCGCTCGCCCTGCCCGAGAACGGGCTGCAGGCCGGCCCGTCCGCGCGGCAGAAGGGCAAGCGGCGCTCGGACGAGGAGTGCCTGGCGGCGCTGTCCGCCCCCGTACTTCCCTAGGGCGGCGCTGCGGTTAGGCGCCTGCGCCGTTTCAGCCGGCGGCTGAGGGGTCCGCGATCGCGTATTTCTCGATCATCGCTTCCAGATAGGCGATTGCCTCGGCGCCCTTGAGGGCATCGCCCCACAGGCGCTCGGCGATGGATTCGTGCAGGCTCATCGCCTCGGCGGCCGAGGTGATCAAGGCGACGCCAAGGCGCACGTTCGGCTGTTCGCCCAGCCGGAACGGGCTGATCGCCAGCACCGAGCGGTTGGTCTGGCGGAAGATCTGGAAGCTCGTCGCCGGCACCGGGCCGCGGACGATGCCGATCTGGATGCCGATGGGCTGGTCGCGCAGCATCGACAGCAGATACTCGGCCTCGCGCCGGGCCATCAGCCGGCGATGGTCGGTCGCCTGCGGCGACAGGTCGTGCCGGCCGATCAGCCCGTGCAGCAGGAAGCGCTCGAGGTCCGCCGAGGAGATCAGGCTGACGATCAGCGGCCGGCGCAGGCGGAAGGCATCCTTTCGCGCATGCAGGATTTCCAGCAGCCGCTCCACCGCCTCGGCCGCCTCGCCCGAGGGGTCCGTGCCCTCGGGGATCGATTCGAGCAGCACCTCCTTGAGAATGTCGTCATAGCCGTCGGAGGTGAGCAGGTAGGACATCGGGCTGAACAGGCCGATGATCTGCTGGCAGTCGTCCTCCAGCTGGCGCATGCGCTCGAAGAAGCCGATGGAGGTGCTGACATATTCCACGCCGACGCCCAGCAGGCTGGGCAGCGACACGCCGAGTTCGTCGGCGATGGAGGTGAGCATCTCGATCTTGCGGATCTCGCCCTTTTCGGCCCGATAGAGGGCGGCGCGGGAGATGCCGAGCTTTTCCGCCAGCACCTCCGGCGTCAGGCCCTTGCCGAGGCGATGAGCCCTCAGTCTTGCGCCGATGTCGCTGAATCGGATGGCGTCGTCGTTCTGGGTCAAAAGGCGGTCCCGTGGGCTGGCTCAGGCCGCGCCGGCGCGATGGCCGGTCGACCGGAGCGGGCCGTACAATTCTTGGCATGATAATCAGTTCTTGGATGAATTGTCCAATTGTCTCATTTTTGAGATGAGTCGTTGACAGCTTCCCGTGCGCTCAATACGCTATTCACTTCCGCGCCTGTATCGCGCCAAGAAACAAAAGCGTATCCAGTGCCTGTTACCCCTAGAGGTGGAGCCCTATGACACATTCTCTTCGTAATCTGGCCGCTACGGCCGTCCTCGCCGTTGCCGGCGCGGCCTTTTCGACCGGCGCGTTCGCGGCCGACTTCACGGCCAAGATCGGCCATCTGGAGTCGACCCAGCAGTCCCGTCACGTGCACCTTGAGAAGGTTGCGGCACTGGTCGCCGAGCGCACCAACGGCGCCGTCGAGTTCCAGATCTTCCCGCAGGGCCAGCTCGGCCAGCAGCGCGAAATGACCGAGGGCGTGCAGCTCGGTTCGCTCGAGGCGACCGTCGCTCCGGCCGCCTTCCTCGGCGGCTTCAACCCGGTCGTGTCGATCCTCGACATTCCCTTCCTGCTTCCCGAGGACGATGCCAAGGCCCAGGAACTGCGCTCGGGCACCTTCGGCAAGGCGCTGTGCGACTCCTTCGACAGCCGCGGCGTCGAGTGCCTGATGCTCTGGCCGAACGGCCGCAAGAATTTCTCCTCCAGCAAGCCGCTGGCGAGCATGGAAGACTTCTCCGGCCAGAAGTTCCGCGTGATGGATTCCAGCATCCTGATCGAGCAGTTCAAGGCCGTCGGCGCCTCCGCCATCGCGCTGCCCTTCGGCGAGCTCTACACCTCGCTGCAGACCGGCGTCGTCGATGCCCAGGAGAACCCGCTCGACACCATTCGCGCCATGAAGTTCTACGAGGTCCAGAAGTACCTCGTGCTCTCCAACCACGGCGCGATGGAGGACGTGATCCTCTTCAACCCGACCTTCTGGGCCAGCCTGCCGGAAGAGTACCGTACGATCATCACCGACGCTTTCGCCGAGGTGATCCCGGACCTGATCGCCCACAAGCAGGCCTCCGTCGCCTCCTCGCTGGAAGAGATCAAGGCTGCCGGCGTCGAGGTGCGCGAGCTCTCGGCCGAGGAGAAGGCCGCGTTCCGCGAGACCATGTACCCGGCTGCCCGTAACGCCTACATCCAGGGCGCCGGCGAGGAAGGCCTCGAGCTGGTGAACCTGTACGAGCAGGAATACGCTACGATTACCAAGTAATCGTCGGCGGTGCCTGCGGGCGCGGCCCGGACCGCGCCCGCAGGCTCTTCCCCTGCCGCTTCGTTCGGCAGGGCGGGCCCGGACAACGCCCGCACAGTCTTCCGCCTGCGGTGTTGCAGCAGGGGGATGCCATCCGGCTGCTATCGGCCGGCATCAGTACAGACCTGAATGTCCGCGCGGCTCGGACCGCGCCCGCAAGCTTCCTCCCGACCACCGTCCGGTGGCGGACGGGACGGGCCTTGCGGCGGATGTCTGGAGCAAATCTATGCGCAGTGCTCTTTCGGTCCTGCGCACCGTCGAACGGTGCGCACTCGTTTCGATTTTCCTGACCATGGCGGGGCTCTACTTCGTCAACGTCGTCGTTCGCGCCTCGGGCAGCCCCCTTGCCTCCAGCCTCGGCTGGATCGAGGAAGCGGTCCGCCTGATGAACCTCTACCTGGTCTTCCTCGCCCTCGGATACGCGCTCGAGATCGGACGGCACGTCGCCGTCGATACCTGGCGCACCCGCATCGCCGAGGCGACCCACCTGCCGGTCCAGCGCATCATCGATGCCGTCGGCTTCCTCTTCTCGCTCTATCTCGTCTGGCTCGCCTGGAAGATGACGCTGTTCGTCTTCGGCTCCGGCCAGAAAAGCCCGACGCTGGGCCTCGAGATGGGCTGGATCTACGTCGCGCCCCTGGTCGGCTTCGGGCTGCTTGCCCTGCGCTACCTGCTGAGCTTCCTCGGGCTGATCGATCGCACGCCGGCACGGGAGGCCGACGAGGCATGATTCTCCTCTTCCTCATCGTTGCGCTTGCCGTGGTGCTGCTGATCGCCGGCTTCGAGATGTTTCTCGTGCTCGGCGTGCCGGCCCTCCTGATCAAGCAGTTCTTCTACGGCTCGCTGCCGGATCCGGTCGTGGTGCAGAAGATCCTCGGCGGCATCAACCATTCGACGCTGCTCGCCATTCCCTTCTTCATCCTGGCCGCGGAGCTGATGGGCGAGGGCCAGATCGCCCGCCGCCTCACCAGCCTCGTCCAGTCGCTGCTCGGCCATCGCAAGGGCGGCATCGGCTACACCATCGTCGGCGGCTCGATGGCCTTCGGCTCCGTGTCCGGCTCGGCGCCGGCGACGGTGGCGGCAATGGGCCGGCTGGTCTATCCGGAAATGCGCAAGGCCGGCTTCAGCGACAAGTTCTCGCTCGGCCTCATCGCCTCCAGCGCCGAGACGGCATTGCTGATCCCGCCGTCGATCACTTTCATCATCTACGGCTGGATGACCGGCACCTCGGTCGCGCGGCTGTTCGTCGCCGGCATGGCCGTCGGCCTGGTGCTCGGCCTCGTCTTTGCCATCATGGTCGCTATCGAGGCGCGGCGCGCCGGGGTTTCGGCCGGCGAGCGCACCTCCTGGGGCGACCGGCTGCGCGCCGTCGCGCATTCGGGCTGGGCGCTCGGCATGCCGGCGATCATCCTCGGCGGCATCTATTCGGGCGTCTTCACCCCGACCGAGGCCGCGGCCGTCAGCGTCGTCTACGCGATCTTCGTCGAGATGGTCGTGTTCCGGGAGCTGACCCTGGCGAAGCTGTTCAAGGTGACCGAGCGGGCGGCCGTGTCCACCGCCATCATCTTCATCCTGCTGGCGCTCGGCGGCCTGCTCTCCTACTTCATCACGCTGGCGCAGATCCCCGGGCAGATCCTGGAGTTCCTGGCCGCCGTCGATGCGGGGCCGATCGTCTTCCTGCTGGTGGTCAACGTCGTCTTCCTGATCGCGGGCATGTTCATCGATCCGAATTCGGCGCTGCTGATCCTCGTGCCGCCGCTCTATCCGGTGGCGACGGCGATGGGCATCGACCCGGTGCATTTCGGCATGATCGTCACGCTGAACATCTCCGCCGGCATGATCACGCCACCCTTCGGGCTCGACCTGTTCGTGGCGTCCTCGACGCTCGGCAAGCCGGTGATGACGATCATTTCGGGCATCTGGCCCTTCGTGATCGCCAATCTCGTGGCCCTCGGGATCATCACCTACATCCCGTCGATCTCCACCTTCCTGCCCAATCTGGTGTTCGGATGACCAGCGTTCTGACAAGACCCGCGTCCGCGGCTGACGGACGGGCGCAGCCCGTCGTCTTCGAGCGGGACCTCGATGTGCTCTCCAACGACCCGGTCAACGGCGAGTACATGCGCCTCGTCCTGGCGGCCCCGCGCGAGATGCTCGATCTCTGCCGGGCCGGCCAGTTCTTCAACCTGCTGTGCCCCTCGCTCGGCGGCGAAACGCCCTATCTGCGCCGGCCGATGAGCATCTACGGCTTCTATCCCGAGCGCGGCGAGCTGCACTTCCTCTACAAGGTGGCAGGCGCCGGCACCCGGGCGCTGGCGCAGCTGCGTGCGGGCGATGCGCTCAATGTCATGGGCCCGCTCGGCCAGGGCTTCCGCATCGACGACGACTGGCAGCGGCTGGTGCTCGTCGCCCGCGGCGTCGGCCTTGCGACGCTCGCGCCGCTGGCGCTGGAGGCCAACCGCCTCGGCCGCCATCTGACCGCGATCTGCAGCGCCCGCCATCCAGACCTGCTGATGTCCATCGACTATTTCCGCGAGCTGGGGGCCGAGATCATCCCGGTCACCGACGCGGAAGGCACCTCGTCGCTCGAGCATCTGGAACAGGTGATCGAGGAGCGAATCGCAGGTCCCGGCATCGATGCCTTCTACACCTGCGGCTCCAACCGCCTGCTGACCCTGTTGCAGCGCATCGGCAAGCGCCACGGCATTCCGGGCGAGATCGCGCTGGAGCAGCAGATGGCCTGCGGTCTGGGCATGTGCCACTGCTGCGTCCGGCCGTTCCGCAAGGGCGACAAGACCGTGCAGCTTCGCGTGTGCCGCGAAGGTCCCGTCTTCGATATCCAGGAGGCCATGCCATGGTAGACCTGTCCGTCGACATTGCCGGCTTGACGCTCAAGAACCCGATCATGCCGGCTTCGGGCACCTTCTCGGAGGAACTGGCCGAGGTCTTCGACATCGAGTGCCTCGGCGCCCATGTCACCAAGACGATCACCCGGGGCCTGCGCGACGGCAACCCGACGCCGCGCGTGTGCGAGGTCGGCTCGTCGATGCTCAATTCCATCGGCATCCCGAGCAAGGGCGTCGGCGCGTTCCTCGACAAGGTTGTGCCGTTCTACCAGGCCTACGAGACGCCGCTGGTGGTCTCGATCTCCGGCAACACGGCGGACGAGTTCGCTCGCCTGTGCTCGGAAGTGACCGTTGAGGGCGTTGCCGCCATCGAGGTCAACATCTCCTGTCCGAACATCGAGGAAGACGGCAAGGCCTTCGCCATCCGTCCCTCCTCGACTTACGACGTGATGCAGAAGCTGCGCGCGGCGACGCATCTGCCGCTGTGGGCGAAGCTGACGCCGAACACCGGCGAGACGCCGGAAGTGGCGCGCGCGGCGCAGGAAGGCGGCGCCGATGCGCTGGTCGTCGCCAACACGCTGCTGGCCATGGCCATCGACATCCGCACCCGGCGGCCGAAGCTCGGCAACCTGATGGGCGGCCTGTCGGGACCCTCGCTGAAGCCCATCGCCCTGCGCATGGCCTATCAGTGCGCCAAGTCGACGACGATCCCGGTGATCGGCTGCGGCGGCATCTCCACCGCCGAGGACGTGATCGAGTTCCTCATCGCCGGCGCCACCGCCGTGCAGGTGGGCACCGCCACCTTCATCAACCCGACCGCGATGGTCACCGTCATCGCCGAGCTGGAGCGCTATCTGGAGCGCGAGAAGCTCTCGTCTGTCCGCGACCTGATCGGCACGCTGATCGACGAGGAGCAGAAGGAGGGCGTCGTGTTCATGGAGGCGGCGCCGTGACCGCGCTGAGGAAGTCCGGGGCCTACGACCGCGCCGAGGAGCTGCGCCTTGCCGGCTTCCTCTTCGACGAGATCGCACGCATGTCGCCGGATGTGGAAGGCGTCAGCCGTCCGGCCTTTTCCGACATCGAGACGAAGACGCTGTCCTTCCTGGAGGACTTCGCCCGCCGCGAGGGGCTGGAGGTCTGGTACGATGCCGGGCTCAACGCCAATTTCTGCCTGCCGGGCGACCGCGATGCGGAGCGCTACACGGTCATCGGTTCGCATGTCGACAGCGTTCCCTTCGGCGGCAATTTCGACGGTCTCGCCGGTGTCGTCGCCGGTCTGCTGTGCCTTGTGCGGGCACGGCGCGAGGGGCGCAAGTTCGCCTTCCCGGTGCATGTGCTTGCCATGCGCGGCGAGGAAAGCGCCTGGTTCGGCCCGTGCTACATCGGCTCCAAGGCGCTGACCGGCACGCTGTCCGCCTCCGACCTTGCCGCCCGCCACAAGGGCGACGGCCGCACGCTCGATGCGCATATGGAAGCGATCGGCATCGATATGGCACCGGTGCGCGCCGGCAAGCCCTTGATCGACCTGTCGCGGATCGAGGCCTATCTCGAGCTGCATATCGAGCAGGGGCCGCTGCTGATCGGCAAGGCGGTTCCGGCCGCCGTGGTGTCGGGCATTCGCGGCAACATCCGCTATCGCTCCCTGCGCTGCATCGGCGAGGCCGGCCATTCGGGCGCCGTGCCGCGCGCCTTCCGCCGCGATCCGGTGCTGGCCATGGCCGATCTCCTGGTGCGGCTCGACGAAAGCTGGGCAACGATCCTCGCCAAGGGCGACGATCTGGTGCTGACCAGCGGCATCGTCGGCACCGACCCGGAAAAGCACGCGATGACGCGCATTCCCGACCAGGTGTCCTTCAGTCTCGACATCCGCAGCCAGAGCGCCCGGGTGCTGGACGAGATGCGCGACCTGCTGAAGACGGAGATGGCGCAGATCGAGCGGGACCGGAAAGTGCGGTTCGAGCTCGACGAAGAGTTGCGCGTAGCCCCCGCCCTGTGCGATGCCGGTCTCGTCGCGCGCCTGAGCAAGGCCATGGAGACAGTCGGCCAGGAGCCGTTCGTGATGGCGAGCGGCGGCGGACACGATGCGGCGGTCTTCTCGGCCGCCGGCGTGCCGGCCGGCATGGTCTTCGTGCGCAATCGCAACGGCTCGCACAATCCGCAGGAGGCGATGGAGCTGCCCGATCTCCTTTCCGCCACCGATATCGTCCATCAATATCTTATGGTTGCGCCATGACACAGCTGACGATCCGGACGCCCGACGACTGGCATCTCCACCTGCGCGACGGGGCGATGCTCGCCGGCGTCCTGCCGCACAGCTCCGCCGATTTCGCGCGTGCGATCATCATGCCGAACCTCGTGCCGCCGGTGGTCACCACCGCCCAGGCGGAAGCCTATCGCCAGCGCATTCTCGCCGCCCTGCCCGAGGGGCACGACTTCACGCCGCTGATGGTGCTCTACCTCACCGAGGGCACCGAGGCCGACGATGTCGAGGCGGGCTTTCGCAGCGGTCTCGTCAAGGCGGTGAAGCTCTATCCGGCCGGCGCCACCACCAATTCGCATGGCGGCGTGCGCGACTTCTCCAAGGTCACCGCGGTGCTGGAGCGCATGGCCGAGATCGGCCTGCCGCTTTGCGTGCACGGCGAGGTGACCGATCCCGACGTCGATATCTTCGACCGCGAGGCGGTTTTCCTGGAAAAGGTGCTCGATCCGCTGCGCCGGCGCATTCCGGGCCTGCGCGTCGTGCTGGAGCATGTGACGACGCGCAACGGCATCGAGTATGTGCGGTCGCAGGAGAAGGATCTCGCCGCGACGATCACGGTTCACCACCTGATGATCAACCGCAACGCCATCTTCGCCGGCGGCATCCGCCCGCATTACTACTGCCTGCCCGTCGCCAAGCGCGAGGAGCACCGGCTGGCGCTGCGCGAGGCGGCGACCTCGGGCGACGCGCGCTTCTTCCTCGGCACCGATTCGGCGCCGCATGTGGATCCGGCGAAGGAATGCGGCTGCGGCTGCGCCGGCATCTACACCGCGCCGAACGCGATGGCCTGCCTTGCCCATGTCTTCGAGGAGGAGGGCGCGCTCGACAAGCTCGAGGCCTTCGCCTCGCTCAACGGGCCGGCCTTCTACCGACTGCCGCCGAACGAGGGCCAGCTGGTGCTGGAAAAGCGCGAGGAGCCGGTCCCGGTCCCGGACAAGGTGGTGACGGGCGACGGCACGGTCACGGTTTTCGATCCGATGGTGCCCGTCCGCTGGACGGTCGCGGCCCGCAGGTCGTAACGGCCGGCACGACGCCGGCCACAGTCCTCTTCAAGGGAGAGCGTAATGTTCATTGAGGTTGCCAACGGTCTGAACGAGCACAGCGCGAGCGTGCGGAGCTTCGAGGCGTGCGCGCGCGAGGCTCGTGAGCGTATCGCCGGCGAGCCGGAGCATGCCGTCGCCTGGCTGCTGGTGTCGCGCGCCGCACAGGCGTTCGTCGATGCCTATGACGACCAGCCGCTGACGCTCGATGTCGCCGGCCAGGCGCTGGAGCAGTTCCGCGACCTGCTGCAGACACTCGAGACCGCCTATGCCGGCGGCTCCGCCGAGGCCAAGGTCGACGCGCTGAACAAGATCGCGCTGCGTCTCAACGCCATGTGATCCTGACGGGCCGGCCGTTCGCGCCGGCCCGATCTCTTTTCGCTTTTTCCGCACCCGCGTATCAGGAACGGCCGTCGGCGGCAGGCGCTGCGTCCGCGGGGACATCCGCATCCTCGTCCTGCTTGCGTTTCTCCCGCTTGCGCTTCTCCGGCGAGCGCAGGAAATACTCGCAGGCCAGCAGCGTCGGCAGGCCCAGCGCCAGCGGCACCAGGAAATACACCAGGCGAAATACCAGCAGCGCGCCGACCGCTTCCGCGCCCGGCTGCAGATAGAGCACGGTCGCCTCCAGCACGCCGAGCCCGCCGGGCACGTGGCTGATCAAGGAGGCGAGGATGCCGATCACATAGATCGCCGCCACCTCCAGATAGTTTACTTCCGACGTTGCGGCGAGCAGCTGGTGCAGGCAGGCGGCGACGCAGGCATAGTTGGCGGCGCCCGCCGCGACCTGACCGATGGCGAGCGGCAGCGGCGGCAGCGTCAGCGACCACTTGCGGACCGTCAGTTCGCCGCGCACGAAGGCGGAGAGGACGATCCAGGCGACCGGCAGCGACAGGCAGACGATCGCCATGCCCTTCAGCTCCGGGCCGTTGACGCCCATCAACCCTTCCGCCGTCGAGGGATAGAGCAAGAGGGCAATGCCGCCCATGGTGGCAAGTCCGAGGCCGACGGTGATGCCGCAGAACAGGATCACCTTGGCGACGTCCCCGACCCTGAGGCCCCAGCGCGCGTAGAAGCGGTAGCGGATCGCGCCGCTGGACAGGGCCGCGACACCGACATTGTGGCCGATCGACAGGGCGGTGAAGGAGGCGAGGGCGGTGCGGCGCCACGGCTGCGGCTTGCCGGCATAGCGCACCGCCAGCCAGTCGAAAAAGGTAAGGCAAAGATAGGACGCGGCGGCAAAGCCGAAGGCGCGGGCAAGGTATGCGGCAGGAATGGCGCGCACCGAGTCCATGATCTCGTTAAGCGAGTACTGGCTCAGCGTGCGGTAGAGCAAATAGGCCGCAACGCCGATGGCCACCACGATCACGGCACGAAGAAACAACTTGTAGATCGACATTCAGGTCTCTTTCTGGCGGGTCCTGACCGGTGGGGAGCCTGGCCGGGGTCTGGGGCGGGATCCTTGGCCGGCCGGAACCGCGAGCGGGGCGGCGGCCATGCCGCACGCCCCTTGCGCATCTTTCCCCTTCCCGAAAAAGGCGGAGGGAAAAGCCGCTCGTCTCGCCGGCGATCCGGTCGCCTGTCCCGCCGGGCTTCGATCCCCGGCAGGTCCGGGCGGTCGGTCAGGCTGCCTTGGCGCGCTCGTTGGCCGAGGCGTCCGCGAGCTTGGTCAGGCTCTCGTCGGTCTTCGATTCTTCCTTCAAGGTGTCCTGAAGCAGCTTCGCCGCATCCTTGAGACCCAGCTCGTTGGCCCAGCGGTGCAGCGTACCGTAGCGGGTGATCTCGTAGTGCTCGACCGCCTGCGCCGAGGAGATGAGACCGGCATCCAGGGCAGGGGTGCCCTTGAACTCGTCGATGATCTCCTCGCCTTCCGCGATGATGCCCTCGATGGCATCGCAGGTCTTGCCGCGCGGGGCCTTGCCGAGGATCTCGAACACCTGCTGCAGGCGCTCGACGTGGCCTTCGGTCTCTTCGCGGTGCTTCTCGAAGGCCTTCTTCAGGTCTTCGGACTGCGCCGCGCGCTGCATCTTCGGCAGCGTCTTCAGGATCTTGCGCTCGGCATAGTAGATGTCCTTGAGCGTGTCGTGAAACAGGTCTTCGAGGGTCTTTTCCTTGGCCATGTCAATGTCCCTTTCGTGAGTTGGTCACCGCCGGGCGGTGCGGTGTGCGAACGTCTCGCCGCGGTGTTTGTTCCCTTCTCCCCGTCCCTGTTTTGCTGGCGAAAGACCGGTTCGAAGACAAAACGGAACATTCGCTCCGGCGAGCTGTTGGCAGGACAGCCCGGGCGGCGCGGCCATGCCGTGCGCTGGGGGAAACGAATTCAAGGAGGTAACGAATGACCCGCTACGCAACCAGGACCGCCGGCGTATTGCTCACCGCCACCGCGCTGTCGCTGCTGCCTCATGCAGCACTCGCACAGCAGGGGCAGGGAGCCGCGCCGGCAGGTCAGGAGCAGCAGATGCGCCAGCAGGGCCAGGGCCAGAATGCTGCCGGCCAGAACGCCGCTGGGCAGAACGCGGCCGGCACGCAGGCAAACGCCCAGGTCGCCGGCCAGTGCCAGGAGCGTCTGGAGCAGTCGGCCGAGCGCATGCGCCAGGATCAGTTCTGGCTGACGGGCTGGGGCGCCGGCTACGGCACGCAGCCCGTCGGCACGCCCACCGCCGCCCCGGACGGCGCAGCGCGACCGGGCGCCGAGACGCCGGCCTCGCCCACGGGTGTGCGCGAGCCGATGGTCGGCGATCCGCGCGGCACGGTGGAAGGCGCCTATTCGCCGCGCGAGCAGATCCGCACGCTCTACTTCACCGCCCATATCCTCGCCCAGCGCGGCGAGCAGGAGGGCTGCGATTACGTCGCCGGCCAGCTCGATGCGGTCTATGACGACTATACCAGCCAGCTCACCTCGGCCGGCGTCGAACCGGGGGCGGTGACCGACTGGCGCCAGGAGCAGCTCGCCCTCGCCCAGCCGATCGATCAGGTCGAAGGCATGCGCTCCTACCGCATCGACAACCTGACCGGCACCGATGTGCGCAACGTCGAGGACGAGAATCTCGGCAGCGTGCATGACGTGATCCTCGACCCGGCATCGGGCACCGTGTCCTACGTGCTGGTCGCGCGCGGCGGCTTCCTGGGCCTCGGCGAGGAATATGTGGCCGTTCCCTGGGAGCGCCTGCATGCGACGCCGGGCCTCGAGACCATCGTGCTGACGCTCAGCCAGGAGGAGCTCGAGCAGGCCCCGACCATCGATCCCGACGAGTTCCGCAATCCGCAGATGCGGCAGGACGCCCGCGGGCCGGTCGACGACTTCTGGTCGGGCATGGAGACCCGCTGACGAAACCTGACGACGTTTTCGAAGAAGACCGGGGGCCGCGGCGGCAACGTCGCGGCCCTTGCCGTCTTGCACCCTCGTCCGGTCGGGACAGGGCAGGGGTGGGGCAGGGGCTTGGCAAAAAATGCAGGGAGGCAGGGAACATCCGGCGGGCCGGCCTGTTCGGACAGGGCAGCAACCTGGAGGGCACCCGTGACGCATTACACGCGGCGACAGACGCTGAGACTGATATTGATGGCGGGCACGGCCCTTGCGGCCTCGCGCGTGCTTGCCGCCGAATACGGGCGCGGGGCGGGGATGCCCTGGTCGCCGATGTCGGGAGAGGTGCCCTATTACGGCACCGGCGCGGACCGTTTCTTCAGCCGCGACGAGCGGCTGGCGGTCGCCGCGATCTGCGCAAGGCTGATCCCCAGCGACGAGGACGGACCGGGCGCGACCGAGGCCGACGTCGTCACCTTCATCGACCGGCAGATGGCCGGCTTCTACGGTCGGGCCCAGCACTGGTACATGCAGGGGCCCTTCGCGGAAGGCACCTCGACGCAGGGCTATCAGAGCGAACATCCGCCGGCGATGCTCTATCGCCTCGCCCTTGCCGAGCTCGACGAGCATTGCCGGGCGCAGCGCGGCGGCGCCTTCGCCGAGCTGACCGAGGAAGACCAGGACGCGGTCCTCACCGGGCTCGACGAGGAGGAGATCACCTTCGAGCGCGTCTCCGCCAAGGCCTTCTTCGACCTCGTCCTGGAGAACACCGTCGAGGGCTTCTTTGCCGACCCGATCTACGGCGGCAACCGCGACATGGTCGGCTGGCGCTATGTCGGCTTCCCCGGCACCCGCTACGACTACCGCGACTTCATCGACCACAACGGCGCGGCCATCGCGCTCGAGCCCGTCAGCCTGCAGGGGCGGCCGGGCTGGTCGCAGCCCTGACCCCAATCGCCAGAGGGAGACCCATGACCAAGCACCTTCCGCGCGTCGACGTGGTTCTCGTCGGCTTCGGCTGGACCGGGGCGATCTTCGCCGAAAAGCTCACCTCCGCCGGCCTCGACGTGCTGGCGCTGGAGCGCGGGCCCTGGCGCGACACGCCGTCCGACTTCGCCACCACCTTCGCCCAGGACGAGCTGCGGTACTACTGGCGGCACGGGATGTTCCAGGAGGCCGCGCAGGACACCCTGACCTTCCGCAACAACAGCGCTCAGACGGCGCTGCCGATGCGGCGCTGGGGGTCGTTCCTGCCCGGCAACGGCGTCGGCGGCGCGGGCGTCCACTGGAACGGCCAGACCTATCGCTTCCTTCCTTCCGACTTCGTCGCGCGCAGCCATAACGAGGAGCGCTACGGCCCGCTGCCCGAGGACATGACGGTGCAGGACTACGGCGTCACCTATGACGAGCTGGAGCCGCATTTCGACTATTTCGAGAAGATCTGCGGCATCTGCGGCCAGGCCGGCAACGTCAACGGCGAGACCATCGAGGGCGGCAACCCGTTCGAGGGCATGCGCAGCGACCAGTATCCCAACCCGCCGATGCGCATGACCTTCTCGCAGGACCGCTTCGCCGCCTCCGCCCGGGCGCTGGGGCTCAATCCTTTTCCCGTTCCCTCCGCCAACATGTCGCGCGCCTATGTCAATCCGCTCGGCATGCAGCTCGCGCCCTGCACCTATTGCGGCTTTTGCGAAAAGCACGGCTGCGGCAACTATTCCAAGGCCTCGCCGCAGACGACGATCATTCCCGTATTGATGCAGCGGCCGAATTTCGGCCTGCGCACCAATTCCGAGGTGCTGTCGGTGGAAAAGACGCCCGACGGCAAGCATGCGACCGGCGTCACCTATGTGGACACCAGCGGCGAGGTCTGGTTCCAGCCCGCCGACATCGTCATCCTGTGTGCCTATCCGCTGCAGAACACGCGGCTGCTGCTCCTGTCGGAGATCGGCACGCCCTACGATCCGCGCAGCGGCGAAGGCGTCGTCGGCAAGAACTACTGTTACCAGGTGATGTCCTCGGCGACGGTGTTCTTCGAGGAGGAATACACCAACGGCTTCGTCGGGGCGGGCGCGCTCGGCATGGTCGTCGACGACTACAACGGCGACAATTTCGACCATTCGGGCCTCGGCTTCATCGGCGGCGGCTATATCGCCTGCGGCACCACCAATGCCCGGCCGATCGAGAGCCACCCGGTGCCCGAGGACGTGCCGCGCTGGGGCTCCGCCTGGAAGAAGGCGGTGCGGGAGAACTTCCTGAAGACCACCAGCGTCGGCGTGCACGGCTCGTCGATGGCCCATCGCAGCAATCATCTCGACCTCGACCCGACCTACAAGGACGTGTGGGGCCGCCCGCTGCTGCGGATGACCTACGACTTCACGCTCAACGACCGCCGCCTGACCGAGCACCTGACGCCGATCGCCGAGGAGATCGCCCGCGGCATGGGCGGCGCGCATGTGAAGGTGAACAACCGGCGCGGCTCCTACGACAGCAAGCCCTATCAGACGACGCACAACACGGGAGGCACCATCATGGGTACGGATCCGGCGACCAGCGTCGTCAACCGCTACGGCCAGAGCTGGGATCTGCCGAACCTGTTCGTCACCGGCGCCGGGCTCTTCCCGCAGAATGCCGGCTACAACCCGACCGGCACGGTCGGTGCGCTCGCCTACTGGTCGGTCGATGCCATCATCAACCGGTATCTGCCGGACCCCGGCCCGCTGGTGCGCTCATGAGCCGGCTTCGCGGCGCCCTGCTGGCGGGCACCTTCGCCGGCGCGCTGGGCCTTGGGACCGCTCCTGCCGCGATGGCGCAGGAGCTCTCGTTCTCGCAGGTGGAGCGCGGCCGCTACCTTGCGACCGCCAGCGACTGCATCGCCTGCCACACCAATATCGAGGAAGACGGCAAGCCCTATGCGGGCGGGCGCGGACTGGCGACGCCGTTCGGCACCATCTATTCCACCAACCTGACGCCGGACGAGACGACCGGCCTCGGGCGCTGGAGCCGCGAGGAATTCTACCGGGCGCTCAACGAGGGGCTCAGCCGCGACGGGTCGCATCTCTACCCGGCGATGCCCTATCCGCACTTCACCAAGATGTCCCGCAAGGACGCGGATGCGATCTTCGCCTATCTGCGCACGCTGGAGCCGGTGACGGCGGAGATCCCGGAGAACGAGCTTCCCTTTCCGCTCAGCATCCGCATGTCGGTGGCCGGCTGGAAGCTGCTGTTCTTCGACAAGGTGGACTTCGCGGTCGATCCGGACCAGTCGGAGGAGTGGAACCGCGGCCGTTACCTTGTCGATGCGCTCGGCCATTGCGGCGCCTGCCATACGGGCAAGAACGCGCTGGGCGCCGACAAGGACGACCAGTATCTGCGCGGGGGCACTCTCGACAACTGGTACGCGCCCAATATCCGCGGCGGCATCAATGGCGGGCTCGCCGACTGGGAGGCGGAGGACATCGTCCGCTTTCTGGGCGAGGGGCGCTCGCGCCACACCGCACCGATGCAGCGCATGGGCGAGGTCGTCGGCCTGTCGACGCAGCATCTGCGCGACGAGGACCTGATGGCGATCGCGGTCTATCTCAAGAGCCTCGACGACGAGCCGCGCGAGGAGGCGGAGGCGCCGACGCAGGCGCGTCTCGACACCGGCGAGGCGATCTATTTCGACAATTGCGCCGCCTGTCACTCGGCCGACCGTTCGGGCGTTCCCGACATCTTCGCCTCGCTGGAAAGCTCCAACAAGGTGACGGCGGAAGACCCGTCGACGGCCATCCGCATCATTCTCGCCGGCGCGCGGGCGCAGCAGACCGAGGCGGTGCCGAGCCAGATCGCCATGCCGCCCTTCGCCTGGAAACTGACCGACCAGCAGGTGGCCGATGTCGTCACCTATCTGCGCGCCGTCTCGGATCGCAAGGCCGGCCCCGTCTCGGCCGGCGCGGTCGAGGACATGCGAACCTATCTCCAGGAAAAATGAGGCCACCGATGATCCGCCAGCTCTCCGGCCCGGCGCTCTGCGTCCCCGCTCTCGCCCTGCTGCTGGCCGCCCCTGCGGCGGCGCAGACGATCTATCTCGGCGAGCAGGAGGTCGACACCGCGGATCGCGGTGCGGTTCGCGCGGCCATCGAGCGGTGCGCCGCGCTGGCCGCGTCCGCGCCGGGTGCACAGCAGGCGGCTTCCTTCACCCGCGGTTCGGCAACCCGGCAGCCCTCGAATGCGGCGCCGGCCGCGCCCGCGGAAGAGCAGCAGTCTTCTTCGGACGAAACGCCGGCAGCAGAAGACCCCGTCGACCGCGACGCCCTGTCGTTGTCCGTCGATGCGCTTGCCTCTTCCGGCGAGGGAAGCGTCGCGTCCGGCGACGGGGGCGGCAGCGGCACCCGCCCGCCCGGCACATCGGCAGAGCCCGACCAGAGCGGAGAGGGCGAAAGCCGAGAGGGCGCGAGCGACGCCGCAGCAGGAGACGATGGGGCAATGGCGTCCGTCACCCTGCAGGCCTGCAAGGAGGCCGGCCTCGTCTATTGACGGGCAACAGAGCCGGTCACGCCAGGATCCTCATCACGAGGACCAGCACGACGAACCCGACAAGTCCGGAAATGAACACGAGGCGCCTGCGGCGCGTGCGCAGGATGATCTCGCCCTGACGCGCGTCCTCGGCCGCGACGGTCGGCGCTTCGGTCTCGGTCTTGCGGCTCCGGGCGGAGGGCATCTGCTCCGGAGCCCCTGAATGCCGGGTCTCGTCCAGAGTCATGGCGATCTCCTCAGTTTGCGCTTGGGTTGGGGTTGCTGTCGGCCGGGGCATTGCGGCCCGATGCGCGATAGGACGGCAGCACCGGCGCGTCGGCGGAAGGCGGATCGGCTTCGAGCTCCTCGATCAGCTGGTGCATCTCGTCGATCTCGCGCACCTGCGCCTCGATGATCCCGTCGGCCAGCCGGCGCACCCGCGGATCGCGGATATTGGCGCGCTCGCTGGTCAGGATGGCGATGGAGTGGTGCGGGATCATCGCCTTCATGTAGCTGACATCGTCGACCGTCGCCTGGCTGCGCACCAGCCAGAGCGACAGCGCGAAGACGCCGGCGGCCAGGATCAGGATCGCGGCGTTGAGCTGCTTTCGCGGATACATCGGCCACATGAAGCCCATCATCACCACGGCCATCACCGCGCCCATCAGCAGGGCCATCCAGGTGCGCGTCTGGCTGTAGGCGATGTGATCGAGCGCGTAGGTGTTCAGGTACATCAGGGCGAACATCACCACGGTCGACGTGGCGATCATCGCGAGAAACCGGCGATAGGACATGACTGCTCCCTGGTTGGCCGCCGGCTCACTCCTGCCCCAGCAGGCCCAGCCCGGTGCCGATGGCACCGATGCCGGTGCTGGCGGCGAAGCCCCACAGCACCATCGCTGCGGCCAGCGGTTCGCGGATGAAGAGACCCAGCTCGCCAATCGACTGGAGATAGCCGACAGCCGCGGCGCATCCGGCGAGAAGGCCGGTCGTCAGGTCGACGAGGAGAAATCGGTTGAGCCGGGTCATGCAGGACGAACCGGCCCGGCGGCCTTATGTTCCGTGCCCGTCCCCCGGACGATCCTCTGCCCGTGGCGCTGGCGCGGTGAGGCGCGCTGCCGTCGCCTCGTCGGCGGCGGGGTAGGCGGCGTCGCGGAGCGCGCGCCAGCGCTGGCGGCGCAGGGCATGGTCGCGGGCCCAGCCGGGCAGCAGTTCTGCCATCAGGCCTTGCAGTCGGTTCCACATCTGTCGGTCCTCCTGTCGATCCCAACACGGCAGGCGCGTTCGTGTTCCGTGCAACGCGCGGCAGGGAACATGATCCCGCCCCGGCGCGTTCGGTTCTCTGGAACCGGTTCGGCAGGCGAGAGGGGAGAACGGCATGGCACCGCGCAGCTTCTGGAAGGGCTATCTGCGGCTTTCGCTCGTCACCTGCCGGGTGGCGATGATGCCGGCCACCACCACGGGCAGGAAGATCCGCTTCCACACGCTGAACCGCGCCACCGGCAACCGGGTGGAGAGCCGCTATGTCGACGAGAAGACCGGCAAGCCGGTGCGCGAGCAGGACCAGCGGCGCGGCTATCCCGTCTCCGAGGACAAGCTGATCGTGATGGAGGACGAGGAGCTCGACGCGGTGGCGCTCGACAGCACCCGCATGATCGACATCGAGACCTTCGTCCCGCGCGAGGATATCGGCTGGATCTACCTCGACGCCGCCCATTACCTGACGCCGGACGACAAGATCGCCGAGGAGGCCTTCGCTGTCATCCGCGAGGCGATGGCCGCCACCGGCACGGTCGGCATCGCCCGGCTGGTGCTCTATCGCCGCGAGCGGGCGGTGATGCTGGAGCCGCGCGGCAAGGGCATCGTCGTGTGGACGCTGCGCTACGGCGACGAGGTCCGCGAGGCGGAGGACTATTTCGCCGACATCGACACCTCGCGGCCCGAGCCGAAGGCGCTGAAGCTGATCGGCAAGCTGATCGAGGAGCGCACGGCCGACTGGTCCGGCGAGATGGTCACCGACCCGGTGCAGAAGCGCCTGAAGGCGATCATCGCGGCGAAGAAGCGCAAGCAGAAGCCGAAGGCGCCCCGCAAGTCGGCAAAGCAGGACGAGGGCGATGCGCCGCAGGAGACATCCGGCAACGTCGTGTCGATCATGGACGCGCTGCGCAAGAGCGTTGCGGCGGAAAAGGCGTCGGACAAGAAATCCTCCGACAAATCAAGACGCTAGCTTTTTCGGTTCCTCGCCGCCTTCGGTTTCAGCACGGCTTCCGCCTTGCGGAAATCCGCCCAGGGGTCCTCGGCCAGACTGTCGAGCCGGGCCATCGCATTCACCACCGTGAAATGGCCGGAGCCGATGGACGGGTCGAGCTCGTCCCACGCCAGCGGCATGGCGACCGTCGCGCCCTCGCGGGCGCGGGACGAATAGGGCGCGATGGCGGTGTTGTTGCGCCCGTTGCGCAGGTAGTCGACGAAGATCCGGCCCTTGCGCGCGGCCTTGGTCGACCTGGCGATGAAGAGCTCCGGATCGTCCGCCTCCATCGCCTCGGCAATGTCGCGGGCAAAGCCCTTCACCTCGTCCCAGCCCGCCTTCGGCTTCAAGGGAGCGACCACATGCAGGCCCTTGCCGCCGGTCGTCTTGACGAAGGGCACGAGGCCGGCATCCTCCAGCCGGTCCCGCACCTGGCGGGCGGCGTCCAGCATCACCGGCCAGTCGACGCCATCGCCCGGATCGAGGTCGATCACCACCTGGTCGGGTTTCTCCAGATCCTCGAGCGAGGCCTGCCAGGGGTGGATCTCCAGCGCCGCGCCCTGGACGAGGCCGACCAGCCCGTCGAGCGAGTCGATGGCGATCAGGCTGTCGCCGTCGTCGCCGAGCGGGTCCTGCCGGGTCAGGATCTCGCCGTTCATCCCCTTCCACGCGTGTTTCTGGAAGAAGCATTTCTGCGCCGTTCCGCGCGGGCAGCGCAGTAGGGCGAGGGGGCGCGCGACGACCAGCGGCGCCATGAAGCGCCAGACTTGCGTGTAATAGTCGGCAAGCCCTTCCTTGGTGACGCCTGCATCGGCCCAGTAGACCCGGTCCGGGTGGGTGAGTTTGATGCTCGGCCGCGGCTGCGCCGGGGGATCGTCCTTGTCCGCCGGCGCCTCGCGGGTGACGTCGCGCGCCGCCTTGTCCTCGCGCAGGCCGCGGAAGGAGGCGTGGCGCACGCGCCGGTCCGCCGTCCAGCTGCGGAACTCGACCTCGGCGACCAGCTCCGGCTTGACGAAGCGCACCCCGCGCCGTGCGGTGGCATCCAGCCGCCCGGCAAAGGGCGAGGTCTTGCGCTCGATCGCATGCAGCCGCTTGTAGAGATCCTCGGCCACCGCCCGGGAAAAGCCGGTGCCGACCCGCCCGGCATGACGCAACTCGCCGTCCTCGTAAATGCCGAGCACCAGCGAGCCGATCGCCTCGTCCGACACGGAGGAGGGCACGTAGCCGGCGACGACCATTTCCTGCCGTTCGCCGCATTTCGACTTGATCCAGTCCTTGCTGCGGCCGGAGCGATAGCTGCCGGAGGCGCGCTTGGAGATGACGCCTTCCAGGCTCAGCCGGCAGGCATGGCGCAGCACCATCTCGCCGTCTTCCTCGAAATGCTCGCTGTAGCGAAGCACCTCCGGCGCCTTGTCCAGCAGCCGTTGCAGGGCCGCCTTGCGCGTGTCGAGCCGCACGCCGGTCAGGTCGCGGCCGTCGAGATGCAGAAGATCGAAGGCGACATAGACGAACCGGTCCGTGCGCCCGGCGCTGAGATCGGCCTGCAGCGCGGAAAAGTCCGAGGCACCGCCCGAGGCCTCGACTACCAGCTCCCCGTCCAGCACGGCCTGCTGCACGGGCAGGGCGGCCAGCGCCTTGGCCACGTCCGGGCCGAACCGCTCCGTCCAGTCGAGACCGCTGCGGGTCAGCAGCACGGCCTTGCCGTCCTCGATCCGCGCTTGCAGCCGGTAGCCGTCGAACTTGATCTCGTGGATCCAGCCCTTGGCCGTTGGGGCATGCCGTTTCAGCGTCGCCAGCTGCGGCGGCACGAAATCCGGCATCTTCGCCTTTTTCGAGCCCTTGACGGTCGCGGCGGGCTTTTCCCTGTTGGTCGTCTCCGCCTTGTCGTCCTCGTCCAGGATGTCGGGCGCGTCCTCGTCCCGTGCGTGTTCGTCCTCGCTCTTGATCAGCAGCCAGTTGTTGCGCTTTTCCCGGCCCTTGCGGGCCATGCGCACCAGATGCCAGCGGCCTTTCAGCTTGTCGCCTTCCAGCGTGAATTCCAGATGCCCCTTGGCGAGGCCCTTCTCCGCATCGCCCTCCGGCGTCCAGCTCCCATTGTCCCAGATCGCGACCGTGCCGGCGCCGTATTCGCCCTTCGGGATCGTGCCTTCGAAACTGCCATAGGCCAGCGGGTGGTCCTCCACCTCGACGGCCAGCCGCTTGACGCCGGCAACCAGGCTCGGGCCGCGGGTCACCGCCCAGCTCTTGTAGACGCCGCCGAGCTCCAGCCGCAGGTCGTAGTGCAGCCGCCGGGCGTGGTGCTCCTGGATGACGAAGCTGTGGGTAGCGCCTCCCTTCTTGGAGGCCTCCCCCTTGGGCTCCGGTGTCGCGGCGAAGTCCCGCTTGCGGCGATAGGTTTCGAGAGACATGGCTCAGCCCGCCTTGCGCCCTTGCGGGGCGGCGCGCTTCGCCCCGCGCTTCGCCCCGCGCTTCTTTCCGGGCTTCTTCTGGCCGGCCGTCTTCTGCTTGTCGGCGGCGGCCGCGCTTTCGCGCAGCGCCTCCATCAGGTCGACCACCTTGCCCTTGGCTTCGGCCTTCGGTTTCGGGATCTCGCGCCCCTCGGCCTTCGCCTTGACCAGTTCGGCCAGCGCCGCGTCGTAGCGGTCGTCGAAGGCGGCGGGATCGAAACTGCCGGTCTTGGTCTCGATGATGTGCCTTGCCAGCGAGCGCATCTCGCCCTTGATGGTGACGTCGGGCAGGTCGTCGAAGGCCTCGTCCGCCGACCGCACCTCGTAGTCGAAATGCAGGGTATGTCCGAGCAAGCCGCAGCCGCGCGGGCGGATCAGCATGGAGCGCACCCGCCGGAACAGCACCGCCCGGGCGAGCGCCGCCACCTTCTTGCGGCGCATGCCCTCGCGGATCAGCGCGAAGGCTTCCTCGTCGGCCTCGTCCGCGGGCTTCAGGAAATAGGGCTTGTCGAAATAGACCGTGTCGACGTCGTCGCAGGCGATGAACTCGCAGATCTCCAGCGTCTTGTCGCCCTTCGGCACGGCTCCGGCAATGTCGTCCGGCTCCAGCACCACATAGGTGTCCTTCGCCGTCTCGTAGCCCTTCACCTGGTCGTCGCGCTCCACCGGCTTGCCGGTCTCCTCGTCGACGAATTCCCGGCGCAGGCGGTTGCCGCTCTTGCGGTTCACGTAGTGAAACGAGATCCGCTCGGAGGTCGTCGCGGCGGAATGGAGCGCGATGCCGCAGGACAGCTCGCCGACGCTGAGATGCCCCTTCCAGATGGCCCGTCCCGTCATGTGCCGCTCTCCCTGATTGCTTCGGGCACGCTCATGAGGGCGCCTGCTGCGGCCGCCTGGTGCTCGTTGCCTCGTCGCCGAGCGCCGCGAGGAAGGCCTCCAGCCAGGCGCGGGAATCGTGCCGCATCACATGGTCGAGCAGCGCCTCGTGCCGGCTCCGCCGCTCGTCGAGCGGCATGGTCAGCGCCTGGTAGAGCTTATGCGCCATGTCGTCGATGTCGTAGGGGTTGACGATCAGCGCCTCGCGCATCTCCTCCGCCGCGCCGGCAAAGCGCGACAGCACCAGCACGCCCGGGTCCTCCGGGTCCTGCGCCGCCACATATTCCTTGGCGACCAGGTTCATGCCGTCGCGCAAGGGCGTGACGAAGCCGACCTGGCTGCCGCGCAGCAGCGGGGCCAGCTTGGCGCGGTCGACGCTGCGGTGGATGTAGCGGATCGGCGTCCAGTTGAAGTCGGCGAGCCGGCCGTTGATGGAGCCGACCAGCGCCTCCAGCTCGGCGCGGATGTCGCCATAGGCGTCCACCTCCTCGCGGGTCGGAGGCGCGACCTGCAGATAGGTCACCGACTTTTCCAGCTCCGGATGCTGCGCCATCAGCCGGTCGAAGGCCTTCAGCCGTTCCGGCAGGCCCTTGGAATAGTCGAGCCGGTCGACGCCGATGATCTGGCGGCGGCCGAGCACCTGCCGGCGCATCAGGTCGATCAGCACCTCGTCGTCCGCCTCGCGGGTCATGGCGGCGAAGCCCTTGGCGTCGATGCCGATGGGGAAGCGGTCGATCGTCACGGTGCGGTCGCCGACGCGGAAGTGGATGTCGTCGAGCTGCACCGCGGCGCTGTTTTCGGCGAGATAGGCCTTGAGGTTCCCCGCATCGGCCTGGGTCTGGAAGCCGATCACGTCGTAATCCAGCAGCGCCTCGACCAGTTCGGCATGGTTGGGCGCGGCGAACAGGATGTCGGGCGAGGGGAAGGGGATGTGCAGGAAGAAGCCGATCCGCTGGCGGCAGCCGATCTTGCGCAGGCACCGGGCGAGCGGGATCAGGTGATAGTCGTGCACCCAGACGAGGTCGTCGTCCTTCAGGAAGGGGCTGAGCTGGCGCGCGAAGGTCTCGTTGACCCGCTGATAGCTCTCGTAGAAGGCCGGCCGGTAGTCGACGAGATCGAGCCGGTAGTGGAACAGCGGCCACAGCACGCTGTTGGCATAACCGAGATAGTAGTTGGCGACGTCCTCCGGCGACAGCGGCACGGTGACCTGCTCCGCCGGGCCGACCCGCTCCACCTGCACCTCGCCGCCCGTCACCCCGTCCGGGGCGCCGTTCCAGCCGAACCAGATGCCTTCGCGCTCCTTCAGCGTCTCGGCCAGCCCGACGGCGAGGCCGCCCGCCTGTCCGGTGTTGCGCAGGTTCGCGACGCGGTTGGAGACGATGACCAGCCGGCCGCTCCCCGTGTCGTCGTCGATCTCTTCCAGGTGCGGCGGTGCATCGGGCGCTGCGGCAGCGCCGGCAAGGGCCGCAGGTATGCCGCTCGGGGGAACGGGAGGTGTTGGGCTCGAAAGATGGGTCATGGAGCGGAGCTTCCTGCTGGAGCTGGCGAATGTCTGGTCGCACGACCAACGCCGCCGGCGGTCGATTTGTTCCGGCCGCCGGCCGCCTTCGGCCGGTGCCGCGTCAGGCCTCTCCCGGATAGGCGTTGTCCTTCAGCAGACGCGCCAGGTGGACCGTGTTGCGGGCGAGCATCGCGGCGGTGGAAGAGACCTTGTCGGGGACGGTCTTCAGATCCTGGAAGTCGACCGAGCCCATCGCTCCGCCCACCCAGTAGGCGACGGCATTGGGCGCCAGGGTGAAACCGACATCGTTGAGCGCCTGGTAGAGTTCGGCCGAAACGTGATGGGCGCCGTCCTCGTTGCCGACCACGGCAACCGCCGCGACCCGGCCGTAGGAGACCATCCGCCCCTCGTCGTCGGTCTCCGACAGGAACGCATCCATCCGCTCCAGCGCGCGCTTGCACACGCTGGAGGGCTGGCCGAGCCAGATCGGCGTGCCGAGGATCAGGATATCGGCGGCGAGGATGCGCCGCCGCAGCTCCGGCCAGGCATCGCCTTCGCCCTCGTCGGAGGTGACGCCGGGCTTGATGTCGTGGTCGGCGAGCCGGACGATCTCGCCGGCAACGCCGTGGCGGGCCAGCTGCTCCAGCACCAGATGCAACATGCTCTGGGTGGAGGAGGCGCCGCTCGCCGAGGTCTTCAGCGTGGCGTTGAGGGCGATGGCGGTCAGCCCGTCGGGGTTCCTGCTCGCGGTCATGTCAGGGCACCCTGTCGGTAAGCCCGGTCGCGCCGTCGTGTCCGGCGCAATGGGCGCAGCAATAGATCGTGCCGTCCTTTTCGACGCCGTGGCCGATCACCCGGCAGCTGCAATGCGCGCAGGTCGGCGCGAGCGTCTGGATGGCGCATTCGAAGCTGTCGAAGACGTAGGTCTTGCCCGCCATCGTCACCTCGAACGACTTGTCGTACTCGTTTCCGCACTGGTGGCACGTGCCCATCGGGGTCTCCTTTTCTCGCTTGTCGCCTTTCGAACCGGCGGCACGCCGCGAGGTTCCGGTTGCCGCGAGAAAAACCCGTCCGGCCGCCGGCGGAACAATGTCCGGCCCCGGCGGTTGATAGGGAGAAAGGCCCGGCGACGCGTTTCGCCGGGCCGGTCTTTTCGCCAACAGTCTGAGGAGACGCGACATGGATCCGCTGAAGAAGCCCGCCCGCCCGGTTGAGCGGGATGCTGCCGACGAGGCACCGCAGCTCGAGCAGCAGGACTGGGAAGAGCTGGAAGGCGCGGCGCCCTTCACCGACCGGGTGCCCGCGGATCCGAACGGCCGCCCGCTTGCCGAACTGCCGCTGGACGAGCCGGACGGCGAGCTGCCTGGCGAGGAGGCCGACAACCCCTACCAGCGCAGCGACGAGGCCCTGCCGGACGACGAGGCCGAGGCGGTTCTGCGCCGCAATCCCTCGCGCGAGGGCGGGCGTTTCGACGAGGTCTGAGCGCCGCGCGTTCAGCCGTGATGGAACAACCCGGCCCGTTGCCGCGTTGAGTGGTCAGTTCCAGCAACGAGGAGACATTCCGTGCATAGCATCATCTATCTCGTCGGCCTTGTCGTGGTCGTTGTCGCCATTCTCTCCTTCCTCGGCCTCGGCTGAGGCCGGACGCGCGCGCCAGCCCCTTTCGGTGCCCCTGCGCGGCTGCCGGAAGGGACATGACCATCGTCAACGAAGGAAACAGGATGGACGAGGACCAGAAAAGACGAACCGAACCGATCGAAGTGGCGCCGGGCAGGGCGCGTCAGGGCACGGGTTCGCCCCGCATCCTGATCTTGCTGGTGGTGTCGCTCGTGCTGGCCCTGATCGCCTGGTGGGGGCTCGACATCTATCGGGAAGCCGCTCTGGCGCCGGACGAACCGGCGGCCGAGGCGACATCCGGCGGTGAGCGTTACGAGCCCTCGTCTCCGGTTCTACCGGACGAAACGCTGAGGCGCGAGCCGGAGGGCGCGACCGAATAGGTCGCCCCTTCTCTGGCACTTCCGGCAGGCCGGCGGCGGGAAACCCGCCGCTGGCTATATTTTCGATCCCCACACGCCGATGATATTGCGAACGTGGCGCACGCCCGGAATCCCGCGCGCAATCTGCGAGCAGCGGGTGATTTCCTGTGCGCTCGCCACCGTTCCGGCGAGGGTGACGCCGCCATGGTCGGCGGTCACCACCACGTCGGAGGCGTCGACGGTCCCGTCATTCGCCAGGGCCGAGGCCACTTCCGCCTCCAGCTCGGTCGAGGCCGAGCGCTGGGAGAGGAATTCGGGAGGCTTCCCGAAAAAAACGCCTGTCCTTTTGAACCATGCCCCGTCTCCTAGGACTTGGACACGTGTTCGGGCTTCCCTTGCGAGAGGTGGAGGCCAGCTCTTCGAGTTCCTTCTCGGTCATGGAGTCCACCATTTCCCGGGACGCGCCCTTCAGGTCGCTCTTGTCGGTCTCGCCGCGTTTCGCCGAAAGGGCGGCACCGGCAGCCTTCTGCTGGGACTTGGATTTCGCGGGCATCTGTCGTCTCCCATCCGGTTTGTGACAGCCTTTCAACTGCCTTCGGGCGGAATGTTCCCGGATGCAGCAGGCGAACATTTGGCAGTCCCGGCAGTTGTGGTCCCCGATGCAATCGCAAAGCCGCAGCTGCAAAGCCGCAGCCGCAAAGACGCAACCGGACATACGGGGGATGCCGCCATGCGCATCGTCAACACACGCCCGCACCGGGCAGGGCCGCCGCTTCGCCAGGACGGATCCCGGCGGAGGGACACCTGCCGATGACCGTGCATTCCTCTCCGATCGCCCTTGGCAGTTTCGCTCAGCGGCTGATCGCGGTCGCCCTTCTTGTCGTTGCCGCCCTGACGCTGTGGTACCTGCGCAGCCTGGTCCTTCTGGTCTTTGCCGCCATCCTCTTCGCCATCGTCCTGCGCAGCCTCGCCGATCTCCTGGCGCGGCCGACGGGCCTCGGCGAGGGCTCGTCCTTCGTCGTCGCCACCTTTGCGGCGATGCTCATCGTCGTGCTTTTCGTCGCGGTGCTCGGCACCCAGCTGCAGGCGCAGCTTTTGGAACTGCGCGACCGGCTGCCGGAGCTGCTGGCGCCGGTGGAGGACTGGCTCGGCAGCGGCGATGTCGGCGAATGGCTGGTCGAGCGGGCAGAAGCGATGGTCTCGGAAGGGCGGTGATGAGCCGCATCGCCGGCCTCTCCGGCTGGGCCGTCACCCTGCTCGCCAACGTGGTTCTGGTCGCGGCGGCCGGGCTTTACATCGGCTTCCGGCCGGATCTTTACCGCGGCGGGCTGCTGATGCTGTTTCCGCGCCGCTCGCGCCAGGGCGCCGCGGTCACCATGGATGCGCTGGGCTCGGCGCTGCAGCGCTGGCTGATGGGGCAGCTCGCCTCGATGCTGGTGGTCGGCACGCTGATCTTCCTGGGGCTGTGGGCTATCGGGATCGAGGCGGCGCTGGCGCTCGCCTTCATCGCCGGCATCCTGGAGTTCATTCCCTTCTTCGGCCCGGTCCTGGCGCTTGCGCCGGCCGTCGCGCTGGCCCTTGCGGTCGACACGACGACGGCGATCTGGGTCCTGCTGCTCTATCTTGCGGTGCAGCAGTTCGAAGGCAACGTGCTCAATCCGCTGATCCAGCAGCAGGCGGTCTCGCTGCCGCCGGCGGTGACGATGTTCGCGCTGCTCGCCTTCGGCGTTCTGTTCGGGCCTCTGGGCGTGTTGCTGGCGACCCCGCTTGCCGTCGTCTGCCTGGTCGTGGTCAAGCAGGTCTGGGTCGGCCGCGTGTTGGGGGAGCCCGTCTCCCTCCCGGGAAAAGAGTGAAAGCTGCGGGAACAAGTGCGGCTCGACAGGGTTATGCACGAGGAGACAGCCATGACCACCGGAAATCCCAGTTTCGGAAATTCCAGTTTTGGAAATCCCAGCCCCGGAAGTCCCGGGACCCCGCGTCCCGAGCCGGGGCCGCCACCATCGCCGACGCCCTTTCCCCCGCCCCCGGTGCGCGAGCCGGATCCCGGCCGCCTGCCGGACGAGGATCCCTTGCCCAACCCGGACGAAACCGACAATCCGCCGCAGCATGCGTGAGCGGGGGCGAGGGGATATGCCCGCCCGGTTACGCAGCCCTATCATCATCTGCTCCCCGCGATGGCGGCTGAGCATGGCGCCCGGAACAGTGCGCAGGAATGCAGGTTCGATATGACCTTTGACGACGAGACTTCCAGAAAGGACCAGTCCGGCCGGGACAGACGGCACCAACCCAGTCCGCTCGGCGGGCGATATTTCGCCGACCTGCTGAAAAACGTCGAGAACGAGCCCGTGCCGGATCGGCTTCTCGACCTTGCAAGGCAGCTGGAGCAGGCGCTCGCCGAGCGCGGCGACAAGCCCGGCAAGGAGAGCGGCGGGTCGGACGAGAGATGAAGCGGGGCGGGCCTTGAGGCCCGTTCCGCGTTCTGCCCCCGTTTCGGGAACAATCCGGCCCGCGAGGCGTTTCGGTTTCGATCGCGAGGGGAACCGACATGCCAGACGTCTATTGCGGACCGGCGCCAGCGCCGCAAACCTTGTTGCTCGCGTGGAATTTCGATCCGCTCGCCCTGGCGCTCTGCGCGGCGATCCTCGGGATCCACGCGGCATCCGGTCGGCGGGATGGCCAGCGGGGTGATCGGAGTGACGGCCGGTCGATGGCCCTTGCCGGTACCGGCGTGCTGGCCTTGCTGTTTCTCTCGCCTCTCTGCGCGCTCACCGTTTCGCTGTTTTCCGCCCGCGTTGCTCATCATGCCCTGTTGATCGGCGTTGTCGCGCCCCTGCTGGCGCTGGCCTTTCGCGGGGTTCGTTTCCCTGCGCCCTCCCTGCCGCTCAGCGCCCTGACCGGGCTCAACGCGCTGCTGCTGTGGTTCTGGCACGTGCCCCAGGTCTACGAGGTGGCCATCGTCGGTGCGCTGCCCTACTGGACCATGCAGCTCAGCCTGCTGGGTGCCGCCTTCGCCCTGTGGCGCGCGGCGCTCGCGCCTGCCGCCCATCCGGGTTCGGCGATCTTCGCCCTGCTGGCGACCATGGTGCAGATGGGCATGCTCGGCGCCCTGCTCACCTTCGCCCGCTCCCCGCTCTACGTCCCGCATCTCGGCACCACCCAGGCCTTCGGCCTGTCGCCGCTGGCCGACCAGCAGCTCGCCGGGCTGATCATGTGGGTCCCCGCCTCGCTGCCCTATCTGGTGGCGGCGTTGCTGCTGCTCTCGGCGCAGCTGGCGCCCGCCTCGTCGCGGCGCGTGCGCTGATGCTGATGCTGTGGGTCAAGGGGCTGCATATCGCCGCCATTGCCGTATGGGTCGCCGGGCTCGTCTGCCTGCCCGGCCTCTACCTGCGGCGCGCCCGGGTCGGCCACGACGCGGCGTTCCACTCCCTGCATGCGACGGTGCGCTACCTCTATGTGGGGATCGTCTCGCCGGCGGCCTTCATCGCCGTGGGCAGCGGCACGGCGCTGATCTTCCTGCAGCAGGCCTTTGCGCCGTGGTTCCAGCTGAAGCTCGCCTTCGTCGGCGTGCTGGTGGTCCTGCACATTCTCACCGGGGCGGTGGTGATCGGCCTGTTCCGGCGCGGCGGCGAGTATTCGCTGTCTCGCGGCCTGGTGGCGATGACGGCGGTGATCACCACCGCTGCGGCCATTCTGGTGGTGGTGCTGGCCAAGCCCGACCTCCAGGGCCTGCTGCCGCAGGCCCTGTCGGAGCCCGGCGCCCTCAAGCGCCTTGTGGGCGATTTCAATCCTTTTCGGAGATGATGAGGCCGATGCCGTGATCGAACACGAGTTTGCCGCCATGCCAGCCCGCGAGGCCGGTGAAGATGCTCGCCAGAACCGACAGCATCATCCCGTGCGGCAGTACCGCGTCCGGTTCGGTCAGGCGCAGGCCCCAGTTGGTGCCGATGGTGGCGATCAGCATCATCGCGGCGACCGCGTGGGTCCAGCTCGCCGCGCGCACGCGGATGCCCGAGACCAGCAGCAGTTCGGCGGTTCCCACCATGCCGGCGCCGAGACCGGCGAAGAAGGCAAAGCCGGCGGACCACAGGCCGGCGCGCAGCCAGAACGGATCTCCCGACCACCAGTAGAAGACGTCGCAGCCCAGCGTCGCGACCACCAGCGCAATGGGGAAATGCACGCTCATCGCATGCAGCGGATGTCCGGCGACGGCCACGGCGGAGGCGATGGGCTCGTCCGCCACTTCCTCGATGACCGGGCTGTCGGTGTCTTCCATTTCGTTCATGGGGGTCCTTCCGTTTTGAGGGAAAGGTTCCGAAGCGGCGTTTTGTTCCGCCCGATCTGCCTGCTGGCCGGCGGCCTGCTCCTGTCGGCCTGCGCCGGGCCGCTGTCGGCGCTGCAGCCGGAGGGGCCGGCGGCGCGCGGCATCGGCACGCTGTGGTGGATCATGCTCTTCGCCGGCACCGCGATCTTTCTCGCCGTCGCCGCGGTGCTGATGCTGGCCTTCGTCCGCCCCGACTGGCTGCGCCGCTTCGGCGAGACGCGGCTGATCCTGTGGGGCGGGCTGGTCGTTCCGCTGGTCATTCTCTCCGGCCTGGTGACGGCGGCGCTTGCGCTCGGCGAGCGGGTGCTGGTGGTCGGACAGGGCGAGGCGTTGCGCATCGAGGCGATGGCGCGCCAGTGGACCTGGCGCTTCCGCTATCCGGGCGGCTACGAGACCGACGACCTGCTGCATCTGCCGGTGGGGCGCGACGTCGACATCGTGCTGACCAGCGCGGACGTCATCCATTCGTTCTGGGTGCCGCGGCTCGGCGGCAAGCTCGATGCCATTCCCGGCCATGTCAACGTCATCCGGTTGAGGGCCGACCGACCCGGCACCTATGGCGGGGTCTGCGCCGAATATTGCGGCATCGGCCATGCGCCGATGCGCTTCTCCGTCGAGGCGCACGAGGAAGACGCCTTCGCGCAAGCCGTCGGCCTTGCCGCCGCTTCGGATACGGCAGTGGACGGGGAGGGCGCACGATGAGCCGCGAGACACCGCAGGACCGGCAGGGCGCCGCCGCGGCGCCTCCCGTCAACCCGATCCGCCTGCACCGGGAGCTCGCCGCCCTGTGGGACACGCCCGCCGGCTGGCAGCAGCTCGGCGCGGTCAACCACACCATTCTCGGCAAGCGGTTCATCCTCGCCGCCTTCTTCTTCTTCGGCGTCGGCGGACTGCTCGCCATGCTGATCCGCGTGCAGCTCGCCACCTCCGGCACCGCCTTCGTCGGACCGGAGATCTACGGCCAGCTCTTCACCATGCACGGCACGGTGATGATGTCCTGTTCGCGATCCCGATGTTCGAGGGCTTCGCGATCTACCTGCTGCCGAAGCTCTTGGGCGCGCGCGATCTCGCCTTCCCGCGGCTCACCGCCTACGGCTTCTGGTGCTACATCTTCGGCGCCTCGATCCTGCTTTGCGCCATGATCGCCGGTGTTGCACCGGACAGCGGCTGGTTCATGTACACGCCGCTGTCCTCTTCCACCTATACGCCCGGCATCAATGCCGACGTCTGGCTGCTCGGCATCACCTTCGTGGAGATCTCGGCGCTGTCGGCGGCGGTCGAGATCACCGTCTCGGTGCTGAAGGTGCGCGCGCCCGGCATGAGCCTTGCCCGCATGCCGATCATGGCTGGTACCTGCTCATCACCGCCCTGATGATGCTGTTCGGCTTTCCGCCGCTGATCCTCGGCTCGATCCTGCTGGAGCTGGAGCGCGCCGCCGACCTGCCGTTCTTCGATCCGACCAGGGGCGGGGACTCGCTGCTGTGGCAGCACCTCTTCTGGCTGTTCGGCCATCCGGAGGTCTACATCATCTTCCTGCCGGCGGCCGGGGCGATCTCGATGATGATCCCGACCTTCGCCCGGCACGAGCTGGTCGGCTACCGCGCGGTGATCGTTGCGGTGATCGCCATGGCCTTCCTGTCCTTCGGCCTGTGGGTCCACCACATGTTCACCGTCGGCATCCCGCATCTGGCGCTGGCGTTCTTTTCCGCCGCCAGCGGGCTGGTGGCGATCCCCACCGCGGTGCAGATCTTCGCCTGGATCGCGACGCTCGCGGCGGGGCGGCCGCGCTTCGACGTGCCGATGCTCTATCTCGGCGGCTTCTTCTTCATCTTCGTGGTCGGCGGGCTGACCGGCGTCATGCTGGCCATGGTGCCGTTCAACTGGCAGGCGCACGACACGCATTTCGTCGTCGCGCATCTGCACTACGTGCTGGTCGGCGGCTTCGTCTTCCCGATGATGGCCGCCACCTATTACTGGCTGCCGCATTTCACCGGGCGGCTGGCCGAGCACCGGGTGTCGAAGCCGGCCTTCTGGCTGATCTTCCTCGGCTTCAACCTGACCTTCTTCCACATGCACCTGACGGGCCTGCGCGGCATGCCGCGCCGGATCGACACCTATCCGGTGGAAGCGAGGCTCGACTGGCTGAACCTCCTGTCCTCCGTCGGCTCCTTCGTGATGACCATCGGCTTTGCCCTGTTCGTCGTCGATCTCGTCGTGCACATGCGCTTCGGGCGCAGGTTCCGGCGCAATCCCTGGGCCGCGCGCACGCTGGAATGGGCGATGCCGACGCCGACGACCTCCTACGCCTTCGCCTCGCTGCCGCATATCACCGAGCGCGGAGACCGTCTGGCGCCCGATGCGGAGGGGGCACGGCTCGCCGCCGGGCGCGGCTATCTCGGCTTCACCCGCAACGGCTGGATGGAGACGCTCGGCGTCGACATGGTCGGCGGCCGGCCGGACCAGCTGATCGTCCTGCCGCGCCAGACCTTCCTGCCGCTGTGGAGCGGGCTTCTCACCGCTGCCATGGTCCTCTGCCTCCTTGCCAAGGTCTACTGGCTGGCGCTTTTCGCGTTCCTCGCGGTCGTCGCCTCGCTGCTGGCCTGGACCTCCGCCACCGGCGCGCGGCAGGACATGGGCGCGCTTCCCATCGGCAACGGCGCTTCCGCCCGCCCGCATTGGGAGACCGAGGCGCCGCCCTCGTGGTGGGCGATGGTACTGACCTGCGCCGCCGAGGCGACGCTGTTCTCCTCGCTGCTGTTCGGCGGTCTGTTCCTGTGGCTGGTCGCGCCGCAATGGCCGCCGGCCCGTCCGGCCCTGCCCGACCCGCTGCTCGCCGGCGCCTGCGCCGTGCTCCTGGCGCTCGCCGCCTTCGCCGGCCGCGGCGGTCTTGCCGCGCTGCTCGGCCAGCGCTCGCCGCCCTTCGGCTCGGCGTCTGTGCAGGAGCCCATGGCGGGGCGGCGCTGGCTCTTCGCGCTGATGGCGACAAACGTGCCGACGCCGACCGCCCATGCGCACAACGCCACCGCCCTGGTGCTGCTTTCCTCTGCGGTCTTCGCGCCGGTTTCGCGCGCTGCTTGCTGTCTATGGCCTCTGGCGCTGGCAGGCCGGCTTCCTGTCGGCGGCGCGCAGCCTCGATCTTCGCATCGGCCGGGTCTGGCACGACTATGCCGCCGCCACCGGCCTCGTCGGCCTCGGGGCCGCCTTCGTCTTCGCCTGGCTGGCGACAACCGGGGGGGCGGGCTCGTGAGACCGCGCAGCCTCCTTCTTCTCGGCGCCGGCTTCACGGTGTGGGCGGTGGCCTTCGTTGCGCTCTACGGCATGCTGTCGGTCGGCTGCCGCTTCGGCTGGGACGACACGGCGCTGGACATGGCCGGCGGGCTGTCGCTGCAGCGCCTGCAGCTGATCGCGATCTTCCTGGTGCATCTGGCGGCGGGCGCGGCGGTGGTCATTGTGCTGCGCCGCTGGCGGGGCGAAGGCTTCCTCTACCCGCTCGCCTATTTCGCGGCGATCGCCGCGCTCGGTGCCAGCGCCTTTTCCTTTGCCGGCGTCTTTTTCCTGTCCACTTGCCAGTGAGCCGAAGCATCGATGGGCAAATAAAATCGTCGCGAGGCGGATCCTGCGGAACATAACCTCGTCCCGCTTGTTGCAGGGCTCCACACAACAGGAGGACTGTCCATGACCTGCAAGTTCCTGATCGCCGCCTCGCTGTCGCTCGGTCTCGCCACCGGCGCCGTGGCCCAGACCGCACCTCAGACCGGCACCGATCCGGCGGCCGCCGGCTCCAGTTCGGGCCTGCCGATGGGCTGGGACGGCGCCATCGGCGATGCCTTCTTCAGCGACACCGAGGCCGGCACGCTGCGCTCCGAGCAGGAGGTGCGCGCCAACTGGGATACGCTCACCAGCGACCAGCAGGCCCGCGTGCGCTCCCATTGCGCCAGCGTCGACACGGCCAGCAACGCGACCACGACGCCGGGTGCCAACAGCGACGTGACCGGGTCCACCGGTGCCACCGGCTCGACCAGCGGCCAGGGCGCCAGCGGCACGTCGCTGCCGAGCCCGAAGATGAACCACACCGCGTCCATCAGCAGGCGTGCGGCTGGATCAAGCAGTAACCGCTGCCGACGCAGGACCTGCGGAGGCGCCCTTGCGGTGCCTCCCGGCCAAAACCCGAGTGCGGCCCGTCCGCGCTCGGGTTTCTTGTCTTCAGCCGACTAAGTTTCCTCGCACAAAAAGCGATGCCGAGCGCACGGCGCGGGAACACGGGCGGCCGGCCGGAGTTGGGACGAATGCGGGCAGCCAGTGTCCGCCGGCCCGCATCCGGGCCGAACCCCGAGGAGACTGACGTCATGCCAATGGATTGGGAACGCGACCGGCATTTCGACGACCGCTACGATGATCGCTTCGACCGCGACAGCCGGGGGCGACACCGCCGCGAGGACCGCTTCGCCCGCCCGGACGTGCGCGAGGATGCCTTCCACGACGAGGAAGAGTTCCTGCGCGGGCTGGAGGCGGCCGCCGGCCCCTCGCGCTATCCGCGCGACCGGCGCGACCTCGACTACGGCTATCCCGAGGGCGACCCCTGGGACGGCGACGAGCGCCAGGCGCGCGCGCCGGTGCCGCATCCGGACGAGATGCGCTTGCGCCGCTCCGGCCCCGGCTATCGCTATTCGGGCCAGCGCTATCCCGGCACACCGCTTTACGGCCAGGCCGGTCCGTGAATCGCGGCGACCCGGGCCTGCGCGGTTACGGTTTCCGCGAGGCCTATCGCGGCGATGCGCCGGGCCTGCGGCGGGTCGACCATCGCGGCCGCGGGCCGAAGAACTACACCCGCTCCGACGCCCGCATCCTGGAGGATGTGAACGACATCCTCTCCGACGACGGGCACATCGATGCCTCCGACATCGAGGTGGAAGTACGGGACGGCGAGGTGACGCTCTCCGGCACGGTGTCCTCGCGCTTCGCCAAGCGGCACGCGGAGGATCTCGCCGAACGCATGTCCGGCGTGCGGAACTGCCAGAACAACCTGCGCGTTGTCTCGGGGCGGGCCTGTGACGGACGTGCAGCCCCAGGATTGAAGCCGGGTCTGAGGCTCATGCGCCGGCGCCTTGCAGAGGGCGCCGGCACGGGCCGCCCGCCGAGGCGGGTCCCCCGAAAAGCCACCGTCCCCAAACGCCACGTCGGGAGTGTTCGATGGGTTTCCAGCACCGAAGATCGCGGATCTTCAGATCAGGTCTGCTCGTCACCTGGGGTGCGAGGACGCGCCGACCCATCAGGCGCAGACCCACATGGCGCTCGCCCGCCACGCGGCCGAGCTGCTGCGCCGCCGCTTCGGCGGCCGGCTGGAGGATGCTGCCGGCGGCGACGGCGCGCATTATTGCATTCCCCGCAGCACGCTCTTTGCCGAGGACGGCGCCGCGGTGTTCGGCGCCGCCGGCCCGATCCCGCGCGTTTCTTCGGCGGCTGGGTGCCGGCCGGCCTTCTCGCGACCAAGGCCATCGTGCATCCGCTGGCCCCGGGCGAAACCCCGCCGGAGGGCTGGCCCGCCGGCTTTGCGGCTGCGGCCTGCGACGTGGCGCTGGTCGGGGCGAGCGCCTTCACCCTCGAGGGCGCGGCGCAGGCCGGCCGCCGGTTGCTCGACCGCGGACCGGTGCGGATCAAGGCGGTCGGCGCCAGCGGCGGCGTCGGCCAGTTCGTCGCCCGCTCGCAGGACGAGCTCGACCGGGTGCTGGAACGGGCCGCCGAGATCGGCCTGCTCGACGGCGGGCTGGTGCTGGAAGAGCATCTGGAGAACGTCAAGACCTACAGCGTCGGCGAGGTGATGCTCGGAGACCTGCATGCGGCCTATGTCGGCACCCAGGACCTCACCTCCAACAATGCCGGCGAGGAGGTCTATGGCGGCTCGCGCCTGTTCGTCGTGCGCGGCGGCTATCCGAGTTGCTGAAACTGGTGCCGCCGGAAGTGGCGAAACTCTGCGCCATGGCCATGCGCTTCGACCAGCTCGCCGAGCGCGAGCTCGGCCTCGTCGCCTCGCGGCGCAACTACGACATCATCGTCGGCACCGACCATGCCGGCGAGCAGCGCAGCGCGGTGCTGGAACAGTCCTGGCGTGTCGGCGGGGCCAGCCCGGCGGAGCTCGCCGCGCTCGAGGTCTTCGACCGCGATCCCGCCCGCCGCCACGTTATCGCGGCCTCGGTGGAACGATACGGCGCCGCGGCCGTTCTCCTGAGAACGCCCGGCCCTATTTCCACGGCACGGATGCCGAGGTCGGGCCGATCCTGAAATATGCTTCCGTGCAGGATGCGCCTTGAGAAAGTCCGACACACATATCGACGTCGGCGGAGCCCGGCTCGCCGGCCAGTTCTTCGAGCCGCAGACCGGCTGGCCGGGGGTCCTCTTCGTCCACGCTGGGGCGGTAGCCAGAAGCGCGACGAAAAGCGCTCGCGCGCCATCTCCCGGCTCGGCTGCATCTGCCTCACCTTCGACATGCGCGGCCACGGCGCCATGGATTCCGACAAGGCCAAGGTCAGCCGCGCCGACAATCTCGCCGATATCTGCGCCGCCTACGACAAGCTGGCGTCGCATCCGGCGGTCGACACCTCGTCGATCGCCGTCATCGCCAGCAGCTACGGCGCCTATCTCAGCACGTTCCTGGCGACGTCGCGACGGGTGCGCTGGCTGGCGCTTCGCGTGCCGGCGCTCTACCGCGACGAGGACTGGGACACGCCCAAGATCTCGCTCGACCGGCGCGAGCTGCAGGAATACCGCAGCCGCCAGGTGGCGCGCGATGCCAACAAGGCGCTGCGCCACTGCCAGGATTTTGCCGGCGACGTCCTGGTGGTGGAATCGGAGAACGACCATCTCGTCCCGCATCCCACCATCGCCAGCTATCTCGCCGCCTTCAGCAATGCCTGCTCGATCACCCATCGCATCATCAAGGGCGCCGACCATGCGCTTTCGGATGCCGAAAGCCGGCGCTCCTATGACGAGCTGCTGATCAGATGGGTGCGCGAGATGGTGCTCAGCGCCCGCTGACCCTACGATTTTCCGCGAAAAAGGAGCTCCCCATGACCAAGGTCGTCTATCACGTCGTCGAGCATGACGGAGGTTGGGCCTACCAGGTTGCCGACGTCTTTTCCGAAACCTTCGCCACCGCCGACGAGGCGCGCGTGGCCGCCCTCCAGGCCGCGCGCGAGCAGACCCGGCCGGGCGATCCGGAATGGATCGAGTATCAGGACGAGACCGGCGCCTGGCATGTCGAGCAGGAGCCGGGCAACGACCGGCCGCAGACCGAGGTCGAGAGCTGACGCTCGCGAAGACGGGGAGGAGCGAGCGCTCCTCCCGTCAGTCCTGCAGGGGGTTCCGGATCATCCCTTCCACCACCTCGCGCGGCCCCTCCGGCGAATGGCCGGAGGTTTCGCACTCCTCGACCCCGTAGAGCTTCTCGTCGCGAAAGGCGCTGGCAAAGCGCGTCGAGGCGCCATGTGCGGGCTTGCGGTCGATGTCGAGGAAGTCGGGCTCGGCCTCGCTGGCGACGAGCCTGGCATCGCCCGACGAGTCCGCACGCACCAGAACGATGCCGCTGCCGCCGGCGCGCTCCCAGTTCGGGTCTCCCGCGGCGGCGATGGGCACCAGCTTGTAGATCCTGCGGGTCATGGCCGTTCGACCTTTTCTCTTGGGGGCTCTCTTGCGGGAGCCGGTTTACTGCGTCGTGGTCTCGCCGCCGGGCGTCTGCTGCCCGGGCAGGGCGCCGGGCGGGATCACCGGGGTTTCGCCCGCATCGGGTGCCGGTTGCACGAATTCGCCATTGTCTGCGGGCGGCGGCTCCAGCACGCCTTCGCACTCGTCCAGCATGCCGGACAGGGTTTCGTTTTCGCCCTTCGCGCCCGGCTGGCCGGTCAGGCCTTCGCCGTCCGGATCGGGGGCGAGGCGGCATTCGTCGCCGGCGGCCGGCGGTTCGCTGTCCTGCTGCTGGGCGGTCGCCGGCCCGGCAAGGGCCAGCAGCGCGGCAAGGACAAGGGGTGCGGATCTCGGTCTCACGGGGACCTCCCTGGTTCGCTCGATCGTGATTTTCCAACGCCGCAAGGGCGCCTCATGTTCCCCGCAAGATGCGCAATCCGAAGGCCGGGCGGGGCGGAGACGGAACATGCCGGCCGCCGAGCGGTTCGGCAGGGACGGGCGGACAGCGGTCCTTACAGTCCGCCCCCGCGATCTTCGAACGCCAGGATTTGCAAGACAGGAGACTGAGGGATGAAAACAATCATGATCGCCGCCGGCCTCGTGGCGCTTGCCGCGCTGCCGGCCTCCGCGCAGGGCGGGGCGCAGCAGGAGGCGAACGCCACCTTCATCGGCAAGGACGGCAAGGAGACCGGCGGCGCCACCCTCACCGGCACCTCCGACGGCGTGCTCATCGATCTCGAGGTGAGCGGCCTTCCGGCCAGCCAGTGGGTCGCCTTCCATGTGCACGAGACCGGCACCTGCGATGCCTCGGACGGCCACAAGTCGGCCGGCGGCCATTTCAATCCGGGCGGCAGCGCCGATCACGGCTATCTGTCGGAAAACGGCCCGCATGCCGGCGACATGCCGAACCAGTGGGTCGACGGCGCCGGCACCTTGCGGGCGCAGGTGTTCAACTCGATGGTGACGCTGGACGGCGACAAGGCCATTCGCGGCAAGGCGCTGATGATCCATGGCGGCAAGGACGATTATTCCAGCCAGCCGTCGGGCGATGCCGGCGACCGGCAGGCCTGCGCCGTCATCGAATAAGCCGCCCTTTTGAAGACATGCCGGCGGCGGGGCACCGCCGCCGGCTTTTGCTCATCACGCCCTTGCCAGTCACGCCTTGCGCGCGTCCAGCGCCGCATCGACCCGTTCCAGCACCAGCTTGATCTCGCGCGCCGCCGCCGCTTCCACGGCGAAGGCGTCCTGCGGCACCGCGCCCGGGTCTTCCTGCTGGTCGGCAAGGTTCAGCCGCGCCTCCAGGTCCCGGCGCAGGTCTTCCGCGCCCGCCTGTCTCATCAGGTGGACGAGGATGATCTCCAGCGTGTCGCGAAGTCCGTTGAGACGGCCTTCCAGTTCGAACGGCTCCAGTCGAGACATGGCGGGCTCATCCTTGTCTTATGTCGGTGGCGCCGGCGCTGCGGAAGGCTTTTTCCGCGCGCGTGCCGTCCGCGCCCTTCAGCTCGACCGACACCTCGATGGGGCCGCCAAGGGCGGGTTCGAAGGCCGAACCTTCGTCCGGATTGGCCGAAGCATCGGCTCCCGAGGCGGTCGTCCCGGCGCTGTTGGCCTGGCGTGCGGCGGCGACGGAGATCGCGTCGCGGGCGAGGCCGTGCTCCTGCACGAGGTGTTCCACGGCGCGCTCGGCGTCCCCGCGCGAGGCGAAGCACGCGGTAAGGCGCGAATGGCTGTCATTGGCTGCGTGACGGGTCACGGCATCTCTCCTTGCTGGCGGTCGGTGAGGGCTTCGGCGCCCGACCGTGCCGGGCCGCAGGCGGAAGGCCCGTGATCCGCAACGGGCCCTCCGCCCGTCGCGACCCGCCGCTGTCGCCGCAGGCCACATTGTTCCAAACCCTTGACCGGCAATCGTGTTCCACCGCGGCAGGGCTGCGGTTCGGCTCCCGCCGGTCCGTCCCGCCGGAAACGGCCGGCACCTCGATTGAAAAAGCAGGGATGGAACAAGCCGGGCGCCCGGGGGTTGGGTAGGTACGACCGGACTTCAACGGCAGGCCCGCCTTGCGGGCGCCGGACCTCGGGCAGCATCGCCCTTAGGTCCCGGAAAGAGCGGCTGATCGGGAACATTGCCGCTCACGACAAGTTGAGTCCGTGTCGGGGGCATCGGGGGCCAGCCAGATCTTGCAATCGAGGAGAAGTCCCGATGCCGGGAATACGCGAACGCGCCCGTCTGAGCGGTCCGCAATCCGAGATCGTCAACCTGATCCCCGCCCTGCGTGCCTTTGCCAGGACGTTCTACCGGGAGCCGACCCACGCCGACGACCTGGTTCAGGAGACGCTCACACGGGCGCTTGCCAACATCCACCAGTTCCGTCCGGGAACCAGCATGAAGTCGTGGCTTTTCACGATCATGCGCAATGCCTTCTACACCAAGATCAAGATCGACACGCGCGAGGCCCCGGGGGCGGCCGACTGCGTTTCCCTGCGCCCGGCCGCCGACCCGACGCAGGAATGGTCGTATCGCGGGCATGAGATCGCCGCGGCGATCGACCGCCTGCCCGAGCAGCAGCGCGAGGTGCTGGTGCTGATCGGTCTGCGCGGCGTTTCCTACGAGGAGGCGACGGAGATCTGCGGCTGCGCCATGGGCACCATCAAGAGCCGGCTGAACCGGGCGCGCCACCGCCTGCTCGAAGAGCTGGGCGAGGGCTCGCCGAACTCCTCCCTGGAGCGCGACACTGACCATCCGGTCGCCTCCATCGAGACCTTGCGGGCGGGCTGAGGGGTGCCTGCCAAGACGCCTGCCGGAACGATTTGCCGCCTCGCGACTTATCCCTAGAGGCAGGCGCCATCCGGGCGCATGCCCGACCGCACACAGCAGGAGGACAGGACCAGATGGCCAACGCAAGCAAGAAGCACATGGGCGCCGGTTCGCAGGGCAAGGGCAGCGGCAGCGGCGCGCGCACCATCGCCGACAAGGACGTCCTCGGCGACAACATGACCCTTTCCAACCGCGACAAGGCCAGCCACGGCAAGGAGCGCGGCCTCGACAGCAAGGGCGTCCAGAACGACCAGCGGCAGGATCACGAGTCGAACAAGATCGTCCGCGACCGCTGACGCTGCCGGACCGATCCAGTTCGAATTGCGGAAGACGTCGAGTTGCGGAAGACGGGGCGCGGTCCGCGCGCGTCCGTCTCCCGCCTCGGCGGGCCCCGCTCTTGATGTTCCCCGTTCTTGACAGTCCAAGGCAGCAACGGCACCCGGATGACCCTCGCAGACACCTCTCTCGCCCCGTCCCCGATCATCGACACCGAGCGCAACGCCTGGCGGATGGCGCAGGCGGACCGCCTCGCCTTCCTGGTCGATGCGGACGCCTATTACCGCCGCGTCGAAGCGGCTTTGATGCAGGCGCGGCGGTCCATCTGGATCGTCGGCTGGGACTTCGACCCCGACATTCTCCTGCAGCCGCAGAACGAGAACGCGATGACGCTCGGCGCGCTGCTGCGCTCGCGGGTCGAGGAGACGCCGGAGCTCGACATCCGCATTCTCGTGTGGGGCGAGGGGCCGGTCTATTCCAGCGGCCGTATCCCGGTGCTGCAGGACACCGACTGGTGCGAGCATCCGCGCATCGCGCTGCATTACGATTTCGAGCATCCCTTGCGCGCCTCCCATCACCAGAAGCTGGTGGTGATCGACGAGGAACTCGCCTTCGTCGGCGGCATCGACCTGACCTCGCAGCGCTGGGACACGCCCGATCACCGGCCGAGAACCCGCTGCGCCGTCGGCCGAACGGCGACCCCTACGGCCCCGTGCACGACATCCAGGTCGCGCTGTCGGGCGAGGGCGCGCGCCTCATCGCCGACGTGGTGCGGCGGCGCTGGGCGCGGGCGGTCTCCGACGAGCTGCCCGCCGCCGAGGCACCGGAGGAAACGTGGCTCGACGACCTTGAGCCGCATCTCACCGGCTGCGATGTCGCCGTCGCGCTGGCCGAGGCCGGCGGGCGCGATCACAAGCGCCGCACGGACCCGATCCAGCTCACCTGCGATGCCATCGATGCGGCGCGCGAGCACATCTATATCGAGACGCAGTATCTCGCCTCGACGCGGGTGGTCCGCCATCTCGTCGCGCGCCTGCGCGAGCCCGATGGGCCGGAGGTGGTGATCCTCGTCACCCGCGACACGCGCGGCCTGCTGGAGCAGTGGACGATGGGCTACGGCCGCACGCTGGCGATCCGCCGGCTGATGCGCGCCAACACCCATGGCCGCCTGCGCATCGCCTATGCGGTCGTTCCCGACGGCGAGGGCGGCGAGCAGGAAGTGCTGATCCATGCCAAGCTGGTGATCGTCGACGACCGCTTCGTGCGCGTCGGCTCCTCGAACCTCAACAACCGCTCGGAAGGCTTCGACAGCGAGTGCGACCTCGCGGTCGAGGCCCAGGGCGAGGACTGCCAGAAGGCCATCGTGGCCCTGCGCAATTCGCTGCTGGCCGAGCATCTCGACGCCGATCCGGCCGAGGTCGGTCAGGTGGTGGAGCGCACCGGCTCGCTCACGGCCGTCATCGACCGGCTCAACGTCAAGGAGCGGGGCCTGCGCCCCTACATGGTCAATCCGCGCAAGCGCGCCGGCCTGCTGCACCTGGGCTCGGGCATCGTCGACCCGAAGCGCCGCTTCTGGCCGCTGCAGCGCTTCCGCGAGGTCGGTACGGGCGCGGCGACGCGCCTGACCGGGATGCTGAAGGCATGGTTCTAGGGCCGGCGCATTGAAAGTCCTGTCCTACAACGTGCATGGCTGCGTCGGCGGCGACGGGCGGCTCGATCTCGCGCGCATCGTGGAGGTGATCGCCGCGGCCAAGCCCGACGTGGTCGCCCTGCAGGAGCTCGATGTCGGCCGCCTGCGCAGCGGCGGCATCGACCAGGCCGAGGAGATCGCCGCTGCCCTCGAGATGACCTCCGTGTTCCATCCCGCCATGCATGTGGCGGAGGAGAAATACGGCGACGCCATCCTCACAGCCCTGCCGATGCAGGTGGTCAAGACCGGGCCGATCCCCTCCCGCGGCGAGCCGCGCGGCGCCATCTGGTGCCGGATCGAGCACGAGGGGCGCCCGCTCAACGTCTTCAACACGCATCTCGGCCTGTGGTGGGGCGAGCGGCTGACGCAGGCGCGCGCGCTGGTCGGGCCGGACTGGCTCGGCCACCCCGATTGCCGTGGCGAGGATGCGGTGCTGATGGGGGACTTCAACTCGGTTCCCTCCTCGCGCGCCTTCGGCGAGATCGCCGCCGTGCTGGATCTTGCCCGCCCCGCTCGCCGCACGCGTGCCGGGCCGACCTTCCCGGCGCGGTTTCCCCTGCTGCGGCTCGATCACATCTTCGTGTCGAACGGCCTTCGCTGCCTCGACTGCTCGGCCCTGCGCACGCCCGTGTCGCGCATCGCCTCCGATCACCTGCCGTTGCTCGCCGTGCTGGAGCGCGGCTAGCGCGTTTAGAAAAAGAAAAGCCGGCGGCCGGCTCCCGCTCCCGTCTCCCGGGGAGGGGAGGAGACGGGAGAGAGGCCGGCCGCGGCATCCGTCACGCCAGGTCGCTTTGCGGCGGCACCGGATGCGGACGGACGCGCAGGTTGTTCTGCACATGGGTGACGCCGGAGACGGACTCGGCGCAGTCCTCGGCCCGGCGCTTGTCGTGCCGGTGGTCGACCAGCCCGCTCAGCACCACCTCGCGGTCGTTGACCTCGACCGAGATGTTGCTGGCGTCGAGATAGGGATCGTCGCTCAGCCGGTCGTGCACATCCTCGCTGATGCGCGCATCCGAGCGCTTGTAGCCGCGCGGGCCCTTGCCGCGGTGCTTGTCCATTTCGCGGCGGTGTTCGGCATCGTCGTCGCCGAACCACGAGGCGACCTCGTCGCTGGCGCGGTCCCAGAAGTCCCGCTCATTGCGGTCGCGGCGGCGATAGCGTTCCGCATAGCCGGCCCGCGCCACGGGTCGTCGCGGCGGTATTCGTCGTAGTCCTCGCCATAGTAGCCCGATACTGGGGATAGAGACCCTCGCCGATCATCGGATAGGGGCCGTAAAGCGCGCCGACGCCCGGATAGCGGCGGCCACGGCGCCCCTCCCGCTCGTCCCGCAGCCGCTCGCGCGCGCGCTCTTCCCTCATGCGGGTGTCTCGGCGGATGTCGTTATTGTACGGCATGCTTGCCTCCTTGGTCGGTCCGTTTCGGATCCTCTTCAGGGGTCCCTTTCGGGATTTCTCTTCACGGGAGGCACAACCGGCGAGAGGGCACGAATGTTCCAGCCCATCTGGCGGGGAACATTCGGCGTGTCGGCCCGGTTCGAAGGGTGCCGCGCCGGCGCAGACCGCACAGGCGGTCCCGGCGATTACGGCTCCTTCAGGTTCGCAGCCCTTGCGGCGGCGGAACCGCTGGCACCAGACATCGGGAGACCGAGATGAAGATTTCTGAAATCATGACGCGGGACGTGGAGATCGCGAGCCCGGACGATACGCTGGAAGCCGTCGCCTCGCGCATGGCGGCGAGCGACATCGGCCTGCTTCCGTCGGCGAAGGCGGCCAGCTGGTCGGCATGGTCACCGACCGCGACATCGCGGTGCGCGGCGTTGCGCGCGGCCTGGATGGCTCCGGGCGCGTTCGCGATGTCATGTCCCGCGACGTGAAATACTGTTTCGAGGACGACGAGATCGAGGACGTGGTGATGAACATGGGCGAGATCCAGGTTCGCCGCCTCGTCGTCCTCGACGGCGACAAGCGGCTGGCCGGCGTGGTCTCGCTGGCCGATGCCGTGCAGCAGGACCAGGCGATGACCGGCGTCGGCTTCAGCGGCGTCGTGCGGCCCGGCGGGGCGCACAACCAGGCCGCCCGGTAAGGCCACGCCGGCTCGAAGTCCGGACGAAACGAACGGGGCGGCTTCGGCCGCCCCGTTTGCGTTCGTGTTCTCAGCCGCCGACCACGGGCAGGACCTCGCCGGTGATGTAGCTGGAACAGTGGGGCGAGGCGAGGAACACATAGGCCGGCGCCAGTTCCTCCGGCTGGGCCGGACGCTTCATCGGCACCGAACCGCCGAACTGCACGATCCTGTCGGCCGGCTGGTCGGACGGTTCAGCGGCGTCCAGACCGGGCCCGGTGCGACCGCGTTCACCCGGATGCCGCGCGGCAGCAGCTGCGAGGCCAGCGACTTGGTGAAGGCGTGGATCCCGCCCTTGGTGATCGCATAGTCGAGCAGCTGTGCCTTGCCCTCCAGACCGACCACCGACCCGGTGTTGATGATGGCCGCGCCGGTCTTCATGTGCGGCACCGCCTCCCTGCACATGTGGAACAGGCCGTGCAGGTTGGTCTCGATCGTCTCCTCGAAATGCGCCGTCGTCAGGTCCTCGATGGCATCGGCATGGACCTGGAACGCGGCATTGTTGACCAGCACGTCGAGCCGGCCGAACGTGTCGACGGTCTTTTCCACCAGCTGCGCGCAATAGGCCGGGTCGCGCACGTCGCCCCGGCTCATCAGGCAGCGGCGGCCTTCCTTCTCCACCATTTCGGCGGTGTCCTTGGCGTCCCGGTCTTCGCTCAGGTACGAGATCACCACATCTGCTCCCTCCCGGGCGAAGAGAATGGCGACGGCGCGGCCGATGCCGGAATCCCCGCCGGTGATGATCGCCACCTTGTCGGCGAGCTTGCGCGAGCCTTCGTAATAGGGCGCATCGCACATGGGCGGGGGATCGAGCGCCCATTCGGCGCCGGGCTTGGGCTGGTGCTGCTCCGGCAGCGGCGGCTCGGGATAGGTCCTTGCGCCGGCCTGCATGGCGCCGCCGTTTTCATGTCTCCTGCCGCTGGTCGTATCGATATCGTCCTGGATCTTGCGCTGGCGTTCTGCCGTCGCCTCCGTGGTGGCCTTGCGGT